>PJUF01000102.1_pt1 | contig 86263 bp, 64 predicted proteins | sample 1512191 | NCBI WGS metagenome assembly PJUF01 (sample SAMN08177673, study PRJNA422409) | Feces metagenome, whole genome shotgun sequencing project. | isolation source: Chicken feces (3) enriched on wood chips | host: Gallus gallus | place: USA: Madison | collected 2015-01-15
GAAAAAGATCGAAAAAACCCTGGACGAATGGCGGTCGATGCTCGACCCCGAGCAGTACCAGGTCTGCCGCCTCAAGGGCACCGAACGGCCATTCAGCGGCAAGTACAACAGCGAGCGCCGCGACGGCATCTACCACTGTATCTGTTGCGGCCTGCCGCTGTTCGATGCGCAGACCAAGTTCGACGCCGGCTGCGGCTGGCCGAGCTTCTACGCGCCGATCGAGGACAGCGCGATGATCGAGATCCGCGACACGTCCCACGGCATGATCCGCACCGAGGTCACCTGTGCCCGTTGCGACGCGCACCTGGGGCATGTGTTCCCTGACGGCCCGCCACCGACCGGCCTGCGCTACTGCATCAACTCGGTGTGCATCGACCTTCGTCCGCGCGACTGACCGGAGCCCGATCATGGCTGCAACGATGCTGAACATCCCCTGCGTGACCCTGGGCGGCGAGCACAAGACGCTGGGCGACTTCCCGGGCAAGGTGCTGTTGGTGGTCAATACCGCCAGCCAGTGCGGTTTTACCCCGCAGTACAAGGGCCTGGAGCAACTGTGGCAGGCCTACCGCGACCGTGGCCTGGTGGTACTGGGCTTTCCGTGCAACCAGTTCGGCAAGCAGGAACCTGGCGATGCGCGGGACATTGCGCAGTTCTGCGAGCGTAATTTCGGCGTGAGTTTTCCGCTGTTTCGCAAGGTCGAGGTCAACGGCCCAGGCGCTCACCCTCTGTTCGTCGAACTCAAGCAACGCGCCCCGGGTATTTTGGGTAGCCAGAAGATCAAGTGGAACTTCACCAAGTTTCTGGTCGACCCGGCCAGTGGCCAGGTCAAGCGCTATGCCCCCTCCACCAAGCCACAGGCCCTGGAGGCGGACATCGAGCGTTTGCTCAGCCGCTGAAGGGCACCCAATGGTCGACCAGGGCCAGTAGCTCTTCGCGGCGGAATGGCTTGGCCAGGTAGTCGTTCATGCCCGCCGCCCGGCAGCGTTCGCGCTCTTCGGGCATGGCGTTGGCGGTGAGGGCGACGATCGGCAACTCGGGCCAGCGACCGCTTTGGCGGATACGCCGGCTGGCCTCGTAGCCGTCCATCACCGGCATGTTGCAGTCCATCAGCACCAGGTCGAATTCCTCACGCGCCAGCAGCTCAAGGGCCTCCGCGCCCTGGGTGGCCAGTTGCACCTGGCAGCCGAGCTTGGCCAGCATGCCCTTGGCCACCAGCTGGTTCACCGGGTTGTCCTCTACCAGCAGGATCCTCGCACGGCCTTGCTCCTGGGTAATGGCCGGGATGGCCAGCGGGTGTTCGGGCTCATGGCCTTGCAAGGTGCGGCGCAGGGTCTGGTACAGGGCGTTGCGTGCCAATGGTCGGGCCAGCTGGTGCAGCGGGGCCAAAGCCAAGGACTGCTCGTTGGGCAGGAAGTTGCCGTAGGCAGTCACCAGCAGAATCGGGGTTTTCAATGCCGGGCGCAGTTCGAACAGGTGCTCGACGTCGTCGGTGATCAACAGGTCGATCACTGCGGCATCCAGCGTGGCGCAACTGTCATGGCGCTGGTAGGTCAGGCCCCAGGCAGGCAGCAAGTGCTGCAACAGTTCATTGAGCCCGCTGCCGGCTGCGCTCAGTGCGGCCACGCGGCCATGCAAGGGCGCCGGCGGGATGGCTTCGGTGTGCACGGTCAGCGGCAACTCGGCGGTAAAACAGCTGCCAAAGCCCGGCTCGGAGCGAATGTGCAGGTGGCCCTGCATGGCCTTGCACAGGTTGCGCGTCAGCGCCAGGCCCAGGCCGGTGCCACCGTACTGGCGGGTGATGCCGGCACCGGCCTGGGTGAAGGGCTGGAAGATGCGCGCCTGGGCGTCTTCGGGGATGCCGATGCCGGTATCCCGTACCTCAAGAAGTACACCACCGACAATGGCCATCAAGCGCACATCGACACGGCCGAAGCGGGTGAACTTCAGCGCGTTGGACAGCAGGTTGCTGACGATCTGCCGCACACGCGTGGGGTCGCCGAGCACGCTGCTGGGGAAGTCGCTGGCGATCAGGCAGGTCAGTTCCACGCTTTGCGCGGTGTTCTGCGACAGCAGGTTGGCGGTGTCTTCCACCATCGAGCCCATGTCGAACGCAATGCGTTCCAGTTCCAGCTGGCCGGCATCGAACTTGGACAAGTCGAGAATATCGTTCAGCAGCTCTACCAGCACCTTGCCCGAGTCGTGGGCGATAGCCAGTTGCTGGCGTTGCTCGCTGGGCAGCGGGTTGTCCAGCGCCAGGGCGATCATGCCCAGCATGCCGTTGAGCGGGGTGCGGATTTCATGGCTCATGTTGGCCAGGAAGGCGGCGCGAGCCTGGGCCATGTCCAGCGCTCGGCTGCGGGCTTGTTCCAGCTCCTGGTTGGACAGGCTCAGGCTGCTGTTGCTGGCCTTGAGCTCGTTGGTGCGCGCCGACACGATGTCTTCCAGCTCGTTCAGGTACTGGGTCAGACGGTTTTCCGCAGTGCGCCGCTGTTCGATCTCGGTGGCCATGCTGACGAACTGCTGGTTGGCGACCTTCACCAGCACGCCGATTTCGTCATGCTCATGTCCGTGTGGGCATTCCAGGCGCGTTTGCCGGGGTTTGCGCGGGTCGCTGCCGCTGAGTGCGCCAATCACCGTCACCAGCGGCTTGGTCAGCATCATGTAGAACAGCGCCAGCAGGAGGCCGGTGAGCACCAGGCTGCGGGCAAAACCATTGAGCAGGGTGATGCCGGCACGGTCGAGAAAGCGGCTGCCGAAGGCGAAGGTGTCGATGTCCAGGTACAGGGTGCCCAGGTATTGCTCCGGCATCTGGGTCAGGTACAGGCGCTCCTTGAACTGGCGTTGCTCGCCGAACAGGAAGTCGCTGAGTGGCCGGGAGCGGTCCTGCAGTTTTGGCCGCTCGACATCGGCCAGTACCGTTTCGTTGTTGTCGATCAGCCGTGCGCGGATGACGGCCGGCGACTGCAGCAGGCCGCGGGTCAGCTCCAGCGCCAGTTCCGAGTCGATGTTGTAGGCGATGCGCGAGGCCGGGTTGTGGCTGATTTGCAGCAACGCGTTCACTTCACGGTTGATGGACGCGTCTTCGCTGGCATAATCGATGCCGATCTGGATGAGACTGAGCAATGTTCCCAGGATGAAGCCGACCAGGACTGTCAACCGGGCTTGCTTGTATGACAGGCGATTGGTGAACTTGATATCCATGAGTCCCGAGCCGGTTTCCCGTTCCTTGCGCTGCGCAAGCATAGCCGAATAGCCCCGGCTGCTGGTGGGTCTGTCTGTTCATTTCAGTTGATCGCCAAGCGGGGGCCGCTTGGCGCCCCTTCGCGGGCTTGTCCGCTCTCACAGGTACAGCTTAGCCCCAGGCTGAAGGCAAGCCCTGTGGGAGTGGGCAAGCCCGCGAAGGGGCGCGCAGCGGCCCCCAAAAAACTGAGATTGTTAGGAGTCGTCATGGACGCTCGCTTGATCGCTTTTCTGGACCGCGCCGAATCGGTACTGGCGCGCCTTGAACCCCTGTTGCCGGCACAACGCCCGCACATCGACTGGGGCACCACGCTGGCCGCGCGCTGGCAGCGTGATGGCCGCAGCGGCTACCTGCTGCCGCTGGACGTCAGCCTGGACATCCGCCTGACCGACCTGATCGGCGTTGACAAACAGCGCGACCAGCTGGGCCGCAACACCCACCAGTTCATCAACGGCCTGCCGGCCAACCACGCGCTGCTGTGGGGCTCGCGCGGTACTGGCAAGTCGTCGCTGGTCCGTGCCTTGCTGGCTGAGCACGCCAGCGCCGGCCTGCGCCTGATCGAAATCGAACGTGACCATCTGGCCGACCTGCCACGGGTGGTCGAGCAGCTGCAGAAGCTGCCGCAACGCTTCATCCTGTTCTGCGACGACCTGTCGTTCGAAGCCGGGGAGGGCGACTACCGGGTGCTCAAGAGCGTGCTCGACGGCTCGCTGGAGCAGGCCCCGGACAATGTGCTGCTGTACGCCACCTCCAACCGCCGCCACCTGGTGCCCGAGAAGGAAAGCGACAACGAGAACTGGAAGCGTGTCGACGGCGAGCTGCACCCCAGCGAAGCGGTGGAGGACAAGATTGCCCTGTCTGACCGTTTTGGCCTGTGGCTGTCGTTCTACCCGTTTACCCAGGACCACTTCCTGAATGTTGTCGAGCACTGGATTGGCCAGTTGGCACAACCTGCGGGCCTTGTGTGGCAGCGCACCGAAGCACTCGACATCCTCGCCGTGCGCTGGGCCACCGGCCGCGGTAACCGTAATGGCCGTTGTGCCTATCAGTTCGCCCGCTACTGGGTCGGGCTGCAATTGCTGGAGCAAAAGTAAATGATCGACCTCAATGCCAGTGGCGCCGGCCTCGACGGCTATAACCTGCTGGCGGCGCAAGTGCAGGCGCTGTTCGCCGACGAGCGTGACTTCATTGCCAACGCCGCGCAGTTTTCCGCGTTTCTGTATAACCAGGTGGACGACCTGAATTGGGCGGGGTTCTACCTCAACCGCGACGAAGAGCTGGTGCTGGGCCCGTTCCAGGGGCAGGTGGCGTGCGTGCGCATTCCGTTCAGTAAAGGTGTGTGCGGGGCTGCGGCGGCAACGCGGCAGACCCAGCGGGTCGAGGATGTACATGCGTTCCCTGGCCACATTGCCTGTGACAGTGCCTCCAACAGCGAGCTGGTGATCCCGTTGGTGAAGGACGGCAGGTTGATTGGCGTGCTGGACCTGGACAGCCCGACGGTCGGGCGGTTCAGCGAGGCGGACCAGGTGGGGCTGGAGCGGTTGGCGGCGATCTTTCTGGCGTTGACTGACTGCTGATCGATGTTGCCTGTGCCGGCCTCTTCGCTTGTAGGAGCGGGTTTACCCGCGAATACGGTGGCGGCGGCAACGATGAATGACCAGGGATATTGGCCAGCAGACCCGGCCCTTTCGCGGGTAAACCCGCTCCTACAACGGCCTGCGCCAAACACCCGATGTGGGTACACCGCCGTGTAGGAGCGGGTTTACCCGCGAATACGGTGGCGGCGGCAACGATGAATGACCAGGAATATTGGCCAGCAGACCCGGCCCTTTCGCGGGTGAACCCGCTCCTACAACGGCCTGCGCCCAACACCCGAAGTGGGTACACCGCCGTGTAGGAGCGGGTTTACCCGCGAATACGGTGGCGGCGGCAACGATGAATGACCAGGAATATTGGCCAGCAGCCCCGGCCCTTTCGCGGGTGAACCCGCTCCTACAACGGCCTGCGCCCAACACCCGAAGTGGGTACACCGGCCGTGTAGGAGCGGATTTACCCGCGAAGAGGCCGGTACAGGTTAACCCATCAGTCGTAGATCACCTTCTTCTTCCAGGTTTCTTCCTCATCGGTCTTGAGCCCATCGGTCAATTCGTTGTGCTCGTCCTCCGCCGGCGCCATGCGGTCCAGCACCTGGGCATTGGCCCGGGCCAACAGTTTCTCAAGATACGTCAGCTGCTCTTCATACACCTTAGGCTCGGGCTGCTTGCGCAAATACTGCACGCCGCGCTCGAAGGCCAGGCGCGCCTGGCCGGGCTGGCCTTTTTGCAGGGCCTGTTGACCAAGGTTGTTGAAAAACTCGATGTGCAGCAGCACCAGGACATGGCGGATTTCCTTGACCCAATGCTTGGCCTCGACAGCGGGCAAAAAGCCTTCATGGGCAGCGCGGGTCACCTGATTGTGCAGCGCCTCCAGCAAGAAACGTACGTCCTTGGCCTTGATCTCGGTGTGGATCGGGTTGGGTGGGTTGTTGACCGGGATCTTGTCGCCCAGGGCAATCAGCCCTTCCAGTTCGGCGATGCGCGCCTTGAATTCGGCATTGTGCTTGTCCACCGCCAGCAGGCGCTGGTTGAGGTTCAGCTCCAGGCGGGTCAGCAGCAACTTGAGGGCCGGGGTCATGAACTGGCCGGGGAATGTCTCGGTGATTTCGCCACAACGGCGCAGGCGGTCGGCCAGCTCGATCTTCGTCCGGGCGCGTTCTAGCTTGCCATTCTCGACCACGTTGTTGAGGTAGCCGATCACGATCAGCAACGCGATGCCCGCCACGATGAGCAGGGTGATCAGAAGTGGTGTCACCGTTAAAGCCTCATGAATAGGTTTGCATGATTGAGTGTAGGAGCGAGCTTGCTCGCGAGAGGCCCTGACAGCCATTCTCTTTTTCTATCGGCAAACTGTGCCATGACTGGATGCTGGCACATTAATGCTGACTTGACGCCAGAAAATCAACGCCAAACCCCGGCAGGCTTGCCAAAACAGCGCTGGGTGTACCCGGAAGTCATTGATTTAAATAAATTTCTACAAAGGGGTTGACGCCTTCCCGAACCATCCATAGAATGCGCGCCACTTGCAGCGTAAAGCACACAGCGAAACGCAGCAGGGAGTGAAAGCAGGCAGTAATGCCAGCAGCGTGTCCCCTTCGTCTAGTGGCCTAGGACACCGCCCTTTCACGGCGGTAACAGGGGTTCGAGTCCCCTAGGGGACGCCAATGCGGGAATAGCTCAGTTGGTAGAGCACGACCTTGCCAAGGTCGGGGTCGCGAGTTCGAGTCTCGTTTCCCGCTCCAGTTTCTCCGGCACTGCTTAACGGCGGGGCAGGAAAAGAAAATCCAGGCTGAATCGTGAGGTTCATGTTCTGGTGCACTGAAAAGTGTTGTGTGTCCCCTTCGTCTAGTGGCCTAGGACACCGCCCTTTCACGGCGGTAACAGGGGTTCGAGTCCCCTAGGGGACGCCAAATGCGGGAATAGCTCAGTTGGTAGAGCACGACCTTGCCAAGGTCGGGGTCGCGAGTTCGAGTCTCGTTTCCCGCTCCAGTTTAAATACTGTGGCGTCTATGCGGTGCAGTGGTGGTGAAGGTCGTCAAGGCGCTTCACGCCGAAAGCGGTAAAGTTTCACAATGCGGGAATAGCTCAGTTGGTAGAGCACGACCTTGCCAAGGTCGGGGTCGCGAGTTCGAGTCTCGTTTCCCGCTCCAAATATGGATCTACAGTGTCCTATGGGAACCTGTAAATCACTGGAAAAAGACGCTTCGGCGTCTTTTTTCGTTTCTGTTGATTTTGCCAAAATCCACCAACGGCCACGATATTCGAGTACATGTTAAAGTACAGCGATGTCCGGTTGGTGGGTGCAGCTGAAGGCTGACTGGGAGGAGCGGGTCGCAGATGCCAGCCCGCTCAAGGGAGGGCTCAGCGGTAGCTGATGGTGAAGTGCAGTGAGCCCAGGGCCCGGCCTGTTGTTACCTTGGGGGCGAGTTGGTAAAAGAGCGCTCTGAAGTCTAGCTGCATATCACCCCGTTGCAGTGGTTTGATCGGCACGGCCTTCTGGAGTGCTAGCGGTCTGCCAGCGCCATCCTGGATCTGAATGCCAAAGCCTGTTGCGGTAGAGCCAGAACCGAGGCTGAAGATCCCGTTCGTGGCATCCACAACCGTTGAACCTTTTGTACCATCCAGCTCGATGTGGGCATAAGCCGTACTTGTTGGGCTGTCATCATCGCAATTACTCAGCTGGATACTGAATGGCGTTCCTCTACCTATTGGGCCGGGGCCTGTGAAATCGGCCAAGGTAAAATCGCCGAGCATCACCGGGTCGGCACTAACGGGGTTGCCCACAAGCGTGCACTGCGCTTGCCTGACCGTTGCCTTCAGCGTGAAGTCCAGAACCCGGCCTCTGTCATTGGTAACCCCGTGGAACATTTGCTTGTCGACTATGTTTTCCACAAGTGCTATACGCCCTGTTTTGACCAAGGTCACCTGCCCGATCAGCGTATGGAGTGGCGCAGCGAAAGCTGTATTTCTCACCATGGTGCCATTATAGGGTATGGTCTGGGTGCCATTGTCGGAGGTAAATGTGTTGGTGCCGGACCCATTGTACGGATAACCCAAGGTAATGATGGCGCCGATACCATCGATGTTGGTGCGTAGCACGCTATCGGCAGAGCGTTGACCGCGGACGGGTACTCCTGGCACAAGGGCGGTGGAGGGTATCATGCTGGCCGTGGTGGGGGGGGATGCATTGTAGAAGCACTTCAGTTTGCTGTGCTCACGGTTGCTCAGATTCAATGACCGGGCTGCAATGACGCGTCCTACTTCAGCGTCGCGAGGAACCCAAAGGTTACCCAAGTCGTACTCGAATGTCATGTAAGTGGGCAGCCCCGCTTCCCATTCGCATTGAGCGTGCGCGTGGTTGCTTGACAGCCACATGGCCAGGCTGCAAGCCATTACTGCAAGGGGGCGCAAGGCTGTGGAGGCGATTATGCTCATGATGCTGCTTCCTGGTTCGTGCTGGCTTGGGGTGATGTATTTGTTTCACGTGGGGTGCATGCAAGGGTTTCAATGCGGTAACCCTTGACTGCAGTGATGTTCTCGGGGGTCACCGTCACCTGGCACTCACGGGTGCTTTTGTCCAGCCATTGTGCATGCAGTCGCTGCTCACCTCGGATTTCGGTGGCCACCAACGCCTGCCCGGCTTGGCCAACCACCGCCAATGCTTGCCCTTGCGCATCTGTCAACTGCGTACCGAACGGCAGCGGGCTCCCGTCGGGCAGCCGAAGGGTAAGGACCAGGCGCATGACTTGCCGGCTCGGGAAAGTGGCCATGACGATAGCCCCTCGGCGTGGCGCGACCCGCTGCGCGGCATTGTCGATGATGAACTCCGGAGGCAGGTCGTCGGTTCGCAGCACCAGAGGGTTCAGGCGGTAAGGTCGCAGGTTGGGGCTCAGCAAGTAGCCGTCCTTGTTGGCTTGGTTGGAGGGCGCATTTTCCAGTGCGATGCCGGCAGCACCCGGAACGTGGACCAATGCACTGGTTTCGCCCAGGTAGGGGCCCAGCACCACGCCGGAAGCGTGGGCGAGCAGCGCGCCGCTGGTGTTGAGCGATACGCTGCGGTAGTCGGCACCTTGGGTGTAACCGGCGCCATAACTTGCATTGGTACCTTGATAAGCGAGCGATAGTGCGCCGCTTTTGCGCCGTTGTTCGTCATTACTGAGTGAGGCCTGGTAGCTGAGGCGGTTGTTCATCAGTCCGCCGTTAAGGCTGGCTCGCTGGCTATGACGACCGTCGTAGCTCTGCAGGTCGAAAGTAGCGTTGTGCCGTTGGCCGAAATCGAGTGGCAGCGACAGGCTTAGACCAAACATACGGCTATCGCCGCCCCGTTCGGTCAGCGCCTGGGACGCAAATAGGTTGACCCCCAGATCGCCCCAGCGCGTGTTGTATTGCACTTGGTAATTTCGGCGCTGGCCGCTTCCATTCCAGTAATCATCTTGGGAGAGCGTAAGGCTCACCGAGCCTTTGCCGATGGCCTGGTATACCGAAGCTTCGAGGCGGGTGCGACGATTGCCCAGGTAGCGGTCCGATTGGTTGCGATCTTTGACTGCTTCGTCGAAATCCCGGTAGCCCTCGGTTGAGTAGCGGTAACCGGCAAAGCGCAGGTTGGTGCCGGTCTGGAAACTTTTGCCGTAGCGCAGGGTAAAACTGCGGCCTTGCACTTCGCCGGTCTGGCCGCTCAAATCGGTGTGTGCCTGGGTTATGTCCAGCGACAATGCACCCAAGCCAGCAAAATCGCGGGCAACGCCGAGGACGCCGGCTTGGTAGTAGTCGCCAGCGAGTGCCCCGCCGTACAGCGTGCTGTCCAAGGGCCCACCATGGGCCAGGGTCGCTTGCCAGAACATGGGCTGATCGAGGTCCTCGGCACCGTTGTAGCGGCCGACCGTGGCGCTGTATCGCCATACGCCTTCGCGCAGCAGATTGGCCAACGACGAATAGGGTTGGGTGAAGCGCCGCACCTGGCCATCGGCCTCGGTAAGGACCACCTCCAGTTCGCCGTGGCCCGGGCCCACGCTGAGGTCGTCGATGGCATAGGGGCCGGGGGCTACATAGTTGGAGTAGATGGGGTAGCCATTGTGCAGCACTTCGAGCTTGGCGCGCGTCTGGGCCACGCCCCGTATGACGGGGGCATACTGCTGCTCGGTATCGGAGTGCATGTCCAGGTCGGATGCCACCTGCGCGCCGATGAATGGGATGCTGCGGAACACCTCGCCGCCAGTGAACGTTTCACCCAGTGTGAGGTTGGCTCGCAACCCGGGCAGGTCACGTTGCGCATAGGTGTCGCTGCGGCTCCAGTCAACCTGGCCGTCGGCATTGTCGCGTAGCGCCTGGTTGCTGCGCAGTCGCCAGCCTGCGACGTTGATGCCGCTGTTGAGGTACAGGTCATGGCTGCTGCGGCTACGGCCCTGGTGACTTTGGTAATGCTGCACGGACGCCTGGTAGTTGATGAAAGCGGCGTTGATGCCGGCGTCCCAGCGTGATTCGTTGACGGTGTCGGACGGTTGCCGGTGTAGCGCGATCTGCGGGATGGACACTGACAGGCGCAGGTTCGACGGATCGAAGTCGGCGTATGCATGGGGTACCAGGGTGCTCAGGTCGAGGCAGCGGTCGTCGTTGGGCAAGGGGGCCTCCAACGCTTGCTCACGCAGCCCCAGGTCGCGCAGCAGGTCGCCAGTCAGGCAGGCCTGCAGGCTTTGGCCATCATTGCGAATCTCCACTTCGCGCGCGTCTAGCGGTGTATGGTTGACCAGCAGTTGGACGCGATAACGCCCGGCCAGCAGCGGCGCCTGCTCCGCCAAGGCCTGCAGTGCCAAGGCGCCGGCGTCGCTGGCCTGGCCTGGGGCTTGGCGCATGAATCCGGCCTGGAAACGTGGCGAAGAGGGGGTGGCGAGCGCGGGTGTGATGAGCAGTAAAATCAGCGGACTGCCAAACAGGGCGGATCGGGCAGGGCGCGGGCGTGACGGTACGAGCCTGCGCCAGTGGAGCTTAGGCATGAGAGGGGTCCTGGGGGGCGTCACCGCTTGCAGTTCGAGGCGCAGCGGGTGTTTTGGTTGCGTGCTTTAGTGGCGTGCGCCAACGCGTGGCTGACGAAGCCGTGTTGGGGGGGTAGATTAGGGACGAGGGGAGGAGGGGGCTGTAGGAAGATTCTTGTTAATGAGCCGATGCTTTCGATACCACAGATTAGAGCTGGGGTGTCAAGCGACACCCCAGCGCATGCTCATCTCGGGTTATTATGGTGTTCCTTTAATGTTCCACGGGTGAGCAATTTCTCTTCCATCCCCGCTCCATATAGGTCCTTTGGGCGTTCCCCCTGATGTTGGCACGTTCGCTGGCATTTCACCTTGCGCTGATGAATTTACGGCACTCGTCGAGGGGGCTTCTCCACTGATTATGTTGGCGGTTGTCGAGCTGTCGCTGGTAGGTTTAACGGGTTGGGTAGGCGAACTATCATTACCCGGCGCTCCCCCTCCACTCGAACGCCTACTCGATTGTGCACGGGGCACTGGTCTGACCTTATCTAGCTGTACGCGGGGGATAGTCGTTGAGCCGGCGGGTAAATCAGATGCCAAGTCGCCCGCCGTGCTAAGGACGCTAGTAGTGGACGTCGTGGAAGCCCTGGTCGATGCGGAAGCAGCAGTAACTACTACACTGGCCCGTCTGGCGGCGGCGACAGTACGGAACATTGAGAATAGTGATCCAGTACCGACAAAGCCTGTAAACGCCGAAACCCCGATCCCAAAATACTGCAGAAGGTTCGCGTTCTCTGGGTCTTTGGCGGCAGCCGAAAAACCTTGCAGAGTTGCGGCAATCCCTTGCCCGATAACTGCGATCCCTGCTTTGATCATTATGCTGGTCGCCACGGCCGCGCCCGCTAGTAGAGGTAGTGCAAATAATCCGGCCGATACCGTAAAGACAATCAATGACACGGTGAATATTAGCCATGGAAAATCCGACCCCCTGGGGGTGGGTGGAGGATCCACGAATTCCGGTGGTTGGTCGCCAGCTGATATCGAGGCGGCTCGGTGGCCGGTAGGGTCTCTCCATCTCACCGGGTTACCCAGTGCATACACATAAGGATTGGGGCCTGATACTTCAGGGGGCATCGAGTCCGGGCTGTGGAAGCGCATCAGGTTGGGGTTGTAGGCACGATAACCCCTGCCAAGCAAGTACCAGCCCAGCGCCACTTCGCGCACTTCACCATTGAATGCCAGTAGGCTGCGCATGCCATTATCAGTGGGTCGTTCACCGTACGCGCTGTAGCTGGCATGACGGGTGCCATCGGCGTCTACTTCCGCAACCACACTGCCGGCAGGGTCGGTGAGCAGCAACTGATTGGTGTCCTGGTTCGTTCGTTGTATGCCCACTGCCTGGCCGTTGCTATAAAGGTACTGGGTGAGCACATCATTTTCCCGTGTACAGTCCAAGCTGTTGCCCAGATAGCGCCGCTGCACTTGGGCCTTGCCAGCCGCTACGGTGGCGAGCAGTTGGTCATGACCGTCGTACAAGTACTTCATCAACTCAACGTCATTGGTCTCGAGCACACGGTGCAAGCGGCCATGGGAATCATATTCCAGCTTACGCCCTTGTTCGTCGTTGAGCATGTTGCCTCGCGCGTCATAGGCGAACGTCTGCTCTTCACGATAATCCTCGAGCAAGGTGTGGTTCACCTTGGTCAGCTGGAAACTGCCGTCATCGGCATAGGAGAACTTTGCGATGTCCCTGTTTTCATCGGCGAAATCGGTTCTGCAGCGTTGCAGGTTGTCCAGCGCATCGAATATGAACGTTTGCGAAATGATCGAGCGGCCCGCTGCATTTCGCGGTAATGCTTGCCTGCGTTCGCCGTCTTCCTCTTCATTCTCCCAGTCGCCTTCGAAGTCGTGGATGACCAGGCGATCCAGGTCGTCATAGTCGAACCGTTCCCTGCGGATGAATGCGTTCTCATCCTCATCACTGTTACGGTACAAGGTTCGCGAATCAAGGTGGGTGCCATCTCGCCATTGCAGCACCAGCACCCAGATTTCTCCGTTGGCATCGAGAGTGCGCCGATGTTGTCGGCCTAGTGCGTCGTACGTTTGGGTTGTGCGTACGTAGCGTTCTGAATCGCGGGTGGTCGTGTGCTCTAGTAGCCCTTCGCTATTGTACTCCAGCGTGCATTGCAGCTCGCCTTGGGTGACGGTGCGCAGCCGCCCCTGCGCGTCATAGCCGTAGTGGCAGGCACTACCATCACTGTGCTTACGGAAAGTCACCAGGCCTTCCAGCGAGTACATATTCTCGATGCCATAATTGGTTTGGCCCTGCCCTTCCCAGTGCTCTTCGGCCAGGTAACCTTGGTCGGTATAAAGGTAAGTTCGCTTGCCGTTGCTGTTGGCAGCCGAGGAAATTTTCGCGTCTTCTGAGAAATAGCCAAAATCCGCCTTATCCGGGGCATTAGGCTGCGATGTATTTTCGAACGTCGCTGTCACCCGGGTGGGTTCGATGGTGAGGTTTGGCGTGTGCTCGTAGTGGGTCACATGCGTACGTTTGTCCGCACTTTCGCTATTACTGACGGAGCGCTTTATGATCAGTTGCGTCAGCCCCCGGTACTCGTATGTTTCTACGCGAGGGCCCACTTCCATGCGAGTCAGGCGATCAAGCCCATCATAGTTTCGCTTGCACACGGCCTGCGCTGGCTCGTTATCGGTATCAAGCACTTCCAGCAGGGTAGTCAATTCGGTGATGCTGTGCGGCGCAAAGAGGCGCCGGAGTTTGCTACCGTCTGGCCGAACGGTTTCGCACATGCGTCCCCAGTGATCATAGGTGTACTCGGTGACCAACGCTTTCTGCTTGCGCGTCTGCGTGGGGCTGAAGGATTCTTTTATGCAGCGGGCCAGCCCATCGTATGTGTAATCGGTGCGGTCGATTTGAATCCAAGAGATGAGATCTGTCTCTTTGTCTTTTACCGGCAACAGTTTGTACTGATACAGCGGTTTGCCGGCGCGGTTAGTCTCCTCGACGCGGAGCAGTTGTTTATCGTCGGGTTTCTCGGGGCTCACCAGCCACGTCGTAGTCTTGTTACCCTCTGTACCGAAAGGCGAGAACTCTGTGATCTCTTTTACATTGTCCGGGTGAGTGACACTGCAGCGCTGTCCCCAGGCATCGTATGCGTAACGCTTGGTCAGTTCGATGACCGTCTCGGTAGGGGGGTTGCCATCGGCAGGGGCAGGGAAGTAATCGAAGCGTGTTTCGCTTTCTACTCGCCCGATGGAGTCATACCGAACTTCGGCCGTTTTGCGGGTGACTGTCTTGTCAGGGGCGTTCTGGTCTTTCAGTATGCGTTCTTCTCGTACGGGGCGGTCGAGCCCGTCGTAATAGATGCGGCTGACGACTTGTTTAGCGTTGGTGACTTGGGTGTAGCAGAGCAAGCGGTTGTCTTCAGTGATGCTGCCATATTGATAAACAAGCGTAGCTGGGTCGTCTTCCGGCGATACGGTCTGTTCCAGCAGGCGGTTGAGTGAGTCATAGCGGTAGCGTGTGACCACGCCGTTAGCATCTTCATCTTCGATGATGCTGTTACGAAGCAAAGAGTGAATACAGGTCGATGTCTTTTCGATCGTGCCGCCGTGGGGGGCGAACGTGGTGGTGGTCTTCAGGTAGGTTGACTTTCCCTGTTCATCCTGGACTTTCTCATAATGCCAGCGGGTCGTAGCCGTGCAGGCACCGAGCGTGCTCGTCCTCGCGTTGGAGCGCCCATGCAGGAAAACATTGCCAGGCATGTTCAGGTGGCTCATCTCGAGGTGGTGCAACTGTTGCTCGGTTTCATTGCCTGCGTCATCCAAGGTGACGACCAGTTTATCTTCACTTCCAGCGACTAACCAATGATTGGCCTGTTGCAGCGAGGCTGTCGCGCTTAACAACGGCATCACTTTGTAGGTGTATCGGGTACGAATGATTGGTGCGGGTTTATCGGTCGTGGCATCGCTGGCTGGATAAATGGTAAGGCTTTCGAGGTTGCGCTTGAAACCTTCCGGGTCCGCTGGACAGCCGACGCCCCCACTCGGGGGATAGTAGGTACGCACCATCCGTCTGCCATCGGGGTGCAATTCTTCTAAAAGGTTGCCTGCCTTGTCGTAAATAGTGGTGAGGGTATCGTCACGACGATCAACGGGGTTGCCTTTGACGGTCCAGGTCTTGGTTAACTTGCGGGGTAACTGCAGGCGTTCATCCTGGGATGCAAAATTGCCATTGCTATCGTGATACTCGTTTGTCAACGTTTCGGTGCATCCGGACTCTTCGGTAACTTGCTTGGTCAGCAGATGGAAGCGGTTGAATGTGCGTGTGACGGTGCGTAGCACCTCTTCGTTGTAGAGGTGCTTGACGGTAGAGGTGTAGTTGAATTCGCTGCCGGTGAACTTGTACAACTGGTCCTGACTATAGTTCTCCTCCCAGACGATACCCGGTGCGCCATTGCCCAAGAAGTTATTACTGCTGAAACTGTATTCGGAAGTTATGAATGTTGTTTCATCCAGCGGGTTGGGCTTTGCGGTATGGTGGGTTGCACAAGGAACGAACAGGTTTACGCCAGGTAGTTTGTGCCCCTGTTCCTTGTAAGTGACGGTTTCTTCGCCGCCACGCGGGTTAACCAGCTTCTCCAGGCAGCGCAAGGGGCCGTAGGCAACATAGTAAAACGTCCAGCTGGTTTGCTCTGTGGAGGGCATGGTTAGCGTACGCAGTTCTTCACCCGCGAACCCCATTTTTATAGAAGCATGGGCTTCAGTGTCAGGATGAAGGTCCAGCACGGTCTGATGGTCACCGTTGGGGGTTACCGTGAGGAGTTTCTGCCCGCTGTCGTCATGGATAGATTCAAGTTCGCCGGTGCTCTCGTTGTAGCCTAATGTAATGCCGTGGCCGGAGGGTGCCATAACCCGCGTGGGCAGATACGACCGGGGGTCGGCTTTAAGCGGCTCAAGTATCTCGACCAAGCCTGCCTTATGAGCTATCCGGTAGCGTTTGCCTTTATCGTCGCTGACATTTTCAACATGAAAATTCTCTATTTTTTGCTCATGCACCACGATAGGTCGATTCGCGCCATTGTCAGCGATCGCGTAGCTTTCCCCTGTGTGCAGGTCCAATACATCGCTGTCCAGGTTGTAGCGGCTTAGTTTCAGAGACCAGCCGATGCCAAATCCCGAGTTCAACTCACTCAGCGGGTTGAAAGTCAATTTCAAAGGGAGTTCTGGGCCCTGCAGGTCATTGGCGTTCAAGGGCGGAATTTCAATAGAAAACGTGTAGAGCCCTGTGCGCGGGTCGACACTGCCTTGGGTGTGGCTCATAAAATTGGTGGCGTTGGACTGAATGGCCATAAGGGGTGTCCTTACTTAGCGGTGGTGCGGCGACCGGCGGATGTTTTCACGAGAATTCGGCCCAACGAGTCACGAGTGGCTGGGGTTGTCGACTTGTCGACAACGAGCATGCCCAGTGCTGTGATTATGAATTGGTCCTTGGCGTAACGGTTTACATATTGATCGATATCGTACAGTTGGAGGTCGGAGGGCGCATGCGTTGTCTTTATTTTCATCCACCACACCGGCACATCGCCATTCATGTCTTTTGATTGCAATTCTATGGTGGTGGCTGATGGAATATTGACCATGTGAATTTTCCTGGCTTTGAAATCATTGACAACAAGGCGATAAGGTTCATCACTTCCCTCGCCACCAATTGTCCATGATCTGTAGTCACCGCCCCCATCACCAGTTGTTGCTGAATGGACGGTAATAATGCCACCTTGAGAGGGTGAGTATTCGTGAGACATGGTCGTAAACTCCTGGTTAATTAACTGACTATCAGCCTGTCAGCGTCAGCGATGCAGGGTGCTCAGGCAGGGTAAAGCGAGCGGCCGCCTCAGGCACCTAGCAGAAATGATAGGTACGTGGTGGGCCGGGCCGGTTGTGCGCCGAGTACGTGCGGCGACCTAGTATTTTTGCTAGTTGTCCGGGCTTGGCGTCAGGCCTATAAACGGTAAACAACTGATGCCCGCCTCGCGCTGCGAGGCAATCCAAGAGTGAGGCCGATATTGCATGAAAGACTATAAACAGGGGCTGGAGAAGCCCCGCATTCAAGGGTTGAACGCTGATAATGAAATCGACCTGGATCAATTAGGTTCCAGCCATCTGGTAACCTATGCAAGGTACCCGGGTATGATGCCCGACGACGTGGTAAGCCCGACTTGGCTTGGTGCCAATGCGGCTGGGGATGCTTTTGACTGCGACGGTGCCACTTATCTTGTTGAGGATGCTGACCCAGAGGTAGGCCTGAAGATAGAAATACTCAATTCTGTGGTTCGAGGTGCTGAAGGGGGGGAGGCGTTTTATTCCTATAAAGTAAATGGAACTATGAGTTCATTGCGTACTTTCTGCTTCGTCGGCGTCCGGCCAAAACCACCCAGCGAAGGGTTATCGGCCATTCTTGCCGTACAGTCGCATAGCCTGACAATAAAGCCTGATGAGTTGGAAAGCGTCGGCGTCATGTTCATTGTCATGCCCTATCAGGCGATGCAGCCGCGCGATGTGATTACCTTCACCTTTCAGGGGTTTGATGAGCACGGTACTCCCGAACAGCCTGAGATCGAAAAATTAACGGTAACCAAAGAGCACTTAGATAACAAACCGTTAATGTTCACGGTGGGTAAAAATATTCTTCGCTTCATCGACCCGGGCACTGCCCAAGTGTCCTACAGTGTCACTTTCGCAGACGGCAAATCCTTGGACTCCCCCGTCCAGAACTTTGTCGTCGACTCAGGTGCCACACTGCCAACCCCTCTGGCTGCTCCGCGCATTGCGGGGCATACCCCGGGAGAGCCATTGGACCCTGGAAAGTTCCGGGATGGATTGGCAGTTCATATTGACGGCTACCCCGGTATGTCGATTTCCGATCACGTTACTTTGTATTGGCGCAGCCCAGTACGTGACGTGTTTGCCTCGGTTCGTGTCGACGCTAGCACGCACACCGTAGGCGCCATTGTGCTGCACCTGCCTGTGGACCTCGTGCTGGAAAATCAAGCATCGGACGTCAGTCTTTCCTATTTGTTCAGCCGTGAAGGCGCAAGTTTGCAGTCGCAGTCACTGACGGTCGCTATTGATACCACGCGTGTGCTGTCCGTGCCTCTGATCAAGAGCGCAGCCCCTGACGAAGAGCAGGACCACGGCACCATGCCTGCTTCAAAGGGTTATGGTGGTGTTCGCGTTGAGGTGCCAGATGTGCGGTTGCCAGGTGAACGCGTTGAAGTTCATTGGCGTGGCTGGCCGGAATTGGGAGAGTTTGTTGGCGAGCTACCCGAAGGGGACAATTCGCTTGTTGTGCCTGAGGAATATGTACCGGCAAACATGGGGCGCGGCTTGCGAGACCAGAGCAGGCGCTTTGAAGTGGCGTACCGTGTGATTGGCAACGGAACCTCGTTGGACTCTGCCCCTTACCATTTAAGGATTACCCCACTCGATAGCGCTGTATATCCCCAAATCCAATGTGAAGGTGTAATTGGGAAGCGTTTGTCGCGATCACAGGTGCCGCCTGGCGGGGCTCAGCTCACGCTGGATACCTGGGCTTTCGGCCGGGCTGGACAGCTTCTTAATATCTGGGTCACCGGGCCGGGACCCGATGGAGAACCCTCTGAAGACATACGTACCGCCTCTACACCCGTCACGGTAGATGAAGCAGGTGCGGGGGTAAGTGCAAAGTTGTCAAAGGAATTCCTTTATAAACTAACGGAGGGTGATGATTTTACGTTACATGTTACTTTGAGCTTCGATGGTGGGGCGTTTTATAGAAAATTTCCAACAATGAGCATAACGCTGGATCCGTGAAAATTAGCTGATCTTTGGGTGTTCTAGGATTTCAGTACTGGTAGTGTTTTTATGTTTATACTTTCTGTGGAGAACCATATATATGCCTCGGCCAACGTTTAGTAAGTATCTGAGCTACCTCGGAGCGGCGCCAGCATCTCAAGGTTGGGGGGCCCTGCTTGTCTATGATCGCTTCAGGGCCAATAGGCTTTTGGCGCAGGAGCATATCCAGCGTTTGGATAACAGCGGGTGGTTGCCACGTATTAATTTCAAGAAAGACACTGAAAACAATTCCTGGACCCAGTGTTCCGATTTGGTGTTGGATAAGCCTCGGCTTTCATTCGTCAACTCCACTATATCGGGTTCCGAAGCTCTGTTGAGCATGAACGTCATTAGTGGAGTGCTGACTCAATTGCGACAGGGGGATGGGGGCGGACAGCCTGAAATAATAGGTTACTCCGTAGTGAACCCTTTGAATGGGCCAGCGGTGCGGATGGGAATAACCCTGAATGATATAGGTAGTAGCACTATCGATAAAGAAGGCCGTGTGACGCTTGATCTTTCAAAGGGCTTCAGTTACACCTTTGAAGCTGACAGTTGGGGGGAGCTGAACAATAAGCTCGGTGAAGCAATCAAAGTCGAGTTTGAAAAATGGGGTGAAGCGGATAGGGTCTGGGAGCTCAATGTTATCAAGGTTATCGAGGGGGGGCTTAATCCGGTAAGGTTTTCTGTTCGGACCCATTCGATGAAAAACTCCAAGGATATAAATACCGTCAGTGAAGAAGAGCGGGATGAGGGTGCCGTTCTAGTGGGGGTTGCGTTCGATGGTTTTACAGTTGGGGGGTGGCCATTGGAGGATGGTGATATGCCGTACTTATTACCTTCGCCGGAGAAAATAGGCGACGATCCGTATACCATGAGTATTATTTTCCATAATGAGGTTTGGATCAGGAGTGGTTTTTGGCAGATGGTGTCTAACATTCCTGGGGTGGCAAATATTACTGTGGAGAAGGATCAGCACGAATTTTACTCTACTTTAACAGCGGATGTTCAGCTTCATTCGCCGGGCTACACTGATCATACGATTAGAAGTTATGGGGGTTATAATTTCACCACCTATAAATGGCCAGATCTTGATTTTTCTGGTCAATTTAGAATAGTGCACACAGGCAATGTGTTCAGTATTGACTGGACAGTGGCCACTGACGCGAAAGAGTTGGTTGTTGTTTTTAACGGTCCGAATGGGGATTACCGGCATGAACCAGACTTTAACATTACTATTGCGGTGAAAACCAAACTTACGATTTCGATGGTTGAGGAAGGGGATCAGCTTGGTGAGGTTGTGGTTAAGCCGGGCACGGTGGACGTGGTGTATGAAATGTTGGCTTGGGGGGGGGAGCACTCCTATATTAATAACCATGTCATCACCGCATTTCATGACTACATAAAGCCTCATATGAAAAACGCAGTGGATCGACTCTCAACTAAAATTGAAGAACTCGCAGCGGCGATCAAGCCGATCAATGTCCTACGTCTTAACAGCCTTTTGTTCCGTAGCGATGATGTCGCTACCCCAAGGAAGGTGGTAACGCCTGGGGATCTTGCGATGTTAGGAGATCTTGCACCCAGGTTGACGTCCTTCGCTGTGGAGCCGCTCGAAGCGAAAGTGAGCGCGGCCCCGGGTAATACGGTTACTTTCCAGGTCCAGCCCGCTGTTGTTAACGAAGTAGCCTGGAGCGTTAAGGGTTTGCCCGGTGATTCGGGTGCTGTTGGCAGTATTGCGCAAGGGGTCTACACGCCACCTGGTATCGAATCGCTGACCGACGGCTACAAGCGGGTTATCGTGACCGCCACTGCAAATGGCAATTCAAGCAGCGCGGTGGTAACCGTGGTGGCGGATAGCGTTGCGGTATACCCTCTTTTTAAAGTTGCACAGTTTAGCCAAGATCAAAATTCCCGCCGCTACGTTTTGACGGGTGGTGATATCGACAATGCGCTGAAATGGGAAATGACCAGTGGAAGCAAAGGTACCATCCGCGAGGTTGAGGACGGTGATTCGGACCTGGTCATTCCAGTAGACAAGAATGTGCGGATCTATGTATCGCCACCCAGGTCGCCCGGCACGGGGCCGATTGCCTCACGCGTTCATGTCGATGGCGTAGAGGTTTCGGCAGGTCCGCAGAAACAAACCATCGATGTCATGCTCCCTTGGACAACCACCACAGGGATGATCAAAACCACTAAGCAACGCGAATTAGCCTTCAAGTTGGCGCTGACCTATTACGACCCGGATGCGCAGGAAGACGTGGAATTGTCCCCGGCAGAGACCACCTGGGAAGTGCTCAAAGGCACCGGTAAGCTCGACCCTGCCACTGGCATCTACACGGCTGGGCCGGATGAAGGTCCCTACATCATCGTTGCCGCTTGTGAAAATCCAGAACCTTCTCGTCTAGCAACCTGGGGTTTTTCGGCTATCCCGATTTCGCGCTTCGACGGCTATCAGGCGTTTGTCGAACATGTTCGTATTAATAGTGGCCAGAGGAAAGATTGATCATGACGTCTAATACTAAAAGCGCGTTATTGGAAATGCTGGGCAAAGGTGATGCGATGCATGGTTGGGGGGCGATACTTGCGCTTGGCCGTGATAAGGTCAACCAACTTATCGAGGCGCAGTTCATCGAGAATTTCAACCATCATGACTTCATCAAGCCCATCAGTGGTCAATATTACAGCGATAGCAACTATAGCGAGCTGGTTTTATTGGATGGCGTGATGTTTGGGCCGCCGACGTTGTCATTCGAGCAGTCATCAGGCCGCACCAGCACGGTTACGGTGGCCATGGAGTTGATCGCCGGTCGTTGCAGCGCGCAGGAGACTTCACCCGGTAATGCCAAGCGGCTTCGTAGAAGCCATGAGTTGGCCAAAGGGATGGGGTACACGCTGCAGATGCAGGCAAAACTTGTGGTGGTGCCTGCGCCAGATAGCAAGCAACAGCAACTGGCGATTGATTTTGGCCAGGCTACCGATCCGGTGTGCAACCTGGCCTTTGCCGGTGATTCAGCGCGCAAAATGGGCGAATTTTTCCTTGAGCAGTTGCGGCAACAGCCGGACTTCAAGCAAATATTTGGTTTCATCAACATTTCCCCAATTGGCAATGATGTACTGACGATTGACAGGGTTGATCCCATTGCACAAAAGGCCCCAGACGGCGCTGGGCAGGGTAACCAGCCAGAGGCAGATGGCGCCGTGCTGTTGCTGATGCAGTTACGGGGTGATGCCAATCCGGGTGTGATTCCGGAAGACTTTACGTATTTGCTGCCGTTCAAGGACGAACCGGCGGCCGGGAGCTTCAGTGCCACGCTATTGTTGGGTAAGATTAGGGCAGCGTTCAGCACATACCTCGGGTCTGGTTTGCTATCGCAATTGATCATGCCAGAAGGCAATGTAGTTAGCATTCGGGAAGAGCACGACCCGTATGACAAACTTTTGCTCGGCGACGTGCGGCCCGGTATTAGTACCTGTCAGCTCTTGCCTCCTATCAGTCACCTTGGCGCAGGAGAGAGCCTGACCTATACGGTAGGTTGTGACACCAGCCTTTCTGGCTGGGAGGCCCGTGATATTGCTAGCCCACGAGCAGCTGGCACAATCGATATCGATAGTGGCGTCTACAGCAGCAGGCCAAGTGGCGAGTTGGCGAGCGCTCAGCGTGTGGTTGTAGTTTCAGCAAAAGTTTCAGATCAGCCTGATGCAGCCACCCGTTCAGCCTTGTTGGTAGAGTCTTCGGAGCCACTGATAATTTCGCCGCGGGTAATAGTTTGGTATTCGGGTCAAGCCCCTATCAACTTCACCAGTAATGCTGTCGGTAATATCGAATGGAAACCGCTAGGCGAAAAGATGGGAGAGTTGGTCAAGGATGCCAACGACCCTCGACGGGCGGTATTTACGCCTGCTGAGTCTTCTGATGTATTGGTGCGGGTGCAGCGTGTGGAAATCAGTGTCGGCGAGGCCAATGGCCATGCAACGGTCGTGATGCTGAAGGCCGAACCTAAGTTGGATGTCGCGCCCTATTACGTGCCCAGCCTTAGGCCCGGAGCCACACAGGCATTCACGCTTGATGATCCCCAAGCGCGTTGGGAAAATTATGGGCCTGGAGTAATCGATCCAGAGACCGGGGTTTACCAGGCACCTGATCAGCCGGATGGAGAGGCCAGCGTTGTCGTTGGTTATGCGGGTCGCTTCTTCGGCGTTGCCGTAGTCGAACATTATGCAGGCGTGTCTGCGCAAGCCTTTGGCTTGGAGGAGCGCTGGGAAACACTCAAAGAGTTTAGCCTTACACCGAACAACAAAAACCGAAACAAAGTGTGGGCCAATGGGTACCAACAAGTCGGTATCGATATCGTCATCGCTACTCACAGTTTCAAAAATGAAGACGGGCAGGACGTTTGGGATCCCGTTAGTGATTCGGAACTGAGTAAGCTGGTTCTGATTGACGAAATAGGTGCCGAAATTCCTTATTTGAAGCTTGATCAGTTTGGAATCCCAGCGGATAGCCGTGAATTGTGGATGGCGAGAAAAAAACGTAACCACTTCGATTATTATCCAGTGGACGGTTCAAGTGCGGCTGGCGAAGTGCGCGGGCCAGAACAAGGTAAGCGCACAGTGACTTTGTTTGTGCATTCAAAGTCGGCGGAAGTGGCCAGGTTCAGGGCCAAGTTTCAGGATCACAGAAAGGAGTGGAAGACCTCGGTAGAGGTCGATGAGACCAAGGGCGAGGTTGAAATATCGGGAATCAAAACTCCAGAACCTAACTTGCAGTCCTATATATGGCCAAGTCAGGGTGGTAAAAGGGTTGCAGAATCCCAGGGCTTTACTGAGGGCGACGACGCGTTCAATTATTGGCAGCGCACCACCGACTATTGGCAGTTATCTGGAAACGGCATTAGCTTTGTCGAGGCCGTGTACGAATCTGCCTCGATGATTAGGTGGGAGTCTGAACAGCTAGCGGAAACTTTTGGCACCCACACAGGCGTCGTCTTCAACCCGCGACGGGCTCTGGAGGCTCCGCCAGTACCCATAGCCGTACAGCATCAGGCTGAGCTGCAATTACTCAGCCAACTGCCAGACGTTAACGTAAAGCTCGATACCCACCTCAAAGGGCAGCACGAGCCATCCGAGGGGGCACTGATTATCGTCCTGGAACGGGTTCCTGATCTGGGCTACTGGTCCCCAACTCGCTTTCGCGATGTGCTCGATGGTGCCATGAAGTTTTCCTTGATCGATAATTATGGTACGACGCACAGGCTTAAGATTCTGTTTGGGGGAAGTAGGGGCGGGCGAAACTATCTGGAGCTGCAGCTGCAGTGATTTCCCAGTAAATCATCTACTTGGGGAGATTAGTCAGTGACAACCCAAAAACTGATTCATTCCAATGCGTTCAATTTCATGAGTTTTGTACAGGGTGGCGTTGATGAGCGTACGGGGCAGTACAACCTCAGTATCGAACTTCCCCAGCTGCCGAACAATGCCTTGAATGGGCCAATCCTGCCATTGCGCTTGAGCTTTAGCCCACTAAATAACCTGAATAGCGGCTTCGGCAAAGGCTGGACGCTCCTGCTCAGTCAGTACAACCTAGACGACAATAAACTTGATCTGCATACAGGTCAGAGTTTCAAAATCTCTGATAACGGCCCTGGCCAGCCGGCACCTGTGCTCGAACGAAAGCTTGAAATTTTTTACTTTGAAAACAGGAGTGAAGGTGCTACCAAGCGCTATCGAATCGCGCACAAATCCGGCCTTGTCGAATGGCTTCAGCCACAACGTACGGACTTGCGGCTGGCATTGCCTGTCCGAGTAGAGGCGTCCTCGGGGCATGGCATCACGCTGGCTTATCACCGCACGAAAAAAGGGTGCTTGGAGTCGATCGTCGACGATACTGGGCGTACGCTGTTAAGCATTGATTACGTGGGTGACAGCAGGGTGGACGTCACACTCTTGCCAAATTCAGCCGCCTCTGCGCAGTACTCATTGGTACTGTCTGGTGATCGGTTGACGAAGGTGACATTGCCCACTTTGAACGGTGCGGCGTGGTCTGTGGGTTATGATGAAGTGGGCGAACTGCTGTGCATCACTCGGCTGGATACGCCACTTGGGGGGACCGAGCTGATCGATTATCGAGAACGTGGGCATCTCTTCCCTGGTAGTAGGGAAAAGTGGCTCCCCTATGTAACGCGGCATGTTTTAAAGCCCGGTGTTGGGCAAGCCGACATGGAAACAACTTACACGTTCTCCCCAGAGAATTTCCTGGGATATAACTCGCTGACCAGTTGGATAGACAATGGTCTGGACAATCTCTACCGGGTGGCCGATCGTGGTTATACCTACGGTTCTATTGCCACCCTGCTTCGTGATAGCAAACCAGTGCGCACGGTGGAGAGGCGTTACAACCGCCATCACTTGATGGTTGAGGAAGTCACCGTTGAACAAGCATGCATCCGGCGTATCAAGACAAAGTACCACGAGCGCGACAGCGATTTTGCAGATCAACCCAAGTATTTTCAGTTGCCGCATATGGTAACCACCTCGTGGGAGCTCGACTGTCCGGACGCGCCCGTACACCCTCGCAGCGAGACGGTGACTACCGAGTACGATGGTTTTGCCAACCCGACACTGGAAATCCAGCCCAACGGTATGCGTACTGAGCGCTGCTATTGCCCAGATGCTGAGGGGTTTTTACGCCATATTGAACAAGAAGTCGTGAGGCCTGCCGAAGGCTACGAAGGTGACGCTCCGACCCTCTGTACGCGTTATCTCTATGCACTGTATCCACCGGTAGAAGTCGACGGTCACGAGCCAGGGCCAGGTTGGTTGGTCAACCAGCTTGAAGCCAGGTACCAACTGCATGCGGACGCTTCAGAGACGCCACTGCAGGCGATCGAACGCATTTATGTGAATGAGCCTGGCGACGCTTTCACACACGGCCGCCTGAAGCAGCAAATAACCACAAGGAATGAGAAACAGACCACAATTCACTTTAGCTACTCGGATACTCCAGAACAACCCACGACCCATCCAGTGCTGGAGACCAAACAAGTCATAGAGGGGTTCGACCATGGGCCTGAACACCACGCACGCAAGGAATTGACCTTGCAGCATTCGTTGCTGATTGGCGAGCCGTTGCTCAACCATGATGACAACGATGTGGAGATTGAATACGAATATGACGAGTTGCGTAGAGTAACGCGCGAAACCGTTGCGCCACGCACGCCCTATGAAGCGTCGCGTCATTATCGTTACACGTTGGTTTCCAGTCCTGGTGGCAGGGCGACTCAAGAACAGATTGACGTCAAAGGGGTTTCAACCGTGACGACCGTCGACGGCCTTAATCGGGCTGTCGAGGCCAAGCGCGTCGATTCTGATTTCGTGTCGGAAAACAAGGCGCCGGACTATCGGCAAACCTATAAGGCTACTTATGACGGACTGGGCAATTTGATCGAGGAAGTCGAGTTCGATTGGCACAAGGATGTCGACGTTCCTTTGAAGTCCACCTTCAGTTATGACAACTGGGGGCAACGCTGCCTGACCGTCGGGCCTGACAAGGTTGTACACCATGATCAGGTCGACCCCATTGGCGCGCCAGACCGACTCGGGCCGGTGCGGCGTGAATGGCGTGAGTCCGCCGATGGACTTCGTTGCAGTGGTCGCACTGTCACATTCATGAATCTCTTTGAAAAACCAAGCAAAGTTGAGCGTGTAACGGCGAGCGGACAGTCATACAGCAGTCACCTGTATTTCTATGATGGCCTTGGCCGCTCCATCAGAGAAAAAGATGCCGAGCTGAATGAAACGCTATTTAGCTATGATGCGTTCGATCGCTTGGTGGATCATACGCTGGCAGACGGTGCGGTGGTGCATCGAGACTATGCGTTGTACAGCACGGAAGACTTGCCGGAATTGATTCAAGTCACGCCGCGGCGTAGTACCGAGCCGAAGGTACTTGGCTTGCAACAGTTCGACGGGTTGGGCCGTTTGGTCAAGTCGACTACGGGCGGTCGTGTTCGAAGCTTGTATTATAAGCCAGGTCAGCGTAATCCGAGTACAGTGATTACGCCCAAAGGGAAACGCATCGAATACACATACAACCCAAGGTTGAATGACGAACCCGTTCAGCGCACGCAGGTCGATGTGGATGTTACAGGGACGTTTAATTTTGATCCTGAAAATGCACGCTTGCTGTCGTGTTCGGAGCACGGTGTCGCCATGACACGTGACTATTTCAGCACGGGTGATCTGAAAAAAGAAACCTGCTCATTCGAAGGTGGGCTACCTTACACGATGGAGTATGTTCACAGTTTACAGGGTAAACTGTTGTCTTACACCGACGTGTTGGGGGGGGAGCAAGCATACACCTATGACGAGGCGGCCCGGTTGACGGCGACGAGTCTTGGCTCACTGCACAGCAATTTCGAATACGATGATCTAGGTCGTCAAGTGTTCTACGAGACGACCGACAATGGAGCGGACGAGTTGTCCCGACGGCTTGGTACCCGCTTGGCGTTTGACGATTTTGACAGAGAGATTTTGCGTACATTCGACTTTGGGGATTTAACGCAAACGCTAAGCCAACGATACGACAAAGCTGACAGGATCACTGGCAAGGTGTTGCGTCAGGGTAAAGAGCTCCTGCGTAGAGAGACGTTTGATTATGATGAGCGAGGCCGTTTGCTTGAGTATAACTGCAGTGGCCTGAAAGACTTTTTCCCTGTCGACCCTTACGGTAACTTTATACGTCGACAGACGTTCAGGTTCGATGCGATTGATAATATCTTGCGCGTGCTCACTGACCATACTCAAGGCACCGTCGACATTGTCTATCACTTCGAAAATCCATGTGATCCTGCGCAGCTCTCCGGGTTCACGGCCGAGGGTGTAACCGAGGAGCCGATCGTAGTTACACTGACGTACGACTGCGATGGGAATTTGATAGTTGATGAGCAGGGGCGTCAACTGGAGTATGACGCTTTGGGGCGCCTGCAAAGTGTCGATGGGTTGGCCTATGGTTATGATCCTCTGGATCGTTTGGTCTCTCAAGAACAGCCTTGACTCACCCGCCTAGCGCATCTTGCGAACAGGGCTATGCTGCAGCCCTGTTCGTATAGATGTGCATTGATGAGCTGGTGAATCACGCCTCGCTACTATGCTCGCATCACTTGCCACTGTGGCTTGCGCCGCCACGCGGCCTCTGCGTCTGCATCAGGCGCCCGATTCGCTTTCGCCCGCATGCCCCCAGCTCACGTAGGTTATCGTGAATCTTGCGTTAGCCCTATACGCCTCTGCTTTCCAGGCAAGCAAGTTTGATCTTGAGGTCTTCAGGGTAACGCATGACACCTCATGACACCTCATGACACCTCATGACACCTCATGGCGCCTCTTATCCCCACCTCATTGCGAGGCGAGGAAGTGTCTTTGAAACCAGGCGTTTCTCATTGTCACCTGGTAAATATGCTAGTTGTGCAGGATGTCGGGCTGATATTGAATGCGTCTAGCGGCTGCTGTCCGTAAACCTGATGAATCAGAGGCGCATTATGAGTGACTCCAGAAAGGTGTACCGTACTTTCGAGCGTGTTCCCAAAGGCTACCTGCGTTTCCTTGCCGACCATAAGCCCCATCGTGATACTCTGGGCCTGGCAGATTTGGTTGTTGATCCAGCAATGCTTGCTGATGTAGCGAGTGGATTGGTATTCAGGAAATTTGCAATTGAAGATAGCGGCGGGCCCACCGATCCCGTCGAGCCTCTCATATTGAAGATTCCACTTTGGGATAAGAGCGAGCAAGACACAGTTCGAATTGAGCACTCCAGGGACGGCAGCGCGTGGACAACGGTCTACGAAAATATTGCCGATTTTCGGGCCGCTGGTACGCCTGATCCTTATCCGGCACTCATTCCCAAAAACCAAGACCCGCTTCGACCGGACGGCACCCATTATTTCAGAAGTTATATAGTGGATTCTGACCTGAATCAGTCAGAATCGGGGCCCACTACACTAATTTTCGACCGAAAACCGCCCTATTTTCACAGCTCCCCCGCGAAATTTCCTGATATCTCGGTTGTGACCGATGACTCACTGGGCGCAAACGATGATAAAGCCGAGTTGGTATTACCTGCCTATACCAGCTGGGCTGATGGCGATGAGGTGCTGGTGTACTGGATGAATCGTATTCCCGACAAGGTTGAAGATCTTGATTTGCCGATTGTGACGGAGCACACAACAGGGAGCGAACAGACGCTGTCAATACCGGGAGAAAAGATCCGCAAGGTTGGGGACGGTGGGGTATATGTGCTTTACCGGCTGGTCGACAAGGCACAGAACTTCAGTGCGTTGTCCGTTTGGACCAGTGTACCTGTAGCGCTGGGCGAATTGCCTGCCACCTTTGACATCCCTTTAGTGCCATTAGCCACTGCTCCAGATACTTTAATCGACCAAGCCGATGCCTATCTGGGTGTGCAGGTATGGGTGCCGTGGAAGGAGCAGATGAAAGACACCGATAAAATAGTGGTCACGTGGGATGGTAAAGAGTTGACGCCTGAAGCGGTCGGCTCTGTACCAGGCGATCATATCAAGATCATGGTCCCCACAGATGTGATGTTGGGTGCATACGGAACTAGCAAGGGCCCTAAAGCCACCAAGGTCAGTTATGTCCTGATGCGCGGAACCCATCCTGTAGGTGGTGCTGAAATTGATATTTTTGTTGATTTCGAAACCATGGATCCGGGTGGTCCCTATCCTGAATGGCCCCTGCCCATCCATCCTGATTTGAATGGTGTCGTTGTTAAAGGCAGGGGGGGCACGAGCAAAGAGAATGAGTTGGACACCAGTGACGCGGACAAGCCTGCGGATCTACATGTCAAGCTTTATGACTTCGTCGAGGAGAAGGATAAGATAGAGTTCTATTGGGCGGGGGAACGGGCGGCCGAATATGAAGTATTAGACACTGATGCCCCCGGGGATACAATTTCGGTGGTGGTGCCGTGGGATATTATCAAGGCAGGTGGCAATAGCCCGGATTTACCCGTCGATTATGTAGTGACGCGCCCGGGTGTGCATAATCCAATGCGCTCAACAATTACCCCTGTTTCCGTTGATGCGATCACTATTATACCCGTTGTCGCGACGTTCGAACACTTGGTGAATGGCAGGGTTACTTGTGCTTCTATAAGGGCCACTAACGGTCATCCTGACGGGGCTGCAGTCGAGGTGTTGATACCGGATCTTACCGAGTATTACCAGTTCTCTGAGTTTACTCAGATTAAAGCAGAATGGTGGGTGTACCGTGGCGAGACCGATGACCAAGGCTGTGAGATAATTGACGAAGTTACATTGGAAGCTGTACTTGACATAAATGCTGACAATCCGATCACTGGTTTCACCTGGCGAATCCCCTACTTGACCAATGTGCTTCCCACTGATGAGGGCCTTGGTGGCGAATTTAGGCGATCTCGCGCAAACGTGAGGTATACGCTAATGACGGCCAAGGGTGATATTGCCTCGCCTGAAGCTAAGGTCCTGCTCTCCTTTAGGACACCCGAAGGATATTGTGACCCTGCCGGAAGTTAATGAATTTAGGTGTGATGCGCGAAAAGGATGTTGCGCAATGTAAGATTATTCGCTGGTAGTTGTAGGGTTTTTCCTATAGCGGCCTGATTTATTTCCTGTAACTTTATCGCGGTCGGCACCGACTCATGTGGTTTATTCACTCGTAAAGGTGCTTGCTTCCTGGGGTGCATGAGGTTTGGTAATGAAAAGGCGCGTTAAACATTTGAACGTTCGTAGTGGGCTGGTGTGTTGCATGGCAGCAACGTTGCCATTGAGCTTGTTTGTAGGGAATGAAGCCGTGGCGCAGGTCATCATCGACCGTGACACGGTCATCGATGGCAGCACCTTACCTGACAGTTATCAGGTTCTGGGTGGCGTAAAGCTGACGGGCAACGGCGCCAGCACCGACCAAATCCTCCTGCGTGGGGGTGGGGAACTGGAGCTCAATGGTAGCACGGTCACATCGACCAGCGATGGTGTGTTTGTGGAGGGGCTCGCGCGCGCTGTCATCAATGGCAGTACTATCACCAGCGATAACCGTGGCATTGCCGTAGCTCGCGGGGATGCCGGCGGCTCGCAGGCGTGGGTCGCGGGCAGTACCGTCAGCGGTAGGAATGGTGGTGCTCTCATCGCCAGCACTTCTGAACTGCACCTAGATGGCAGTATTGTTCAGGGCACGGGCCAGGGCAGCGCTGGCGTGCGCATGCTCAATAGCTGGCTCCAGGCGAAGGGCAGTACGATCATCGGTGCGCAGGAAGGCATTGTGGTGAATACCGATGGTCGTTCCGGTGACGCTCGTATCGATCTGGATGGCTCGCAGGTCGTCGGGAAAAACGGTTCGGCCATACTGGTGGATGGGCGGACCCAAGGCGCAGCCGCAGCCAAAATCACTGTCAGCAACGGCGCACAGCTAAGCGCAAGTAATGGCAACCTCCTCGAGGTGCGCAACAACTCGAGTGCCGACCTGGCAGTAGAGAGCGCCAATCTGGTGGGCAATGTAACAGTGGAGGAGGGGTCCAATGCAGCCATTTCGCTGGATCGGCAAGCCACGCTTACGGGCCAATTGGAAAATGTCGGCAAACTGTCGATTGGCAATCAATCCAGCTGGACGATGGTAGGGGACAGCAAGCTCGGCGATCTGGCGCTTGATGGCGGCATCGTGCAGTTTGGGCTGCCTCGCGCTTTTCATCGGTTGACCCTGGACAGCCTGTCGGGCGAGGGTACATTTGCCATGGATGCAGATTTCTCCACGGGGCAAACCGATTTTCTCGACATCACCGGCACTGCCACGGGCAATCATGGCTTGTTGATCGGCAGCAGTGGCGCAGATCCGCAGGCAGAGAGCCAGTTGCAGGTGGTGCACACAAACGGTGGCGATGCCTCGTTCTCATTGGTCAATGGGCCGGTCGACCTAGGGGCATTCTCTTACGAACTCGTACAGCGTGGTAGCGACTGGTACCTCGATGGTTCGCGCAAGATCATCAGCCCCGGCACCCGTTCGGTGTTGGCGTTGTTCAATACTGCGCCAACCGTATGGTACGGCGAGCTCACATCTTTGCGCAGCCGCATGGGCGAGTTGCGTCTGGATGATGGCAAAGCTGGGGGTTGGGTTCGGACCTATGGCAACAAGTATGACGTGGCCGCAAGCTCCGGTGTTGCTTACAAGCAAATCCAACACGGTTTTTCCCTAGGTGCCGATGCACCGCTGCCGTTCGGCGATGGGCAGTGGTTGCTGGGCGTATTGGCAGGGTACAGCCGTTCGGATTTGAATCTGGAGGGGGGGACCAGTGGTGAGGTGGACAGCTACTACCTCGGGCTTTACACCACCTGGCTAGACCGTGTTAGCGGGTATTACTTCGATGGTGTGGTGAAGCTAAACCGCTTTGACAACGACTCCAAGGTTTCGTTGAGTGACGGCACGCGTACCGATGGCCAGTACGATAATCATGGTTTTGGCGTATCAGCGGAATTCGGTCGTCACATCGAGCTTGATCAAGGCTACTTCGTCGAGCCGTTTACCCAGTGGTCCAGCGCATATATTCAGGGCAAAGACTACCATCTGGACAATGGCCTTCAGGCGCAAGGCGAGGCCGTCCGCTCCGTCCTGGGCAAGGCCGGTGCGACAATGGGGCGCAACTTCGAGATGTCGGCGGGCGGGATTGTTCAGCCTTATCTGCGTGCGGCCTACGCACATGAATTCATCAATAATAATGATGTGAAGGTCAACCAAAATCGCTTTTCCAACGACCTCTCGGGATCGCGCTTCGAGGTGGGCGCAGGTGTTGCTGTTACGGTAGCGCAGAGCCTGCAGCTGCATGCTGATATTGATCACAGTCGCGGCGAGCATATTGATCAGCCTTGGGGGGTGAACCTTGGCGTACGTTATAGCTGGTAGATCCTGATGAGGAGGCCCTTGGGCCTCCCTTTTTTTTTGAGGGTAATTAAATGAAGCAACTATCAGGTAATGAAGAGCTGCTGGCGTTAAAGCCTGTTGAGGTGGCTGAGCTGCTTGAAAATATCCCGGGTGGCGACAACAACTTGCTCCCTGTCAGCGCCACCTTGCAGGATTTGGAGGTCATTGTACCCATGTGGCCATTCAGTGAACCAGGCCCCGGCGAACCTGAAGTTTTGCAATTGTTCTGGGATGAGGTGCTGGTCGTTGAACGGTCCTGGGAAGCCCCTGTGCCGCCCGAAGATTTGAAACTGAGTGTTCCCAAGGAAAAACTGACGCATGGGGCCCATGAATTACGTTACAAGGTTATAGATGCCGATTGTGACGCCAGCTATTCCGACGTGCTGCAGGTGCTGATCGACTTGCAAGGGCCTGTATTGGGGGGGCAGGGGATACTGACAGTGGTCGAAGACCCGGAAGAGGTCGAGCGGGATGGGGTCACGGAGCGCTACCTGAGAAATCACCAACAACGCCTGCGAACTCAGGTACCTGCATATACCACGCCTAAAGCCGGTGACACGATTATCTACTATTGGGACACCGAGCCCTTTGAGGAAATGAAGGCTGGTGAGCATGTGCTGGTGTTTGAAGATACGACCAAACCAGTCTATATCGACTTCCCCAGTGCGTTGATCCTGGAGCGTGGTGACGGAGACCGATACGTGTATTACGCCATCAGAGATCGAGCTGGCAATGTCAGCCTATTATCCAGCCCTTTGAAGGTGACTGTCTCGGCAGGCCTGCGAACGCTGCCCTTGCTGATCATTGAACAGACTGGAGGGGGGCAGGAGAGCTTACACCTCGCACTCAACACTCTGCGTCCACCTTTGCTTGTCAAGGTGCCGCCTGAAGCGGTTGTTTACCCCGATGAGACCTTGCGGGTGGAATGGGGACAGCCGGACGATCCTGGCTACTATTCCACTTCTACCGAATATCAGGGGCGCTCGCGTGTGTTCGAGATCCCCGAAAGCAAGGTGCTGGCGCAGGGGGCAACATCTCTACAGGTCGGCTATGTTGTCTCGGGAGATAAGCGTCACGACTACCCTTCACCTGTGGTTGATCTTACTGTTGGTTCGCTTAGCAGCGGCTTACCGACCGTGCAGTTGAAGGGCGTCGTTGCCACAACCTTCAAATTAGCCGACGCGCCGGCCCGTAACCCGGTGACGCTTGGGACCTGGAAGTTCATGGCAGAAGGGCAGTGGGTCGATATCTGGGTGAGCGGGAAATTGAGTGATGGGCAAGACGCAGAACCCCACGTGGTATTGAGAAACTATGTAGTGAACGCTGATGATGTTGAAAAGGGCATCGGTGCGCGCAACGATGTGGTGGTGTTGAAAACATTTCTGTCAACATTGATGGATGGTGTTCCATTCACTGTACATGTCAACGTAAGTTTTAACAAAGGGTATAATTGGATGAAATTTCCGGGGCTGAGCCCTACCTTGGACTGTGAGGGCGCATCAGAGCCCTGAAACAGGTGCTCTCGTTTCGGTGGTAGTGCCACCAAAATCGTTAATGGCGGTGAAAATGATGTGCATATCAGGGGTTGTTTCAACCTTGTCTTCAATGGGGTAGGCCTGTGTGCCCCCTGGAGCAACCATATCATAAGCCTCTATATATTTTCGGCTCTTGCCGTTGTCCAGCTGCGCCTGCTTGAAGGTGAAGTGATAGGGGGTGGGGTTGTATACAACCACTTGTGTGCTGCCGTCGCGTCGCTGCAGTGACCATTGCAGGTTTTTCAAGTTTTCCTCAGGAGTGCCCTTCAGCTGGGCGGGCCGATATAGCAGTTTGATGCGGGTGCGTAGGGCGATGGTCAGTGTATTCCGCTTATCGCCATCGATTTGGGGTATCTCCTGTACATTGAAAAAGAATAAGGATTCCTTGTCGTTGGGCAGGTTATTAGGGATTTGATTGATCTGGACGGTTTGTTCGCTGCCTGGCGCCAGTAGGAACAGTTCGGGGGTCGCGATTAGTGGAACTGCGGTAGTGTTGTCGTCCGCTTCGGTGTTGACCCAGCTCTGTGCGGCAAAGGTTTGAGTGCTGGGGTTGGCGACGATGATTGACCTACTTTGCTTGTCACTCATGAGAACGATGCGTGTAGAGCTGATAGTGAGCGCAGCCTGGGCTGAGGTAATAAGGCCACTTGTAAGGATGGTGAGCATCAGAAGACGAAGAAAAAGTGAAGTGTGCATGTGGGCAGATATTGAATGAGTAAGAGGGCAAGCGCAGCAGGCTGCGCTTGTACGGTGACGACTCAGGGCATTTCGACGGTGAAGCTGACGTTGGTGGCAATGTGCCCATCAGTCACCTTGTCAGCGATAGTTTGCAGCTGGGTAGAAAAGGTCATATCAGTAGGGACCTTCTCGCTGATGGAATACTCTACCGACGCTGTTTCAGGGGGGAGTATATTGCCGCTCTTGTCATAGATGGCCAGCGCCATGCCTTCGGAATAGCCAGTGCCATCCAACAGGTTATACAGTCCAGACGGGCCTGCACCGTAGCCGGGGCTGAACTTGACTTTTGCAGTGGTAGGGGCGGAGAGGCCGCAAGCAGCAGGGTCTATGCGAAGGGCAAACCTTTGCAGTGGGGTTTTTTGCCCGGTCTTGTCGAAGTCGGAAACTTTGAAATCGCCCAAGTAGATTTTCGGCAGGGGCGGGCCACCCGGGGTCACGATGTCAATCGGGCAAGTGCCGTCGGGGCTTACAGTGCCTTCGAAGTTGATGATACCGGTGTTGGCCATGGCTGAGCTGCAGCCAAGGCCAAGTGCGAACAGTGCGAGAATGCGTTTCATTGAGCGCTCCAGATTGAAGGTCGGTTGTTAGCGTGTGGGTTTCGGCCGAGGCTGTGGGAAGCGCCGGCCTTTCACAGAGGGGAGACTAACGGCGTTGCAGAAACCAAATCTGTAGGTCAATTCGCTAGCGGGCAGGGAGAAATCGGTTTTGGGGGAGCGCTCCCATAATCATTCAGCATGCCTTGAGGCGAGCAGTTGCTGTTTTTCCTCGTTCCAGTCGAAGGGGGCCCCGCGCTGGTGTGCTTCGTATCGAAGCTCCTCCAAATGCTGATACAGATCGAGTTCCGCGTCGGGCATGAAGTGCAGGCAGTCGCCCCCAAAGAACCAAAGCAGATCGCGAGGTACCAGATGAGCAATTTGTGGATAGCGCTGAATAACCTGGCAGATTAGGTCTTGGCCAAGATACTGGCTCTGCAAGGGTTCTGCCGGCAACAGGGTGAGCAGTTCATCGAAGCGCTCGAGAAACAGCGCATGGCTCTCTTCGGGAACCTGCTCGGCATTTTCAAGGGCTACAAGGATGCTGCGCACGTGCTCAAGCAGTTGTAGATGATACGTTTGGGCGGTAGTCATGGGTCTGTTCTCAAGGTAAAGCGGTGCAGACATTGTACCGTGTTGTGGTCCTTCGAGTAATCGCGTTGGCGTGACCTGGCATTTTTGTCAGTAGCTGCGGCAAAACGGTACCGGTTAACCTGACAGCTCTCATACCTATCGCAAGGGTGGATGGACGATGGCTATCAAAAAGCAAGCGGACATCTATATTGGCATAATGAGGCTCTCATATATTATGGCCAATAGTCTATGGCAAGATCGCTATCCGGCATTGTCCAGCGCGCCAGGAGAGACGCTCGACGTGGATCGGCAGACTGAGCTCGGTATCAGAAAAATCAAACAGCTGCAGATGGGGCCGCCTAAGTTTGTGTATAGGAGCGCTGGATCCACCCTTTATGCCGACTTCGAACTATTGGCTCTGCGAGAACAGGAAGTCACGCTGGTCACTGATACCGGGGCAAGCGGTTCCTGGATGAGCAATGTTCGGGTGCTGAAGCTGCCTTCGGATGAGACGCTGGTGATAAGCATCCCTTTCAAAACGGGCGATAGCAATTTTAAAATAAGCTACTCAAGTGGTGCGCAAAACGCGGTGAACTTAATATGGTCCGGCGCTGCGGAATATGCGTACAGTGGAACCGAGCGTGATGAATACCTGCTCAGACAATACTTCAATAGGCACAAGAAATTACTGCTCACTCGTCTTTCCGCTGCCCCTGGTAGCCAGTGGTTGCAGGATGTGGAGTTGCGACCGGACTTTATCGATGATAATTATATACATTATCTATTCTTTTCGGCGTTACCAGGCGTAACCGGGGGCGACGGAGTGTTGTCCGTCCCACCCATGTTCGATGATTTTGATCGTTTTAGTATGCTCAGCCTTGGAGCCTTCTTCCCGGAAAACTTCAATAGTTTACGCCCCCTCGACAGCCAGTGGATGGCGTCATTGTTGGTGCCAGAAGGAACCGCTTTGATAGATGAATCCCAAGATATGGTGGTAGAGGCGGTGGGTTTTAATTTCGGCTATAAACGTGCGCGTAGCATGGCCATGGGGCATTCAGATGTAAGTATTGCGAGCGGTTCAGTGTCCGTTAACCCGTTAATGGCGGTCGTGTGGCCGAGCGCTAACAGAGTGCTATTGGAAATTCCCGATCTTAGCAATGCTACAGTAGAACTCATTGGTGACAGGCATGGAAAGCTTGAGAGAGAGGGTGATGCTTGCTACTATGTGCCGCCGCTTGCTCAGACGCCAGTCGTAGTCTACGAAGAACACAGCAAAACCCTCGAAAATCCGGCGCTGTTGGAAACCCTCATGGAACGAGCAGTATTCGACGTCATCAGGGTTACGGTGAATGGTAACTCGGCCCTGTCTACATTTGTCACGCTATACGCAAAGCAAACGCATTTTATCAAATATCTGGTTGTTAACGGAGAGTTGACGCTCCAGCTGTGGTACTACGATGCCGCGCAAGCTAAAGATGTGCTCGTGCCTGCTGATGAAACGGAATGGTCTACCCTCCATGGCGGTGGTTCGGTTTCCAGTCTCGGGGTTTTCACTCCAGGTAGTTCGGACCCTTCAACCGTCAGTGTGATTGCAGGGCGCGATCTCGGCAGCAGCAGATTATTATTCTGGGCGGTCACGATTATTCCAGTCCCTTTATATTCGGTGACCGAAGCCGTTAGATTTTTCAACGAGTGAAGCACCAGTGCAACGGTGAGAGCGATCGCTGATGCAAGGCCATGGAGCAAATGGCCCCATGGCCCCATGGCCTTGATGGTATTGGCGTTTAGCGGACTTTACCTGCTGTAAGTTCCAGCATCTCCTTGTCGAATGCGTCCACGTCAATCACCGCTCGGCGGGCGTTTTCTGCTGCATGCAATTGTTGGCCGTCACTTGGCAGCAGCACGCCCGCTGCAACTGCAGCGTCAATGGTAGATTGCCCTGGTGTAGGTTGCAGCCGGTGTTCCTTGATCGCCTGATTCAGTACTTTGTACAGCGGTGCGGCTTGATCCAGCTTCTCGCAGGCTCGCTGCAGGGCGGCCACCGGATCGCCTTCGGCCTGCGAACGGAAGCATCCTGCCAACAACTCCTCCAGCGCAGGGTCGCCTTTGCTGCGCCCGATCAGCGCTGCCACCTCGGCGTCCAGTTCATCGCTCGGCCCGGTGTGACGGCGGCCGAAGGGAAACACCAGCACCCGTAGCGCGCAACCGACGAAGCGGTTGGGGAAGTTAGCGAGCAACCGGTCCAAGGCGTGCTCCGCCTGGCCCAGGCTTTCTTCCATGGCCCAACGCAGCAGGGGCTGCATGTGCTCGGGCGAACCGAGATCGTGGTAGCGCTTGAGTGCGGCACTGGACAGGTAGAGGTAGCTGAGGACATCGCCCAGCCGCGCACTCAGGCGTTCGCGGCGCTTGAGCGCGCCGCCCAGCAGCATCATCGACAGGTCGGCCAGCAGGGCAAAGGCGGCGGCCTGGCGGTTGAGGGCCCGGAAGTAGCCTTGGCTCAGCGTGTCACCCGGCACTTTCTCGAAAACCCCCAGCCCCAGGTTGAACACCAGGGTGCTGGCCGCATTGCCGGCGGCGAACAGGATGTGTTTCATCAGCAGGTCATCGAATTCCTGAAGCGCCTGATCGTGGTCCTTACGCCCGGCCAACGCCATTTCCTTGAGCACGAACGGATGGCAGCGAATGGCGCCCTGGCCGAAGATCATCAGGTTGCGCGAAAGGATGTTGGCGCCTTCGACCGTGATGAAGATCGGCGCCCCTTGCCAGTTGCGGCCCAGGTAGTTGTTCGGGCCCATGATGATGCCCTTGCCACCGTGCACGTCCATGGCGTGCTGGATGCATTCGCGGCCACGCTCGGTCAGGTGGTACTTGAGGATCGCCGACAGCACCGAGGGTTTCTCGCCCAGGTCCACGGCCTTGGCGGTCAGCAGGCGGGCACTGTCCATCAGCCAGGCGTTGCCGCCAATGCGTGCCAGCGATTCCTGGATACCTTCGAAGGCCGCCAGTGGCACGTTGAATTGTTCGCGGATATTGGCGTACTGGCCGGTGACCAGGCTGGTGTACTTGGCGGCACCGGTGCCGACCGCTGGCAGTGAGATGGAGCGGCCCACCGACAGGCAGTTCATCAGCATCATCCAGCCTTTGCCGAGCATGGCCTGGCCACCAATGAGGAAGTCCAGCGGGACGAACACGTCCTTGCCGCTGTTGGGGCCGTTCATGAACGCAGCGCCCAGTGGCAGGTGGCGTTTGCCGATTTCCACTCCGGGGGTATCGGTGGGGATCAGCGCCAGGCTGATGCCCAGTGCTTCCTCATCGCCCAGCAGGTGGTCCGGGTCGTAGGCTTTGAATGCCAGGCCCAGCAGGGTGGCGACCGGGCCGAGGGTGATGTAGCGTTTTTCCCAGTTGAGACGCAGACCAATGACCTCCTCGCCTTGCCACTGGCCTTTGCAGATGATCCCGGTGTCGGGCATGGCGCCAGCGTCGGAGCCGGCCAGTGGGCCGGTGAGTGCGAAACAGGGGATTTCCTCTCCACGGGCCAGGCGGGGCAGGTAATGTTTGCGTTGTTCGTCGGTGCCATAGTGCAGCAACAGTTCGGCAGGGCCGAGGGAGTTGGGCACCATCACCGTGGAGGCCAGATCACCGCTGCGGGTGGCCAGTTTCATCGCCACCTGGGAGTGGGCGTAGGCGGAGAAGCCTTTGCCGCCGTATTCCTTGGGGATGATCAGGGCGAAAAAGCCATGCTGCTTGATATGTGCCCAGGCTTCGGGCGGCAGGTCCAGGTCCTGGCCGATCTGCCAGTCGCTGACCATGGCGCACAGTGCTTCGGTCGGGCCATCGATGAAAGCTTGCTCTTCTTCAGTCAGCTTCGGTGCCGGGTAGGCCAGCAAGGTGCGCCAGTCGGGGCGGCCACTGAACAGTTCGCCGTCCCACCACACGGTACCGGCGTCGATGGCTTCGCGCTCGGTCTGCGACATGGGCGGCAGGGTGCGTTGGAACCAGCGGAATACAGGGGCGGTAAAGACTTTGCGTCGCCACTGCGGGAGCGCAACCAGGGCGATCTTCAGGGCCAGCACCATCCAGATCAGGGCCAGCAGCCAGCCGGGGGCACTGCTGAAAATGCCCATCAACAGCACATAGGCCGCCATGATGCCGAGAATCTGCAAGGGCGCCAGGCGCCGGTGCGTGAGGTACGCCGCGCCGATCACCAGCACCACCAACCACAACAGCAACATAATCGGTCCTCCTTGGAACCAAGGGCTTGAGCCGTCCCAGACAGCTTAGACGCAATGCTGTGAACGGCATGCTCAGAACAGTGACAGGGCGTGGCGGTGGGAGTTTCAGTTCATTTGTTCGCCTGTACCGGCCTATTCGCGGGTAAACCCGCTCCTACAACGGAAGGTGGCGATGGCAGCGATTGGCGAATGCGGGGGCGGCCGCGATGGTGAATGGCCGGCAGGCTCGGCCTATGTGTGGGTAAAACCCACGCAGGAATACCGGTGACGTGAAGACGGTGGTGAGCCTGTGGGAGCGGGCTTGCCCGCGAAGAGGCCCGTACAGGCGGCGAAGGTCTGGAGTAGACTGTGCCACCTCCGCACTCAAAAGGATGTTGCCATGCTGAAGATCTGGGGCCGCAAGAATTCGAGCAATGTGCGCAAGGCGCTGTGGATCGCCCACGAGCTGGGCCTGGACTTCGAGTCCATCGACGCCGGTGGCGCCTTCGGCGTGGTCAACGAGCCGCACTACCGCGCCCGCAACCCCAACGGCCTGGTGCCGATGCTCGAAGACGGCGACCTGACTTTGTGGGAATCCAACACCATCGTTCGCTACCTGTGCGCGGAGTACGGCACGGAGCAGGGCTGGTATCTGGCAGACCCACGGCAGCGCGCCCTGGCCGACAAATGGATGGACTGGACCACATCGTCCTTCGCCGCACCCTTCCGCCCGCTGTTCTGGGGCCTGCTGCGCACGCCGGAAGACCAGCGCGACTGGGTGGCGATCAACGCCGCGCACAAGCAGTGCGCGCAATTACTGGCCATTGCCGACGAAACCCTGGCCAATCAGCCGTACCTGTCCGGTGACCAGATCGGTATGGGCGACATCCCATTGGGTAGCTTCATCTATGCCTGGTTCGAACTGCCCATCGAACGCCCGGACATGTACCACCTTCAAGCCTGGTATGAGCGCCTCAAACAACGCCCGGCCTACCAGGCCGCAGTGATGACTGCGCTCACTTGAACCCGCTTCGATAGTCATTATCAATAGATGTGACTGTACTTGTGCAGCCTGGCCTTGCACCATGGCTGCACTCACTGCGCCAGTGACTTTACCTGGCGTGTCCTGCACCTTTTTCTTCGGTAAGTGACCCGCTATGAGTTCCGCCCTGTCCATCCGACAGCTGACCAAGACCTACGGCAATGGCTTTCAGGCCCTCAAAGGCATCGACCTCGATGTTGCCGAAGGCGACTTCTTCGCCTTGCTCGGCCCCAACGGCGCCGGCAAATCCACCACCATCGGCATTCTCTCGACCCTGGTGAACAAGACCAGCGGCACAGTGAGCGTGTTCGGTCACGACCTGGACCGCGAGCCCTCCGCGCTCAAGCGTTGCCTGGGCGTGGTGCCGCAAGAGTTCAACTTCAACCAGTTCGAGAAGACCTTCGACATCGTCGTGACCCAAGCCGGGTACTATGGCATCCCGCCCAAGCTGGCCAAGGAGCGCGCCGAGCAGTACCTGACCCAGCTGGGCCTGTGGGACAAACGTGATGTGCAGTCGCGTTCGTTGTCCGGCGGCATGAAGCGGCGTCTGATGATTGCCCGCGCATTGATCCACGAACCGCGCCTGCTGATTCTGGACGAACCCACCGCCGGGGTTGATATCGAGCTGCGCCGCTCGATGTGGAGCTTCCTCACCGAGCTGAACCAGAAGGGCATCACCATCATCCTCACCACCCACTACCTGGAAGAGGCTGAGCAGCTGTGCCGTAACATCGGCATCATCGACCACGGCACCATCGTCGAGAACACCAGCATGCGCCAGTTGCTGGGCAAGCTGCATGTCGAAACCTTCGTGCTCGACCTCAAGCAGGACCTGGCCACGACGCCGGTACTGCAGGGCTACCCGTGCCGGCTGCTGACCCCGCATACCCTGGAAGTGCAGGTGGAGAAGGATATCGGCATCACCGCGCTGTTTGGCCAGCTGGCGCTGCAGAACATCGAGGTACAGAGCCTGCGCAACAAGACCAACCGACTTGAGGAGCTGTTCGTGTCCCTGGTGGAAAAAAACCTGTCGAAGGTGGCCGTATGAGTGTGGAACTGCGCACCAACTGGGTCGCCCTGAACACCATCGTCTACCGCGAAGTGCGGCGCTTCCTGCGCATCTGGCCGCAGACGTTGCTGCCACCAGCGATCACCATGGTCCTGTACTTCGTCATCTTCGGTAACCTGATTGGCCGGCAGATCGGCGACATGGGTGGCTTCACCTACATGCAGTACATCGTGCCGGGGCTGATCATGATGTCGGTGATCACCAACTCCTACGGCAACGTGGTGTCGAGCTTTTTCGGCAGCAAGTTTCAGCGCTCGATCGAAGAGCTGATGGTGTCGCCGGTGTCACCGCACACCATTCTCGTCGGCTATGTGCTGGGTGGGGTGCTGCGTGGTTTGGCGGTGGGTGTGATCGTGACCATCCTGTCGATGTTCTTCACCGACCTGCAGGTGCACCACCTGGGCGTGACCGTGGTGGTGGTGCTGCTGACGGCCACCATCTTTTCGCTGCTTGGCTTCGTCAACGCAGTGTTCGCGCGCAACTTCGACGATATCTCGATCATCCCGACCTTCGTGCTGACGCCGCTGACCTACCTGGGCGGGGTGTTCTACTCGATCAACCTGCTGCCGCCGTTCTGGCAGACCGTGTCGTTGGCCAACCCGGTGCTGCACATGGTCAACTCGTTCCGCTACGGCATTCTAGGGGTGTCGGATATCAGCATTGGCACGGCGATCACCTTCATGCTGGTGGCCACTGCGGTGCTCTACGTTGTTTGCGTTCGCTTGCTGGTCAGCGGCCGCGGTATGCGGGCCTGAAGCCTTGCACCGGCATTGGCGACGACGCCACTGCCGGCCCACCCACCAGCGCCAGTAGAACATGGTGGTGAAGTAGGCAAGGATGCCCAGCACCACGCCGCACACCACCGAGCCGAGCAGGAAGGGTTGCCACAGCGTCGACAGCTGGTCGGTGATCCACTGGAAGGTCAGCTCATCGGGCAGGGTGCGCGGCGGTACCTGCATCAGCCAGGCACCGGTCATGTAGGTGACGAAGAACACCGGCGGCATGGTCAACGGGTTGGTCAGCCACACCAGGCTGACGGCGACCGGCAGGTTGCCGCGCACCGGGATCGCCAGGGCCGCCGCCAGCAGCATCTGCATCGGGATGGGAATAAGCGCCGCGAACAGGCCCACACCCATGGCTCTGGCCACCGAATGGCGGTTCAGGTGCCAGAGGTTGGGGTCGTGCAGCAATTTGCCGAAAAAGCGTAAGGACTTGTGTTCCCGAATGCTGGTCGGGTCCGGCATGTAGCGTTTGAAAAGTCGGCGCGGCATGTAGGCTCCCGGAGCGTTGACCCTGGCAGTATGCCCTTAATCCTGCTCCGCCTCGTTTAGAGTTTGTGACAATTGTTGAGCAAGCGATGCCGGCAATTGAGCTATGCCTCAGGAGGTGACTCGCCTTCTGGAGCTCTACCTCATGCGCACAGGGATGTTTGCGCTCGCGCTCGGGCTGTTGTGCCTGGGCTTTCTGCCCGCATTGCCATCGGTCGGATGGTTGATAACCCTGGCAGCCTGCGCTGTCGGCAGCCTGTTTACCCGCGTATGGCCGTTGGGTTGGTTTTTGCTGGGCTTGTGTTGGGCGTGCGGGTCTGCTCAGCAGGCCCTTGATGATCGTCTGGCTGCCGGCCTGGAGGGGCGCACCTTGTGGCTGGAGGGGCGGGTGGCGGGTTTGCCGGCCCGCACTGCACAAGGCGTGCGTTTCGAGCTGGAAGCGCCACGCTCGCGGCGGGCCGAACTGCCTCAGCGTTTGCAACTGAGCTGGTTCGATGGGCCGCCGCTGCGGGCGGGCGAGCAGTGGCGGCTGGCGGTGACCTTGCAGCGCCCGGCCGGGCTGCTGAACCCGCACGGGCCTGACCGGGAAGCGCAGTTGCTGGCGCGACGGGTGGGGGCTACGGGTACGGTCAAGGCGGGGCAGTTGCTGGCGCCAGTCGCCGGTGGTTGGCGCGATGCGCTGCGTCAGCGCTTGCTGATGGTCGAAGCCAATAGCCGACAGGCAGCGCTGGTGGCCTTGGTGCTTGGCGACGGTGCGGGCCTGGCCCGGGAGGACTGGCAGACGTTGCAGGCCACCGGCACGGTGCACCTGCTGGTGATTTCCGGCCAGCACATTGGCCTGGTCGCCGGTTTGCTCTATGGCCTGGTCGCCGGGCTGGCGCGTTGGGGGCTATGGCCGGCAAGGCTACCGTGGTTACCCTGGGCCTGTGGCCTGGCCATGGCCGCAGCGCTGGCCTACGGGTGGCTGGCGGGGGGTGGGGTGCCAGTGCAGCGGGCCTGTCTGATGCTGGCCGTGGTGCTGCTCTGGCGTCTGCGCTTTCGCCACCTTGGCGCTTTTTTTCCGTTGCTGGTTGCACTGGTCGCTGTGCTTGTATTCGAGCCACTGGCGGCGTTGCTGCCTGGGTTCTGGCTGTCGTTCGCCGCCGTGGCCACGCTCATCTACTGCTTCAGTGCCCGGTTGGGTGGTTGGCGGCCCTGGCAGGCCTGGACACGAGCGCAATGGGTGATCGCCGTCGGCTTGCTGCCGGTGTTGCTGGCCACCGGCTTGCCGGTGAGCCTCAGTGCGCCGCTGGCCAACCTTGTGGCGGTGCCGTGGGTCAGCCTGGCGGTCTTGCCGTTGGCGTTGTTGGGCACGCTGATGTTGCCGCTGGCGGGCGTTGGCGAGACGTTGCTCTGGCTGGCAGGTGGCCTGCTGGATGTGCTGTTCCGCGGGCTGGCGCTGGTGGCGCAGCAGCGCCCGGCATGGGTGCCGCCGGCCCTGCCGTGGTGGGCCTGGCTGCTGGTATGTCTGGGTGCGCTGTTGCTTTTGCTGCCTCGTGGTGTGCCGCTGCGCGGGTTGGGAGGGGTGATGCTGCTGGCGCTGTGGGTACCCAGGGAGCCGGTGCCGTTCGGCCAAATCGAGGTCTGGCAGCTGGATGTCGGCCAGGGGCTGGCGGTGCTCTTGCGTACGCGGCATCACAGCCTGCTCTACGATGCCGGGCCGGCCAGGGGGGAAAGCGACTTGGGGGAACGCGTGGTGCTGCCAACCTTGCGCAAGCTGGGGGTGGGCGGCCTTGATGTGATGGTGATCAGCCATGCGCATGCCGATCATGCGGGCGGGGCCGTGGCCATTGCGCGTGGTTTGCCGATCAGGCGGATAATCGGTGGGGAAGCGCTGGCTGATATTCCGTTGCAGCCTTGTGCCAGTGGCGAGCAATGGGACTGGGATGGCGTGCGTTTTTCGCTGTGGCGCTGGGTGGACGGGCAGAGCAGTAATGACCGTTCCTGTGTGCTGTTGGTCGAGGCGCAGGGCGAGCGCTTGCTGCTGGCGGGGGATATGGAAGCTGCTGCCGAACGGGCGTGGCTGGCGGACACTGAAGTGCCGCGCATCGACTGGCTGCAGGCACCGCATCATGGCAGCCGCAGCTCGTCCACCGAGGCGTTCGTCCGGGCTACCGCACCGCGCGGGGTATTGATTTCGCGGGGGCGCAACAACAGCTTCGGGCACCCGCACGTGCAGGTGGTCGAACGGTATGGGCGGCATGGGGTGGTGATGCATGATACGGCGGTGGAGGGGGCATTGCGGTTGGTGCTGGGGCGGCATGGGGAGATTGAGGGTGTGCGCCGACAGCGGCGATTCTGGCGTGATGTGGGGGGTGGCTGATCTGGCCCTTTCGCGGGTAAAGCCGCTGCCACAGGTACTGCAAGGCCCAGAGGGCCGACCCGGTAGCCCGACAGCCTAATTCCCTGACCTCCGGCAGATGAGCCCTCGGCGCGCCTATGGTAGAGTGGCGGCCTTTTTCCGAAGGGGCGTTTACTGTGTGGGAATTGGTCAAGTCCGGTGGTTGGATGATGCTGCCGATCATTCTGAGTTCCATCGTTGCCATGGCTATCGTCGTCGAGCGCCTGTGGACCCTGCGTGCCAGCCGCGTCACCCCGCCCCACCTGCTGGGCCAGGTGTGGATGTGGATCAAGGACAAGCAACTGACCAGTGACAAGCTCAAGGCACTGCGGGCCGATTCGCCACTGGGCGAAATCCTGGCAGCGGGCCTCGCCAACTCGCGCCATGGTCGCGAAATCATGAAAGAGTGCATCGAGGAGGCCGCCTCGCGCGTCATCCACGAACTGGAACGCTACATCAGCACCCTCGGCACCATTGCCGCCATGGCGCCTCTGCTGGGCCTGCTGGGCACCGTGCTGGGCATGATCGACATTTTTAGCGCCTTCATGGGCTCGCAGATGACTGCCAACGCCGCCGTGCTGGCCGGTGGTATCTCCAAGGCCCTGGTCACCACTGCGGCAGGCCTGATGGTTGGTATCCCGGCGGTGTTCTTCCACCGCTTCCTGCTGCGCCGCATCGATGAGCTGGTGGTCGGCATGGAGCAGGAGGCGATCAAGCTGGTGGAAGTGATCCAGGGCGACCGTGAAGTGGAAGTGGCCGGAGGCAAGGCGTGAAGTTCCGGCGCAATCGCCAGCGGGAGAACGTCGACATCAACCTGGCGTCGCTGATCGACGTGGTGTTCGTCCTGCTGCTGTTCTTCGTGGTTACCACCACCTTCACCCGCGAAACGCAACTGCGCGTCGAGCTGCCCGAAGCCACCAGCGCCGAGCCGGCGCCGACCGACCCGGGCAAGCTGGTGGAAATCACCATCAGCGCCGAAGGCGTGTATTCGGTGAACAACCACCTGCTGCCCAAAAGCGACCTGGCCACCCTGAGCGAGGCCATAGCGCGCGAGTCGGGTGGCGACAACACGCTGCCGCTGGCCATCAGCGCTGACGGCAAGACCCCGCACCAGGCTGTGGTCACCGCAATGGATGCTGCCGGCAAGCTCGGTTTCAGCCAGTTGCGCATGACCACCGTCGAGGCGGCCCAGGGCACGCCTTGATGGCTTTCGCCGACCGCTTGCTCGCTGCCTGGTACGCCGGGCATCCGGCGCTGGCGCTGCTGCGTCCGCTGGAGGCCTTGTATCGCCGCGTGGTCACGCGCAAGCGGGCACGTTTTCTAAGGGGTGACAGTGTCAGCTACCGGGCACCGGTACCGGTCATTGTGGTGGGCAACATCACCGTCGGTGGCACCGGCAAGACGCCGATGATTCTCTGGTTGATCGAACACTGTCGCCAGCAAGGGCTGAAGGTGGGCGTAGTCAGCCGCGGTTATGGTGCCAGGCCTCCACGGCTGCCCTGGCGGGTGCAGGCCGATCAACCGGCCGATGAGGCGGGCGACGAGCCGCTGCTGATCGTGCAACGCACCGGCGTGCCACTGATGATCGACCCGGATCGCTCCCGTGCCGTGCAGGCATTGCTGGCCAGCGAACCCCTCGACCTGATCCTGTGCGACGACGGTATGCAACATTACCGCCTGGCCCGTGACCTGGAACTGGTGCTGATCGACGCTGCCCGCGGCCTGGGCAATGGCCGCTGTCTGCCGGCGGGGCCGTTGCGTGAGCCGGCCGACCGCTTGCGTGAGGCTGACGCGGTGCTGTTCAACGGCGCCAGCGAAGACCGCACCGAGGGTTTTGGTTTCCGCCTGCAGCCGTCGGCCCTGGTCAGCGTGCGCACTGGCGAGCGCCGTGCGCTTGACCATTTCCCCGCCGGCCAGCGCCTGCATGCGGTGGCCGGTATCGGCAACCCGCAACGTTTCTTCAACACCCTGCTGGGGCTAAACTGGCAGCCGGTGCCGCATCCCTTCGCCGACCATGCGCAGTTCAGTGCCCGGAGCCTGGCTTTCAGCCCGCCACTGCCGCTGGTCATGACCGAGAAGGACGCGGTGAAATGCCGGGCCTTTGCCGCTGACGACTGGTGGTACCTGGCCGTCGAAGCGCAGCCTACGCCGGCTTTCAGCGCCTGGTTCGACAACCAGCTGCAACGCTTGTTGCGCAAACCCTGAGCCCGTTTTCAATTTCCGGCCACCTGGCCTAAAGGAAGCCTCCAATGGACACCAAACTGCTTGATATCCTGGCCTGCCCGATCACCAAGGGCCCGCTCAAGCTGAGCGCCGACAAGACCGAGCTGATCAGCAAAGGCGCTGGCCTGGCCTACCCGATTCGCGACGGTATCCCGGTCATGCTGGAAAGCGAGGCACGTACCCTGACCGACGACGAGCGTCTTGACAAATGAGCCTGGAATTTACGGTAGTGATCCCCGCCCGGCTGCGCTCCACCCGCCTGCCAGGCAAACCGCTGCTGCTGATTGCCGGCAAGCCGATGGTGCAACATGTGTGGGAGCAGGCCCGCAAGAGCGGTGCCAGCCGTGTGGTCATCGCCACCGACGACACCAGCATCCTCGAAGCCTGCCAGGCCTTCGGTGCTGAAGTGCTGATGACCCGTGCCGATCATGAGTCGGGCACTGACCGCCTGGCCGAAGTGGCCGCGTACCTAGGGTTGCCGGCTGACGCCATTGTGGTCAACGTGCAGGGCGACGAGCCGCTGATCCCGCCAGTGATCATCGACCAGGTGGCGGCCAACCTGGCTGCGCATCCGGAAGCCGGTATCGCCACCCTGGCCGAGCCGATCCATGAGCCGGAAACCGTGTTCAACCCGAACGCGGTCAAGGTGGTGAGTGACAAGAACGGCCTGGCCCTGACGTTCAGCCGAGCGCCGCTGCCCTGGGCCCGCGATACCTTTGCCAAGGCCCGCGACGTGCTGCCGGAAGGGGTGCCCTATCGCCGTCATATTGGCATGTACGCCTACCGTGTCGGCTTCCTGCACGACTTCGTCAGCTGGGGCCCATGCTGGCTCGAGCAGGTTGAAGCGCTGGAGCAGCTGCGTGCCCTGTGGCACGGCGTACGCATTCACATCGAGGATGCCATCGAGGCGCCTGCCGTGGGTGTCGACACCCCTGAGGATCTGGAGCGCGTACGGCGCTTGCTGGAGGCCTGATGCGCGTCCTGTTCGTGTGCCTGGGCAACATCTGCCGCTCGCCCACCGCCGAAGGCGTGCTGCGCCATCAATTGCACGCCGCCGGGCTCGCTGACAAGGTGCAGGTGGCTTCTGCCGGCACCGGCGATTGGCATGTCGGCAAGGCGCCAGATAGCCGCACCTGCAAGGCGGCGCTGGCGCGCGGTTACGACCTGTCGCAGCAACGTGCCCAACAGGTCAAGGCATCGCACTTCGCCGAATACGACCTGGTGTTGGCCATGGATGAGCACAACCTGCGCGATCTGCGCGCCCTGCGCCCGTCCACGGCAGTGGGCGAACTCGACCTGTTCCTGCGCCGCTACGGTGCAGCCCTGGATGAAGTGCCAGACCCGTACTACGGTGGCGCCGACGGCTTCGAGCAGGTGCTGGATCTGGTGGAAGCGGCTTGCCAGGCGCTGGTACTGGAAATCAAGGGGCGTCTATGACAGTGCAGTGGCAGGAGCAGGTATCGCTCAAGCCTTACAATACCTTCGGCATCGACGTGAAGGCGCGCTATTTCAGCCAGGTGCAGGACGACCAGCAGGTGCGTCAGGCGCTGGGCCAGGCACAGCAAAGGGGCTTGCCGGTACTGGTGATCGGGGGGGGCAGCAACCTGCTGCTGACCCGCGACATCGATGCACTGGTGCTGCACATGGCCAGCCGCGGTCGGCGTGTGCTCAGTGACGATGGCGAGCGTATCGTGGTCGAAGCCGAGGCCGGTGAGCCGTGGCACGCGTTTGTGCAATGGGCGCTGGCGCAGGGCTATTGCGGGTTGGAGAACCTCAGCCTGATCCCCGGCACCGTCGGTGCTGCGCCGATGCAGAACGTGGGCGCATACGGGGTGGAGATCAAGGACGTATTTGCCGGGCTGACAGCCTTGGACCGTGAGACGGGCGCGCTGCGTGACTTCAGTTTGGCGGAATGTGCTTTCGGCTATCGCGACAGCCTTTTCAAGCGCAATCCCGGCCGCTGGTTGATCCTGCGTGTGCGCTTTGCCTTGACCCGCACCCTGCACGCTCATCTGGACTATGGCCCGGTGCGCCATCGTCTGTCTGAGCAGGGTGTGACCGAGATGACCGCGCAAGCGATCAGCGATGCAATCTGCAGCATTCGCCGCGAGAAGCTGCCAGATCCGGTAGAGCTTGGCAATGCCGGGAGCTTCTTCAAGAACCCGGTGGTAACGGCTGATCTGGTCGAGCGAATTCGTGCGCAGTATCCCGCGGTTGTGGCTTACCCCCAAGCGGATGGCCAGGTGAAACTGGCGGCGGGCTGGTTGATTGAGCAGGCGGGCTGGAAGGGGCATCGTGAGGGTGATGCTGGCGTGCATCGCTTGCAGTCGCTGGTGCTGGTCAACTATGGCCAGGCGAGCGGAGCGCAGATGCATGCGCTGGCGCGCAAGATTCAGGCGGATATCTTCGAGCGGTTTGGGGTTGAGCTGGAGATGGAGCCTAATCTTTACTGATTTGCCGGCTGTGAACCCCCGTAGGAGCGGGTTTACCCGCGAAAGGGCCGGGCCTGGTGGCCAATTTCCACCTGCTGTTCACCGTTGCCGCCACCACCGTATTTGCGGGTAAACCCGCTCCTACACGCTGATCGGTGGTGAGCACACATCGGGGGTTGGACACAGGCCATTGTAGGAGCGGGTTTACCCGCGAAAGGGCCGGGCCTGGTGGCCAATTTCCACCTGCTGTTCACCGTTGCCGCCACCACCGTATTCCCGGGTAAACCCGCTCCTACACGCTGATCGGTGGTGAACACACATCGGGGGTTGGACACAGGCCATTGTAGGAGCGGGTTTACCCGCGAAGAGGCTTGTCAGGCAAACCAAAAAAAGCCCCGCCAGTTCGCACTGGCGGGGCTTTTTCATTCAGCTTTGGTTATCAGCCGTGATGAGGTTTGTGCTCATCGGCGGTTTCCAAGGCTGGTTCCTGGGAGGCTGCAGCAGCTTCCTGTGCCGCTTTGGCAGCAGCCTCGGCCTCACGCTTGCGGCGACGCACTTCACGTGGGTCGTTCGGTGCACGGCCGTTGGCCAGCATGACAGTGGCAGGTTCGACCACGGCAGGTGCAGGCTCGGCCACCACTTCTGGCTGGGCTTCGACAACCGGGGCAGGCTGTGCGGCAACCGGAGCGACTTCGACCACGGCCGGGGCCTGTTCGATTTCACCGGCTTCTACCGCTGGGGCTTCTGCTGGGGTTTCAGTGACCACGGTTTCTGCAACCACGGCCGGCTCAACAGCAGGTGCATCTTCAGCGACAGGCTGCGGGGCCATTTCGACCACAGGCTCGGCAGTTGCTTCGGCTGCGGCCACTGGCTCGGTGACCGGCTGCTCGACCGCTGGGGCCACGGACGCTTCTTCAGCTTTGGTGACCGCTTCGGCCTGCTCGACCGGCTGGGCGGCTTCGCTGTTGTCGGTTTCTGCAACGGCAGCGACTTCGGCGGTGGCACGCTCGGCCTGCTGGTTGGCCTGGGCTTCTGCATCGGAGCTGATGTTGCTGCTGGCGACAGCAGCTGTCACGGCAAGGCCGGCAGCCAGTTCGGCACCCAGCTCGGTGGCCTGGTGCTGTTGTGGCTGCTCTTCGCTGCCTTCTTCTTCACTGCCGTCGATCAGCTCGCCATTGGCATTGCGCTGACGCTCACGACGGTTGCTGCGACGACGCTGGCCACGGGAGCGGCGGCGTGGGCGCTCGCCATCGGTGCCTTCCTGCTCGTCTTGCAGCAGCTCTTCGCCTGGCAGTTGCTCTTCGGCCAGTTCGGCAGCCTGCTCGGTTGCTTCTTCGGCAGCGCGTGGTTGGCGCTCTTCGCGTGGTGGGCGCGGGGCGCGTTCTTCGCGTGGAGCGCGTTCTTCCCGAGGTGCGCGCTCTTCACGTGGAGCACGTTCTTCACGCGGTGCGCGCTCTTCACGCGGTGCGCGTTCTTCACGTGGAGCACGTTCTTCGCGAGGTGCGCGTTCTTCGCGTGGAGCACGCTCTTCGCGGGCTACACGTTCTTCACGCGGCTGGCGCTCTTCGCGTTCGGCTGGCGGGGTGGCGTCCAGCGGTTCGCGCAGCTCGCGAACGCGCTCTTCGCCGCGGTTGCTACGGCGGTCTTCGCGTGGCTGGCGCGGAGTACGTTCTTCACGCGGTGCACGCTCTTCACGCGGTGCACGCTCTTCACGTGGTGCACGCTCTTCACGTGGGGCACGTTCCTCACGCGGTGCACGTTCTTCACGTGGGGCACGTTCTTCACGCGGTGCACGTTCTTCGCGTGGGGCGCGTTCCTCGCGCGGTGCGCGCTCGGCACGCTCTTCACGTGGTTTGCGTTCTTCGTCGCGGCGGCCGTTGCGGTTGCGGCTTTGCTGGCGGCCGTTGCGGCGTTCTTCGTTGCGCGGGCTGCGCTCGGCAGCCGGTTTTTCGGCGGCGGGCACCACTGGCGCGGCGGCAGGCTCGTCCTTGCCGGCGAACAGGCTCACCAGCGACTTCACCAGGCCTTTGAACAGGCTTGGCTCCGGAACGCTCGGGGCAGGGGCGACCGGCGCGGCAGGCTGGGGCTCTTCAGCGGCGGCCGGTACCGGTGCGTTGGCGCGGGCCGGGGCCGTCTTCACTGCGGCTTCCTGGCGTACCAGGGTGCGGGTGGCGGTCGGCTGCGGCGCTTCTTCAGCTTCGGCGGCGGCGATTTCGTAGCTGGACTGGTTGTTCAGCACTTCAGGGTTGTCGTCGCGCAGGCGTTGGACTTCGAAGTGCGGGGTTTCCAGGTGGTCGTTCGGCAGGATGATGATGCGCGCACGGGTGCGCAGCTCGATCTTGGTGATCGAGTTACGCTTTTCGTTCAGCAGGAAAGCGGCTACCGGGATCGGCACTTGAGCACGTACTTCGGCGGTGCGGTCCTTCAGGGCTTCTTCTTCGATCAGGCGCAGGATGGCCAGCGACAGCGATTCGACGTCGCGGATGATGCCGGTGCCGGAGCAGCGTGGGCAGACGATGCCGCTGCTTTCGCCCAGCGATGGGCGCAGGCGCTGACGGGACATTTCCAGCAGGCCGAAGCGCGAGATGCGGCCAACCTGCACGCGGGCGCGGTCGGCTTCCAGGCATTCACGCACGCGCTCTTCAACAGCGCGCTGGTTCTTCGCCGGGGTCATGTCGATGAAGTCGATGACGATCAGGCCGCCGATGTCACGCAGGCGCAGCTGGCGGGCGATTTCCTCGGCCGCTTCCAGGTTGGTCTGCAGGGCGGTTTCTTCGATGTCGCTGCCTTTGGTGGCGCGCGCCGAGTTGATGTCGATGGACACCAGGGCTTCGGTCGGGTCGATCACGATCGAGCCACCGGATGGCAGGTCGACCACGCGCTGGAAGGCGGTCTCGATCTGGCTTTCGATCTGGAAGCGGTTGAACAGCGGCACGCTGTCTTCGTACAGCTTGACCTTGCTGGCGTACTGCGGCATCACCTGGCGGATGAAGGTCAGCGCTTCTTCCTGGGCGTCGATGCTGTCGATCAGCACTTCGCCGATGTCCTGGCGCAGGTAGTCGCGGATGGCGCGGATGATGACGTTGCTTTCCTGGTAGATCAGGAATGGCGCGGCGCGGTCCAGGGACGCTTCCTTGATGGCGGTCCACAGCTGCAGCAGGTAATCCAGGTCCCACTGCATTTCTTCGCTGCTGCGGCCAAGGCCGGCAGTGCGCACGATCAGGCCCATGTCGCCCGGTACAGTCAGGCCGTTCAGGGCTTCGCGCAGTTCGTTGCGCTCTTCGCCTTCGATGCGGCGCGAGATGCCACCGGCACGCGGGTTGTTGGGCATCAGCACCAGGTAGCGGCCGGCCAGGCTGATGAAGGTGGTGAGGGCGGCGCCTTTGTTGCCGCGCTCTTCCTTCTCGACCTGAACGATGACTTCCTGGCCTTCGCTGAGCACTTCCTTGATGTTGACCCGGCCTTCTGGGGCCTTCTTGAAGTACTCGCGGGAGATTTCTTTCAGCGGCAGGAAGCCGTGACGTTCGGAACCGAAGTCGACGAAGGCGGCTTCGAGGCTGGGTTCGATGCGGGTGATCTTGCCTTTGTAGATGTTGGCCTTTTTCTGCTCGCGCGCGCCGGACTCGATGTCCAGGTCGTAGAGACGTTGGCCGTCCACCAGGGCTACACGCAACTCTTCGGGTTGAGTCGCGTTAATCAGCATTCTTTTCATGTTGTACCGTCGGTTTCCGGGCTGCCGGAAACGGCGTTCGGCACACACGACGTCTCATGGTCGGTGCCAAGGTGCGCAAAGGGTGGCCGGGCCACCCCCGTGTCGAGCGACGTTCGGCACCAGCCGGTTGCCCAGCCTGCCGTTGTCGCGACGACGCGTCCTGTTTGCTGCGGTGCCAACAAGGCCCCGGTGGCTTCGAATAGGTATCCGAATCAACCAAGCGGGCCTTGTGCACTCAGTCAGGAGGAGGAATCAACCGTCAGCCGTGGACGCCCGGAGGGCATCTGTTCAGGACCTTATCCGCTCACCAGCCGTCAGTGGGCTGGTGGCCGGACGCGGTGCTACACGGTCCGAGGGCTGTGCATCTCCACCCTGCACGTATCCCTGATAATTCGGGTGCTGCCGCGCGCTGAATCCGCAACGGGTTGCATTTTTCGCCAGCGCTGGTTCTGCGCTGGCGCCATTCATGTCCAAGGCAGGTATTTCCGAAGCATTCGCCGGGCGATGCGTGGAAGCGACTCGCGGGCAGAGGTGCAGCGAAAAGAATCGGGTAAGCAGGTGAAACACCGCACTTGTCGTTTTTTTTCGGTCTTCTCTACACGGCGCTGGTGGCGATTCCAGGCATTTCGGTAAACTGGCGAAAACCCCGTAGGACGGCCTCGCGTCCTGGAGAATTGCGAAGGTCAAGGACCGGCAAAGAGCCTGGTGCCGCTGGCCTGCCGCTTTTGGCGGCGTTCGCGACTATAGCAGCAATGATTAAGTGCTTCAATTCCATAAAAAATTGTTATGATCCCGTAATGACGACCAATACCCCTCCGACTTCCGGCGTTCAGCTGATCGAAGTCGCGCCGGAGCTTGCCGGCCAACGCATCGATAATTTCCTCATCACGGCCCTCAAGGGCGTGCCCAAGACACTGGTCTACCGCATCCTGCGCAAGGGTGAGGTGAGGGTCAACAAGGGCCGTGTCAAGCCGGAGTACAAGATCCAGGCCGGCGACATCGTGCGGGTTCCGCCCGTCCGCTTGCCGGAACGAGACGAGCCGGCGCCGGTGGCCCAAGGCCTGCTGCAGCGTCTGGAAGCCGCCATTGTCTACGAGGATAAGGCGCTTATCGTGATGAACAAGCCGGCCGGCATCGCCGTGCACGGTGGCAGTGGCCTGAGCTTCGGGGTGATCGAGGCGCTGCGCCAGTTGCGCCCGGACGCCAAGGAGCTGGAGCTGGTGCACCGCCTGGATCGCGACACGTCTGGCCTGTTGATGATCGCCAAGAAGCGCAGCATGCTGCGCCACCTGCATGCCGCCCTGCGCGGCGATGGTGTCGACAAGCGCTACATGGCGCTGGTGCGCGGCCACTGGCCAACCTCGAAAAAGCAGGTCAACGCGCCGTTGCTCAAGAGCAACCTGCGTTCCGGCGAGCGCATGGTCGAAGTGAACGATGAAGGCAAGGAGGCGCTGACCCTGTTTCGCGTGCTGCGCCGCTTTGGCGACTTTGCCACCATTGTCGAGGCACGCCCGATCACCGGTCGTACCCATCAGATCCGCGTGCACACCCTGCATGCCGGGCACATGATCGCTGGCGACAGCAAATACGGCGACGAAGACTTCAGCCGGGAAATTCGCGAGTTGGGTGGCAAGCGCCTGTTCCTGCATGCCTACGCGTTGACTGTGCCGCTGCCCGACGGTGGCGAGTTGAAGCTCGAGGCGCCTGTGGATGAGGTCTGGGCGAAAACCGTTGAACGTTTGAGTGCGTCCTGATCCATGAAAAAAGGCTATGAGCTACTGATCTTCGACTGGGACGGCACCCTGGCCGATTCCATTGGTCGTATCGTCGAGGCCATGAATGTCGCCGCAGAGCGTGCCGGTGAGGCACAGAGCAGCGATGATGCGGTCAAGGGCATCATCGGCCTGGCCTTGGACGAGGCGATCCACACCTTGTACCCGCACCTGGTGCCTGCAGAGGTTGCCAGCTTCCGCCAGCACTATGCCGATGTCTACGTTGCACTGGATCAGCAACCTTCGCCGCTGTTCGATGGCGTGGTCGAGTCGCTGGATGCCTTTCGCGCCGAGGGTTACCGCCTGGCGGTGGCCACCGGCAAGGCTCGTCGCGGGCTGGATCGGGTGCTCAAGGCCAATGGCTGGGAGCGTTTCTTCGACATCACCCGTGCCGCTGACGAAACCCGTGGCAAGCCACACCCGCTGATGCTTGAGGAAATCCTCGGGCATTGTGGCGTCGAACCGTCGCGTGCGCTGATGGTCGGAGATTCGGCATTCGACCTGCAGATGGCCAGCAATGCCGGCATGCATTCGGTGGCGGTTGGTTATGGTGCCATGTCGCTGCAGGCGCTGGCCGAGTTTGGCCCGCAGGTATGTATCGATCACTTTTCCCAGTTGCGCGAGTGGCTGGGTGGTTCCGCAATTCCATTTCCAAGGTAGGTAAGCATGGCAGACGAATGGAAAGCCCCTGAGGCCGAGCCCGGGGAGCGCGAAGAGCGCAGCAGCTGGAAGCTGCTGGAAAAGACCTTGCTGGCCAGCGTGCAGGAGCAGCGACGGTCGCGGCGCTGGGGGATCTTCTTCAAGCTGCTGACCTTCGTCTACCTGTTCGGCATTCTGGCGTTGTTCTCGCCGCTGATGGACATGGACAAGGCCGCTTCGCGCAGTGCCAGCCATACCGCGTTGGTCGAGGTGCGGGGGGTGATTGCCGATCAGGAGGCTGCCAGCGCCGATAATATCGTCAAGAGCCTGCGAGAGGCGTTCAAGGACGACAAGACCAAGGCTGTGGTGATGCGCATCAACAGCCCGGGTGGCAGCCCGGTGCAGGCGGGTTACGTGTATGACGAAATCCGTCGCCTGCGTGCCGAATATCCTGCTATCAAGCTGTATGCGGTGATCGCTGATCTTGGGGCGTCCGGAGCCTATTACATCGCCAGTGCGGCGGACGAGATCTATGCCGACAAGGCCAGCCTGGTGGGTTCCATTGGGGTGACGGCGGCGGGTTATGGCTTTGTTGGTACCATGGAGAAGCTAGGGGTCGAGCGGCGTGCCTATACATCGGGTGAGCACAAGGCGTTCCTTGATCCGTTTTCGCCGGAAAAACCAGAAGAGACCCGGTTCTGGCAGGGCGTGCTGGACACCACGCACCAGCAGTTCATCGCCATGGTCAAGCAGGGGCGGGGCGAGCGGCTGAAGGATAAGGAGCACCCGGAGTTGTTCAGCGGCCTGATCTGGTCGGGTGAGCAGGCCAAGGCGCTGGGGCTGGTGGATGGCTTGGGCAGTGCCAGCTATGTGGCGCGTGAGATCGTGGGGGAGAAAGAGTTGGTGGACTTCACCGTTCAGGAGTCGCCTTTCGATCGCTTCTCCAAGCGCGTGGGGGCCAGCGTGGCTGAGCACCTGGCGATGTGGATGGGGTTCCAGGGGCCGCAGTTACGTTGAGTTCGTCGCAGTTCTTGTGGTGCCTGGCAGATCAAGCGCCGCCCGCGCGGCGCATTGCGCGCAGGCCCGCTCATCGATCGGGCTGCCCGCCGGTGCGTTGTAGGAGCGGGTTTACCCGCGAATAGGCCGGACCTGCCGTCCAATCTCCACGATCGTTCACCCTCCCGGGCGGTGCTCGATCTGTCGGGCGTCAAAAATCTCCAGCCAGGCTACGGAACCATCACCCCTTCCTTGGTCAGCATATCCACCAGCCGAATCAGCGGCAGCCCGATCAGGCTGGTTGCATCGCACCCATGGGTGCTCTGGAACAGGCTCACTCCCAGCCCCTCCGCCTTGAAGCTCCCTGCGCAATCCAGCGGCTGTTCCGTCGCGACGTAGCGCTCCACGCGCTCGCGGCTCAATTCGCGCATTGTGACGGTAAACGGCACGCAATCCACCTGGCATTGCCCGGTGGCGCTGTTCAGCAGTGCCAGCCCAGTCAGAAAGCTCACCTGCTGCCCGCTACACTCCAGCAGTTGCTCGCAAGCCCGCTCGAAGGTGTGCGGCTTACCCAGCACCTGTTCGCCCAGCACAGCTACCTGGTCCGACCCGATAATCAGGTGCCCGGGATGGCTGCCCGCCAAGGCCTCGGCTTTTTGCCTGGCAAGGCGGCGTACCAGTTCAACGGCTGGCTCGTCTTGCCGGCGCTGCTCGTCTATATCGGGGCTTGCCCAGGTGAAGGGCAGGTGCAGGCGAGCGAGCAGTTCGCGGCGATAGGCAGAGCTGGAAGCCAGTAACAAAGGAAGCATGGTAGACTCCGGGTTCGGTTGAACCAATTCTATCACGCACGATGCCGCCTAATTTCCTTTGACAGGGGCGGGGGGCATCCCTAGAATGCTGCGCCTATGTTGAATGACCCGATTCCACCTCACGTTGACCCGCGCAAATTAGCCGATCGTGGCGTAACCCTTAACGGTTCGCTGCAACTCGCTGATTTGGAAAGACTCTGCGACCCGCTTTCCGACAATGTCGGTACGGTGCAGGCGAAGTTCGATTTTGAACGAGATGAACAGCACGTGGTGGTCATCCACAGCGAGCTGGACGTCGAAGTCAAGATGGTTTGCCAGCGTTGTCTTGAGCTGGTCACCCTACCGGTCCACAGCGAATGTACATACGCCGTGGTGAAGGAGGGTGCGAATACCCAGTCGTTGCCGAAAGGCTATGACGTGCTGGAACTGGGCGAAGATCCTTTGGATCTGCAGGCATTGGTCGAGGAGGAGCTTTTGCTCGCCTTGCCAATCGTGCCTGCTCATCATCCGGAAGAATGCCAGCAGCCGGCGGGCGCAGACGAGCCCGAATCGAGCAAGGACGAGGTATCGCGGTCCAACCCGTTCAGTGTTTTGGCGCAGTTAAAGCGTGACCCAAACGTTTAGGAGTTAATCAATTATGGCTGTTCAGCAGAACAAAAAATCCCGCTCTGCCCGTGACATGCGCCGTTCGCACGACGCTCTGTCGGAAAACGCGCTGTCGGTAGAGAAAACCACCGGTGAAGTTCACCTGCGTCACCACGTTTCGCCAGAAGGCGTATACCGTGGTCGTAAAGTGGTCGACAAGGGCGCTGACGAGTAATCCTTGTCCGCTCAGGTCATCGCGATCGACGCAATGGGCGGGGACTTCGGTCCCCGCAGCATTGTCCAGGCTAGCATTGCCTGCCTTTCGGCTACCCCCTCGCTCCACCTGACCCTCGTCGGTCAACCCTCCCTCCTTGAAGATCTCATCAGTGGCTTGCCAGCTGCGGATCGCGCGCGCCTGCAGATTGTGGCCGCCAGTGAGGTGGTCGGCATGGACGAGCGGCCATCCCAGGCGTTGCGCGGCAAGCCGGATTCGTCGATGCGCATCGCCCTCGAACTGGTGCGCGACGGAAAAGCCCAGGCCTGTGTCAGTGCCGGCAATACCGGGGCGCTGATGGCGTTGTCGCGCTTCGTGCTCAAGACCTTGCCGGGTATCGACCGGCCGGCCATGGTGGCGGCGATCCCGACCCAGACAGGTTACTGTCAACTGCTCGATCTGGGCGCCAATGTCGACTGCAGTGCCGAAAACCTCTACCAGTTCGCGGTAATGGGCTCGGTGGCCGCTCAGGCCCTGGGTGTGCATCGGCCACGCGTGGCGCTGTTGAACATCGGTACCGAGGACATCAAGGGTAACCAGCAGGTCAAGCTGGCTGCCACGCTGTTGCAGAGCGCCCGCGGGCTCAACTATGTCGGTTTCGTCGAAGGGGATGGCCTGTACCGGGGTGAGGCAGACGTGGTGGTGTGCGACGGTTTTGTCGGCAACATACTGCTCAAGTCCAGCGAGGGCCTGGCGACGATGATCGGTGCGCGCATCGAAAAACTGTTCAAGGGCGGTGCTTTTGCCCGCGTTGCCGGGGCCGTTGCCATGCCGCTGCTCAAGCGTCTGCAGGCCGACCTGGCGCCGGCGCGGCATAATGGGGCGAGCTTTCTGGGGCTGCAGGGTATCGTCATCAAGAGTCATGGCTCGGCGGGCGTACAGGGGTTTCAGAGTGCCATCCAGCGGGCGCTGATCGAAATTCAGGAAAACCTGCCGCAGCGGCTGCACGGCCGCCTTGAAGATCTGTTGCCTTAGGCATTTCGCCGATGAAGTGCTTAAATGTGACCGCTTGGTCTATGTTTCCATCCAAGTTTTCAGATTCCGCGCCTGGCCTCGGGCCTGGCGCACACTATCCGACGACAAGATCATAAGGGCTTGTTCAATGTCTGCATCCCTCGCATTCGTCTTTCCCGGTCAAGGTTCCCAGTCGCTGGGCATGCTCGCCGAGCTCGGCGCCGAGAAGCCAGTGATCATCGAAACCTTCAAGGAAGCGTCCGAAGCGCTCGGCTACGACCTGTGGAAGCTGGTCCAGGACGGCCCGGAAGAGCAACTTAACCAGACCGACAAGACACAGCCGGCAATCCTCACGGCGTCCATCGCACTGTGGCGCCTGTGGCTGGAAGAGGGCGGTGCCAAGCCGGCCTTCGTTTCCGGTCACAGCCTGGGCGAATACAGCGCCCTGGTCGCCGCCGGCAGCATCAGCCTGAAAGATGCCGTTCGCCTGGTCGAGCGCCGCGGTCAGCTGATGCAGGAAGCCGTACCGGCCGGTCACGGCGCCATGGCTGCCATTCTCGGCCTGGACGATGCTGTGGTCGTGGAAATCTGCGCCGAAGCCGCTGAGGATGAAGTGGTCAGCGCCGTGAACTTCAACTCGCCTGGTCAGGTGGTCATCGCCGGTAACAAGGCAGCGGTAGATCGCGCCATGGAACTGTGCAAGGCCAAAGGTGCCAAGCGCGCCCTGCCACTGGCGGTGAGCGTCCCGTCGCACTGCGCCCTGATGAAGCCCGCCGCCGAGCGCTTTGCCGATTCGGTCAATGCCATCGAATGGAAGGCCCCGCAGATTCCGGTGGTGCAGAACGTCACTGCCGCCGTCGCCGCCGACCTCGATGCCCTCAAGCACGACCTGCTGGCACAGCTGTACCAGCCGGTACGCTGGGTCGAGTGCGTGCAGACCCTGGCCGCCAACGGTGCGGTCAACCTGGTCGAGTGTGGCCCGGGCAAGGTGCTGGCTGGCCTTAACAAGCGTTGCGCCGACGGCGTGACCACCTACAACCTCAACACCCCTGACGCCGTTGCTGCCACCCGCGCGGCACTGGCCTGATTTGGAGAAGCTTGCATGAGCCTGCAAGGTAAAGTTGCACTGGTTACCGGCGCCAGCCGTGGTATTGGTCAGGCCATCGCCCTCGAGCTGGGCCGCCAGGGCGCGACCGTGATCGGTACCGCCACGTCGGCGTCCGGTGCCGAGCGCATTGCTGCCACCCTGAAAGAACACGGCATTACCGGCACTGGCATGGAGCTGAACGTGACCAGCGCCGAATCGGTTGAAGCCGTACTGGGCGCCATTGGCGAGCAGTTCGGCGCGCCGGCCATCTTGGTCAACAATGCCGGTATCACCCGCGACAACCTCATGCTGCGCATGAAAGACGACGAGTGGTTTGATGTCATCGACACCAACCTGAACAGCCTCTACCGTCTGTCCAAGGGCGTGCTGCGTGGCATGACCAAGGCGCGTTGGGGTCGTATCATCAGCATCGGCTCGGTCGTTGGTGCCATGGGTAACGCAGGTCAGGCCAACTACGCGGCTGCCAAGGCCGGTCTGGAAGGTTTCAGCCGCGCCCTGGCGCGTGAAGTGGGTTCGCGTGGTATCACCGTCAACTCGGTGACCCCAGGCTTCATCGATACCGACATGACCCGCGAGCTGCCAGAAGCTCAGCGCGAAGCCCTGCAGACCCAGATTCCGCTGGGCCGCCTGGGCCAGGCTGACGAAATTGCCAAGGTGGTTTCGTTCCTGGCGTCCGACGGCGCCGCCTACGTGACCGGCGCTACCGTGCCGGTCAACGGCGGGATGTACATGTAATACTGCAACTCAATGTGACGGGTTTCGTAAAAAAAGAGTCATACTGCGAGCCTAAAATCCGTTATAAAGCTGCAACCAGATTCCAGGCAGCGGGTGTGGTGACTAGCCTGAAGGTGCGTTTTGCTTGAAAAGCGAACGTCTTTCTATAAAATTAGCCACCGGCCAGCTGCCTGACATATATCCATTAGGAGTGAAAACTAGGTATGAGCACCATCGAAGAACGCGTCAAGAAAATCGTCGCCGAGCAACTGGGCGTCAAGGAAGAAGAAGTGACTATTGAGAAGTCCTTCGTCGATGACCTGGGTGCCGATTCGCTTGACACCGTTGAACTGGTGATGGCTCTGGAAGAGGAATTCGAGACCGAAATCCCTGACGAAGAAGCCGAGAAGATCACTACCGTTCAAGCTGCCATCGACTACGTCAAAGCCCACCAGGCCTAAGACGCTACAGTCGACGTTTCTTGTCGGGGAAAACCGCACTGCCTTCGCTGGCGTGCGGTTTTTTCTTTGCGAGCGCCTCGCATTTTTCAGGCGGCTTCGTTCACCGCGCACCAAGAGCTTGTTGCCATTTCATTCCAGCGCTTGAATGCAATGGCAAGAGACTCTGTTATTAGAAAAGGAGAGTACTGTGTCGCGTAGACGCGTCGTGGTCACCGGTATGGGTATGCTGTCGCCACTGGGTACCGATGTACCGAGCACCTGGCAGGGCATTCTGGCTGGCCGCAGTGGCATTGGTCCGATCGAACACACGGACCTGTCTGCCTACTCCACCCGTTTTGGCGGCTCGGTGAAAGGCTTCGAGGTTGAGCAGTACCTGTCGGCCAAAGAGGCCCGCAAGCTCGACCTGTTCATCCAGTACGGCCTGGCGGCTGGTTTCCAGGCCGTGCGTAATGCCGGCCTGGAGGTCACCGATGCTAACCGCGAGCGTATTGGCGTGGCCATGGGCTCGGGTATCGGTGGTCTGACCAACATCGAAGAAACCAGCCGCACCCTGCACGATTCAGGGCCGCGCCGCATTTCGCCGTTCTTCGTGCCGGGCTCGATCATCAACATGATCTCCGGTTTCCTGTCGATCCACCTGGGCCTGCAAGGGCCGAACTATGCCATCGCCACTGCGTGCACCACCGGCACCCATTGCATCGGCATGGCCGCGCGCAATATCGCCTACGGTGAAGCTGATGTGATGATCGCCGGTGGCGCCGAAATGGCTGCTTGTGGTCTGGGCATGGGTGGTTTTGGCGCTTCGCGCGCGCTGTCTACCCGCAACGATGAACCCAGCCGGGCCAGCCGGCCGTGGGACAAGGGGCGTGACGGCTTTGTGTTGTCCGACGGTGCTGGAGCCCTGGTGCTCGAGGAGCTGGAGCACGCCAAGGCCCGCGGGGCGACTATCTACGCCGAACTGGTTGGCTTTGGCATGAGCGGCGACGCCTACCACATGACGTCGCCGCCCGACTCTGGCGAAGGCGCTGCCCGCTGCATGGCCAACGCCTTGCGCGATGCCGGTATCCAGCCGGAAGACGTCAGCTACATCAACGCCCACGGCACTTCTACCCCAGCGGGCGATGTGGCCGAAGTGGCGGCGATCAAGCGCGTGTTCGGCGAGCATGCCTACAAGCTGGCGGTCAGCTCGACCAAGTCGATGACCGGCCACCTGCTGGGCGCCGCGGGCGCGGTGGAAGCGATCTTCAGCGTACTGGCAATCAATAGCCAGATGGCCCCACCGACCATCAACCTGGACGAGCCGGACGAAGGGTGTGACCTCGACTTCGTTCCCCACCAGGCGCGCAGCATGCCGATCGACGTGGTGCTGTCCAACTCGTTCGGCTTTGGCGGCACCAACGGCTCGCTGGTATTCCGCCGGTTTGCCGACTGATGCACAGCTGGATCGACGGCCAGCCGGCGACTGCACTCAACCTGCAGAACCGCGGCCTGGCCTACGGCGATGGCCTGTTCGAAACCATCGCCGTGCGAGGTGCCCAGCCCAGCTTGCTGAACGGCCACCTTGCACGCCTGGCACTGGGCTGCCAGCGCTTGGCGATCAACACCGACCTGGCGCTGGTGCGCGACGAGCTGCTGCGTTACGCCAGCCAGCTGGGTGAGGGTGTCGTCAAACTCATCCTTACCCGTGGCGATAGCCAGCGTGGCTATGCGCCAGCTGTGGATGCAGCGCCGCGGCGTATCCTGCAAGGCAGCCCATTACCCCGTTATCCTGTCGAGCATGCTGAGCATGGCGTGCGTTTGTTCCCTTGCCAGACCCGGCTTGGGGAACAACCACTGCTAGCCGGCCTCAAACACCTTAACCGCCTGGAGCAGGTGCTGGCCCGTGCCGAATGGCAGGACAGCGACCATGCCGAAGGCCTGATGCGTGACGCGCAGGGCAGGGTGATCGAAGGGGTATACAGCAATCTGTTTCTGGTGCGCGATGGCGTGTTGCTTACCGCCGACCTTAGCCGTTGTGGCGTGGCGGGCGTGATGCGTGCCGCACTGCTGGAACAGGCCCCGCTGCTGGGTATTGCGGCACACGTCTGCGACCTGTCGTTCGAGGCGCTTGAGCAAGCGGATGAAGTATTTGTTTGCAATAGCGTTTACGGCATTTGGCCCGTGTGTGGCGTAGCCGCGCTAAACTGGTCGCCGGGCCCGCTCACTCGTAAACTGCAGGCCGTTGCCCGTACGTTACTGGAAACCTGAATTCGTGAGACGTAAATTCCTGCTGTTGCTGGAAATGGGCTTGATCCTTGCCGGCCTGGCGTTTGGCTGGTCGGCCTGGAAGGTCAACTCGGTCCTGGAGCAGCCCTTGCACGTCACGCAGGAGCGCCTGCTGGATGTGCCCAATGGCACTAACCCCAACCGCATGTTCTACAGCATGCAAAGAGATGGGTTGCTTGACGATGCTGTCTGGTTGCGTTTGTACTGGCGCTTCAACATGGCCGGCACCCCGCTGCACACTGGCGAGTACCGTCTTACCCCTGGCATGACCGTCGAGCAATTGTTCGACGCCTGGCGCCGTGCCGACGTGGTGCAGTACAACCTCACTCTGGTCGAAGGCTGGACCTTCCGCCAGGTGCGTGCGGCCGTGGCCAAGCATGAAAAGATCAAGCATACCCTGGACGGCTTGTCGGATGCCGAGGTCATGGACAAGCTCGGCCATACCGGTGTATTCCCCGAAGGCCGCTTCTTCCCCGACACTTACCGCTTCGTGCGGGGTATGACCGATGTCGAGTTGCTGCAGCAGGCTTACATGCGTCTGGACGAAGTGCTGGCCAAGGAGTGGGCCGAGCGCTCCACCGACCTGCCGTATCGTGACCCTTACCAGGCGCTGATCATGGCCTCTCTGGTCGAAAAGGAAACCGGCATTCCGCAGGAGCGCGGGCAGATCGCCGGCGTGTTCGTGCGGCGGATGCGCCTGGGTATGATGCTGCAGACTGACCCGACGGTTATCTATGGCATGGGTGAACGCTACAACGGCAAGATCACCCGCGCCGACCTGCGCGAGCCAACGCCCTACAACACTTACACCATCACTGGGCTGCCACCGACCCCGATCGCCATGGTCGGCCGCGAGGCGATTCACGCGGCGCTGAACCCGTCCAATGGCACCAGCCTTTACTTCGTCGCCCGCGGCGATGGCAGCCATGTGTTTTCCGACGACCTCGACGACCACAATTCGGCAGTGCGCGAGTTCCAGCTCAAGCGCCGGTCGGACTACCGCTCCAGTCCTGCGCCGCAGCAAGAGGCCAAGCCAGGGGCCGATGATGCCGAACAGGCGTCGGGCGCCGACGATGCGCAGCGCCCTGAGCCCCCTGCAGCGGACGAGCCAGCTGCGCAGCCAGCCCCCGATCAAGCGCCCGCGCAGGATGCCCCTGCCGGCGGTGCGCAAGCGGCCGAGCGGCCGACGCCTGACGAACAACATTAAGGACTGCCTGTGAGCGGCTTGTTTATTACTTTGGAAGGCCCCGAAGGCGCGGGCAAGAGCACCAATCGCGACTACCTGGCCGCGCGCCTGCGCGAGCACGGCCTGGACGTGGTGCTGACCCGTGAGCCAGGCGGTACGCCGCTGGCGGAAAAGGTGCGTGAACTGTTGCTGACGCCCAGCGACGAAGGCATGGCGGCCGACACCGAGCTGCTGCTGGTGTTCGCCGCTCGCGCCCAGCACCTGGCGCAGGTCATCCGCCCGGCGCTGGCCCGTGGGGCTGTGGTGCTGTGTGACCGTTTCACGGACGCCACCTATGCCTATCAGGGCGGCGGTCGTGGTTTGTCGGTCGAGCGTATCGCGGTTCTGGAGCAATTCGTCCAGGGCGACCTGCGCCCGGACCTGACCCTGGTCTTCGACCTGCCGGTAGAAGTGGGCCTTGCCCGCGCCGCTGCCCGTGGCCGCCTGGACCGATTCGAGCAGGAAGGGCAGGCGTTCTTCGAAGCAGTGCGCCAGGCGTACCTGCAGCGCGCCCAAGGCGCGCCACAGCGCTACAGCCTGCTTGATGCGGCACAATCCCTGGAGGCTGTGCAGCGTGACATCGACGCTCTGCTGCCAGGCATTCTGGAGCGTTGCCGTGGCTGAGGCCTACCCTTGGCAGCAGGCGCTGTGGCAGCAACTGGCCGGTCGCAGCCGCCACGCCCACGCTTATCTGCTGCATGGGCCGCAGGGTATTGGCAAGCGGGCCATGGCCGAGCGCCTGATGGCGCGCCTGTTGTGCCAGCAGCCGCAGGGCCTGGACGCTTGTGGGGCGTGTAAGTCGTGCCTGTTGCTCAAGGCCGGCAGCCATCCGGACAACTTCGTCCTCGAGCCGGAGGAGGCTGACAAGCCGATCAAGGTCGACCAGGTACGGGAGCTGGTGGCCTTTGTGGTGCAGACCGCGCAGTTGGGCGGGCGCAAGGTGGTGTTGATCGAGCCGGTGGAGGCGATGAATGTAAACGCCTCCAACGCCCTGCTTAAAAGCCTTGAAGAACCTTCCGGTGACACCGTGTTGTTGCTGGTGACGCACCAGCCCAGCCGTCTGTTGCCGACGATCAAGAGCCGCTGCCAGCAGGTGGCCTGCCCGCAGCCCAGCCTGGCCCAGAGCCAGGCATGGCTGGCTGGCGCGTTACCCGACTGCGACGAGGTCGAGCGCGATGAGCTGCTGACGCTGGCAGCGGGCTCGCCATTGATGGCGGTCAGCCTGCAGGCGCAGGGTGTGCGCGAGCAACGCGCGCTGGTGGCCGACGGGGTGAAGAAGCTGCTCAAGCAGCAGCAATCGCCCAGCCAGCTGGCCGATGCCTGGAGCGGTGTGCCGTTGTTACTGCTGTTCGACTGGTTCTGCGATTGGTCGCACCTGATCCTGCGCTATCAGTTGACCCAGGACGAGGAAGGGTTAGGCTTGGCCGATATGCGCAAGGTCGTGCAATACCTGGCGCAGAAGAGCCGCCAGGCCAAGGTGCTGGAAGTGCAGGCCTGGATCCTCGAGCAGCGGCAGAAGGTGCTGGGCAAGGCCAACCTCAACCGTGCCTTGTTGCTTGAATCGCTGCTGGCTCACTGGCTGCAACTGCCGGGTGCCCGCTGATTTCCCATTTTTCATGTGTGCCGTTATCCCATGCTCGTAGATTCCCATTGCCACCTCGACCGTCTTGACCTCACTGCCCACCAGGGCTCCCTCGATGCTGCCCTGCAGGCGGCGCGTGAGCGTGGGGTCGGGCATTTCTTGTGCATTGGCGTCAGTGCCGAGAATGCGGGTGCAGTGAAGGCGCTGAGCGAGCAGTACGCTGACGTCGACTGCTCGGTGGGCGTGCACCCGCTGGACCTGGCCCCTGGCGAAACCCCGGCGTTGGAGTGGCTGTTGCGCGAATTGGCCCACCCGCATGTGGTGGCGATTGGTGAAACCGGGCTGGATTACCACTACGAGCCGGAGGCTGCGGAGCTCCAGCAGGCCTCGTTCCGCCTGCACCTTGAGGCCTCCAGGCAGACCGGCAAGCCGGTGATCGTGCATACCCGGGCGGCGCGCGCCGATACCCTGGCGCTGCTGCGTGAGGCGAGCCTGCCGCAAGCGGGCGTGCTGCACTGCTTCACCGAAGACTGGGACATGGCCAAGGCGGCGCTGGACCTGGGTTATTACATTTCACTGTCGGGCATCGTGACCTTCCGCAATGCCGATGCCTTGCGGGAAGTGGCGCGGCAGGTGCCTGTCGATCGCTTGCTGGTGGAGACTGATTCGCCCTACCTGGCGCCGATTCCGCACCGGGGCAAGCCGAACCTGCCGCAGTATGTACGGGAGGTGGCGGAGTATGTGGCTTCGTTGCGTGGGGCCAGTTATGAGCAGTTGGCCGAGCAGACTACCGCCAACTTCAAGCGGCTGTTCCCGTTGGCGCGTGTGGATTGATTCACCGGGGTTAGAGATTGTGTGAGGGGCACAAGGTGCCTGCCACAGCCCTTGCAGCGCCTATGAGATCGAGCGCCGCCCGCGCGGCGCTTCGCGGGTAAACCCGCTCCTACGTTTGTTTCTGGCCAGTCCCTTCTGTGCCAGGCGCGCGCGACCGCCTTGTTTGTACGACGCGATATCGAGGCGTGCGCCAAGGCGTTCGCGCGTAAATCCCACAGGCCTAGTTGGCCCGAAACAAGCGTAGGCGCGGGTTTACCCGCGAAGCGCCGCGCGGGCGGCGCTCGATCTCCCTTCTGTGCCAGGCGCGCGCGACCGCCTTGTTTGTACGACGCGATATCGAGGCGTGCGCCAAGGCGTTCGGGCGTAAATCCCACAGGCATAATTGGCCCGAAACAAACGTAGGAGCGGGTTTACCCGCGAAGCGCCGCGCGGGCGGCGCTCGATCTCACAGGCGCTGAAAATCTTGCGGCACGCACCTGACAGCCGTCACACACCATCCTCCCCACAAAAAAAACCCGGGTTCTGGGGGAGGAATCCGGGTTAAGACCATTAGGAGTAAAACAAAGGTACGCGGTCCCTGAGCACCTTTATCGGCGCGCCACTGGGGGGGATGCGCCGCGCCAACACTTCAAGTATTGGTCAGGTTTGGCGCAGTGCCAGTGCATATTGGACGTTTTTTAAACAGATTTGGAATACGCCAACGTTTCATTCCTCCCGCAGCGCATGGCTGTATGCATCGTGAAACACAGACATGCGTGGATGATCCGTGCAATTTCCCGCAAGTTAGGCATAATAAACCGCTTCGATTGTCATCCAGTCCTTCCCATGCAGAAAGAACCTCGTAAGGTCCGTGAGTTTCGCCGTCGCGAACAGGAAATCCTCGATACCGCGCTCAAGCTGTTTCTCGAGCAAGGTGAAGACAGCGTCACCGTCGAGATGATCGCCGACGCCGTGGGCATCGGCAAAGGTACGATCTACAAGCACTTCAAGTCCAAGGCGGAGATCTACCTTCGCCTGATGCTCGATTACGAGCGTGACCTGAATGAGCTGTTGCACTCGGCCGACGTCGACCGTGACAAGGAAGCGCTGTCGCGCGCCTACTTCGAGTTCCGCATGCGCGATCCGCAACGCTACCGGCTGTTCGACCGCCTTGAAGAAAAGGTGGTCAAGGGCAATCAGGTGCCGGAAATGGTCGAGCAGCTGCACAGCATCCGTGCCTCCAACTTCGACCGCCTGACCCAGCTGATCAAGGGCCGTATCAGCGAAGGCAAGCTCGAAGACGTGCCGCCGTATTTCCACTACTGCGCTGCCTGGGCGCTGGTGCACGGCGCTGTGGCGCTGTACCACTCGCCGTTCTGGAGCAATGTGCTGGAGGACCAGGAAGGCTTCTTCCAGTTCCTGATGGACATTGGCGTGCGTATGGGCAACAAGCGCAAGCGCGACCCGGAACCCTCGAACTGATCCTTGCGCGAAACTGCGCGGGCCCTATGGGGGCGGGCGCGCCCGCGAACACCGGCGCAGCCCGTGCCAGGCACCGCGTTTGATTCTTCGCGGGTACGCCCGCTCCCATAAGCACTGCGTCGTGCGTTCTCTGCGCGGCAGTGCAGCCTAAAGCGTTTCGCTATCGTTTGGACATTCGGCATTGCTCATGGGGCTTGCAAAAACCTGATTTATGAGTCAGGTTTTGCCGGCCCCTTCATCCATGCCGGAGTCATTCATGATTGTCGATCGTCAAGGCAGGCGCTTTCGCAACCTGCGCGTCAGCCTGACGGCTGCCTGCAACTACGCTTGCACCTACTGCGTACCCGACGGCAAGCGGCTGGTGGCGGCGCAGGACGAGCTGTCTGCGGATGCCCTGGCCCGTGGCGTGGCCTATCTGATAGAAGCCGCCGGCATCGAGCGCCTGCGGATTACTGGCGGTGAGCCACTGGTCAGCCCGCGCCTGGATGCCTTTCTGGCTGCCGTGGCCAAACTCGACCTTGACGACGTCTCGCTGACCACCAACGGCCAGTTGCTGGCGCGCAGGTTGCCGCAACTGCAGGCGGCTGGGATTCGTCGGCTGAACGTTTCCCTCGACACCCTCGACCCGCTGGCGTTCCGCCAGATTGCCCGTGGCGGCGACCTGGGTACTGTGCTGGATGCAATGGAGCAGGCCAGCGCTCTGGGTATGCGAATCAAGGTCAACATGGTGCCGATGCGCGGGAAAAACCTTGATCAGGTACTGCCGCTGCTGGATTACTGCCTCGCGCGCGGCTTCGAGCTGCGCTTCATCGAGCTGATGCGCATGGGTCACCTCTCTCACGATCGCAACGCCTTCCTCCAGCAGTTTGTAGGCCTCGACCAGCTGCTTGCGCTGATCGGCGGCCAGCATACCTACACCCAGGTGAATGCGCCCCTGGACGCCACTGCCATGCGTTACCACATCCCTGGCAGGGGCTACTTCGGCGTCATTGCCAACGAAAGCGTGCCGTTTTGCCGGACCTGCTCGCGGCTGCGCCTGTCTTCTACGGGCTGGCTGCATGGCTGCCTGTCGTCAGGTAACCGGCACTTCGTCGGCGATCTGCTGGAAAAGCCGCGTCATCAGGCGCTGCCGGCCTTGCAGCGGTTGTTGGTCAAGGCTTTGGCTGACAAGCAAGACGTGGCCTTTTCCGGTGGCGTGACAGTCATGAAAGTGATCGGTGGCTGAAGCTGGCGCAAAAGCTGCATCCGCCGGCTATTCGCCGGTTTTTCGTCGCCGGCCACTGGAGGAAAGATGCGTAGCCTGGTCTTGCTGCTGGCGCTGATGGCGCTGGGCGGCTGCATGAATGTCAGCGATATGGGCGAAGGCGTCCGCTATCACATGAGCGATGCCGGTCTGCTGGACCACAGCGAAACCCGTCGCACCTTGTCGATCCGCCTGCAGCCTGATTCGTTCATCTTCATTGGCCAGGGTGCGTTCGTGCCGCCGGGCGAGGGGCCGGTGCCTCGGCAGAATGCAGTGGCCCAGCAGGCCTACAAGAGTTTCGTCGAATACTTCCCGATGGTGCGTCGTGCCCAGGGCCCGCTGGGCCTCGAAGAGGCCATTGCCCAGGCGCGCTCGGTGGGTGCGGACTACGTGTTGTACACGCGCTTCGCACGTACCGACGATCGCATCGGCAATGGTGACGAGTGGTATGACGAGCAGGCCGTCGACCGCTTGGGCTGGGACTCTGGCGTGGTGCAGATGATGCTGATCGAAACCAGTACCCGCTACCTGATCGACACCGCACGCATCAAGAGCCGTGGCGGTTTGTTGACGTTCCACGACAACACGCCGGAGGATTTGCTTGGTGCGCCGATGCGCGAGTACGCTCGTAGCCTCCTGGGCATGAGTGAATGAGGCAAGCGTGATGAGCGACTCCGGCAAGGCCAATGACCTTCTGGCGCAGATCCCCAAGGCCAAGGGGCTGCCGCCGGTGCACCTGTGGAACCCGGATTTCTGTGGTGACATCGACATGCGCATCGCCCGCGATGGTACCTGGTACTACCTGGGCACGCCGATCGGGCGCAAGCCGATGGTGCGGCTGTTCTCTAGCATCATTCGCCGCGACGGCGATGACTACTTCCTGATTACCCCGGTAGAGAAGGTTGGTATTCGTGTCGACGATGCGCCATTCGTGGCCGTGCTGCTGGACGTGCAGGGCGAAGGCGAACAGCAGGTGCTGCGCTTTACCAGCAATGTCGAGGACCAGGTCGAGGCGGGGCCGGATAACCCCTTGAGGGTAGTGATCGACCCGCTGACGCAGGAGCCATCACCGTATGTGCTGATGCGCAGCAACCTGGAGGCGCTGATACATCGCAATGTGTTTTACCAACTGGTGGAGTTGGCGGTGCCGCATGTGATCGACGGGGAGGAATGGCTTGGGGTGTGGAGTCGGGGGGCGTTTTACCCGATCGGGCGCTGCTGAGGCCTATGTTGGCGATGCCGGCCTCTTCGCGGGTAAACCCGCTCCTACGCACGCATCGAGGGCGGCACAGGCCGTCGTAGGAGCGGGTTCACCCGCGAATGGGCCGGGCCTGCGGGCCAATTTCCACCCGCCGTTCACCGTTGCCGCCGCCACCGTATTCGCGGGTAAACCCGCTCCTACGCACGCATCGAGGGCGGCACAGGCCGTCGTAGGAGCGGGTTTACCCGCGAATGGGCCGGGCCTGCGGGCTAATTTCCACCCGCCGTTCACCGTTGCCGCCGCCACCGTATTCGCGGGTAAACCCGCTCCTACGCACGCATCGAGGGTGGCACAGGCCGTCGTAGGAGCGGGTTCACCCGCGAAAGGGCCGGGCCTGCGGGCCAATTTCTACCCGCCGTTCACCGTCGCCGCCGCCACCGTATTCGCGGGTAAACCCGCTCCTACACACGCATCGAGGGCGGCACAGGCCGTCGTAGGAGCGGGTTCACCCGCGAATGGGCCGGGACTGCGGGCCAATTTCCACCCGCCGTTCACCGTTGCCGCCGCTACCGTATTCGCGGGTAAACCCGCTCCTACGCACGCATCGAGGGCGGCACAGGCCGTCGTAGGAGCGGGTTCACCCGCGAAAGGGCCGGTACAGGCGAAAATCGGCCCCCTGCTTTTCCCCCGGATTGGCCATTTGTCTTCAGCCAGTCAGGGTCTAACCTGCAGGCACTTGTCCTCCAGGAAAGCTCATGAATCCATTAGCCATCATCCTCTTCGCGCTGCTCGCCGCCCAAACGCCCGCTTGGGCCCACGGTGATGTCGCCGACCAGGTCAGGGTCCTGCAACAACAGCAGCCCTCTAATGCCCCCGGCAAAACCGCCGTCATGCTCACCGTCAGCTACGCCCCGGGCGAGGCATCACCCGCGCATCAGCATCCGGGCGCAGTCATGGCTTACGTCCTGGAAGGGGCGGTGGTATCGAAGCTCAACAGCGAGCAGGAAAAGACCTACAAGGCCGGCGATTATTGGTACGAGGCGCCGGGCACCGTGCACAGCGTTTCACGCAACGCCAGCAAAACCCAGCCGGCCAGTTTGCTGGTCTGGAGCCTGGTGGACGAGGGCAAGCCAGTGACCGAGGTGCTTGGCCAATAATTCCAGCGCAACGAAAAAGCCCCCGGTTGCTTGCGCATCCGGGGGCTTCTTCAATGTCTGGCTCCGCGACCTGGACTCGAACCAGGGACCCAATGATTAACAGTCATTTGCTCTACCGACTGAGCTATCGCGGAATCTGCGCGTATCTTACTGATTGCCTGGGAGAAGTCAACCCACCCCCAGGCAAAACAATGAGTTACAGCACTTCCACGATAGCTTTGGTCACCACGTGAATGTTGCTCTGGTTCAGCGCGGCCACCGCGATACGGCCAGTGTCCAGGGCATAGATGCCGAAGTCGTTCTTCAGGCGGGCGACCTGTTCAACGGTCAGGCCCGAGTAGGAGAACATGCCGACCTGGCGGCCAACGAAGCTGAAGTCGCGGTTGGCACCGTATTCGGCCAGCAGCGATACCATCTGCTTGCGCATGCCGTGGATGCGTTCACGCATTTCGGCCAATTCGGTTTCCCACATCTGGCGCAGTTCTGCGCTGTTCAGCACGGTGGCAACAATGGTTGCGCCGTGGGTTGGCGGGTTGGAGTAGGTGGTGCGGATCACGCGCTTGACCTGCGACAGCACGCGGGTGCTCTCGTCCTTGGAGGCGGTGACGATCGACAGTGCGCCGACGCGCTCGCCGTACAGCGAGAACGATTTGGAGAACGAGCTGGAAACAAAGAACTCCAGGCCCGACTCGGCGAACAGGCGCACGGCGAAGGCGTCTTCGGCGATACCGTCACCAAAGCCTTGGTAGGCCATGTCGAGGAACGGCACGTGGCCCTTGGCCTTGACCACTTCCAGGACGTTCTTCCAGTCGTCCAGGTTCAGGTCGACACCGGTCGGGTTGTGGCAGCAGGCGTGCAGCACCACGATCGAGCCGGACGGCAGGGCGTTGAGGTCTTCGAGCATGCCAGCGCGGTTGACGTCGTTGGTTGGCGCATCGTAGTAGCGGTAGGTCTGCACCGGGAAGCCGGCCGATTCGAACAGCGCACGGTGGTTTTCCCAGCTAGGGTCGCTGATGGCAACCACGGCGTTGGGCGAGAGGCGCTTGAGGAAGTCGGCACCGATCTTCAGTGCGCCGGTACCACCGACGGCCTGTACGGTGACCACGCGGCCGGCGGCCAGCAGTGGCGACTCGGCGCCGAACAGCAGCTTCTGCACAGCCTGGTCGTAGGTGGCGATGCCGTCGATCGGCAGGTAGCCGCGCGAAGCGTGCTGGGCGGCACGCTGGGTTTCGGCTTCGATCACGGCGCGGAGCAGCGGAATGCGGCCCTCCTCATTGCAATACACGCCTACGCCCAGGTTGACCTTGTCGGTACGTGGGTCGGCGTTGAATGCTTCGTTGAGGCCCAGAATAGGGTCGCGGGGTGCCAGCTCGACAGCGGAAAACAGGCTCATTGTTACCTTGGCTCTGATTGGAGTGTGATAGGGCGTACACGCTCCAGCCGAATGCACTGAAGCGGTGCACAAACGGGGAGTCAGTATAGTGATACCGACCGGTCACCGCGACACTCTGGCGCAGCTTTTGGGGCTATTTGCGCAAATATTTTTCGACCATTGGTCTAAATGCCGTGTCCACCGTTGCATGCGCCCACACCTGTGCCTTGAAAGCGCCCCCGAACGGGCGCATTTGGGTATAGACTACTGGCTAAATTTACAGCTGCTGCACCGCGAGGTCCTTCATGTCCGAGTTCCAGCTCGTCACACGTTTCCAGCCGGCTGGCGACCAGCCCGAGGCTATCCGCCAGTTGGTCGAAGGCATCGAGGCGGGGCTGTCGCACCAGACGTTGCTCGGGGTGACCGGTTCGGGCAAGACCTTCAGCATTGCCAACGTCATCCAGCAGGTGCAGCGGCCCACGCTGGTGCTGGCGCCCAACAAGACGCTGGCGGCGCAGTTGTACGGGGAGTTCAAGGCATTCTTCCCCAACAACGCGGTGGAGTACTTCGTTTCCTATTACGACTACTACCAGCCGGAAGCCTACGTCCCTTCGTCAGACACCTTCATCGAGAAGGACGCCTCGATCAACGACCACATCGAGCAGATGCGCCTGTCGGCGACCAAGGCGTTGCTGGAGCGGCGTGACGCGATCATCGTGACCACTGTGTCGTGCATCTACGGCCTGGGCAGCCCCGAGACCTACCTGAAAATGGTCCTGCACGTGGACCGTGGCGACAAGCTCGACCAGCGCGCGCTGCTGCGCCGCCTGGCCGACCTGCAGTACACCCGCAACGAAATGGACTTTGCCCGCGCCACCTTCCGGGTACGCGGCGACGTGATCGACATCTTCCCGGCCGAATCGGATCTGGAAGCCATTCGCATCGAGCTGTTCGATGATGAAGTGGAGAACATCGCCGCCTTCGATCCGTTGACCGGCGAGGTTTTCCGCAAGCTGCCACGTTTCACTTTCTACCCCAAGAGCCACTACGTCACCCCGCGGGAAACGCTGCTGGAAGCAGTGGAGGGCATCAAGGAAGAATTGAAGGAGCGTCTGGAGTACCTGCACAAGGCCAACAAGCTGGTCGAAGCGCAGCGTCTGGAGCAACGTACCCGCTTCGATCTGGAGATGATCCTCGAGCTGGGCTACTGCAACGGCATCGAAAACTACTCGCGCTACCTGTCCGGGCGCCCGGCCGGGGCACCGCCGCCCACCCTGTACGATTACCTGCCGCCTGATGCGCTGCTGGTGATCGACGAATCACACGTCAGCGTTCCGCAGGTCGGCGCCATGTACAAGGGCGACCGTTCACGCAAGGAGACCCTGGTCGAGTACGGCTTCCGCATGCCTTCAGCGCTGGACAACCGGCCGATGCGTTTCGACGAGTGGGAGGATGTCAGCCCGCAGACCATTTTTGTTTCGGCCACTCCGGGCCCCTACGAGGCTGAGCATGCCGGGCGCGTGGTGGAGCAAGTGGTGCGCCCGACCGGGCTGGTCGACCCGCAGGTAGAGGTGCGCCCGGCGCTGACCCAGGTCGACGACCTGCTGTCCGAGATCCGCAAGCGTGTCGCGGCAGGCGAGCGTGTGCTGGCGACCACGTTGACCAAGCGCATGGCCGAGGACCTCAGCGATTACCTGGCCGACCACGACGTGCGGGTACGCTACCTGCACTCGGACATCGACACGGTGGAGCGGGTGGAGATTATCCGTGACCTGCGCCTGGGCACCTTCGACGTGCTGGTGGGCATCAACCTGCTGCGCGAGGGCCTGGACATGCCCGAGGTGTCGCTGGTGGCCATCCTCGATGCGGACAAGGAAGGTTTTCTGCGTTCCGAGCGCTCCCTGATCCAGACCATTGGCCGCGCGGCACGTAACCTCAATGGCCGGGCCATCCTGTATGCCGATAACGTAACAGGCTCGATGCAGCGGGCCATTGACGAAACCGAGCGCCGCCGCGAGAAGCAGATCGCCTTCAACGAAGCCAACGGCATCGTGCCCAAGGGCGTGGTCAAGGACATCACCGACATCATGGAGGGTGCCACCGTGCCCGGTGCGCGCAGCAAGAAGCGCAAGGGCATGGCCAAGGCGGCGGAGGAGAGCGCCCGTTACGAGGCCGAACTGCGTACGCCGGGCGAGATCACCAAGCGCATCAAGCAGCTGGAAGAAAAAATGATGCAGTTCGCCCGCGACCTGGAGTTCGAAGCTGCGGCGCAGTTGCGTGACGAGATTGCGCAGCTGCGGGAGCGGTTGATTAGCAGCTGACCCTGTGGGAGCGGGCGTGCCCGCGAAGAATTCAACGCGGTGGCTGGCACCGGCTGCGCCGGTGTTCGCGGGCATGCCCGCTCCCACAGGGACCGCATCTGATCTGTAATAGCCTCAATGGGCTTCCCCAGCCTTCAACCCTTCCGGCAACTTGCGGGTCAGCAACACCGCCACCATGCTCACCGCCAACCCGATCCCGACAAAGTGGAAGGCATCGTTGTAAGCCATGATCAGCGCCTGCTGGTGGGTAATCTCGCTAAGTTTGCCCAGCGCCGCATCGTCATTGCCCAAGCGCTCCGCCAATTGCGCCAGCCGCTCAGCCACCTGCGGGTTGCTCGGCACCACCGCCTCCCGCAGGTAGTCGAAGTACACCTTGGTGCGCGCATCCAGCAGGGTGGCCAGCAAGGCAATACCAATCGCGCCACCGAGGTTACGCAGAATATTGAACAGGCTCGACGCGGACCCTGCATCCTGTTGTTGGATATACGCGGTGGCAATCAGAGAGATGGTCACCATGATCATCGGTTGACCCAGGGCGCGGATGATCTGGATATGGTTGAACTGCGGCCCGGCAAAGTCCGGGTTGAGCACCCCCGAACCGAAACTGGCAGCGCCGAACAGGCAAAACCCCAGCGCGCATAGTACCTTGGGCGATATCACCTTCATCAGTTGCGGCACCAGCGGGATCAGGAACAGCTGCGGAATACCCATCCACATGATCACCTCGCCAATCTGCAAGGCGTTGTAACCCTGTACCTGCGCCAGGTACAGCGGTAGCAGATAGATCGACCCGTACAGGCCCACGCCCATGCCCAGGCTGGCGATGCTCGACAGGCCAAAGTTGCGGTTGCCAAGAATGCGCAGGTTGATCAGTGGATGTGGCTTGGAAAACTGCAAGATGACGAAGGTGATCAGGCTGACCAGGGCAACACTGCCCAGGCCGACGATCAGGTGTGACTCCAGCCAGTCCTTGCGATGGCCTTCCTCGAGAAACACCTGCAGGCAGCCCAACCCAAGGCCGAGCGTGACGATGCCGGCGTAATCGGTACTTTTCAGCAGCTCCCAGTGCGCCTCCTTCTTCTCAAGCCCATACAACAAGCCGGCGATCATTAGCAGGCCTGGTGGGATATTGATGTAGAAGATGTATTCCCAGCCCCAGTTTTCGGTCAGCCAGCCGCCCAGGGTGGGACCGATGGAGGGGGCAAAAGTGGCGGTCATGGCGAACATCGCCATGCCTTTGGCGCGGTGGTGCTCGGGCAGCTTGATCAGCGTCAGGGTGAAGGCCAGCGGGATCAGCGCGCCACCGGTGAAACCCTGCAAGGCGCGGAACAGGATCATGCTCTCCAGGTTCCAGGCCATCGAGCATAGCAGCGACGACAGCAGGAAACCGCTGGATACCCACACCGCCAGGCGCCGCGCCGACAGCAGCTGCACCAGCCAGGCCGTTAGCGGGATCATGATGATTTCCGCCACCAGGTAGGAGGTTGAAATCCATGAGCCTTCTTCCAGGGTCGCCGACAGAGCGCCCTGGATGTCCTTCAATGAGGAATTGGTGATCTGGATATCCAGCACTGCCATGAAGGCACCGAGCATCACGCTCATCACCGCGATCCAGTCGCGTCGGGTTGGCTCCGCCGTGGGGCGCAGCAGTTGGTCACCGGCCATTGTGGCCTTCGTCTGCGCTGCGCAGGTCGACGGTGGCGGTCACCGACATGCCGGGGCGAATACGCCCGTGCAACGGGTTGTCGGCGCTGAACGTGAGTTTTATCGGGATGCGCTGCACAACTTTGGTGAAATTGCCGGTGGCGTTGTCCGGCGGCAGCAGGCTGAACTGCGCACCGGACGCGGCGAACAGGCTGTCCACCCGGCCTTCGATCGGTGTGTCGGGGTAGCTGTCGAACAACAGCTCCGCGCGCTGGCCGGGGTGCATGCGGCCGATCTGCGTTTCCTTGAAGTTGGCCTGCACCCAGATGTCTTCATCCGGCACGATCGACAGCAGGTAGGCGCCGGCCTGCACCACTTGGCCATTGCGCGCATTACGCTGGCCAATGGTGCCGCTGATCGGCGCATGGATTTCGCAGCGGGTCAGGTTAAGTTCGGCCTGGGCCAGGTCGGTGCGGGCATTGGCGATTTGCGCATCGAGGCGCTTGAGTTCGGCGTTCAGGGCGGTGACCTGCTGGCGCTGGCTTTGCAGGTCGGCGCGGGCCTTGTCGACCTGGGAGCCGGCGACATGGCTGTCCGCCGACAGGGTAGTGACCCGCTCCTCAGAGACAAAACCCGGCTTGCGCAGCTTCTCGGCACGGCTCAGGTCCAGCCGTGAACGGTCGAACGTGGCCTGGGTGGCCGCCAACTGGGCCTGGCCGGCGGCAATCAGGCTGCCTTGTTGGGTGAGGCGGCTTTGCGCTTGTGCGTACTCGGCTTCGCGGGTGGCCAGGGCGGCACGGGCGCGTTCGACCGCCAGCTCGAAGTCGGCGGCTTCCAGGCGCACCAGCAGGTCGCCCTTGCTGACGTGCTGGTTGTCCTCGACCGGTACCGTTTCGATACGTGCGCCAAGCTGGCTGGAGATACGGGTGATCTCACCCTGCACGTAAGCGTTGTCGGTGCTCTCGTAGAAGCGGCCCTTGAAGTACCAGTGGCCCAGGAAGGCGAGGGCGATGATGGCCACCAGGGCGAAGAAGAGCGTCAGGCGGCGTTTGAGTTGGGCAGGCATGGGGACTATCGTTCCAGAAATGTAAACAAATTTAACAGCGGCACCGGGCCTGTCGACAAGTGACGTTCGCGCCATTGCTGGAGCCCGGTGCCCGCCTCCTGCTAACATCCCGCCTTTGTTTCATCTTTCGTTCGAGACTCTCCATGACCACCGTACGCACGCGTATTGCGCCATCGCCTACCGGCGACCCCCATGTCGGCACTGCCTACATCGCCCTGTTCAACTACTGCTTTGCCAAGCAGCACGGCGGTGAGTTCATCCTGCGCATCGAAGACACCGATCAGCTGCGCTCCACGCGTGAGTCGGAGCAACAGATCTTCGACGCCCTGCGCTGGCTTGGCATCGAATGGAACGAAGGCCCGGATGTCGGCGGCCCGCACGGCCCTTACCGGCAGAGCGAGCGTGGCGAAATCTACGCCAAATACGCTAAGGAACTGGTAGACGCCGGCCACGCCTTCTACTGCTTCTGCACTGCCGAAGAGCTGGAGCAGATGCGTGCCGAGCAGCAGGCTCGCGGCGAAACCCCGCGTTACGATGGCCGTGCATTGCTGCTGAGCGCCGAAGAAGTGCAGCGCCGCCTGGACGCTGGCGAGCCGCACGTGATCCGCATGAAGGTGCCGAGCGAGGGTATCTGCGTGGTGCCGGACATGCTGCGCGGCGATGTCGAGATCCCGTGGGACCGCATGGACATGCAGGTACTGATGAAGAACGACGGCCTGCCGACGTACTTCCTGGCCAACGTGGTCGACGACCACCTGATGGGCATCACCCACGTGCTGCGTGGTGAAGAGTGGCTGCCATCGGCGCCCAAGCTGATCAAGCTGTATGAGTACTTCGGCTGGGAGCAGCCCAAGCTGTGCTACATGCCGCTGCTGCGCAACCCGGACAAATCCAAACTGTCCAAGCGCAAGAACCCGACCTCGGTCACCTTCTACGAGCGCATGGGCTTCATGCCTGAAGCGATGCTCAACTACCTTGGCCGCATGGGCTGGTCCATGCCTGACGAGCGCGAGAAGTTCTCGCTGGCCGAAATGGTCGAGCACTTCGACCTGTCGCGTATCTCGCTGGGCGGCCCGATCTTTGACATCGAGAAGCTGTCCTGGCTCAACGGCCAGTGGCTGCGCGAGCTGCCGGTAGAGGAATTCGCCGCACGCCTGCAGAAATGGGCGTTCAACAGCGACTACATGATGAAGATTGCCCCGCACGTGCAGGGCCGGGTAGAAACCTTCAGCCAGGTTGCCCCGTTGGGCGGGTTCTTCTTCGAAGGCGCGCTCAAGCTGGACGCCAAACTGTTCGAAAGCAAGAAACTGTCGGCCGACCAGGTGCGCCAGGTGATCCAGCTGATCCTGTGGAAGCTTGAAAGCCTGCGTCAGTGGGAAAAAGAGCGCATCACCGGTTGCATCCAGGCTGTGGTCGAAGCGCTGGAGCTGAAGCTGCGTGACGCCATGCCGCTGATGTTCGCCGCTATCACGGGCCAGGCCAGCTCGGTTTCGGTGCTGGACGCCATGGAAATCCTCGGCCCCGACCTGACGCGCTACCGCCTGCGCCAGGCCCTGGACCTGTTGGGTGGAGTGTCGAAGAAAGAAAACAAAGAGTGGGAAAAGCTGTTGGCCTCCATCGCCTGATTCAGCTTTGCACCTAACCTGTGGGAGCGGGCGTGCCCGCGAATGCAATGGTAAATTCAATACCGCATTTGCGGGCACGCCCGCTTCCACAGGCCAAGTAAGCCCCAAAAAACCGGGGCAGGGCGGTAAGTGATTGTTATCTGTGAAAAAATTTTTGGATATTTTTAAAAATTCGTTTGACAGCCCTGCAATCCGAACTTAATATGCGCCCCGTCCACAGCGATGAACGAAAACGAAACGCTAGGCACCCAGCCAGCGGTTCAGTTCAAAGCGACATTGTGGGGCTATAGCTCAGCTGGGAGAGCGCCTGCATGGCATGCAGGAGGTCAGCGGTTCGATCCCGCTTAGCTCCACCAAATTCCGCTTAGCAGCCAAGGCTGATAAGCAAGACCGGGTCCAGCAACCAGGTCTTGAAGGTAAGAAGGTTCGTCCCCTTCGTCTAGTGGCCTAGGACACCGCCCTTTCACGGCGGTAACAGGGGTTCGAGTCCCCTAGGGGACGCCAGTTTTACACAAGCGATGTTGTTATGTCGCTGGGCCGCGAGGCTAGAAATCCGGGGCTATAGCTCAGCTGGGAGAGCGCCTGCATGGCATGCAGGAGGTCAGCGGTTCGATCCCGCTTAGCTCCACCAATTTTGCCGCGGTTCGCGTTAGCGGATCGGCACGAAGGTTACGTCCCCTTCGTCTAGTGGCCTAGGACACCGCCCTTTCACGGCGGTAACAGGGGTTCGAGTCCCCTAGGGGACGCCACTTTTCCTGCGTTTTGCAGGGCTTTAAAAGGCTCGTCGCTTATTGATGAGCCTTTTGTTTCGGGGCTATAGCTCAGCTGGGAGAGCGCCTGCATGGCATGCAGGAGGTCAGCGGTTCGATCCCGCTTAGCTCCACCATTTCTGCCAGGGTTCACGCAAGTGGATCTTCGCGAAGGTTACGTCCCCTTCGTCTAGTGGCCTAGGACACCGCCCTTTCACGGCGGTAACAGGGGTTCGAGTCCCCTAGGGGACGCCACGTTTACCCGCGTTTTGCGGGACTTTAAAGGCTCATTCGCTTATTGAATGGGCCTTTTGTTTTTTCCCTTCTCAATAATTTGCCCCCGACAAACGGCCGCACATTTTGCTTGCCAAAAAATATGATGAGAATAATATTTCGATCATCATATTTTGTGTGGTGTGTGCCAGATGAGCGACAAGAAGAGCAAAACCCGCGAACGCATTCTGGAAGCTGCGCGCAGTGCGCTGATCCAGCACGGCCCGGCCGAGCCCAGCGTCAGCCAGGTGATGGGGGCGGCAGGCCTGACCGTCGGGGGCTTCTATGCGCACTTCGACAGCAAGGATGAGCTGATGCTCGAGGCGTTCCGCCAGTTGTTGGGTGAGCGCCGTGCCTTGCTCGCCCAGATCGACCCCAAGCTCGATGGCGCCGGGCGGCGAGCGCTGGCCGGGGCCTTCTACCTCTCGCGCAAGCACCGGGACTGCGAAGTCCATGCTTGCCCGCTGCCTAACGCGTTGGGCGAAATGCAGCGCCTGCCGGAGGTCTTCCGCGAGGTGCTGGCCGAGCACATTGAGTTGATGACTGCCGCGATGGTCGACCGCCCTGAGGATGCCGACAAAGCATTGGCCGACCTGGCCCTGATGGTGGGGGGGCTGGCGCTGGCCCGGGCCTTGGGGACCAGTGACCTGTCTGATCGTATTTTGCGCGCCGCCAAGTCGGCGGTGCTTTAACCCTGGAGCATGGCGATGACCACCCTGAGCTGGATTCGCGGTGTCAATGGCACCTTGGGCCGCCTGGCCCCCGAGCATGTCGCGGGCAAGATGCGCCGTGCCTTCATGACCCCGCGCAACCTGCCGCCGCGGGATTGGGAACTGCCTGTGCTGGCCAGCGCCGAGCGCATTACACTGCGCTTCGGCCTGTCTGCCTTGCGCTGGGGTCAAGGGCCGACCGTGCTGCTGATGCACGGTTGGGAAGGGCGCCCGACGCAATTTGCCGCCTTGATCGAGACCTTGGTTCAGGCGGGGCATACGGTGGTGTCGCTGGAAGGGCCTGGGCATGGTCGTTCGCCTGGCGAGCAGGCGAATGTGGTGCTGTTTGCCCGGGCGCTGCTTGAGGCTGCGGCTGAGTTGCCGCCCTTGCGTGCAGTCATTGGCCATTCCATGGGTGGGGCGAGCGTGCTGCTGGCTTTGCAGATGGGGCTGCGTACAGAGGCGGCTGTCAGCATTGCAGCGCCGGCGCGGTTGCTCGGTGTGTTGCGTGGTTTTGCCCATCGCCTGGGGCTGCCTGCGCGGGCACGGGCAGCGTTCATTCGCCAGATCGAGCGCGATGTGGGCATGCAGATTGCGCGGCTGGATGTCACGGGTTACCAGCTGGAACTGCCGGGGCTGGTGGTGCATGCTGCCGATGATGCTCTCGTGCCCGCAGATGAGGCACATGTGATCCACAAGGCCTGGTTCGACAGCCGGCTGATGCTGCTGGAAGGGGGTGGTCACCAGCGGGTGCTGGCCGACCCGCGGCTGAGTGAAGCCGTGCTCGAATTGCTGGCTCGGGCTGAAGCGGTCAGCGTCGGGGCGGCTTCAGCCGCGAACATTGGCATCGCCGGTGCCACCCACCGCGGTGTCTGATTCGCGGGCAAGCCCGCCCTATAACGACGGCCTCAGGCTCGCAGGGGCTGGACATTGCCCCGCAGATCGCTGCTAAATCGCCTTTTGCGCCAAGGAAGCGAAAATGAGCTGGGACCTGGCAACACCCTTCGTCATCGACCTGCGCGTCGGCAGCGAGGACATCGACGGCCTTGGCCACGCCAACAATGCCGTCTACGTCACCTGGCTTGAGCGCTGCGCCTGGCGCCACTCCCAGCGTCTGGGACTGGACCTGGCCGAGTACCGGCGCCTTGACCGGGCGATGGCTGTGGTGCGCCACGAAATCGACTACCTGGCCGCCGCCTATGAAGACGATGAGCTGCAGCTGGCCACCTGGATCATTGACTGGGACCAGCGCCTGCGCATGACGCGGCGGTTTCAGCTCAAGCGCCCGCGCGATGGTGTGACGCTGCTGCGCGCGCAAACCACCTTTGCCTGCATCGAGCTGTCCAGCGGCAAGCCCCGGCGCATGCCGGCGGAATTCGTCGAAGGTTACGGTCCGGCGCTGATCGGCGCCTGAGTCGCCGGCATTTTTTGTTAAACTGCCGGCTTTTTCCGCTGAGACCCCGACATGCAAATTGCCCTGGCCCCCATGGAGGGGCTGGTCGACAACATCCTGCGCGACGTATTGACCCGTGTGGGCGGTATCGACTGGTGCGTCACCGAGTTCATTCGCGTGTGCGACCGCCTGCTGCCGGCGTCCTCGTTCGACAAGCTGGCGCCTGAACTGCGTCAGGGCGCGCGCACGGCTGCCGGTGTGCCCATGCGCGTGCAATTGCTGGGTTCGGACCCGGTATGCCTGGCGGAAAACGCCGCACTGGCTTGCGAGCTTGGGGCGCCGGTGATCGACCTGAACTTCGGTTGCCCGGCAAAAACGGTGAACAAGTCGCGCGGTGGTGCGGTACTGCTCAAAGAGCCGGAGTTGCTGCATGCCATTGTGCGTGAAGTGCGGCGGGCGGTGCCGGCGAACATTCCGGTGACCTCGAAGATGCGTCTGGGCTTCGACAGCCCCGATGGGGCACTGGAGTGCGCCACGGCGCTGGCCGAGGGCGGTTCGGCACACCTGGTGGTGCACGCACGGACCAAGGTTGAGGGCTACAAGCCGCCAGCGCACTGGGAGTGGGTGGCGCGGGTGCAGGATGTGGTCAAGGTGCCGGTGTTTGCCAATGGCGAGATCTGGACGGTCGATGACTGGCGGCGTTGCCGCGAGGTCAGTGGCGCTGAAGACATCATGCTCGGGCGTGGGCTGGTATCGCGCCCGGACCTGGGCCTGCAGATTGCAGCGGCGCGGGACGGGCGCGACTATCAGCCGATGAGCTGGCATGACTTGTTGCCACTGTTGCGTGAGTTCTGGCGCCAGGCCCAGGCCAAATTGTCTCCGCGTTATGCGCCGGGGCGGATGAAGCAGTGGCTGGCGATGCTGACTCGCAGTTACCCCGAAGCGGTGGTGTTGTTTGCCGAGTTGCGCCGGGAAGATGACTGCGCGCGGATCAGCCGGTTGCTGGGGGTTGAGGCGCAAGCGTTGGAGGCTTGCGTCGCCTGAGCAGGGCTCTACGCGGGTACTGCACCTGTAGGCGCGGGGTCACCCGCGAAAGGACCGGGCCTGCTGGCCAATTTCCACCGGCCGTTCACCGTTGCCGCCGCTACCGTATTCGCGGGCAAGCCCGCTCCTTCACACGCGCATCGGTGGTTGGGCACAAGTCGTCGTAGGAGCGGGTTTACCCGCGAAGAGGCCGGGCCTGCTGGCCAATTTCCACCGGCCGTTCACCGTTGCCGCCGCTACCGTATTCGCGGGTAAACCCGCTCCTACATACACACACATCGGTGGTTGGGCACAGGTCGTCGTAGGAGCGGGTTTACCCGCGAAGAGGCCGGGCCTGCTGGCCAATTTCCACCGGCCGTTCACCGTTGCCGCCGCTACCGTATTCGCGGGTAAACCCGCTCCTACATACACACACA
>PJUF01000104.1_pt1 | contig 85816 bp, 91 predicted proteins | sample 1512191 | NCBI WGS metagenome assembly PJUF01 (sample SAMN08177673, study PRJNA422409) | Feces metagenome, whole genome shotgun sequencing project. | isolation source: Chicken feces (3) enriched on wood chips | host: Gallus gallus | place: USA: Madison | collected 2015-01-15
CACTTAGCCAGCGCCGCGCCGTTTCGGTCGCCACGATCCTATCCAACCAGGGCATTGATCAGCGGCGCTTCTATATCGAAGGCAAGGGCGAAACGTCGCCCATCGCCTCCAACAGCACCGAAGCCGGTCGCGCGCAGAACCGCCGCGTGGAAATCCAGCTCTCGCCCATCCGCGGCTGATCGGCTACGCACGTTACACGAAGGGCGCGATCCGCAGATCGCGCCCTTTTCTTATGACGTTGGCGTCTCGACCACTGGTTCCGAAGTCGGCGTCCCCGGCTGCATGTCGGTCCCCGGAGCCCCGGAGAAGATCTGCAGGACCAACAGGATGGCGATGATGATTCCTAGCGCTCCCAGACCGTATAGCCACCAATTGGTGGGGCCGGTCGCGCCGGTGGTCGGATCATGTTCACCGGCGACCTTGAGCCCGGAGCCATCGGGCACATCGAGCTTCGAGCCATGTTCGTCCACCAGATAGTCGACCTTGGCGACCTGCGGCGAATGCACTTCTCTTGGTTCAGCCATCAGAAATCTCCTTTCAAGACCGTGTCTGCACCAACGGCGCGCTCACTGCCCTGACGCACTTCAGCGATCGCCTGATCGATCTCCTCGGCTTCGTAGGCCACGCGATCACCTTCCACCGGTGCGCCTGTCGCCTCGGCTTTGAGCTGGTTGAGAAGCTCGATCTTCTCCTGTGCGGTGAACAGGGTGTGGTGGGCGATCTGCATGGGGTTGAGCTGGTCGCCGCCTCCCATGCGCTGCTTGAGCGTATCGAAAACCATCGATCGTCTCCCCGGTTGGAATTGGGCGCGCGGCCCGTGTGCGGGAGGAATGCCGCAACGGACTAAGGGGTTCCTTGCTGCTGTCTGCCCAATCGGCCGACCTAGGCCTCTTGCTCCTGCCTGATCACAATTATTTAATTCGGCGAAACCTCACAGGATTGCTCGCGTTGTCTCGGCACATCCAATCAAAGGAGGACCACAATGGCCTACGATGACACCCGCGTTGCAACCGCCGACGTCAAAGAAACCCATGACCTGATCGCCTCCGACAAGGTGGAAGGCACCAAGGTCTACGGCGCAGATGGCGAACATATCGGCTCCATCGAACGCATTCTCGTCGAAAAGCGCGGGGGTAAGGTCTCCTACGCCGTGCTGAGCTTCGGCGGCTTCCTCGGCATGGGCCACGAGCATTATCCGCTCCCCTGGTCCAAGCTCGAATATGACGAGAGCCTTGGCGGTTATCGCGTCGATATCACCAAAGACCAGCTCGAAGGCGCCCCGCGTTATGACGATAGCGGCGACGACTTCTGGACCGCTGAAAACGGCCGACGCGTCTACGACTATTATGGCGTCACGCCATACTGGATCTGATCGGTCCGGACAGGTTTGAAAACAAAGCCTTTTGAATAACCTGATTATTTATATCCGGCCGGTGCCTTCGGGCGCCGGCCTTTTGATACGATCACGGCGTTTGTGAGCCGCGCGCATTGACATAGAGTGCGTAGAGCGAGGTCGTAGCAGTGATAAACAAGCGATTGCGCCTCTTACCGCCGAAAGCCAGGTTGGAGACGGTTTGGGGAACGCGGATCTTGCCCATCAGGGCGCCGGTGGCATCGAACACATGGATGCCATCTGCTGCCGAACACCAGATCCATCCATCGCTATCGACGCGAAAGCCGTCCGGCACCCCATTATCGATAAGAGCGAAGGAGCCCGCATCGCGCAGAGCGCCGCTGGCATCGGTAATGTCGAAGGCGCGAATGTGGCGCGCTGCCGAAGGGTTGTGGCTAGCCCCGGAATCGGCGACATAGAGCCGGCTTTCATCGGGTGAAAAGGCCAGGCCGTTGGGTTGCACGAAGTCGCTGATCATCAGGCGCACCTCGCCCGTCTCTCCGTCGACCCGGTAAACGCCGCGCACCGGCTGTTCCTGCGGCGCCGCGAAACCTTCATAGTCCGAGATGATGCCGTAGCTCGGATCGGTGAACCAGATCGAGCCATCGGACTTCACCACGACGTCATTGGGCGAATTGAGCCGCCTGCCACCGAAGCTGTCAGCCAGCACGGTGATTGCACCATCGGGCTCGGTGCGTGTGACCGAGCGCGTTCCATGTTCGCACGAAATGAAACGTCCCTGACGATCGCGGGTATGCCCGTTGGCGAAATTGGACGGTTGCAGATGAGTCGAAACCGCGCCGTCCGACGCGCCGTAGCGCAGCACGCGCTGGTTCGGGATATCGGAAAAATAAAGGCAGTCGTGGTCCGAGAACCAGACCGGACCTTCCGCCCAGCGGCAGCCCGAATGCAGTTCCTCCAGCCGCGCGCTGCCGATGACCTTGCCCGAAAATCGCGCATCCACGATGTCGTAAAGCCCGTCGTCTGCCACGCTGTCCTCCCCTGATCTCCAAGGATTACTGGTGGCCAGTCATCACGGCAAGGTGCCTGCAGCCAACATCGAAGCAGCCGGCCCCTGATCTAGACGTTCGCCTCGTCCAGATTGAACCACACAGTCGTGGCCTTTTGCGAGCTGTAGTTCCAGATCTTGTGCACTCGCGTCGAGCGCAGGCTGACCACGTCGCCGCCATGCAGCACGGTCTGGTCACCGTCGATTTCGATGGTGAGCTCACCCTCGATGACGAGGCCGTATTCGAAGCCGGTATGGGTAATGCCGACCGGGGAATTGCCAATGCCCGGACCGTATTCGTTATAGGTGATGGTGACGCCGCGCGCCCGGTCCTGTCTCAGTATCCGGCGCAGGATGCCGTCCGGCGTCTTAAGCAGGGGCATGCTTTCGAGCCGCGTTACCGCCTCTTCCGGCTCGTTGAGCTGGCCGGACATCATTTCTGCGAGCGTAATGCCCAGCGTGCGGCCGATAGCCGTCAGCGAGAGCAGCGATGGCGAGGTCAGCCCCCGCTCCACCAGGCTGAGCATGGAAGCACTCAGGCCCGATGCATCCGCCAGCTGCTGTATGGTCATGCGCCGGCGCTGCCGCACCTTGCGGATTTGCTGTCCGATCAGCGCAAAGGTCTTCTCCGTCTCTTCCTGAACGGCGGCCTTGGCACTTTCCGGAATCGACAGCGTTTCGCCTTCCATGCTTCCCTCCCAGTCGTTTCAGGCCGTCGCCATCTCCTCCAGGCGAAGACATGCCGCCGCATGGCTCCCACTGACCGGCCGGGCCGATGGCACCTCCTGACGGCAGATGTCCGCCGCGCGGCTGCAGCGCGGTGCAAAGGAGCAGCCCTTGGGCAGGCGCCGCAGGTCGGGCGGGCTGCCGGTGATGGTCTGCAACGTCTGTCCTCGCATACCGGCATGGACGGTCGAACTCAAGAGTCCACGCGTATAGGGATGAGATGGCTCGAGAAGCACATCCTCCACCGTGCCGGTCTCTATGAAACGCCCGGCATACATCACGGCCACACGGTCGGAAATTTCGGCGGCCACGCCCATGTCGTGGGTGACAAAGATCAGCGCCATGTCCAGCTCGCGCTGCAGCTTGCGCAGCAGCACCAGAAGCTGGATCTGTACCGTTGCATCGAGCGCCGTCGTCGGCTCGTCGGCCAAGAGCACGCTCGGATTGCAGGCGAGGGCCAGGGCGATCATCGCGCGCTGGCGCATGCCGCCGCTCATCTCGTGGGGAAAGTTCTTCAGCCGCCGCTCCGCCGAGGGAATGGCGACAAGGTCGAGCAGGTCCTTGGCGCGCGCCATGGCCGTCATCTGCGACACACCTTCATGCCGCACGATGGTCTCGGCGATCTGCTCACCCACCGTATAGACCGGGTCGAAGGCGGTGGCCGGCTCCTGAAAGATCATGGACACGTCGCGCCCACGCATGGCCGAACGCTGCTCTGGACCAAGGCTGGCAATGTCGGTGCCCTTGACCATGACCTTGCCGCCAATGCGGGCATAGTTCGGAATAAGACCGAGAACGGTGCGCAGCATCACCGATTTGCCCGAGCCGCTCTCGCCGATGACGGTCAGCACCTCGCCGCGTTTGAGCGAGAAGCTGATGCCATTGACCGCGCGGATCGAATTACCTTCCCGCTCGAAGGTGACGCTGAGGTTCTCGACATCGACCACGGGGGCATTGGAAAAATCGGTCATGGCAGAGCTTTCGTGTGGCCGGAGCCGGGCTGGTGCATGAGGCAGGCGGCAAGGTGATCCACAGCGCCATCGATCGCGCCGGTCAGCGCAGGATGCTGGCTGGCACACACGTCCTCGGCAAAAGCGCAGCGGGTGCGGAAGCGGCAGCCCGATGGCGGATTGATTGGATTGGGCGGGTCGCCGGTAATGGGCGGTTCGAGCGTGCGCCGGCGTGGATCTAGGCTCGGCTTTGAAGAGAGCAGGGCCCTGGTATAGGGGTGGCGCGGCGCGCCATAGACCTGTTCCACAGGACCACTTTCGACCACCTCGCCAAGATACATCACCATGATCCGGTCCGAGATGTATTCGATGACGTTGAGGTCGTGGCTGATGAAGATATAGGTCAGGTTCAGCTTTTCCTTGAGCGATTGCAGCAGGTTGAGGATTTGCGCCTCGACCGACTTGTCGAGCGCCGATACCGACTCGTCGAGGATCAGCAACCGTGGCTCCAGCGCCAGAGCGCGGGCGATATTAACGCGCTGTCGCTGTCCGCCGGACAACTCGTGGGGATAGCGGTTCGCAAAAAGGCGCGCGTCGAGCCCGACGAGGTCGAGCAAGTCATTGACCATGGCGGTTACCGCTTTTGCCTTCATCCCATGCATGCGCGGCGCAAAGCCGATGCAGTCGGCAATGGTCATGCGCGGGTTGAGCGAGGCATGGCTGTCCTGGAACACCATCTGCATGTTGCGGCGCAATTGCCCCACGCCCATGCCCGGGCCGCCCACAACGTCCCCGTCGAAGACCAGCTCTCCCTTGTCCGGCTCGATCAGGTGCATCAGGAGCCTTGCCGTCGTCGATTTGCCGCAGCCAGACTCCCCCACGACGCCCAGCACCTCGCCCTTGGCCACCGAAAACGAAACACCGTCCACCGCGTGCACCTTGCCAGTGGCCCGGCCGGCAATGCCGGAGCGGATGGTGAAGTGCTTGGTGAGCCCTTCTACCATCAGCAGGGGCTGCAACGGACCGCCGCGATCCGTCCGCGAGGGCAGAACCATGCTAGCCATTGTCTTTGACATCGATCGCACTCCTGAGCCCGTCGCTGATGAGGTTGAAACAGACCGAGGTGATGAAGATCATCAATCCCGGCAGGGCAGCCAGCCAAGGCTGGATGTAGATGGATTGGCGCAGCGAATTCAGCATCTGCCCCCATTCCGCATTGGGAGGCGGCATGCCGAGACCGAGAAAGCTGAGGCCGGCGGCGAGGATGATGGAAAGCGAGGCGAGCCCTGCCGCATAGACCAGCACCGTGCCCACGATATTGGGCAGCACTTGGTGCAGGATGATCTTCACGTCGGAGACGCCGCTCGCCCGCGCTGCCTCGATATAGTCCATGTTCCGCACCCGCGTCGTCACCGTCTCGGTCACGCGTACGAGCGAGGGAATGAAGACGATGGTGAGCGCGATCAGCGTCGAGGCAATGCCTGTGCCGATGACCGCACAGACCGCGATGGCCAGAAGCACTGCCGGGAAAGCGTAGAAAACGTCCATGGTGCGCATGATCAGCGTATTGGTCAGCCCACCAGCATAGCCGGCCAGCACGCCGAGCCCGCCCCCGATCAGGAGGGCCACCGCCACCGGCAGCATGCCCGAGAGCAGCGACAACCTGCCGCCATGGACGAGACGTGCCCACATGTCGCGACCGATCTCGTCGGTGCCCAGCCAATGGTCGGGCGTGCCGATCGGCTTGAGGCGCGCCAGCGCGCTGCCGGTATAGGGATCGGGCGAAATCCATGGCGCGAAGATGGCCATGAGCACGATGAGGCCCAGCACCACCATGGCACCCAGGCTCACCTTGTCGCGCTTCAGCCGGCGCCACATCCGCGTGGCGGGCCGGGGCGTGCGGACGACGTCTTCGACCTGGATGGGGGAAAGTTCGTTCATCGACGCATCCTCGGATCGATTGCGGCCTGGGCAACGTCGACCGCCAGGTTGACGAGCACGAACATGACCGAGAGCACCAGCACCGTGGCCTGGATGATCGGCATGTCATTGGTGAAGATTGCCTGGTTGAGCAGCTTGCCCGTGCCGGGCCAGTTGAACACGGTTTCGACCAGGATCGAGCCGCCGAGCAGGTAGCCGAACTGCAGGCCCATGACCGCTAGCACCGCCGGAGCGGCATTCTTGGCGACATGCAGGCGCACCTGCCGGTCGCGCAGGCCCTTTGCGCCGAGCGCCTGCACGAATTCCTGGCTCAGGACTTCGAGTACCGAGGCACGAACCAGCCGCCCGACCACGCCCATGGGAATAAGCGATAGCGTGAAGATCGGCATGATCATGGGGCGCCACTGTTCCCAGGTCATGGGAAAGCCCGCCGGTCCCATGCCTTGCGCCGGCAGAAGATTGAACTGCACGGAAAAGATGGTGACCATCAGGATGGCCAGCCAGTAATGCGGCACCGATACGCCGGCGATCGAGACCATGGTAAAAAGCCGGTCCGGCCACTTGCCGGCATTGAGCGCCGATATGGCGCCGAAAAGAATGCCGAGGCTGAACCCGATCACCGCGCTGAAAAGCGTGATCTGCAAAGTGTTGAGCATGGCCGCGAACAGTTCGCCCGCCACCGGACGGCTCGACACGAGCGACACCCCCAGATTGCCGGTCAGCAATTGCCCGAGCCAGAGGAAATATTGCTCGAACAGCGACCGGTCGAGGCCGTAAATGCGGTTGATCTCGTCCTTGAGGCTCTGCGGGGCGCTGGGTGGAACCAGCATGTCGGCGATCGAACCGGGCATGATCTGCACCAGCGCGAAAGTGACAAGGGTAACGCCCAGGAGGATGGGAATTACCTGGATGAAACGACGGAGGACGAATTGCAGCATCGGCGCTCTCCTATGGGGCAGGGGAGATGCGCCGCCCCGGGGGGGGGGGCGGCGCGCGGGATCAGGGAGCCATGGAGACGGTGGTGAGGTCCGTGTACCAGGCCTGGGCCGGGGTATAGCCCTGCACCGCCGGAGCGAATGCCTTGGGGTTCACGTCATGCACGATCCAGGCCCAGGGTGCCTGGTCCACGAGATTGGCGTGGATTTTGGCCATCAGTTCCACCCGTTCATCGGCCGTCAGGTCGAAGTCGGTGCGGTACTGGTCCATCATCGCCGTGGTTTCGGGATGGTCGAAATTGGGCCAGTTGGTCGGATAGAAGGAATAGAAGAACCAGGTGAGGTCAGCGGTGGTGAAGCTCGAATTGACCGCGACCACGCCCTGCATTTCCGGAGAATCCGGGTTTGAGCGGATGGCCGACATCTGGCCCCAGTCGACGACCGAGAATTCCAGCTCGAAGCCGGCAGCCCGGGCACTCTGCTGCAGCAACTCGTTCATCGGCAGCGGCACCATCTGGCCCGAGCCCGATGTCGAGATCAGGATCTTGACCGGCACCATCTCCTCGGGGCCGAAGCCGGCCTCGGTCAGGAGCGCACGCGACTTTTCCGGATCATAGACATAGTCGTTCTCCGGCGTGCCGAAGCGCGGATCGCCCGGCTTCCAGAAGCCCTTGGCCGGCTCCGCGGCGCCGTTGAGCAGGGTCACGAGTCCCTCACGGTCGAGCGCATAATTGAACGCCTGGCGTACCTTGACGTCGTGGAACACACTGCCTTCCGCCGTCTGCAGCCAATAGGGCCAGACATGCGGCATGGGTGAGGTGGCGACCACGAAGCCGGCATCGCGCAGGCTCGGAATCCCGTCCGGCGGCGGCACGTTGATCCAGTCGACCTGACCCGACCGCAAAGCGGCTAGACGCGTCGTGGCTTCTGCCATGGGGTAGACCACGACGCTGTCGAGCTTGGCGGCGCGTTCGGTGTTCCAGTAGTCCGGGTTTTTGGCGAGGGTCAGCGAGGTGCGGTCGACCGCTGCCAATGTGAAGGCACCCGTTCCCGAAGGCTGGCCGGCAAAGGCTTCCCAGCTTCCCACCTCTTCCCACTTCGTCGGACTGACGAAGAGGATCGACGTCATCACCTCGGGGAAATAGGTGACCGGGACCGTGGTGTAGATCGCCACCGTCGCGTCATCGATCTTTTCATAGGACTTGAGCACCGGCACGCGGCCCTTGGTGGAGGCCGATGTCGAGGCTTCGAATTGCGGTGCGTCTTCCTTGTAGAAGCGGTCGAGATTCCACACCACGGCATCGGCATTGAAAGGGCTGCCGTCGTGGAAATTCACGCCATCGCGCAGCTTGAACACCCATTTGGTGTGGTCTTCGGTATCGACCGCCCATTCGGTCGCGAGCCAAGGGATCACCGGTGGCGGCGTATCTGTTACGCGCAGATCCCACATGACCAGCGGTTCGAAGATCGGATAGCCTGCATAGCTCCAGGCCTCGAGGCCCTGTGTCGGCACGCCGGTTGTGGTCGGCACGTCGCTCGCCGTGATGGCGACGCGCAAGGTGCCCTGGGCCTGGGCCGGCCCGCTGGCGAGAAGCAAGGTCGCCAGGCCGGCGGCGAGTGAAGCGAATATGGGACGCATTCTGACTCCTTTTGAATGACATTCAATTCTGATTGAACACAGGCAAATTCCATGCCATTAAAAATCAGGTGGCCCAGCCCGTGGAGCTGAGGCTACTTTTGATAAGTGTTTCAAGGAAAGGGAGCTGCCCGATGCAGGTGAGTGCAAAAGACGTTTTCATTGTCATTGATGTTCAGCGTGACTTCGTAAGCGGCACAATGGCCATTCCCGGTGCCCAAGAAATCATCACGCCCATCAACGAAACAGCCGGTAAGTTCGCCCACGTCGTTGTGGTGACAGACTGGCATCCGGCCGATCACGTGTCTTTTGCGGCGAGCCATCCCGGCAGCAAGCATATGGACCGGGTTCAGGTCGCTTATGGCGAACAGGGCGTGTTCAACACGCATTGTCAGCAAGGCACCCCCGGCGCCGAACTTGACCCGGGTCTCGAGCTGACCAAGGCCGAACTCACCTTCCGCAAGGGCTATCGTAGCGAGGTGGATTCCTTTGGTGCCTTTTACGAAAACGACGGTACCGCAACCGGCCTGGGCGCCTATCTCAAGGCGCGGGGTTTCGAACGCGTCTTCTGCGCCGGTCTGGCGCGCTATGGCTGCGTGATGCAGTCGGCGCTCGGGGCGGCAAAGGACGGCTTTGAAACCTTCATCGTGACCGAGGCCAGCGCCGGCGACCGCGATGTCGAGACTAACAACGAAAAACTCGCCGCTGCCGGAGTGAAGTGGGTCAGTACGGCCGATCTCGCCACCGCCACCGCCGCCTGATCGCTGCTTCTGACGCGGGTTGGTCTCCGGCCCGCGCGCCTTTTAGGCTTGCTCATGTCTGTCCGTATTTGGATCCTGCTGGTGCTGGTGGCGTGCGTCATGGCCGGCAACGGCCTGATCGTTCCGATCCTGCCGATCTATGGTGAGACCTTTTCGTCGTCGGCCACGCTGGTGGGGATGCTGATCACCATCTTCGGGGTGGCGCGCCTTGTCGCCAACTATCCCACGGGACGGCTCTACGGCCGCATCGGCCCAGGCCTGCTGATGGGCATCGGCAATGGCCTGCTGTTCCTGGGCGCTGTCGGTGCGGCTCTCGCCTGGGACCTCTACTTTCTGCTGTTCTGCCGTGTGGTTCAGGGCCTGGGCTCAGGCATCTTTCTCACCGCCATGGGCGTGGTCGTGGCCCGCCAGTCACGCAGCGGTTCGCGCGGCCGGTTCATGGCGCTCTACCAGGCCGCCATTTTCGTCGGTGCGGGCATCGGCCCGGCGGCTGGTGGCTTCATCGCCCAGGCTTTCGGCCTTTCGGCGCCCTTCTGGGCCTATGCTCTGGTATCGGCCGCCGCCATGGTCGTTTCGCTCACCGTGCCGCGCGACCCGCCCGTCGATGTGCCTGAAACGCGCGACACGCCGGTCGCGCTCGCCAATGGCATACTGCGCGCCAATCTCTTCGTGTCCTTCGTCTCCGGCTTTGTCCGAACCGCGGCCCTGTGGCAGCTCATTCCCCTGCTGGCCACGACCCGGTTTGCAATGGGCTTTGACAAGATCGGCATCGCCGTCACCGTGACCTCCCTCGCCAATGTCGTTATCCTGCCGCTTTCCGGTTGGCTCGTGGATCGTTTCGGCTGGCGGCTGCTGCCGGCCGCCTCCAGCTTCGGCTATGCCGCCTCGCTGGCTTTGGTCGCCTTCGGTCATGCGGAATGGCAGTTCTGGACCGGCGTGGCGCTGGCCGGCATTTTCGGTGGACTGATCGGACCGGCAACGTCCACGGCATTGATCGAACTCACCGAACCCAGGCTCCTGCCATCCGCCATGGGCATACAGCGCACCGCCGCCGATTTCGGCTTCGTCACCGGCCCCATCGTGGTCGGGGTGCTCGGCGATCTCCTGCTGCAGTCCCAGGACTTCGGCCTCATGGTCAACGCAACGCTCCTGACCCTTTCCGGCATCGCCTGGATCCTGGCCGCCTATGCCGCCAGGCCAGTTAGGCCCTGACCGACAGGCCTGCCATAACGATGCTCGACACCTGCCAGTGGGAAAGCAATGCCGGGCCAGCACTGCTTTCATCGCACCATAGTCTTTGGTGGATGACGTGAGCTCCGTCAGATTGATCCTGAAACCACAGGGTCAATCTTATGCAAATCGACGCAGGTCATGGCGACGTCAAGCACATCATCTTCGAAGTCAAAGACAACGTGGCCTGACGAGCAAACATGGAGGGGCGCCGGCCGGAAGCTAGGGATCACCTGCGTCCGAACCGGCCAAGAGGCTACGGCACCACACAGCCCATTTTTTTCAGCTGGGCGGCCACCCAGTTGCGGTCGTTGCGGCCTTCGCGAATGGCTTCCATCTGGTTCGTTTCGGCTTCGTGCTTTGCCTTTGCGGCCGTATGGACGCGCTCGAGGTCGTCGAATGGCACCGAGACGACGCCATCGGGATCGCCACAAATAAGGTCTCCGGCCGAGATGACCATGCCTTCGAGTGCTATCGGCGCGTTGACCTCGCCGGGACCGTCCTTATAGGGGCCGCGATGGGTCACGCCCGAGGCGAAGACCGGAAAGCTGCCGGCGATGAGTTCGGCGCTGTCGCGAATGGCCCCGTAGATGACAATGCCGCCCAGCTTCTTGTACGCGGCATAGGCCACCATCAGCTCGCCGATGATGGCATTGGTGAGGTCGCCGCCGGCATCGACCACGATGACGTCGCCCGGCTGCGCCAGGTCGAGCGCGGCGTGCACCATGAGGTTGTCGCCCGGCCGGGACTTGACGGTGATCGCCGGGCCGCATAGCCGCTCGCCGGTATAATAGGGGCGCAGGTTGGGCCCACCCGCCACCAGACGCTGCATGACATCGCTGATATTGGCGACCGGCAGGGCGCGGAAGCGCTCGGTCCATTCGGCAGAAGCCTGGCGGGTGCGATTGAGAACGCGAAACTGGGTCATGACGATTTTTCCCGGGGTTGAGGTCAGGCGGTAACGGGCGTGCTGGCCAGCGAAGGCTTGGCCTGCGCAGCGCTGTCGAAGGTGCCCTGTTCGAGCATGTTGATGATGTTGGTGGCGCTCTGAACCGCCATGTTGCGCAGCGCTGACCGGCTGGCGCCGCCGACATGGGGCGTCGCGATGAGGTTCTGAAGGCCGAAGAGCGGATGATCGGAGGGTGGCGGCTCCTGCGAGAAGCTGTCCAGCGCCGCGCCGGCGATGTGCCCTTTGCTCAAGGCATGATGCAGAGCCATTTCGTCGATGAGGCCGCCCCGCGCCGTGTTGACGACGAAACCGCCCGGGCCGATCAGGCTTAGCTCGCGCGCGCCGATCAGGTTGCGTGTGCGCTCTGTCAGCGGACAATGAAGACTGATCACGTCGGCCCGTTCGAGCAGCGCGTCGAGGGTGTCCACCCGCTCCACGCCGTTTTCGACTGGCTGGCCGCCGGGCTCGAAGGCCAAGGCCTTCATGCCGAGCGCCTGGGCGAGCGCGACCGCACGCCGGCCGATATCGCCATAACCGACAACGCCAAAAGAGGTGCCGGCGAGATCGCGGCCGACATAGCTGGTTTTGGGCCAGCTGCCGCTCTTGACCGCGCGGTCGAGAACCGTGACGTCCTTGAGCAAGGACACCGTCAGCGACACGGTGAGTTCCGCTACCGACTGGGCATTGGCCGAGAGCGCGCGGAGCACGGGAATCGACCTGTCGCTGGCCGCAGCCAGATCGATATTGTCGACGCCCGAGCCGTGCTTGGCGATGACTTTGAGGCGATCGGAAGCCTCGATGACGCTGCGGTCAATCTTGCCCTGACGTACAAGAATTGCATCGACGCGATGCGCGCTTGCAGCGTCTCGCAGGGCCTCGGGGCCTGCGTAACCATCGACATAGACCGTCGAACAACCCCTTGCCGCCAATAGATTTTCGGCCTCGTCCACCAGCTTTGCGCCGGTGACCATCACCGTCCATCGTGGTCCAATTTGCGGCTGTTGTTCCGTCACGCCGTCCTCCTGTCCATGCCGTCGTGTTGACGAGCACCGTCTAGCGTGTATTGTACTACATGAAAAGTGATTGTACTAAGTACAACGTCAACACTTTTCTGGAGGACGTAAATGCCTGGCAATTCCACTGCGGTAGCGGCCGTTGATCGCGCCGTTGCTCTGCTCAGCGCATTCGGTGAGGAAGACGCGAGCTTGAGCCTGACCGAGTTGGCGCGGCGCACATCGCTGGACAAGTCGACTGCCTTGCGGATTGCCCGCACGCTGGCCGGCAATCGCATGCTGGTGCAATGCGAGGATTCGTCCTGGCGTCTGGGCCCCAAGCTCGCCCAGCTCGGCGCGCGCTACACCGCGTCCTTCGTTCCGGAAAAATTCATTGCGCCGGAGCTGATCAGGCTGAGCGACGATACCGGCGAAAGCGCCGCCATCTATGTCCGCGAAGGGGACACCCGCGTGTGCCTCGTGCGTAAGGACTCGGCTCAGTCCATCCGTCACAGCGCCCGGCCCGGTGACGCCATGTCTCTGGACAAGGGCGCGGCCGGATGGGTGATCATGGCATTCGGCGGCCATGTGGGCGAGCTATGCCAATCCATTCGGGAGCGCGGCTACCACCTGACCCGGGGTGAGCGCACCCCTGACGTGGCTAGTCTTGCCGTGCCGCTCTTCGGCGCCGGCAACACGCTGTTCGGATCGCTGGCGCTTACGGGGCCCTTGGTACGCTTCACCGACGAAGCGGCAGAAATGCACCTGCCGCGTCTTTTCGCAGCGGCGGATGCGATTTCGAAAATTCTCGGCTCGGAAGGGCAGTCGGTTCGGCCCTGAAACCAAAGCCAAAACACGAAAATCATCATAGGAGGAAGATCACATGAAGCTCTTTTCAAGGCCGGCACTGGCGTCCCTGGCGCTTGCAGGCGCGTTCGCGGTGCCCGGCGTTGCGCTGGCGCAGAACTACACCACCGATACAATCACCTTCACGGTGCCGTTCCCGCCAGGCGGGGGCACGGATATCCCGGCGCGCCAGCTGGTTGATAAGATAATCGCCAATACCGGGTTGTCGATCATTGTTCAGAACCAGCCAGGTGCCGGGGGCAATATCGGCATGGCGCAAGTCGCCAGATCGGCCCCCGATGGTCTGAATATCGGCATGGGCCAGACATCCAACCTGGCCGTCAATCCATCCCTTTATGCGGATATTCCCTACGATGCCCTGAACGATTTCACCCACATTGGTCTTTACACCACCCAGCCAATGGCGATCGTCACGTTCCCCGGCTCGCCTTACCAGAGCCTGGGCGAGGTCATCGAAGCCGCGCGCGAAAATCCTGGCGCTATCCTCTATGGAACGCCAGGTGCCGGTACGGTCGCGCATTTGTCGCTCGAACTGCTTGCAACCGAAGGTGAACTGGAGCTCACCCACGTTCCTTACCCAGGCATTGCTCAGGCAATTTCTGACGTGATGAGTGGCGTCGTCGATATCTATATCGGCAGTGTGCCGAGCGTTCTGCCGCATGTGCGTGCCGGCAGCGTGCGTCCGTTGGCTGTGACTTCAGTGGAGCCAAACGCCGTGCTTCCCGATGTTCCCACCGTCGCCTCGTTCGGCTTTGACGGCTTCAATGCGGCCGACTGGAAGGCAGTTGTCGGTCCGGCTGGAATGCCGGAGGAAATCGTCACGGCGCTGAACGCAGCCCTCAACGAAGCGCTCGAGGACGAGACGCTGCGTCAGCTGCTGATGGCTGACGGGAGCACGCCGCTGGGCGGTACCAGCGAAGAATTCGCGCAGTATCATGCCGAAGAACTCGAGACCTGGGCTGCGGTAATCGAGGCTTCCGGCGCTACGGTCGACTGATTGGAACTTGCAGGGCCGCGCTATCCCGCGCGGCCCTCAGCGCATCTGCGCCCCAAGAATTTTCTAAGGAGAGCGGCATGGTAGACCGCAATTATTCAGAGATCGTGCCCGGTCTCCTGATCGCCGTCTTCGGCGTGATCGTGGCCTTCTATGCCTCCCAGAATTACACCATCGGCACGTTGCAGCGCATGGGCCCGGGCATGTTCCCGATGGCGCTCGGCATTCTGATCGCCGGCCTCGGCTTCGCACAGGCGCTCACCGGCTGGTTCAAGCCGGATCTGCCGCGCATCGACCTTGCCCAAATCCAGTGGCGTGCGGCGCTTTTCATCCTCGTGGCGGTCATCGTCTTCTCACTGCTGATCCGCACAGCGGGCTTCATCCCCGCCGTCATCGGCGTCGTGGCTATCTCCGCCTTCGCCGACAAAGGCGCACGGCCTCTGACGGCCGCGGTGCTCAGCATCATTCTTTGCGCCATCGCCCTCCTGATCTTCCGGGTTGGGCTTGGCATGCATTTCAAGCTCATCGACTGGCCATTCTGATGTCCTATTTCGACAACCTCATCCTGGGGCTGCAAACCGCGCTCTCCTGGTACAATCTGCTCTGGTGCTTCATCGGGGTGTTTCTGGGCACTCTTCTCGGCGTCATTCCGGGCATCGGCGTGGTCGCCGCCATTTCCATGCTCTTCCCGCTGACCTTCCAACTGGAGCCGACCGCCGCGCTGATCATGCTCGCCGGCATCTGGTACGGTACCTCCTATGGTGGCAGCACGGCCTCCATCCTGCTCAACGTGCCGGGCTCGGCCACCAATGCCGTCACATGTCTCGATGGCTACCCGATGACCAAGCAGGGGCGTGGCGGCATAGCCCTGCTGATGACAACAGTTGCCTCCTTCTTCGGTGGATCGTTCGGCATCATCCTGCTCATGGGCTTTGCCGGCACCATCAGCGCCTATGCGCTCAGCTTCTCGTCGGCGGAATATTTCTCCCTGATGCTGCTGGGGCTCATCGCCGCCTGCAACGTCTCCAACGGCTCGATCATCAAGGGCCTCATCATGGTGGCGCTCGGCATCCTGTTCGGCCTTGTCGGCAGCGACATCTATACCGGCACACGACGCTTCGATTTCGGCATTCTCGATCTGGCAGACGGAATCAATCTCGTCGCCCTGGCCATGGGCCTGTTCGGCGTATCCGAAGTCATCGCCAGTGTCGGCAAGGTCGATGGCAAGCAGGTCGACCCGGCTTCGGTCAAGCTCTCTGCCATGAAGCCGACCAGGGAGGATGTGCGTCGCTCCTGGCTGCCGATGCTCCGGGGCTCCTCCATCGGCGCCTTCTTCGGCACGCTGCCGGGCACCGGCTCGTCCATCGCCGCCTTCATGGCCTATGCGGTGGAAAAACGCGTCTCCAAAACGCCGGAGAAATTCGGCACCGGCGAGATCGAAGGCGTCATGGCGCCCGAGGCGGCCAACAATGCCGCCGACCAGACCTCGTTCATCCCCACGCTGGCCCTCGGCATTCCCGGCAGCGCCACCATGGCGCTCATGCTCGGTGCGCTGATGATCCATGGCATTGCGCCCGGCCCGCAGCTGATGACCGAACAGCCGTCACTGTTCTGGGGTCTCGTCATGAGCTTCTGGATCGGCAACGTTCTGCTCGTCATACTCAACGTGCCGCTGATCGGGGTCTGGGTGCGCCTGCTGATGGTTCCCTATAACTGGCTGTTCCCTGCGGTCCTGATGTTCGTCTGCATCGGTACCTACACCGTCAGCAATAGCGCCTTCGACGTCATGCTTGTCGTCATGTTCGGTGCTTTGGGCTACGCGCTGCGCGTCGGCGGCTATCCTGCCGCACCGATGTTGCTCGGCTTCGTGCTCGGCCCGATGATGGAAGAGCATTTCCGCCGCGCCATGCTCCTGTCGCGCGGCGATTTCGGCACCTTCCTCAGCCGCCCGATCAGCGCCACGGTCCTGGCCATTGCGCTCCTGGTCCTGCTTTGGGGCCTGAAGCCGCTGCTCTTCAACCGCAAACCCGCCTGATGCCCCTGCGCCGGCGGCCCCGCACACGCTGCGGTCCGCCGGCCAGCTCGGAAGACGTCAACACAGTTTCCTTGCCAGAAGTCATGTGGCACCGCGCCGGGCGCCCCCCGCCTGATGCGGCCCTGACGGTCGATACGGCCGCCGGGGGGACAGGTCTCGCCACACATGACCAGTGCACGAACAGGTCCTTCGGCACCGCTCTCAACGCCCTTACCCGCCACGCTCAAGGTTTTGATGGCGTCAATCCCATCGGCCAGCACGCGAAAATGTCTGGGCCGGAAACCGCTCAGAACATTGTTCCTATCGACGCGCCGAGCGATGCCAAACAAGTCCAGGCCTTCATCGTCGGCGCTACGATGTTACATCCGTCGCCGGAACCGGTCGACCGACATGCAATCTCAACTTGGGGCTCTGAAAATTAGAATGGTGCTGCCGGACAGGATTGAACTGTCGGCCTCTCCCTTACCAAATCTGGAAGCCACGTTATAAACGCTTAACTATTATGACGTTTTTCACATGTGTGCTAAGGGTGTGCTAGTCTTTCTGTCACCTAATTCGATTATAAGGCAGTCACTGGCCATCGGCGCTTGTAGCTGCCGTGGTACCTGACGAAGTCGCAGCCATGATTTCCAACCACGGAAGACAACTGTCGTTCTCGCATCCAACTGCCTCCGCATCCCAGTTGGTCAGCAGCAGCGCAGACCTTGGCTCATCAGTCTCAGAAAACGTCGAAACGCAGATGGCGCTGGCGGTGAATTGAATGGTTGGAGATTCTTGCACTCCTCGTTTCGGCAATTCTGAGAGGGCCATCATGCCTTCGATAGTTTGGGGTCGGAATGTTGAGCGTGCGGAAATCGAGCCTTGTGCGACATAAGCAGCTTGGACCAAGCCCAACAGAGATCGTTTCTCAATGGTGCTTTCTACGATTGAAGCCGAGACAATATTGTAGGTGTTGCCTCTCTCATCAAAAGCCGAGGTAATAAACTGTGTGTCCAGATCGATGTGCGTCGGGAAAAATGTGAGAAGCATCGAGTGTCGAGCCCGATCAAATGCTCTGGCGGCCAATGAATACGTGGCGGTTGACGCGGGAATGTTCCGAAAGATCGCACCGTCAGGATCAGCTGAAACTGCGGGTGAAAATTTTGCCTCGAAATCGGGTGCTGCCCCGATTGCCCCAAAGAAGAGCATTTCCGCAGTTTTTGAACATGACTGGGCTAAACGAGACTCGACCGAGGGAAATGCGAACACATACGTCGCCACGAGGGCGGCCGTTACCAGAGACCCGGCTGCCGCCAGTACTATTACGCGTTTCATATACACCTCATTGTCCTCTAACAGGGACAATAGCGCCGTCGCACAAGGAGTAAAGACTGTTTGTCCCCTATAGGGGATAGAGCCGGGTTTGCCTGCAACAGAGGTTGCGGGCATGAATCTTATCGAGACCTTTGGCCGTAACGTTCGTAAGCTGCGCAAAGAGCGTGGCTGGACGCAAGAGCAGCTTGCTTTTGAAGCTGGGGTAAAGCGCGCCTATCTCAGCGAGGTCGAGAACGGTCAGCGCAACGTCAGCTTGGATGTGGTGGAAAAGCTGGCCAAGGCACTAGATGTTCGGCCGGAGAGCCTCGTCGCGAAGTGATGGCGGCTATGGGGTGGGAAGCGGACTGTCGGGTTTCGGCTGGCGTTGGGGAAAGCGGACGTCGTCGGTCTGGACAACGCTGGCGCCGAAAGCGGACAGGCAGCCAATGAGCGGCAAGACGCAAAGCTTCCAAAGGCATTCAGCCTACGGTGCGACCGAACGGTCCGGTGCTAGGTTAGTCGAGGTGGGCCAACCAATCGACCCGTCGGTCCTCCAGAAATCGCAGCCATCATTTTGGTCTTCGGGTCCGTCACTAGTACTCGGGGCCCCGATTCCAGGCATTCAATTCAGCCTGAATTGCCTGCACCTCAGCCTGCCTTTCGCGCGGCGCGTTAAGCCGAACGATCTCGAGCTTGCCTTCCCACCGGTGCTTGGCCGCGAGCAGGAAGCGACGTCGATCCCCATCCGCCCCCCGGAGTTCGTCCCGGATCTCCGTTAATCGACGCCTGCATGTTGCCTTCTGCTCGTCCAAGTTACCGGGAACCCCCGCGAGAATGTGCCGTCCCCGTAGCGTGGCACCACCGCGTTTCCGCACCTCCTGAGCAGTGATCCTGAGTTCAAGGAGCAGAAGGCTAATCGAAGTCCGCACCTTGCTGATCGGTGTCTCTGGGTAATCATCTTCGAGCGAGTGGAAGTTCAGAGCCCCAATGTGGGCAGCGATCTTCTGGTTGGAGAACGACACCGGCTCCCAGCTGTGCGCGAACTCGTTCCGAATCTTCCGTATCCGGTCGAGGTCATCTGCCTGATGCTGCGTCAGCAGGCCCAAAGCGTGCGCCATCCTTGTGCGCGCCGAAAAGGAACCCAATGGCGCATTGAAGCCCTCGAGCATCTTGTCAGCGGCGTCCCCAGGCAGGAGGTAAGCCTCAATCAGATCACGCAGCGCCTCCTCAGCGAAGGCAGCAAGGGAAAGGACGAGTGCCCGCTCGTCCAAATCCGCAAGCATAGAATTGAGACGGTTAAGGTCGCCAAAAACGCTGTCCTCACCTGACAGAGAACCCTCCTCCCCAGCCATCTCCACCCCCGATTTTCCAGGACTTTATCATCGACTTCACCACCTGTCTGATGAACTTCGCGGAATTCCCGCCGAAGCTGGGGAACGTTGGAGCAATATTGATCCGACAAGCCTCGTTTGGATTGGCAAGCACGCGGAAGCAGTTATCCTCACCTAAGCGATTTGCGAGTTGGAGATTTCGAGTGGGCCAGTTTGACCGTTCTGGTGAAGAACTCGACGCGAGATTGTCCGCGGCTACAGATTTGTTTTTGAAACGCCAAGAGGACCTAGCCACAACTGCTACGTCTGATGCCGAAAAAATTCGGACGCTGTTTCTCGACTCATTTCAGGATGGGGATCCTAGGCGGGCGTTGGAACTTGTCGCGGTTTCCAAAGAAGTCGCGACGTCATTGCAGAGGTTCCACATCCATGCATCATCGATGACTGGGTTGCTGGCGTTCCACCTGTTGCTCAAGGATCTTGCCGGGAAACGTGCAATCATGGTTGCGGCCTTGGCAAACAAAGAGCTCGGCGACGTCATGCTCAAGGAGGTGGAGCAGATCTACTCCTACATCGAGGCATTCAGGCGAGGCGAAGATCCAGGTCCTCTCCCGAATATCACAACGCTTGACCGCATCCGGGAAAATCAGCGGGGAATGCAGGCACTTTTGAACACCAGCTTCGACATCGGAGAGGATGTTGCAGCAACTATCGAGATGATGGCGGACACAATCGAATTGCGGATCGCGTATCTCAGCGGATTCAAACTCAGCCATCTTCCACTCGATCCTTGGGAAACCTTGGAACGGATTGCCTCTCGGTTCCAAAACCAACCTGCGTCCATCGCCAGAAAAACTGCTCTCAACCTGCTAAAGGGGACAATCGTCGCGGTAGGCTCGGACCTAGTCGAGAAACACCTGCCATGGTCGACAGTGCGCGATATCTTTGAGCGCTTGGAGCTGTCTTTAGTGGGTGAACGTGTGGACACCAAACCTGGGGCCGCAGACGCCCTACTGAACCTCAGCGGGGAGTTAAAAAGGCAGGAGGAAGCCTTTTTGAAACTTTATGCGGACTGCTCTGAACAAGTGGACGAAATGAACAAGCAGATCGAACGCATGAGCATCATCGAGAAGGCACATCGCGACCTTGGCACCAACTAGCGCGCCATCTGTGGTGCGTATATACCCCGGCACTTTGGATGACGTCTGCTCTCGGCGCAAAGCCGCCGTATCTCCCACGGACGGTGCGGCAAACCATCCCAATCTAGTTGCATTTCCCGAGCGGAGTAATGGCAGCTTTTGGGAAAACGCCGAGACTGCTCGAATGCCCGAAATGGGGTCGGTAGCGGTCGCAGTGAATGCTCAGGTCAATCAAACATGACGGTCTGCCAGCCACTATTGCGCTTCCAATGGCGCAAACGAACGACGAGCAAACGGGCTGCGGAAAGTCTCACGCGGGCTTGCCAACGATCCCGGTCCGTTTGTGCGTCTTCCCAGTCGAACTGGTACACGGCGGCCTGCAATCCAAGGCCAAACTCGACGGACTGCACGATCTGCGCTAGCTGCATCAGGGTCATCCCGCCAAGCCCGTGATAACTGCCGGTGATACCCATCCAGCGGGCTTCGAACTCAAGTTCATCCTCGACGAGACCCAACAGCGTGAGCTGGTGGGCCGTATTGCGGAGAATAGGGCGCAGCGAGACAGCCAGTCCCGCTGCGATCAGTGAGGGTCCCAAAGTTCAGGCCTTCGTGCCCCTCTTGGGCAGCGGACGCACGAACGGCGAGACTTTCAGTTGCTCGTCCAGCTCACCGGCGGCGACAGCATCACGCAAGGTCTTCAGCACATCCGGCAGATTGGCGGTTTCGCCGACTTCGACGGACTGCTTGCCGTTGCCGAGGTCTATGACGCGATTGCCCTGGCGCAGTGCCAGCATGACCTTGCCGTTGTTGGCGGTCCACCACCAGTAGCGGACCCGAACCGGCTTGGTGATCAGCTGCTTTTCGTCCGACCCTTCCACACGTACCCATTGCCGGACGCTGTGCAGGTACTCCTCGTCGTTGACCTCGCATTCCGCAGCTGTGATCTGGATATCCAGCTGTTCCAGCAGCTTCAGCCGCTTGCGCAGCACCGGGTTCATCCGCTCGCGCGGGGAGATTTCGGACAGGGTCAGTTTGGAAAGCAGGCTCATTGGAGCAACCTCATCGTTAGAGGTCTTCTCAATTAAAGCCTTCTGGTGCGGAGAACGACTGTTTTCCCGACTGTCTCAATGTTCCTAATTGCTCATCGGGGCAATATCCCTGCGACTAAATACGCGTGCGCCAGACGAGCGCTGCGAAAAAACATGCAACCTAACAAACTGAAAGACGCGTATGTGGAATTGTGCCAGCGATATGCGCCGAATTATTATATAACGCTCGCCACCAACCAGCCTTTGGACGCGGAGTGGATGAAGAGCCTGCTCAAGCGCTTTGCGCAGGACCTCGATACGCAGGCGTTAGGCCGGAAATGGTTCAAGAAACCCACGCCAATGCGGGTGGATGGGGTGTGTTTCATAGAGAAGCCAAACGCCAACCTTCATGCACATTGTGTGCTGCACGTGCCTTATGACCTGCCCGATGTCGCAGCCGCCTGGACGAGGCTTTGTCCGAGCGGCTCAGTGAACGTCCAGGAAATCTACACCGACAACTTTGGCGCATATTGTGCCAAGGAAATGGAGCTTCGCCGGTTCGACAGCGATCAGATCGCGTTGCTCTCCGACTTCATGTCACCAACATCCCGAGCAGCTTCGAACACCTCGCTTCGCTAGGCCTCTTTGAACACTCGGCTCGTTCTGCTCACGCTGGATAGCGTAATGGTTCGACGTGAGCAGAAAGACGATGGTGATCAGAGTCCGATGGCTCAAGGAAGAGCAAATCGGGGCGTTCGAGAGTAGGCTTCGCGACCTACAATGGAGGGTCGGCAGGAAACAACGTTCTGTTGCGCCCCGCATATCTCCGCTCACTGCTGATATCGTGTGGCTCAAGCTGGGAATACACCGTGCGGCTTACCGTGGCATAAGTATCAAGACGCTCCCTTAATGCTGAAAATTCCATCTTAGGCCAGTCGGTGCCTGACGGCATCGGATCATTGGAAAAGAAGCTGCCACGAGCAGCATTCTCAGAGTAGAGCCAAGCGCGTCTCAAATATCTGCTCGTGTAGATAGCGAACTCCCGCTGGGCTTCTGCAGGATCGCCAGCGTGCTTCTTAGGATCACTAGCCCAGCCGGCCTTGATTTTTGCAATCTCGCCTAGCCGCGATAACGGGACGTCAAGGTGATAGGCGCGGGCCTGTGCCACCCGTATGGCTGCATTGATGGTCTGGCGACGAAACTTACGCCTGAGGATCTTCAGTTTGGCCGGAGCGACGAAGTTCTGTTCGCTAGCTTCCTCAATCATCGCCGAGATTTCTGCGAGTACCTTATTCTTATCTGCGTACACAGGCACTGCTAGAAGTAGCGTTTCAGGATGGCCTTCGACTGCACCGTTGTGACGGAAATAAGTGGCCACCGATCCCAAAAGTTTCTCAAGATCTTCCTGGGCAAGTCCGGTGTGCTTTCGGGAATGTCCCAGCTTTCTCACATGGGGGCTGTGGGACACGCCGAAAACATATTGTGCCTTCGCAAACCACCAGTCCCAAAATGGCGTGTCCCACACCTCGCCCAGATGGCCGTACACTTCTTCAACGCGTTCCACGCCACCTATGGGCGCCAATATTCCTGGGTTCGAACCCAGTGATTTGACGCTGTGCACCGCCCAATAGCTGGTGCTGAGCTGCAGTAATCGAAAAAGGGCGAAGTAATGCCAACTAGGCTTGGCCCATATGCTGTATTGCGCGCTGCTCAATTGAAAGACGCCGGATCTTGTGCGCGTCCTTCCATCCATGTTGGCTAGAATCGATAATTTCTTGCCAGTCAATTTCATTCTCCAGCCAACACAAGCATGGTGCGTCTTGTCAGCAGCCACTTCAGCTCCTGCGTAAACCAGAACCAAAGGCCATTTCCATGCCAAAACCGCGCAAGCCTAACCAGCTAGCTCTAGACTACAACAACATCATGCAGACGGCCCGCCATCTGCAGGTTCGTCGTCAGACTTGGGAAGATACGCTTCTCAAGCAGTCCAACGACGAGCTCTACGATATTCTTGAAGAGTGTAATGATATCTACGCACGTGTTGTCGTCAGCAATGCACTGAAAACCAAGCTGACCAACGACTTGAAGACTACCAATGTCACCGTGACAAAAGGCACCAGTCTGCAGCTCAAGGTTACGCGTCTAATTTTCGGCGAGTGCAGCGAACAGTTTACTTACGCCCGCGTCATCAAGATCGCTCACGATGAGAAGCCGACAAACTTCAAACAGTGGCTCGTTGACAACGGTGGTCCGGCTGGCTTGAAGAAAAAAGCATCAGCAATCCAAAAGCCCAGCGAAGACACAGTTTCAATCGCCAAACGCCACTTCGAGCAGGCAAAGCCTCTAACGACGTTGACAGCGATCGATGACCTTCGCGCCAACACCGATGCCGATCATAACTTTGCGCTTGCCCTCGTGCGCACCGACCCTTCAGACCCCAACAAGATCGAAGTCGTCTTCGGCACCAACAACATCTCCCTTACGGAACGTGTTTTGGAACTCGCGGCTAAAAAACTTCCTGCCGAAGCGAAGGCAAAGCTGACTAGCAATCTGCCTGGTGCATTATCGACCGCCAGCAATGTTAAGCTCTCCCCGATCGCCAAAGGTGCAAGCGTATGATCCCGCTGTTTGCATCATTCGCGCCGACATCCATCCACGAAGTGAACTTCTGCAGCCCAGTGCTGCAGAAAGCGGTGATGGACATCATAGCCGGGAAGCGGAATACCAACCTGCTTCTCTTCGGGGAACCAGGCACAGGCAAGTCGCGCGTTGCGGAGTTAATGATCGAGGATCGTTACCCAGGCCAGAAGCCGACATCATTTATCTACAACGGCGGGGACTGGGATGACACCTGCCTGACATCGATTGAGGGAATGATCGATCTTCAAAAAATGAAGGGCGAAAACCAAAATCTCACGGTGATCAACGAAGTCGATCTGTTGTCTGCAAGCGGAATCGCTGAGCTTAGAGCGTTTATAGACCGGTTTACGGACCACCACTTCGTCCTAACGACCAACCACGCGGGCAAGCTGCCCAGTAGTCTGATAAATCGTTGTTCTGCCCACCAGTACGATATGGAGCCGCCTGCGTCGGTTGCGATCAAGATAATCGGAGTCATTGCTTCGCATGGCTACCAAATATCTTTTCCGGACGCCCTGCAGTTGGTGGCTGATGCCAAGGGAAGCTGGCGGAAGTTGGAAGACAACATCTACTCCGTTCTCCCATAAAAAGAGGCTCCGCGATGCGGGGCCTTTTTTGTATGTCTTGCGAGCAAATGTAAGGAACCAACTGGTTCCTTACATACACGCCTAAGCCTTTGAAGACGCAGACCCTTTCCCAAGCCGCTCAGACTTTGGGAGGGTTGGTGCTCACTATTTCCGCTCACCGTGCGAAAAAGTTATGTTCGCTGATGAGGCACAGGGGAGATCCCTCGGTCGAGTGGCCAAGTTGGGCCGTAAGCGGACTGTCTGCTTCCGGTACCACACGATGAAAAGCTGCCTCCTACGTGGCTTTCCTCCCAACGGGGGCCGACGAAGCTGCCCGTTCACCGGTTCAAACGCTGATCTTCCTGCAGGTGATTGATCTACTGCTCCAATTCGGCTTGGTGGTGGGTAGAAATGGAAGCAGGTGTGAGACGCCATGGGATTGGCAACCTTCGGATCGAGTAGATTTGTTCGACGTCGGGCCTTCCTGAGTTATCACCATGGCGGAGACCAATGGTACTATGACGCGTTCTCGAGGATGTTTCACGACGAATACGAACTGATTTCGGACACGTCGCTCGAAAGACGCATCGACAGCGACAACGTGGACTACGTCCTGCGTAGAATTCGTGAGAACTACATCACAGGCAGCTCATGCACCATCGTGCTCGTCGGGGCAGCCACATGGGGACGGAAGTATGTGGAATGGGAGATCGAGGCAACGCTCGAGAAGGGCCACGGCCTGATCGGAGTGCGACTGCCGACACTATATCCGCTGGCCAACGGTCTGTACCCGGTTCCCGATCGACTGTTCGACAACGTTGAATCCGGCTATGCCATCTGGACCGATTGGGCCACGATAATCCAAGGGCGTCACAATCTGATCAACCTCATCGAATCGGCGAACGCCAGAAGTCCATTGTTGATCAACAATACGCGTTCTCGCCGCGTTCGCAATTCTTGAAGGACACCTGAATGCCGATTCCAACTCGCCCATTTCTGGTGGTTTACATAGCTTGGCATCCGGACTTTGAGGATGGGCCAGCGATGGCCAAGCACCTGTTCGATCACTATCGCCGAGAGCACTTCGGCAACATCGCCGGTGGCGCGGGTTTGAGCGTTGTCTATCGCCATGAGCCAGAACGTGCGACCGGCGTTCCGATGCCGATCGACCTTGAAGAAGGCGAGGCTTCCGCAGTCGTAGTGCTCTTCGACGAGAACTTTGCCAAGTCGCCGACCTATATGGCCTGGCTGGAAGCCATCGAGCAATCGACCGACGAGGCCGGCATGCGTTCCATGGTCTTTCCAGTGGCCATCGACGCCTCGCTCACCAGATCAGGGGTAGTCGAACAGGCGGTAAGGTGGGATCGGTGGGTTGATGTGTCCCAGCCTGAGACGAAGCTGCAGAAGCTGACGACCGACTTGACATACCAGTTCAGCCGTATGTTGCGCTTATATCTTGAGCGATTGCGACGCCCTCTGACCGACGAGGAAGAGCTCCTGGGATATCTGCAACGAGTCCAGATATTCTTGAGTCACTCCAAGCACGATGATGACGGCGAGCGGATAGCGAAGATCGTGCGCCAAGCTCTTCACGATGGCCAAGGCTTCGGCACCTTTTTCGACGTCAAAGACATTCCAACAGGCACCCGCTTCAATCGCGTCTTGCTGGCGCAAGTGCGTGTCAGTGCCGTCGTTGCGATTCACACCGACAGCTTCTCGTCGCGCGAGTGGTGCCGTCGAGAAATCATTGAAGCCAAGCGACATAGCGTCCCGCTGGTAGTTGCCAACTGCATCCAGGACGCGGACGAGCGCGGCTTCCCTTACATGGGGAACGTGCCCATTATTCGCATGGACCCTGTCCTCCTTGATCGCATCGACACGGTGGTTGGCAGGCTGCTGGACGAAGTGCTCAAGGACTTCCTCTGGCGGTGTCGGACAGAGATGGTCAACAGAGACGGGCCCCGCGAAGCGGTGTTTTTGCCCCGACCGCCAGAGTTGATATCCTTGGCAGGACTCGTCGGCGAGGCGCAGGCGGAGGCGACGTTGGTCTATCCCGATCCTCCGATTGGCTCCGAAGAACAGCGGCTTTTCGAGATCGTGGCCCCGAAGGTCAAGTTGCGTAGCATCACCGAATGGATCGCTGAATCTGGAGCGGGTGCATGAACTATCGCGAGCCCCTTAGCCAGAAGGTCGTCGCCATATCGATATCCGAAAGCGATGATTTGGCCGTCCTTGGGTTGGCTGATGAACATCTTCGTGACGCCATGACGGAAATATCCCGGCATCTTTTGGCTATGGGTGCACGGTTGGTCTATGGAGGCGACCTGCGGGACAATGGATACACCAGGCTTCTTTTCGAGTTGGTCGCGCGGCATCGACGGGATGCGGATATTGGCGATTCCAGACCGGCGTTCTCCAACTACTTGCCATGGCCGGTCCACTCCACGAAGCCTCGGGCCTACCTCAGTGGTCTGCGCGAAGACCTTAATGGGATAGGTGAGTTGCGTTGCCTCGACAGAAAAGGGCGCGACATGGCGGAGAGTGACCTGGTGCAGCTTTCGCCAGACGATTTCACTGACCAGGACTGGGCCGACAGCCTCACGGCCATGCGGCGAATCCAAACCGAAGCGATCGACGCCCGCATTGTCCTCGGGGGGAGGGTGACCAAATTCAAGGGAGTCATGCCCGGAATTGCCGAGGAGACCAAGTTTGCCTTGGCGACCCGCCAGCCACTTTTCCTGCTAGGCGGGTTTGGGGGATGTGCACGTGACATCGCATCGGACATGGGACTGCTGCCAAAGGTATCGCACACCGCCGATTGGCTTGGTCGCAACGACTTTTCACAATGGACAGCCCATGACATGGACAATGGTCTCGAGCCTGACGAAACTCAGACGCTCGCACGGACGGTTCATATTGATCAAGCAGTCGCGCTGATACTGCGAGGGATGCTGAGAATAAGTCGTCAGCAAGACGCACATGATTGAATATGCCACACGTGACGACCTGCTTGGTTTCGCGGCCCAACTGAACCAAAGCGAGCAAGCATCGGTCAGAAAGAGTGCTGAAGACAGAAACCCAAACGGTGCCACCTTCCTTTCTCATTCGAGCAAGGACCAGGAGCTCGTAGTCGGTGCGGTAAGCCTGCTGACTGGGCATGGCGCCACGGTCTACATCGACAAAAAAGATCCCGCATTGCCGCCCTATACGAACAAGGACACCGCCAGAGGTCTAAAGAGCCGAATTCAGCAGTCCAGTAAGTTCGTGCTTCTGGCCTCACAGAACAGCAAGGAGAGTCGATGGGTGCCTTGGGAACTGGGTATAGCTGATCAGGCAAAGGGCCTCAGCCGCGTGGCGATACTGCCAACCGTCGAGACGCAGACCGACGCGAAGTGGAGCAGTTGGGAGTATCTGGGGCTTTACGATCGGATTGTCTGGGGAGACTTAGAAGGCGAAGCAAAGCGCGTATGGATGGTTTTGGATGAGAGAAAGAATACGGCAACCAAATTGTCCCTGTGGCTGAAAGCTTAGCGCTCAGCAACCCTCCAATCAGTCATCCGAAAAGCGGCAGCGTTTCTTCGCGCGCCAAAACGCTCCGCAATCCATAATGCTGCGACACGCCAGCAATAAACTCGGGTTGGCCACCGTAGCTCGGGTGTCGGACCTGCTTTGACAGCATGCCTAGGTCGGTCATTGCCACCTCAGCGTCCTTGCCGATGGCCAGCACTGCTTGAGGGGCCAGGATATCCAGCAATGTCACCAAGACGTGGCGACACGCCTGTCGTTCTGAACGTGTATGGGACCTGTTCGACATCGGGCGTGTATGTTCGTGCGGGTGCAGTGGAAACACATTCCACAGGAAGACTGGCTGCCTAATCTCCATGAGCATTCGCCAAATCACGGTGGCCGTGCGTTCCGTCGTCGCCGGCCCGAACGTTGATCGCTCCAGCTCATCGATACCTAGAAGCTTTGCATGTGCCTGAAGGTGCGCTTCATCGGTCAGCGCCAGACCTGTGCGGCGCCCACCCCTGTAACCGAGGTCGCGCGCTACCCAAATGCTCTCGACACCGGTGGTCAGAGCGGCCTCAACTGCCTTTGCCAGATTGCTTCGTCTAATGGCTGCGGCGTCGGCGCGATCGAAATCCGGGCATAGGTCAGTGTAGGGGTTGAATGCGTCATCGAACTTCAGATCGGCAACTAAGGCAACGAAATCCTTCGCCACTGCCGCGCGTGAGTTCATATCATCCTCTCGAAGACGATGGTCCGCTGTTCCAGATCTATGGTGACCACGCCGTTCCGGTGCTCTCGCAGCTCGCGGAACACGCGAAAACCTTCCAGAATCGCATGTTCCCACTGCCACAGCGGTCGTTGCTCGACCTCATACCCCGTCACAAGCTCACGAACAGCCTTCAGCAGAGCGTAATCCAAGGATTTCACCTGCTTGAACGCTCCATGTCGCAAGCCGTGATTGAATATCCAGGTGGAGATGCCCTCTTCTATTATGTTGGCTCGCGCGCCATCCTCGTTTTCATCGATTGCAGGATTGCTCTTGCGCTTGATGCGCAGCAAAGCTCGCAGGGTAGGGGACCAACCAAGGATTCCGGCGAAGGCCAGATGGAACACATCGTGGTAGCGGTAGTCATCGGCTTCGAGCCGGTTATCTGTGAGCGGGCTGCCGAGATTGACGCCATTGTAGCGCATGACAACCTGCTGCCGCTTCCCGTGAGTTCGCTCGATAAATTCTACTCGCATCACTCGAGGGATCTGCTCGTACTCAGGAAAGTCCTCATCGAAGAGCTTGTCCCACACTCTCTTCTCAGGCCACCGGCCCACGGTCTTGATGACATTGTGTCGAGCTGCGGCGTCGAGACTCACATTTGCCTCTTCAGCAGCAACAAGCAGCGATCGGAATATCTCGACCAGGTCAGCTGATAGTCGGTCGCCGTTGTCACGAATCTGCCCGCTGCTCCAATGCGAAACCAGCATGCCGACGCGGCCAGCCAATGCCAAAAGGCTGGTCTCCACCTGTTGCCCCTCGACAGGTTCCGTAAAAGCCTTGCCTGCCTTTTGCAGGTCTTCGAACGTGGAGGGACCTATTTTCCCTTGATACGTCCAATCAGCCAGTGAAAGCCTAGCGCGTTCAGCGATGTCTGAGAGATTCATGCCGGCGCGCAGAGCGGCATTGGCGAAGTACCAGAGGGCGTCCCCAAATTCTTCGATGACCTCGTCGTGGTATGAGGAGAAGGACTCCTTATCGCGCTGCTTCTTCTTCAAGGCACTGAGCAGGCTGCCGACTTCGCCGAACAGGCCCAGAAAAACAAAACCTAAACCCGCGATGTCGCTCTTTTCGTTCTTGTCGGTCCTGACCGTGAACTGTTGGAACTCATCCAGTGCGAGCGGCGTGTCCTCCTCCAAGAAAAGGCTGCCTTGATGGCGCATCAGCGTTCGTGCGTCGATTGTCATCATCTGATTCCCCCAAGTCATATCGTGCGACGGTCATCTGAACTTTACAAGTTGGGTAGTTGTCGAGCCGAAACTTGGCTCCTGCCTAAGCAACCTTGTTCGTTTGCTTGGAGTATCGTGCAGCGCTTTCCTCGAATTGATGTGGATCGGCCAGCACTAGGTTCCAGTTTCCTTTCCCCTGCGCCTCCATCCACTCTATTAGTGGGCCGCACTGGGACTCGATGAACGTTCGATGCCCACGACCGTTCTCATATTGGATTGCGTCCAGCACCGCCTGAGGAATCTCAATCGCTTCTCGGCCGAAGTAAACAAATCGATTGGAGATAAGCACTTTGTCCGCGCTGGTGTCGTTCTCCACGTTGAACCATTCAGGCGTCCCGTCGTCGTTGCTGTGGTGGGAGTTCTCCTGGGTCCAAAGCTCGTCCTCGCTCTCGCGGTGATAGATATTGTCACCCAGCATGGCCATCCTCGACCCATTGCGCGCAGGCCTCTTGCCCTTGAAGTCGGGATGGGCCCAATACTCATTAAATGACAGGCTTGAGGTCACTTGCATGAAGTAGATGCATTTGCCCGTGGCCTTGAGCGATGTGCCGCCCATGCCGACAATCCAGTCCCCGGCTTTTGCGACACTCCGAATTTTCGGCTTGCACGTGGCCAATGTGCACCTCCCATGAAACGGGTTGGGTGCGAAGCCAAAATCTCGGGCGACCACATACATGTACACCTTAGGCATGCGTCAGCACTTCGATGTGGATGCAGCGTGCACCGGCGGGCGATCGTTTCCTGCCGGAGTCTGAAAGCTATTTGCGCCTTCAACCGCGGCAATGATGCTCTCGGCGTTCCAGTTCACGATTGCGCTGGCGTATTGCTCCAGCGCAGCCGGCTTGTCGTTCTCGGTTCCGCCCCGCTCATAGACGCCAACGATGCGCTTCCCTTGGCGTTTTGCTTGATTGATTTCCCAATCGACCCAAGGCCGTTGCGACGTGTTCTTTCCGATCACGACCACGACGGTTGAGGCCCAACTCATCTTCATGCGAAGCAAGCGCTTGATGGTGTTGTCGCTTACCAAGCCCCTCTTCAATCGCTCTTGGTTCGCGGGCTTTGCTCGAATTGAGCTGTTCCGAATCTCATAGCCGCTGCGCGCCAACATGTTGGTCATATTGGTCACTGCTTGATCATCGGCGTGATGATGACTGATAAAAACGTGACGACGCGACGCCATTGCTCCTCCGTTGGACTTAAAGCCTTTTTCTGTTCACCTTTTGGCACGAAGTATTTATGTCGTTGCTGAGCGTTCTATTGTAAAGGGCGCGTTCGATAAAATTGTCGGCTTTGATCTCGTGCCGGTTTTGGGGATTTCATGGGCGATATGGGCTCGACCCGTTCGACTGAGATGGTGACCGACTACTTGAGGATTGCTTTGGACAAAGACTTCGGTCTGAGTGTGCACGTCAACCTGGTCGTGGTCGCGGTACTAATCTTGGTGCTGGCTCTTGCTCTGTTGGCTCGCCATTACATGTTTCATCGCCGGCTTCCAGAATTTGAGATCGAAGAAGCCGAGTTTGGTCTTGGCGATTAGAAGATCACCCTGAGGGCGAACGATCTCGATCGCACGGTTGCCTACCGGGTCTGGGTTGAACTCAGTACGCGCAAGATCGGGCTCAAGATCGATCCAGATGACGACGTGATCGATGAAATCTACAACAGCTGGTATGAGTTCTTCGCCGTCACCCGCGAACTAATCAAGGATGTGCCAGTGGTCAAGGTGCGACAGGATTCCACCAAGAAGATCATTCAACTGTCCATAGAGGTGCTGAACACTGGCTTGCGCTCCCATCTTACCAAATGGCAGGCGCGCTTTCGGCGCTGGTATGCAAACCAGCTTGAGCGAGACAGGGATTCGCTTGAACATCCTCAGGACATTCAGAAGCGCTTTCCTGAGTACGACCAGCTCGTTGAGGAAATGCTAGAAGTGAACCAGAAGCTCATGGCGTATCGGGCGAAGATGTACGCCTTGGTCACGCAGTAATAGCCACCTCTGATCAACGAAAGACGTAATCTGGCCGGCGCCTCATCGATACCCAAACGCTCAGCTGAAACCGCATTGCTATTACCAAGGGAGCCACTGGGCCCCTCTCTAGCCCCCTATAGCTACTCTTCGCGTCCTCGATTGATCTCTGCCTATTGCTGCGGTTGTTAGCACCAGACGCAGCACGAAAAGCAAACAACGTCAGCGATCAGGTGACGTCTGTGGGCCTACCCGATGGTGGGCGTACCGACCGCCGAGACCCTCAACAATATTGTGGAGAAGGCACGTAGGGCGTTCAGCCGTGGATCATCCCACAGTTGCATTACTCCGCCTGAACGCCGTAGTGAGCCTTCCACGCGTGTCTTGGCCGAACCATGACCTTCGGGATCAACTCGTTTACAAGGTCAGCGTGCTGGCCCACCTGGCTCACAAACGTCTTTTGAGGCGTCCGGTCGTACAGAGCGCTGAAGCAGCGCGCATAGAAGGTCTTGGCTGCAGCTGGCCAGTTCTCTCGATACCCTCGATCCAACTCTAGAAACTTCTTGGCGCAGTAGATCACCAGATCGCTCAATTGCACCATGGGGTGCTTCTGGGAGTCGATGGAATAGCTGAACTCAACCAGCCACTTAATCCGACGGGTCTTCGCCACCTCAAAGCGTCTAAAGCGTGTGATCGTCGAGATACGGTCCTCGAACATCTCCTTCTCGTCCAGTATTATGATGCCGCGCGCTGTGTGCCCTAGCCGGTCTTTTACATGCTTGTTGATAACGGTCGTCATGTAGTCAAATCCCAGCAGATACGGGATTCTAGCGTCGTAGCTCTGATGCTCCGCCCCCGTCGCCTCGAGGGCGATCAGGCTTTTGTCCAGAGCAACGTAATGCACCTGGTGCCCCCTGACACGCAGTAGATCGATCAGGTCCAGTGCGAATTGATTGCGCCGATCCCTGTCGTGGCCGGCGAAAGGACCGTCACCATTCGGGCTCAGCAGCTGATGGGCATGAAGCTCGAAGCCTTGCGGTATTGCGTCTGGAGCGAAGTAGGCGGCGACCTTGTCACCTATCGCCTCTGTGGTTGCCACCCAACCTTGGTCCTTAACAGCAATTCCGCCGATGACGAATATGGGCTCTTGCTCTATGTTCAGATCAGCTCCGTTGCATCCCGTCTCGTCCAAATAGAAGAAGTGCAACTTGTTCTCCCGTGGAATTACAGCTCGAACCTAGCATGGTCATCTCGATCACTTCAAAGGGCGCCTCTCGGCCGAATATTTTCCGCTTGGCGGGATGGATCGACACAGGCCGAACGCCTTGCGGCGGCAACCCTTCGATCGTCGGGTTACGAGGCTGATGCTAACGATGTGCACCCTAACTTCTCTTCTGAAGCCGGTAGTTGGCCTTTAGCTTTCATGGCCGAAAGAGTCTTTCATTCGGGGTTTTGATTTTGAGAGCTGACGACGGACGGCGGAAGGGCATGCCGTCAGAGCATGCTGGCGACATCCTGCTTAACGACCAGGCAATACTGGGACGACTGGAAGCGCTCAAGGAGAAGATCGTGGCGTGGGCCACCGGGCATGACCTGTGGCGCGACTCCTCCTTCAAAATACCATTTGCCCACCGAGGCGAGGCGCCATTCCTCGGAGAAGGTCTGCTGCTGGTATCTGATGGCGATCTGGTGTCCATGTTCAACAGCGAGCACGAAGAGATGGACCGGCTCGAAGAGGAGTTCCGGGCGCTGCTAGAGCGCGAAGGGTTTTGGTACGAGCTGCAAACCCGCACATCGGCACTGATCATTCCCCACGATGAGGCGTTTCAGGCCGAACTCCTGAAAATATACCGTTGGCAGTGGATTCAAAGCTTGTCGGAGAGGCGGCTTTACAGCCTGCACAGCGAGGTCTTCGAGTACTTCGCTCGTAACCCGGAACGGCTAAAGCAACTGGATTGGCGGCAGTTCGAGGAGTTCCTGGACGCGGTGTTCAACAACCAGGGCTTTCATACTCAGATTGGACCCGGTAGGGGCGATCGGGGGATCGATCATCGTCTCTACCAGAGCGAGGCCATCCCCGAGCTCGTGGCGGTGGTGCAGGCCAAACGATACAGCGATGCCCCCATCGGGCTCGAGGCGGTGGCGGCCCTCCTGGGTGTCGCTGCGGTCGCGGGTGCGCCGAACGCAATATTCGCAACGACCTCGCGCTACCTGCCTGGTGTCAGAGAATATGCCGAGAACGCCCGGAAAGTGCTTCACCTTCCGAAGCTCGAACTGGTCGATTTGGGACGCATCCAGGAATGGTGCGCCACTATCTCGCAGCAGTTGGAGGCCTACTTCAGCGGTGGGGAATTCTCGTTACCGCCCCTTCTGGCGGGGCGGGCACCCACGCCACTCCGTGGCAGAATCGTCGTCGCCCATTGGGGCACAGGCGTCAGTTTGAACTCGTTCGCGGTGATCGAGGCGGACTATCCGCACGAGGCAGTCCTGCGGCCGATAGGGCAACGTGATGTATCCGGGGACGGCCAACGAGGCACGCAGATGCCGAATGACCTGGGGCAACTGTCCCAGCTCGATCCGATGCGGTTCGTGGCATTCCGTAACGAGATTCGCGGACGAGATGGCTTTTGGGGGAACGGCAAGCTCTATACGCTATGGGACGGGACGCCCCAGGATTTCGATATCTGCGATTAGTCTGGGGCGACCGTGTGGAACCAAGTTGCCGCACAAACCTACCTAGTCTCGAACGAGCTTCGCGCCTACTAAGCGTCCCATCGGCGAACTCCCATTCGTACCACTCCCATCTGGCACTGATGGATATACCCGCCGGAGCCGCCCGTAGACGTCAGCTTTTCGGAAATCGAAAGTGCGGCTTGAACGACGGAACGGGGCGCGTCGCTGCCAGACTGCTGCCGACCCCATTAAGGTGGTTCAGGCAACCCCTTCGACATCCCGAAATCAGTCGCTCCGCTCCAATGAGGGCAACGATAGGTTGGCTTGCAGACAGACATTGGCTTCACCGACGTTCGGCGAAGCAAGAGTAATTCTGCGTGTCCGCAGCCGATATTTCTCCTAGGATGGGTTCAAACGCGCCGATATCTGGGAAGCCATGAGCGATCACGCCGATATTCTACTATATGTGGCCTTGGGCGAAGAGGTCGATTCCGTGCTCCACATGCTGGGGGGCAGCTTTCAGCCAAAAGAATTTGGCGACGTTGCGCTTACAGGCTTCTTTGGATCTCTGACTGGTCCAACTCTTGGTCGGGATTTTTCGATCGCGGTGGTGCCTGCCGGGAAGATGGGCAACACGCGCTCGGCCAATGTAGTCTCGCTGCTGATTGAGAAGCTGAAGCCTTCCGATGTCGTAGTTCTGGGGATCGCTGGATCACTCTCCAATGACATGGAGCCGGGCGACGTCTTCATTCCCGATAGTATCAATGAATATCTCGCTAACTCCGCCACACACGGCGAAGAGGGCCATTGGACGTTCACCACATCGGGTAGTCACTTCCAGACATCAGTTCGGCTGCTGAACCGCCTCCAGTTCTTTGCTCGCACACACAAGATCCAATACCAAGCCTGGCAGGATGATACGCGCCAACTGAGAAAAGCGCTTGTCCCAGAGGCGGTCGAAGACGCGTTGGTGGCGGCAGATCTAAGCACCCGCGGGAGTTGCAGGCTCCACGCTGGCGACGATCGTAAGCTCGCAAGTGGTCCTGCTGTTGGCAAGGGCAAGGCCTTCGTGGACTGGATCATTCGTGAGGTCGACCGAAAGGTCGCAGCAATGGAGATGGAGTCGGCCGGCGTTTACGATGCGGCACTTGTTCGAACCCAGCCCCCCCGGGCCGTGGCTATCCGCGGCATCTCCGACTACGCTGACGCCCGTAAGGAAAAGATCGAAACCACTGCTAAGGGTCAATTCAGGGAGCTCTCCGCTAAAAACGCTGTTGCGCTGTTCATACGCGCCGTTGAAGCAGGCATATTCGAAGTGGAGGGCGGCGCTGTGCTTGAAGGCGAAGGCGGGCCATCATTCGACAAGCTTGATTCACGGGTCAAGTCCGTCTTCGTTATCGGGGGCCAGACTGGCGAAACGACGGATGCGGATGCTGAGGTGCCGCGGTTGCACCAAGCGTCATTGAAGCTGGGCGCGGCGCTAGCAAAAGCGGGCGCCCAACTAGTGGTCTGCAGCCCGTTTCCAGACTCGGCCGACTATTACACAGCTATGGGCTATGCTGACGCCAAGGTCGGTGGTGTTATTCACTTTCACAGCCCCCAGCACCCGAAGGTGGAAGAGAAGCGCCTGCTGCTACGGCAAACCTTGGGGAGGCCGGACCTGACAATCCAAGACTGGAACTACCCGGGTCCGGAGACCGAGGACGCTGACTCTTGGTTTCAAGCTTGGCTGCTCGCTCAGTTGCAGGCGCTCGAAAGAGTGGATGTCGTGGTGGCACTCGGCGGAAAAATCTCTAAAACCGCTAACACCCTTCTCCATCTCGCGGAAGCGAAAGGGTTGCCGATCGTTCCTTTCGCATTTCTGGGAGGCGCGGCTCTCCGCGCCTATCAACGAAGAGATTGGACGCGCCTTCACGCTGGATTTGATGCCGCGGTCCTGACTCACGATGAAGGCGTTGAGCAGACCGTCGCCATTGCCAATCGGCTCTTGCTCGACCGCGTGAAGCGCTCGATCTCGGGGGGGCAGCGGCCGAAAACGGTGTTTATCAGCGTGGCACGATTGGACGCTGCCATGGCGAGGACTTTGGAGAGTGTGCTGAAAAGCTTGGGTATCGAGGTCGTCTTGGGCGATGACGAAATTGAGCCAGGCCAGATGGTCCCAGCTTCGATCGAGCAGGCAATACGTCGCAGCGACATCGTCGCGGTACTCTGGAGCCGCTCCTATGCTCAGAGCGCCTGGTGCTTTGATGAACTCAGCTTAGCCTTAGACCAAGAAGCCCTTGGTGGGATGAAGGTATGGCTATTCAATCTGGATGATTCAGCCATTGTTCCGACCCAGGCGCGCAAACTACCGGTAATATCCGTTCGAAATCCGGAAGGGCTTCGGAGCGCGGTCATGGAACTGCTGGCTTAGCTGCTCCCATCACAGGCGCTGCTTCGGCGAGGGTTGTTGAGTTATCGCTTCACGGACCTCAACTTTCGCGATCGAGATCACCCCGAGCTTGTCGGGACAGTAATCTCAAGCGCGACAATTTCGTGTGCAACCGGATCCCGTCGCTGACGAAACTGCGGTCCAAAAGCTGCCAGCCCGCAAACCACCCCGCCTATGCCGTTCCTACGGCCGGCTGCCAACGGCAGCTTTTGGGAAATCGAAGGTGCAGCGTGAACGGCAGGACTGGGGCGCGAAGCAGTCGAGCCACAAAAGTAACGTTCTCAGCAGTTTCTGACATTCCCGCGCAAGTCGCTGATCTAGCTAACGTTCAATCTTCAGTCGCTCTGAGCATCAAACGGCAACATAACTTTCTCACAGCGGCCAGTAAGAAAGATGATGTCCATGAAGCAGGCGAAGGTGCTGACAGAGGCCGAGTTAAAGCGAGTGCTGGCTGTGGCAGCGCAGTCCAAGCACGCAGCGCGAAATCGGATTGCCCTGCTGCTTTCCCACTACGCGGGATTACGCGTGGGTGAGATAGCCACGCTCTGCTGGTCTGACCTGCTAGGGCCGGACGGTGAGATAAAGCAGCAGTTTATGCTAAAAGCCGAACACACGAAGTCCAATGAGGCACGGCCCGTTCATGTGAGCGCCAAGCTCCAGAAGGAACTCACCGTGTACAAAAGTTGCGTAAAGCAACTCTCGCCTTCCGCCCCGCTGGTGCCCTCGCAAAAGCGTGGGCCGTTTTCTGCTACAGCTTATGCCAGCTTTTCGGGCGGCTTTATGAGGCCGCAGGCATTACCGGCGCATCCTCACACAGTGGGCGTAGGTGGTTCATCACGAAGCTCGCTCATGCCGGTGTGTCGCCAAAAGTCATCATGACCCTGGCCGGCCACAAGAGCCTCGCTACGACCCAGCGCTACATCGACGTGAACGATGAGCTTTTGGCGCGTGCCGTTGAAGTGCTGTAGGCCGCGTCTTGGTCCGCAATGCGGACTTGTGCGGGCAGGTGCGCGCCAATCCTTTCGTCCGACGATCGGGCAACTAGCACCAGCCTGGAGGGGACATAGATTGACAGCGTCGGGATGAGCAAAGGTAAGTCGCGTGTGTTCCTCATCGCCGGCGCGCTGCGGTTCCGCCAGCTTGCTAGCATTCCCCAATTGACGTCCAGCCTAGCGCTGTTGCCTACTCGGGATTCTGAGCGCGAGGATATCTATGCTGATCGACATGATGACGCGAAGAACCATCAGTGCCGTGCCATTCGCGAAAGAGTACGCTGCGTTTATGGCTCGGATGTCAGCCAGTGAAATAGCTGACATCAAGGCTGAACTGAACAACAGAATTGACGGCACGGAAATCCAGACGGCGGGTTGGATGCCTGGCAGCGATTGGACCGGCACTGTGTTTCAGCCCATCTACGAGAAGGCTGCGAGACGGGACAGCTCTGCGGCGGCCCGATGCTTCGGGCTGATGGTCTGGGAGGTGTTTATGCGGCGCCCTGAGACGTGGACGTCTGGCCGATTTGAAAATAACGGCGAGCCGATCGGCAGCCGGACGTATTTCCAGCCTAGGTAACACTTGGCAGATGAACAGTCCGCAGCGCGCCCCATTCCGGCCGTCCAGGTCAATGTTGCCACTACCAAAAGCGGACATTCGCCAGTGGCCAGATCGGCGCCAATTCGAGCTTGCTCGTCTTGTATTCGTAGTATCGACATCAACTACACACGCTAAATCTCTGCTACTTCAGCAATACGCTTGCGTGAGTAGCGAGTCCGCATTCAATATCCAGATAGTGAGATTCCGCAGGCAAGGACCTCAGCGTCCTTTTTTGAATGGGGGGCAGAATTGGGTGTCAAACAGACGCTCCTTGCGGTGTCGCAGCGCGAGGAAGGCGGCAGGACAGCGTATGACCGCTTCGACTATCAGACGGCATGGGGAGTCTCAAAACTCCTAGACCTTCATGACGCTGGCAAGAACTATGCCGTCGCGTTCGAATTCCATGACGACATAATTTCCCTCGATGATGCCGACGCCCCTGCAAAGGCGATTTTCTATCAGGTCAAAACCAAGAAATCCGGCAATTGGTCTTTCGCCCAAATAACGAACCGCCCATCAAACAAGGGCGGAGAGCCAAAGGGCTCATTTGCGGGCAAAATGTTCGATAACTTCATCCGTTTTGGAGCCGTCGTGGAGAAACTGGTCTTTGTCAGCAATCAGCCCCTACCGGACATCATCGTCGTTCACGGTGAGCGTGATTTCTCGGCGGCCGAAAAGACCAAGCTGGAGAAATTTGTCACAAGCCTCGCAGCTGAAGCGTCAGGCTTTAAAGACCCGGAACATACCAGCCTTTTTTTCTTCGCGTTCTCAGATCTCAACCTCTCAAATTACGAAAATGCAGTTCTTGGACGCATCTCCGATTTCCTTGAGCAGGAACTGGGGGGCCATATACCGGCCAAGCCGTTTGCATTGATGCTCAATGACTATTGCCGGCGTCGCTCCAAGGCATTGGCGGACTTTTCGAGTTTTGAGGAACTCAGGGCCTCCAAGTTTGTCACCCGCGGAGATATGTCAAAATGGCTATCCCAAATTCGCGATCAGCATGAGCGCCGACCAGAATGGGGTTCGATAGCCGGCGACTTGAACCTTCCCTTTGCCGAAAAAACGAAGATCGAACGGGCTTGGCGGGAATACGAGGTAGCTCTTCGCGCGAGGCAGAATGCAGCGACGATCGCTATGACCGAGCGCCTGCGAACACCGATCGACGCGGCGATCGAACAGGTGGATGACCTTGTTGCTCTCATTGACGCGGTGTTTGCTGAAGCAAAGCCGATTGTGCGTGCATGGAAGTCTGATGCCTCAGATCACTTTGTCAAAGCCGCCATCCTCTACGAGTTCAAGCGATGAATTCTAACGAGGACCGCCGCTACCAGCTCCTGATCCGAAACCTGCGGAAAAAGAACAATGAGAAAACTGCGCTTCGAAAGTCTGGAGTTGCTGTCGAGGAAGGAAGCGAAGGGCCGGAAGATCGAGTTTCATCCGCGTCTGACGGTAATTCAGGGCGAGAATGACGTCGGCAAATCGTCCGTTATCAAAAGCCTTTACTGGGCGTTTGGCGCAACTCCCCCAAAATTTCATGGTTCGTGGAAGTCGGCTAATGTCAAAGCATTAGTCACATTTACCATCGACGGCATTCGATATCGCATTTTGCGCGATCACGACACGTTCGGACTTTTCGATACAAACGGCGCATTGCTCCTTTCAACCAATCAGGTTGGCAAGGAATTGGCGCCCTTTCTGAGCGATCTGATCAATTTCAAGTTGGTGCTGACCAATCGCGACGGCGATCCGGAGATTCCTCCCCCCGCCTTTGCTTTCCTACCCTTCTACATCGACCAGGACGCAGGCTGGGCCAAGCCGCTGGACTCATTCGCGCAGCTCACGCAGTTCGCAAATTTCAAGCAGGACCTGCTTGAGTTTCATACGGGGATATTTCCGAATGAGTACTACGAACTGAGCGCGGACAAGCGCAGCTTGCAGGTGGACCAGAAGGTCTTAGAGGCAGACCGTCGAATTGTGAGGAAAGCCATAGAGCGGTTCAATCTCGAGGCGTCGTTCGATGGTCTAGAGCTTTCAACCGAAGGTCACGAGCAAGCCATCGAACAGTTACTGGCGCGCCTCCAACAGGTGAAGCAGACCCGACAGGAACGGGCCACAAAACTCAGTGACGTTTTGGACCAACGGATGATCCTCGACCAGCAGATTGCGGTTGTGCGAGCGTCGATTGCCGAGCTGGAGAAAGATGCAAAATTTGCAGGTGATATCGCCGAGGAGGAGATCTTCTGTCCAACTTGCGGTACCCTGCATCGAAATGACTTCGCCAACCGCTTCAGCATCGTGGAAGACCGCGAAGCCTGCTTCGAATTTTTGGCAGGATCAAAGCAGAAGATCAATATCCTCACATCACAGGCTGTGAAGGCCGAGGCCGATGTACAAGCAGCAGATGCGATGCTGGCAGAAATCCAAAGCACCTTGGATGCCAAGCAAGGCGACGTCAGCCTGCTTGAGGTGATTGAAAGCCGTGGTCGGCGGATCGCGTCTGATGTATTCGTTGGTCAGATCGACGACCTCGACACCCAGATCGCCGATCTCCTGAGTAAAATTGCTAAGATCGAGGAGCGGCTCGACGAGTTGAAAAACAAGAAACGCCGCAATGAGATCGTTACCTACTATTCTGGTTTCGTACTCTCCTACCTCGATCGCCTCGATGTGACCAACTACTCGGCGGACGACTACACAAGACTTCCGGCGAGGATTGGTGAGACAGGAAGTGACCTTCCTCGCGCCCTCCTTGCCTATTTCCTGGCGGTTCTCAAGACCGTACATGAGCATTCGACGGCAGTGTTCGCGCCGATCGTCGTTGATAGTCCAAATCAGCAGGATCAAGACCCAAAAAATGTAGGCGCCATGATCGACCTCATCATCTCATCTCGTCCCGTTGATGCTCAGACAATCCTGGGAACGGTCTCGCTCCACGGGCGCGAAATCGAAGATGGAGACCTGATCGTTCTTACCGACAAACTGTCAGTAATGCGCTCTCAAGACTATGAGCGCATTTCCGCATCGATGCGCCCCTATATGGAGCAGTTGATCGGCTAGGGAGTTGCTTGAGCACATGACCCCCGAGGGCGGACCCTATGGCTATTCCGCTGGAGTGCACATCATCCTGGAATTAGGACGGCGGTCGGTGGCGCAATCCATCATCTTTGTGAATGGTGCGCCCGAACCCGAGTTAGGAATGTTTGCTCAATAGGACGTGGGTGCCGCACCGCAGATTTCTGGGCCCCGAATGCAAACGACATCAATCCCGCAACGAAATCATAGAGTTTCCCCCGCGAATACTTTCAGACTACGGGCGTCCGCTTGCGGCGGAGTGCGTCCGGAAGCTGCCGGTCGGCTGCCGGCCCCTAACTGCCCTCAAGTAGCTTGGCTCGGTCCTCTGGAATGATGTCCGAATAATACATTTCAATCATCCGCACCGACGTGCGCATGTTGATGGCGAGCGTGTAAACGTCCACACCATCGCGGATCTGGTTAGTCGCATAGGTGTGGCGGAAGCTATAGGCGGTCCTTAGCCGACCAAAGGCGTCGGCCTTCAACCCCGTTGCTTCCAGCAGATTATTCAGGCTGCGCTTGATCGAGCCAATACGCTCCCCTTCGTGGTTGGTAAACACGGGGTCGTTCGCGCCAGGGGTCCGCCCATGCGTCGCGACAAACGAGTCCCATAGATGCTCGAAGGCGGAAAATGCGCCGCGCTTGGGCACCATTTGGCGGGGGGCCATGCCTTTGCCATAGGCGTCAATGCGAATGCGGCGCTCACCCAGCGGCTTGTCCCGTTCGCTCTCAAAGCCCACGATATGCGCCCAGTTCAAGTTGTAGAGCTCTGTAGGGCGCATGCCCGTTTCCACAGCTACAGTTATAAACGCATAGAGCCCCACGCGCTCGTGACGCAGCTTGGGCTGCGTAAACGCCTCCTGCAGGCGCTCAAGCGCTGCGTTCAGCAGCGTGTTGATCTCGTCGTTGGTGAAAGCTGGGCGCTTGTTCTTCTTGCCGGCCTCCAAGCGCAGCTCGGGCACATCGCCTCGCCTTAGATAGCCAAGGCGCACCGCAAAGTTGAGCACACCACGCAAGGCGCTGGCTTCTCGCCGTACCGTATTGGGGTGAGGGGGCTCATGCTTGACCTTGCGTCGACCCTTTTTGCCATTGGCCAAATCATAGGTGACGAACTGCACTTTAGCGCCTGGCCCAGTCACCCAATAAGCTTTGCGCCACTGCAGATACTCATGCAGCTTGGGTTCGGTGATCGAAGTCACCGTCGATTTGCCGAAGAACGCCACGAGATAGCGGTCGATGATGGCCTTTTCCGCTTTGGCAATCGCGGCCTTCTTCGGGTTAGCCTTTGCGCGATCCAGCAGCTCTTCGATGTACTGCTGAGCCAGTTTGTCGAAGGAGGTTTTGCCCGCCAGCAGCCCCTGATCGGCGCTCCAAACGCTATGCTGATATTTCTGCTGTGCTAGTCGCTGTGCTAGCGCGGCATCTTTGGTACCGAGAGAAAAACGCTGCTGTCCCTGGCCTTTGATGGAGAATCGAACCCAGTAAGTTGCCCCACGCTGGAACAGCTGAAACGGCTGAGTTTCTGTCTCCACGAGCACGCACCCTACGACGTTATTAAGTCCCGCATTGCGCTAGCCTTGTGCTAGCACAGCGTGTGCTAGCGAATTTGGCGTCTGCAAAATCAAAGACTTAGCAGAGTTGTGCTACCGCTGTGCTAAGCTAGCATAGGCAAATCAAGCCTTCCAACCGAAGACTTAAGCGTTTGATATTGTTGAGAAAACTGGTGCTGCCGGACAGGATTGAACTGTCGGCCTCTCCCTTACCAAGGGAGTGCTCTACCACTGAGCTACGGCAGCATCTGGGCGGTCTAGGTGGGAGGCGACCGCCTTGCGTCGGCGGTGCGGTGGTGACCGTCGCGGCGACGGGGGCTCCTTTGCCATAGCGTCTGGCTCGACGCAAGACCAAAAACAGCCTATCAACCGCGCCGATGGAATCGACGGGCCGGAGCCATGGGCAAATCGGAGCAAAACCAGTTGCGCGAGCAAAGATTGGCCGCAAAGCTGCGTGAGAACCTCAAGCGCCGCAAGGATCAGGCTCGCGCGCGCGCCCAGGATATTGGGCCGGCGCCTGCCGGTCTCGAGCCAGTGGCGCCCGAAACGGACACGGACAAGAAACCGTAAACCATTTTCTGGCGATTCTATCGCGTCGCGCAAAGCACAACCTTTCGCGGCAATAAGCCACCGGAGCCGAATGGTCTCCGGTCACGTCAAGAGTGCGGCTGGTCTGGCCTACGCGGCAACGAAGATCTCGCCTTCCTCCTCAATTCGGTTTCAAGGCCCATCGGGCCCTTTCTGAGGACTTTTCATGGATCGTATTCGTTTGGTCGGCGGCAATGAACTGCGGGGCGAAATCCCCATTTCGGGCGCCAAGAACGCCGCCTTGCCGCTGATGATCGCCGCGCTTCTGAGCGACGAGCCTTTGGTCCTGACCAATGTGCCGCGCCTGGCCGACGTCAAGCAGCTCGAGCGCATTCTCGAAAATCACGGTGTCGACATCGCGGTCCATGGCCGTCGCCGCGGCGAGGATGAGGTCGTCGGTCAGCGCATGACCTTCCATGCCGCCGACATTGTCGACACCACCGCGCCCTACGACCTCGTTTCCAAGATGCGCGCCAGCTTCTGGGTCATCGGCCCGCTGCTTGCCCGCTGCCACGAAGCCCGCGTCTCGCTGCCCGGCGGCTGTGCCATCGGCACGCGCCCGGTCGATCTGTTCCTTTACGGGCTCAAGGCGCTGGGTGCTGAAATCGACATTGACGAAGGCTATGTCGTCGCGCGTGCGCCCAAGGGTGGCCTTGTCGGGGCCACTGTCCGCTTCCCCAAGGTTTCTGTGGGCGCTACCCACACCATCCTCATGGCCGCAACCCTGGCCAAGGGCACCACGGTCATCGAAAATGCCGCCCAGGAACCCGAAATCACCAATGTGGCCGAATGCCTCGTCGCCATGGGCGCGAAGATTTCCGGCATCGGCACCCGCACCTTGACAATTGAAGGCGTCGAGAAGCTGCACGGCGCGACAGTCGAGGTCATTCCCGACCGCATCGAGACCGGCACCTTTGCCATGGCGGCAGCCATGACCGGTGGAGACGTGCTGCTCAAGGGCGCGCGCCCCGAACATCTCCAGGCAGCGCTTGATATTCTGGCCAGGACGGGCGCGGAACTCACATCCGAGGCCGATGGGCTGCGCGTTCGCCGCAATGGCAATGGCATCCAGCCGGTGGATGTCGAGACCGACCCGTTCCCGGGTTTTCCCACTGATCTGCAGGCTCAGTTCATGGCGCTCATGACCATGAGCCAGGGCGTCAGCCATATCCGCGAGACGATTTTCGAGAATCGCTACATGCATGTAGCCGAACTCGCCCGCTTCGGTGCCGATATTGCCGTCAATGGCCAGCTCGCCACGATCACAGGCAAGTCCCAGCTCAAGGGCGCCCAGGTCATGGCCACCGATCTGAGGGCCTCGGTGTCGCTGGTCATCGCCGGCCTTGCAGCCAGGGGCGAAACCGTCGTCAACCGCATCTACCACCTCGATCGCGGCTTCGAGCGTCTGGAAGACAAGCTCTCCCGCTGCGGCGCCGAAATCGAACGGGTCGCTGGCTAGCACCCGGCCCGAAGGGCAGAATCGCTCCGGTGGAGCGATTCTAGGGTGCTAGGCCCGAAGAGCTATGCTCGCAGGGCGGGCTGTCCGGCCCGAAGGGCAGAATCGCTCCGGCTTGCGCACGTCCCGAAGGGCAAATCGATCCAGTGGATCGATTTGAGCGAGCAAGGCCATGAGAGCTGTGCTCTCATGGCAGCGGCAATAAGCGCTAGGCCCTAAAACTTCGCCGGCGACCCGCAGGGACGCAAGGCTCCAGTGGAGCCTCGCGAGCCAAGAACGCCAAGAAAGCTGCGCTTGAGTGGCAGGGTGCGTGTGCCGCTGATCAACTCATAAGGCCGGCGCCCGTGAGATCAGCCCCGGGCAATGACGTCCGAGCAATTTGAACAATGGGCATCGCCTCAGGGCAGCGCCGCGATCATTTCGCGTAGCCGCAAGGCATCGCGCGTTGCCGCCCCCGACGCGGTATTGTCAAAGATGCACCATCCCGGCCCAGTCCCGCTCGCCAGCAGATGCGCATAGTGCCCAAGCGCGTCTTCGGAATAGCCCGAATAGTAGATCTTGGGCGATCCATGCAGGCGCAGGTAGCGCGGTCCCTCCGCCAACGCCGCTGCCCTGAGTGCCTCGCCCTGGGGATCGGCCAGCACCCGGCCCACGTCATGTTCGCTGAACAGGGCGGAGACATCCCCTGCAGCCCAGCTCGCATGGCGCGGCTCCATGAAGACCGGCGCTGTGCTGCGCTGCCGCAGCGCGTCGAGAAACGGTACGGCGCTGGCCGGGTCGAAGGCCAGCTTGGGCGGCATTTGCACGAGGATAGCGCCGAGTTTTGCGCCAAGCGGCGCGACATCATCGAAAAACGCATCGAGTTCGCCTTCCGCGCCGACAAGCCCCCGCTCATGGGTCACCGCCCGAATGTGCTTGACGGAAAACCGGAAGTCCGGCGGCACTGCGTCATGCCAGCGCTGCCAGGTCTCGCGCCGGTGCCGGCGGTAGAAGCTGGTATTGATCTCCACCGCCGAAAATACGCTGGCATAGCGCTCGAGCGTGCTGCCCTCCTGCGCGAAGGCGGCGAGGCGTCGGTCGACGCTCCAGCCTGCGGTGCCCACCTTGTGTGCCTGGTCCATGCTCCCGCAACCGCCGCATGGCACATCCGTTCCCTCTCGGCATTGCCCCCCGACCGCAAAACCTTGTAGATCGGAAAAGCCGTGACCAGATAGGCTGCACCGCATCAACAGGGCTGCCCCATGACCGATCTCAAGCTGATTGCGCTTGATACCGAAGATCTCGAAATTGTTTCAGCGCACGTTCAGGACGCGGTCATCCGCGTGGCCGACATGGGCTTTGCCCGCGGCGACCGCCGCTTTGCGCTGCTCATGAACCGATTCGATTGGGCGGCCGACAAGCCGCGCGCCAAGGGCCTGCGCAAGCGCGCCGCGCTTCATTTCGACGGCGTCACCGGTGCGTCCTATGCCGGCTTCGATCCCGCGGCCCCCGAGGGCGTGCTCGAGCTACTGGCCATACATTTCCAGCCAACGGACGCACCGTCCGGCATTGTCGAGCTGAGTTTTGCCGGTGGCGGCACAGTGCGCCTCAGCGTCGAATATCTCGAAGCGCGCCTTGCCGATCTAGGTGCGGCCTGGGCTGCCGCCGCCAGACCGTCCCACGCCCTAGACTGAAAGCGCCCCATGCCTCTCCGCCTCGATAGCGCCCAGGCTGATTTTGAACAGCTGTTTTCCGACCTCCTGGGCGCCAAGCGCGAATCCAGCAAGGACGTCAACGACATCGTCGCCACGATCATTGCCGATGTGCGGGCACGCGGCGACGTGGCAGTGGCCGAACTGACCAACCGTTTCGACCGCACGAGCCTCACCCCCGATTCGTTGGCCTTCGGCGCCGATGAAATCGCCGCGGCCGCCGCCGCTGTGCCCGCCAATGTCCGCGCCGCGCTGCAGACCGCCCATGACCGGATCAGGGCGCATCACGAAAAGCAAAAGCCGCAGGACCATGTCTATACCGATGCGCTTGGCGTAACGCTCGGCTCGCGCTGGACGCCGGTCGATGCGGTGGGCATCTACGTGCCCGGCGGGCTCGCCTCCTATCCGTCTTCGGTGCTGATGAACGCCGTACCAGCGCGCGTTGCGGGCGTCAGGCGCATCGCCATGGTCGTGCCGACACCCAATGGCGACATCAACCCCACCGTCCTTGCAGCGGCTGAGATTGCCGGCATCACCGAAATCTATCGCATCGGCGGCGCCCAGGCCGTGGCGGCTCTCGCCTATGGCACCGCCTCCATCCCGCGTGTCGATAAGGTCACCGGTCCCGGCAATGCATTCGTGGCCACGGCAAAGCGTCAGGTCTTCGGCCAGGTGGGTATCGACATGATTGCCGGTCCCTCCGAAGTTCTCGTCATCGCCGATAGCTCCGCCAATCCTGCCTGGGTCGCCGCCGACCTCATAGCCCAGGCCGAGCACGGGGCAGGGGCGCAGTCTATTCTCGTGACGACGGACGCGCGTCTCGCCGATGCGGTGGAAGCGGAGGTCGACCGGCAGCTTTCGCTGCTCCCCAAGCAGCAGATGGCGCGCGACGGCTGGGACGAGCTCGGCGCCATCATCACCGTGTCCTCGCTTGACGAGGCAGTGGAGCTGGCCAACCGCATCGCCTCCGAACATGTCGAGATCGCCACCGACGACCCGCAGGCATTGGTGCCCAGAATTCGGCATGCCGGTGCGATCTTCCTCGGCCACCACACACCCGAAGCGATCGGCGACTATGTCGGCGGCTCCAACCATGTCCTGCCCACGGCGCGCTCGGCGCGCTTCGCCTCGGGCCTGGGCGTGCTCGATTTCATGAAGCGCACCTCGCTTCTGGGCTGCACGCCGTCTTCGCTTGCGGCCCTGGCCGAACCGGCCGTGACCATAGCCGGCGTCGAGGACCTCGACGGCCACGGCCGGTCGATTTCGATCAGGCTGAACCGGTGAGCATCACCATGGGCAGCCAGGCGAGCGCGACCGACAAGGACAGGCTCGTCACCGTTACGCTCGACCCCAATACCATCACCTCGATCAATCCCGACGAGGTGCATGAATGGCGCATCGCCATTTTCGACCTGCTCGAAGACAATAGCTTCAAGCCCGCGCGGGTAACGGCCGAAGGGCCCTATGCGCTGCATATGTCCATCATCGGCAACTATATCCTGCTCGATGTGCGCAATCCCGAAACCTTCCAGCCCATTGCCGCGCACTATCTCTCGCTCACTCCGTTCCGCCGGCTGATCCGCGACTATTTCCGCATTCGCGACGCCTACTACGAGGCCATCCGCTCCGCGCAGCCGTTCCAGATCGAAACCGTCGACATGGCTCGGCGCGGCATGCACAACGAGGCGGCCGAGCTTTTGCGCACGCGCCTCACCAACAAGATCATCATCGATCTCAACACCGCCAGGCGCCTCTTCACATTGATCTGTGCGGTGCAGCCCTATGCCAGCCGCATCGACGAAGCGACCAGTGAACTGCCCAGCGTGCTTTTCGTGTGCTCGATGAATTCGGTGCGCTCGCCTATCGCCGCCGCGCTGGCGCGCCAGGCCTTCCCCGGCCGCATCATTGCCCGCTCGGTCGGCGTCAATGGCGGCAAGGCCGATCAGTTCGTGCACGAAGTCATGGAAGAGATCGGCATTGATATGAGCGTGCATACGCCCCATATCCTGGATGAGCTGGTGGCCAACCATTTCGATCTCGTCATTACCCTTTCCGACGATGCGGCCGAAGCGGTGCGCCGCAAGGGCCTCGAAACCGGTGCGCTCGAAGAGTGGCAGGTCGAGGATCCCTCGCTTGTCGAGGGTAATCGCGCGCTCGTGCTCGATGCCTATCGCGCCCTGCGCGACAGTCTGCGCAAGCGGGTCAAGGCGCGGCTCGAGCCGCTTGCGCATGGTGAGCAGAAATAGCCCCGATGGGCAGCCTGAAATGCTGCCGAAAGCGCTCTTTTTTGCGATCGCCCGCACATTGTGACGCCGCCTCTGGCAAGTGGTTCACAAAACCGATGAATTGAAGTAGGTTCCGCCCGATTTTGCGGCCCCGGCCAGCCAACAATGGCGCACGGGGCCTTCTCAGGAGAAAGTATGGCCAAGGAAGAAGTGCTCGAATTTCCGGGCGTGGTCACCGAATTGCTTCCCAACGCGACATTCCGCGTGAAGCTCGAAAACGATCACGAGATCATCGCCCACACCGCCGGGCGCATGCGCAAGAACCGCATCCGCGTTCTCGCCGGCGACAAGGTCCTGTGCGAGATGACCCCCTACGACCTCACCAAGGGTCGCATCACCTATCGTTTCAAGTGATCTGAAATGGCCGGCCGACCCGACCTGATTCTGGCTTCCGCCTCGCCGCGCCGGCTGGCTCTGCTCAACCAGATCGGTATCGAACCCGAGCATCTGGTGCCGGCCCATGTCGATGAGACCCCCGAAAAGGGCGAGTTGCCGCGCAAGCTGGCCCAGCGCCTGGCCGACCTCAAGGCGCTGACGGCACAGCACAAGGCGCGCGTTGCCGGCTTCGGCTCCACATCGCTGGTCCTGGCAGCCGACACGGTCGTCGCCGTGGGGCGTCGCATCCTGCCCAAGGCCGAGACCATGGAAGAGGCGTCCGACTGCCTCCGCCTGCTCTCCGGCCGCGCCCACCGCGTCTATACCGGCGTCACGCTCATCACGCCTTCCGGCGCCCGCCGTCATCGCCTCGTCGAAACCCGCATCCGCTTCAAGCGCCTCTCCAACAAGGAGATGGAGGCCTATCTTGCCAGCGCCGAATGGCGCGACAAGGCCGGCGGTTATGCCATCCAGGGCATTGCCGGCTCCTTCGTGGTCAAGCTTGTCGGCTCCTATTCCGGCGTCGTCGGCCTGCCGCTCAACGAAGTCACCCAGCTTCTCGCCGGCGAAGGCTATCCTGTCCATTTCAACTGGCTCAACCAGTCGAGCCTATCGGGCGTCTGATGCCGGACGTCCCGCAAAAGAAGTGTCCCATCTGCGGCAAGCCGGCCGTGGACGCGTTCAAGCCCTTCTGCTCGAAACGCTGCGCCGATATCGACCTCAACCGCTGGCTCACCGGCAATTATGTCATCCCCGCCCGCGATGACGAGCCGCTCCCGGATCGCGACGACGAGAACTAGCTCGGCTCAGCCGTCCCCCTCTTTTCCACCCCTGCTTTCAAGGACGGCCGGGCGGGGGTGGTCTGAATTTGCCCTTCTGCCCGAGTTTCGCCCACCGCCGGACAAGCCCGGGCGGCAGACCAGGAGCTGCTTTATCCACACCACCTTTTCCCGCTTGCGCGGCAAAAACCGTTCCCCTATAAGGCCCGTGGCTCGCGGCTCCCGCCGCATCGGCCCGATGCCCAGATAGCTCAGTTGGTAGAGCAGCGGATTGAAAATCCGCGTGTCGCTGGTTCGATTCCGGCTCTGGGCACCACCATTCTCTCACACTAGTAGAGCCTGATATCACCCGCATAACGCTGGCAGGCGCCTGTTAGGCTGCGTGGTCTTCGATCAGTTCGGAAACTGGCTGGTCCCAGAGCATGATCGCTTCGTGCGAAGCGATCGCCACGAGCATCCAGACGGCGAAGCTGACGGCGGCGGCTAAGAGCCACCCTTTTGCGCGATAGGTCATGTCCATCCATTGCCATGGCGACTCAGCTGCGTTCAACCCGTTCACGGATCAGTGGCAACAATCTAACCGCAATTCATAAAAAAGACCCGGATACCTGGGGGAGATATCCGGGTCTTTTTGGCTCTGGCGCCGTTCGCCGCAAGTCGCCGAGGGAGGGTCGCGCCCTGCGTGAGGCTTGCCGAGCTTTCGGGAGCCGCGCTTCGTGCCATCCGGCACCGCGCTGCATCCTTGAGACAATAGATAGGTCGGGCCGCAGCCCATTCAAGAGGGCCGACGCGCGCCGCCTTCGATGCGCTAGATGAGTGAGCTCAGCATCGTACCGGCGACCGCAACGAGCCCGACCGAGCAGAGCCCGGCTGCCAGCAGCATCGTTCGCGTGCGCCGCACATGTCCGCCGCGCCGCGCCTTGCGCAGCAGGGCCTCGAGATCGCCGCCGAATTGATCCGATAGATTTGCCATGGTCCCGCCCCGCTTCGGCAGTGCGTCAATGCCGGTTGCTCCGTCGGGCGGCCGCCTTGATGGGCCGTTTCTCACCCTGATAGAGGCGACAATAAGTCAGGCCCGGCCGGTCCCGAACTCAAGCTTTCAAACGCGGTTAATTTGTTTCAAATGCCATCCGATCCAATCTTGTATGGTAGATATTGTCTTGGCATCCCGAACGTGGCAGAACGCTGGTCATGACCCAGCCCAGCCATCTCCATCCCGATCGCCTGTTTCCCGCCGCCGAGCCCGCCCGCGCCATTGCGCGCGATCTGTATCCGGCAGTTCGCGACCTGCCGATCGTCAGCCCTCATGGCCATACCGACCCGTCCTGGTTCGCCCGCAACGACCGGTTCGCCAGCCCCACGGCGCTGTTCCTGACGCCAGACCACTATGTGCTGCGCATGCTCAGGAGCCGCGGCATCTCCTATGATGCGCTGGGCATTGCGCGAAAGGACGGTAAGCCTGTCGAGAGCGATGGCCGCAAGGCCTGGCGGCTCTTTGCCGAAAACTACGCCCTCTTTGCCGGCACACCTTCGAAAACCTGGATCGATCATTCCCTCCATGCTGTCTTCGGCATTGCCGAGGAATTGTCCGGCGCAACGGCGGACAGCATTTATGACGCGATCGATGCGCGTCTGGCCTCGCCTGATCTCCTGCCGCGCGCTATTCTCGATCGTTTCAAGGTCGAGGTCATCGCCACCACCGAATTTGCGCTCGATCCGCTGACCCATCACCAGTCCATGCTCGACCAGGGGCTGATCGGCCAGGTGCGCACCACCTACCGCCCGGACGACGTCACCGATCCCAGCCGCGCCGCCATCGTTGAGAACCTTCACAAGTTCGGCGAGCTGACCGGCGAGGATGTCAGCAGCTGGAATGGCCTCATCAACGCGCACCGGGCAAGGCGCGACTATTTCCGACGCTTCGGCGCTGTTGCCACCGATCATGGCGTGCCCACGGCCAACACCGCCGATCTTTCGGCCCCTGAAAAACAGGCTTTGCTCGACAAGGTGCTTTCGGGCCGCCACGACGCTGTCGACGCCGAACTCTTCCGCGCGCAGATGCTGACCGAAATGGCGCTTCTGTCGGTAGAGGACGGCATGGTCATGCAAATCCATGCCGGCTCGCGCCGCAATACCGATCCATTGCTGTTCGCCGAGCGCGGGGCCGATCTCGGCGCCGATATTCCAGGCCCCACCGATTATGTCGGCGGACTGCGCGCGCTGCTCTCGCGTTGCGGCAACGAGCCCAATCTGCGGCTCATCATGTTCGTGCTCGACGAAACCACCTATGCGCGCGAACTCGCACCCATGGCCGGCTACTGGCCCTCGCTCCTCGTCGGTCCGCCCTGGTGGTTCCACGACAGCCCGCAGGGCATCCGCCGCTATCTCGACCAGGTCGTCGAAACGGCCGGTTTCTACAACCTCGCCGGCTTTAACGACGACACCCGCGCGCTGCTCTCGATCCCTGCGCGCCACGACGTCTGGCGCCGCGAGGTCTGCCACTTCCTTGCCACCTGGGTCGCCGAACATCGCCTCAGCAAATCCAGCGCCGAGGACATCGCCATCCACCTGAGCTACCAGGCCGCCAAGGACGCCTACAAGATCGGGTAGTCTTCCACTGCTTGGTTGTTGTTTCCGGACACGGCACTCGCTCAGGCGTTGTCCTCCATCAAATCTATCGGCTCCATCGTCACCTCCCCCTCAAGGGAGAGGGTAGCGCCGCTAGGCCCGCATGGGCCGTAGCAAAACTAGGGTGGGGGTGCCTGCCGAACCATCGATGAACCGCGGATACCCATTCCCTCATTGCCCGTCCGCCGGGCTAAGCCTCTTCCTGCACGATGCTCGCAGGATCGCCCTGACGAATCCAACGCCGACACAGCGGTCATACCGCTTCCAACCACACTTTCATCACCTTCTCGCGCCACCTGCACTCAACCGTCGAATCGTCGGCCCTCTTCTGCTCTAATGGCGCCCATGGTGAATCAGTCTCCCGTCGAAACCGCGCTCAGCCGCGCCATGATCCGCTGGTCCCTGACCAAGTCCACGCCGGTGGCTGAAACGCCCCGCAGCTGGATCTTCCGTGTCGACCAGAACGGCCGCAACCGCGCCGCCCTGAAAATCCTGAAGGCCCATGTTGCCGAGGAGGAGGGCAGGGGCGCCCAACTGTTGCAGTGGTATGGCGGCGAGGGCGCGGCCACCGTGTTCGACATCCATGGCAATACCATCTTCATGGAATGGCTCGATGGCGGTACGCTGGGCGACGCGGCCCGCGCCGGTCGCGACGAGGAAGCCACCATCGCGATCGCGACCCTTGTCGCCAACCTGCACCGACCGCGCGACGGCGACCTGCCGCAATTGCAGCCGTTGCGCGAGCGCTTTCAGCCTCTGTTCGACAGCGATGTGCGCTCCTGGCCCCATACCGCGCGCGATCTCTATGCGCGGTCGAGCGGCATAGCACTGCGTCTGTTCGACCGGCCTACGGCGCAGGTGCCGCTGCATGGCGATCTGCACCACGACAATATCCTGTCCTCGGATCGCGGCTGGCTGGCCATAGACCCCAAGGGTGTCTACGGCGATCCCAGCTACGATCTGGCCAATGTTTTCATCAATCCCATCAATGCCAACAACATGGCGGCCGACCCGCAGCGGATCGCCGCGCGCGTCGAGATCCTGTCCCAGCGCCTTGGCTATCCCAAAAAGCGGCTTCTTGGCTGGGCCGCGGCCCATGCCGCGCTCTCGGCCTGCTGGGACCTGGCCGACGGCCGCCCCATCACCGGCGTGCTGGCCTGCCTTCCCAATCTCCTCAGCGCTTACGATCAGGCCTGACGTCCATGTCCAATCTGTCCCGCCGCGCCGTCCTGGTCCTCGGCTCCGCCTCGCTGCTCTCGGCCTGCGCGGCCACCATCCCGCCCTTGCCGGCCACGGTTTCCGATCGGCCGGAAGATCTGACGCGCGACCAGATCGTTACCACCATCAATGATGTACGCCGCGCCAACGGCGCTGGCCCCTGGCGCTACAGTCCCGCGCTTGAAACGGCGGCGCGCTCCCAGGCGCGCCTCATGGCGCGGCAGGACAAGCTCAGCCACGACCTCGGTGTCACCCTGCGCCAGCGCGTCACCGAGGCGGGCTATATGCTGGCCGTGGGTGAAAATGTCGCCAAGGGCTACAAGACGCTGCCGACCACCATCGAAGGCTGGCTCGCGTCCCAGGGACACCGCAACACGTTGCTCTCGACCCGTTTCACCGAATTCGGTCTCGCCTTCGCCCGCACCAATTCCGGCAAGCTCTATTGGGCCCTCATCGCCGGCGGCCCCTACGAAGCCTGGTCTTAGGACCGTGCCCTCGGCAAATCGCTCCGGTTGAGCGATTTCAGGTCCTAAGGCCATGAGAGTGATGCTGGAATGGCGGGGAGACAGTGCCCCCCTAGCGTCCGAAGACCAGCACCGTCTCCACATTGCCATCCCCGCCGGCGATGGGCGACACAACTTGGGTCCGCAGTGTAAACCCCGCCGCCTCGACGAACGCCACCACCTCGTTCAGCGCCCGCCCCGCAGCCGCGCTATCGGTGACAATCCCGCCCTTGCCGACGAAATCCCGGCCCACCTCGAACTGCGGCTTGAACAGCAGCACGGCCTGCGCGTCTGGTCCGCACAGGCCCAGCGGCGCCGCCAGGACCTTGGTCAGCGATACGAAACTCACATCGCTCACCAGCAGGTCGACAATTTCAGGAATGGTCTGCCTGTCCAGGTCCCGCGCATTGGTCCCCTCAAGGCTCACGACGCGCGCATCGCTGCGCAGGCTCTCATGCAGCTGGTCATGCCCGACGTCCACGGCAAACACCTTTGCCGCCCCGCGTTCCAGCAGCACCTGGGTAAAGCCGCCGGTCGACGCGCCAATATCGAGGCACACCTTGCCCGCAACGTCGATCCTGCCGGCATCGAGCCCTGCAATCAGTTTGAGCGCCGCGCGCGACACATAGCCCGCCGCCGGATCGTCCAGCGTCAGCGCGTCGTCGGGCCCTACCATCTGATTGGGCTTTCGGGCGGGCTCGCCGTTGACCGAGACGGTACCGCGCAGAATGGCATCGCGTGCCCGGGCGCGGCTCGGCATCAGCCCGCGCTGCTCCAGCGCCAGGTCGAGCCGGATGCGGCTCACCCTTTGACCAGCCGCTCGATCTTGCCCAGCGCCGTGTCGCTGGCTTCCTCATAGGCGATGGTGCTCTGGAAGCGTCCGTCGGCACCGATCAGGAAGGTCAGCGCCGTATGGTCGACAAGGTAGAATTCGCTGTCCACATCGCCTGATTTTTCCGAGAAGACACCGAATGCCGCCTTGGCTTTATCGGTTTCCTCAAGGCTGCCAACGAGCCCGATTACGCTGGGGTCGAACCCTTCCACATAGGCCTTGACCATTTCGGGCGTGTCGCGCTCGGGATCGACGGTCACGAAGATGATCCGCAGGTCCTCAGGCGTCAGCCCCAATTGCGCGCGCCAGGCGGCCGTCTCCGCCAGGGTGGTTGGGCATACATCCGGGCAGAACGTATAGCCGAAAAAGACCAGACTCGGCGTTCCCCGCAGGTCGTTCTGGGTGAAGGTCCCGCCCTTGGTGGAATTGAGCGCGAATTCCTGCCCTGTCACGCCCAGCGGCCGCTGCGGCGGGCGGAAGGCATAGAGTGCCGTCGCTCCGATGGCAGCAACGGCGACCATCACCCAGAGCACGATGCGGAAATTGCGAAGAGTCTTGTTGGCTGTCATGTTTCACCCGCGACGTCTGCTGGCGAGGGTGGCCCTCAATTGGCGTCCAGCGGCTCCGTACCCACGGCCTTGCCGTCGCGGTTGAGCGTGATCTTCTCGATCCGGGCTTCGGCGGTCTTGAGCAGCATTTCGCAATGCGCCTTCAGCGCCTCGCCGCGCTCATAGATGGCGATGGATTCGGCAAGCGGCGCGCGTCCGCTTTCGAGCTTGGCCACGATCTGCTCGAGCTGCTCGAGCGCGGTTTCGAAGCTGAGCGTTTTCACGTCGTCATGTGCTGTATCGGCCATTCCATCCCCGCGCGTTCATAATTCGTTCATCTCAGCGGTCCAGGAGTGCCGCCACGTGCTGGCTCACACCGCCGGCGAGACCCTGGAGGTCATAGCCACCTTCGAGCAGCGACACAATCCGATTGCCGCAACGCCGCTCCGCAACCTCCATCAACTTGCCCGTGAGCCAGCCGTAATCCTCGTCCACCCATTCGAGCTGCGCCAACGGATCGCGGGCATGCGCATCAAAGCCCGCCGAGATGAGCAGCAGGTCCGGCGCAAAATTATCTAGTTCCGGCAGTATCTTATCGAGATAGGCTTCGCGCATCGCCACGGCGCCCGAATCCGCAGGCAGGGCCACGTTCACCACGTTCCCGACCCCCGTCTCACTCGGCGCGCCCGTGCCGGGATAGAGCGGCATCTGGTGGCTCGACGCGTAAAAGACGCTCGCGTCGTCCTTGAAAATATCCTGCGTGCCATTGCCGTGATGCACGTCGAAATCCACGATCGCCACCCGCTCCGCCCCATATTTCCGCTGCGCCTCCCGCGCCACGATGGCCACGGTATTGATGAGGCAAAAGCCCATTGGCGTTCGGATTTCTGCATGATGCCCGGGCGGGCGGATGGCGCAGAAGGCATTGTCCACCTCGCCCAGCAGCACCGCATCGAGCGCCGCAAGCGCACCCCCCAGGCCTGTGGCGATGACATCCAGCGATTTGCCCGAAATAAAGGTATCGCTGTCGATCTGCCCCATACCCTCGGCCGGCCGCGCATCACGCAGTCGCGCAAGATAGGCTTCGTCATGAACCAGTTCCGTCAGCAGCAGGTCGCCATAGGGCGCATTGCGGCGCAAGAGCTGAGAAAATTGAGGCGCCGCAAGGGCATCCTCTACCGCGCGGATGCGGTCAGCGCGCTCCGGATGACCCTGTGGGGTCAGGTGGTCGGCAAAATTGGGCTGGCTCACCAGGAGCGTCGTCAAAGGGTTTCTCCCCACAGCATCGGTCACAAGACTGCCAACAGGCTCGGCCCACGCGACGCGTGCATTCGCGTCCCGTCTTGACGCGGGCATGACCTATTGTCAAACACCGCGCATGTCCCAGCCGTTCCACACGACCCTCGATCAGGCTGCAGCCCTGCTGCGCGCGGGACAGCTGTGTGCTTTCCCAACCGAGACCGTCTACGGTCTCGGGGCCGACGCAACCAATCCCGATGCGGTCCTGGCCATCTACCAGACCAAGGGCCGTCCACGCTTCAATCCGCTGATCGTGCACTGCGCTGATCTCGCGATGGCGGAGCGCTATGCCGGGTTCTCGCCTTTGGCCCGAAAGCTGGCCGAGGCCTTCTGGCCCGGGCCGCTCAGTATCGTGCTGCCGCTTCGGCCCGGCCACAGCCTCGCGGACATTGCCACGGCCGGCCTGGATACGGTCGCGCTGCGTGTGCCGGACCATCCTCTGGCCCTCCAACTCTTGCATGCGGCCGACCGGCCACTGGCAGCGCCATCAGCCAATCCGTCCGGCAAACTATCGCCAACGACGGCGGAGCAGGTGCGCAAAGGCTTTGGCAACAGGGTGCCCGTGCTCGACGGCGGCCCCTGCAAGGCAGGCGTCGAATCCACGATCGTCGCGCTCGATGGCGAGCGCATCATCCAGCTGCGCGCCGGTGCGCTGGCCCGAGAGGATATCGAAAACGCGACAGGACTTCGGGTGGAGCTGGCCGCTGAAGGCGCCGCCATATCAGCGCCCGGCATGCTGCTGAGCCACTACGCGCCCAATGCGCGCATGCGTCTCGATACATCGCCGCAGCCCGGTGAGGCTTGGCTCGCCTTCGGTCCGAGCGAGGCCTTCCCCGGCCCAACCCGCAATCTCTCGCTAGGCGGCGATCTGCGCGAAGCCGCCCGAAATCTCTTCGCCATGCTGCATGAACTCGATGCCGCGGGCACCGCCATGATCGCCGTGTCTCCCATTCCGGAAACAGGCCTCGGCGAAGCCATCAATGACCGGCTTCGCCGCGCTGCCGCGCCGCGGGAACCGACAGCCGCCTAGTCTCGCACCTTGTAAGGCTTCTGGTCGCGCATGAACCGCGCCAAAGCCTCGAGATCGGCATCTCCGCCGGGCGGCAGGATCACGCGGATATTCACATACAGATCGCCATCGCCATAGAGCCCTTTTCCCTTGAGGCGCAGGGCCTTGGACGTATCGACACCCGGCGGCAGCGTCAGTTCCACCGAACCATCCAGGGTTGGCACACGCACCTTGGCGCCCAGCACTGCTTCATAGAGTGTCACCGGGACGTCAGTGCGAATGTCGCTGCCATCCTTACGGAAGGTCTTCGACTTCTCGAACTTTACAGTCACCAAAGCGTCGCCGGGCTCGCCAAACGGGTTCGGCGTGCCTTGGCCCTTGAGGCGGATTTGCTGGCCTTCTTCAACCTTTTCCGGAAGCTTGACCGAAAGCACCTTGCCGGAGGGCATGCGAACCGGAATTGACGCGCCCTTATGGGCGTCTTCAAGCGACACGGCCACGTTGACGACGACATCGTCGCCCTTCATGCGCGCACCAGCGCCACCTGCAGCAGCACCCGTAAACGGGTCCCACTGGGCGCCACCGGCGGTTCCACGCGCCCCGGCGCCACCGCGTGGCTGGCCGCCGAAACCGCTCATGAATTCCTTGAGGATATCCTCAGCCGAAAAGCCTCCGGCACCGGCGCCGGGTCGCGCGCCCGGACGTGCCCCGCCAAAGCCGCCATTGCCAAAGCCGGCAAAGCGCGGATTTCCCTCAGCGTCGATTTCGCCGCGGTCGAACTGGGCCCGCTTTTCCTTGTCGTTGAGCAGGTCATAGGCGTGTGTAGCCTCGGCAAACTTGCCATGGGCCGAGGCGTCGTCGGGATTTTGGTCAGGGTGATATTTCTTGGCCAGCTTGCGATAGGCGGACTTGATGTCCTTCTCGCTTGCGGACCGCGGCACCCCAAGGACGGTGTAAGGATCGCGCATGTGGTCCAATCTTTGATTGAGGGCATTGTTCGCCCCGCATTTGAAGTCCTATATGGCCACGCCCCCCGCCCTTGTCCAGTTGCGGGACCGGGCAAATCGCAGGAAATATCGTCATGCTGCAGACCCTGACAGAACGCCTCTTCGACGATAGCGACCGCTCGGAGCTTGATCCGTTTGCCGTGTTCGAGGAATGGTTTGCCCTGGCTGAGGACAGCGAACCAAACGATCCGCACGCCATGGCCCTGGCCACTTCCGATCCCTCGGGGCTGCCCGATGTGCGCATGGTCCTGCTCAATCGGCGGGACGCGCGGGGCTTTTGCTTCTTCACAAATTTCGAAAGCGAGAAGGGCAGGCAGTTGCTGGCCAACCCGCAAGCCGCAATGGTCATGCACTGGAAAAGCCTCAGGCGTCAAATCCGTATGCGCGGACCTGTCGAGGAGGTGACGCCGGCCGAGGCAGACTCCTATTTTGCTTCGCGCGCTAAGGGCAGTCGCATAGCCTCGGCTACTTCGAAACAGTCCCGACCCCTTAAGAGCCGGCAGCAGATGATGGATGAGGTTGCATCCCTGACCGCCATGATCGGCGATGGGGACATGCCCCGCCCGGCGCACTGGTCCGGGTTTCGCATCGTGCCGACTGCTATCGAGTTCTGGAAGGATGGCGAATTCCGCCTTCACGATCGCGTGCGCTTCACGCGCGATGCCCCCGATACTCCTTGGGCCAGCACCCGGCTTTACCCCTGAAATCAGCGGTGCCTGCCGTCATTGTTCAAACTAGCGAAACACGTTGGCGCTATTGTCTGGCCCGACCTTTGGGATTGAGCACTCTTGCGAATACTGATCAGGACCTCGAAATGGGCGATTTGGGCACGTCGTCTCGGCAGTCTTGCCGTGCCGCTCACGATCGTGCCGGTCCTCATGCATCGTGAGCGATTTCTCGACTCTGCGGCCTTTCTCGTGGTCGCGCTATTTGCCTGCGCCGTGGCCGCCCTGGCGGTCCTGGCTGCGCTCGTGGCTTTGGTGCGGCTTTGGTACACGGGCGACCAAGGTTGGGGCAGGGCGCTGGCCGGCTTGTTTCTGGGTGTGTTTTGCCTGGCGCCTTTCGCCTGGTATGGCTCACTAGCCCTGCGCTACCCGATCGTTACCGACATAGCGACCGCTCCGCGCGGAGAACTGCCGCTTTTGTTTGAGCCGGACACGGCTAGCATGCCACCGCCGCAAGTGCTGACACCCGAGCAGCAGCAGGCGTATTTCCCCAACGCCACCACACGCACCTATCCGCTGGACCCCCTTCAACTCTTTGCAATTGTTGAGCATCTGGCGGAGGAGCAGGGCTGGGAAATCCGCCAGCGTCGTGAGCCCGACATCAATGGCGAACCTGGTCGCCTCAATGCCCGTATCGTAACGCTGTTGGGTTGGCGGGAAGAAGCCGTGCTGCGGGTTTCCGCAGTGGCGGAGGGTGCTGCGGTTGACATGCGCTCTGCCTCGATCGGGGCCTTGCACGATCTCGGCTCCAACGGCGAGCGCATCAGTGACTTCCTGGTCGCGCTAGACAACGAGGTCACCGCTTTCCTGCGCGACAACCCCAATATCAATCAGCCCGACGTGCCAGAGGCTGAGGAGCCGGCTCCCGAGGTCGAAACCGGCAACGGCTAGACGCTCAGCGTCCGTCGCACTGCGTCGTTCCAGCCGGCGATCTTGCGCCGTCGCGCTTCTGCGTCCATCTGCGGCTCGAAGCGCTGGTCGCATGCCCAACTGGCCGCAAATTCGTCCATCCCCGGCCAGACGCCTGCCTTCATCCCGGCGAGCCATGCGGCGCCCAGTGCGGTGGTTTCGAGGATCGTCGGCCGATCCACCGGCGCATCGAGAATGTCGGCGAGGAATTGCATTGTCCAGTCAGAAGCTACCATGCCCCCATCCACGCGCAGCACGGTGTCATTGGCTCCACCCCGCCAATCCTTGCGCATGGCTTCCAGCAAATCGCGGGTCTGGTAGCTGACCGCCTCCAGCGCGGCTCTGGCGATCTCGGCGGGCCCGGTATTGCGGGTAATTCCATAGATCGCGCCACGCGCTTCGGCATCCCACCAGGGCGCGCCCAGGCCCACGAAAGCGGGCACCATATAGACGTTCTGGCTGGGGTCGGCGCTGCGTGCCAGGGGCCCGGTCTCGCTGGCATGCTGGACCAGCTTCAGTCCATCTCGAATCCACTGCACAGCGGCCCCAGCGATAAAGATCGAGCCCTCAAGCGCATAGGTCGTCTTGCCATCGAGCCTGTAGGCAATGGTGGTCAGCAGCCGGTTCTGCGAGGGCACCATATCCGCGCCGGTATTGAGCAGCGCGAAGCATCCAGTGCCATAGGTCGATTTCAGCATGCCCGGCTCAAAGCAGGCCTGGCCGATCGTCGCAGCATGCTGGTCGCCCGCTACTCCGAGAATTGGGATATCGGCACCGAACAGGCTCGCTTCGCAGGTCCCGAAATCATCAGCGCAATCCTTTACCTCGGGGAGGATGCTCATCGGCACGTCGAGTAGGGCGCAAAGTTGATCGTCCCAGCGATTATGCGCAATATCGAACAGGAGGGTACGCCCGGCATTTGTCGCGTCAGTCGCGTGGACCTGTCCGCCTGTCATTCGCCAGATGAGAAAGCTGTCCACCGTGCCGAAGGCCAGCTCGCCTGCCTCGGCTCTCTCCCGCGCGCCCTCCACATGGTTGAGCAGCCACTTGACCTTTGTGCCTGAAAAATAAGGGTCGAGCAGAAGTCCGGTGCGCTCGGTTACCATGGCCTCGTGTCCGGCTTGCTTCAGTTCTGCGCAAAGGCCGGCGGTGCGACGGTCCTGCCACACGATGGCATTGTGGATCGGCTTGCCGGTCTTCCGGTCCCAGATCACTACGGTCTCTCGTTGGTTCGTGATGCCGATCGCGGCGATGTCCGTCGCCGCAAGGCTTGCCTTCTCCAGAGCAGTTTTGACCGACCATACTACGCTTTCCCAGATTTCATCGGGGTCATGCTCCACCCAGCCGTCCTGCGGAAAATATTGGGTGAACTCCTTCTGGCCGACCCCGGCTATCCTGCGCTCGCCGTCAAACACGATCGCCCGGCTCGATGTTGTTCCCTGATCGATCGCGAGTATGTATCTGGTCATTCTTCCTCCATGCCCCTTCCAAGCCGCCTCATCTGAGATGGGAGCGGTTAAGGCTATTTCCTCGCGCCCATAAATGCTTCGAGCCGCGCGACATCCTCCGCGCCCACCTTGAGACCCAGCTTGGTGCGGCGCCAAAGCACATCTTCGCCCGTGCGCGCCCATTCATGTTCGGCAAGATACACGACTTCGGCCGCATACAAGTCCGAACCGAAATTTTGTCCCAGATCGGTGGGTGTCCTGGCAGATCCCAGCAGCTTGCGAGCCCTGGTTCCGTAGAGCCGCATTAGCCGCCGAAGCAGGGTGGCCGGCAATTCAGGATAGTCGAGGCCCAGCCGCCGCACCTCGGTGTCGAAGCTCTTGGGGCCGAAATCGCCGCCGGGCAGGGTGCTCTTCTGTGTCCAGGCGGCGCCCTTCTTGCCCAGCACGTCTTCGATCTTTTCGAGCACCGACTCGGCCAGCCGCCGCGAGGTCGTGAGCTTGCCGCCGAACACGTTGACCACTGCGCCGCTCGTCGTATCTCCGTCGACCTTCAAAACGTAGTCGCGGGTCGCTTCTTGGGCAGCGCTGGCGCCATCGTCGAACAGGGGGCGTACGCCCGAATAGGTCCAGACGATATTGCTCCGGTCGATGCTGCGGGCGAAATATTCGTTGGCGGCGCTCAGAAGATAATCGGTTTCCTCTGGCGTGATCCTCACGTCCTTTGGGTCGCCGGTATAGTCCCGGTCCGTCGTGCCGATCAGCGTGAAGTCGCCCTCGTAAGGGATGGCAAAGAATATGCGTCCGTCGCTGTTCTGGAAGAAGTAGCAGCGATCGTGGTCGTAGAGCTTCTTCACGACGATATGACTACCCTGGACCAGCCGCACATTGTGCCTGCCGTTCTTACCCATGACGCCATTGATGACACTGTCCACCCAAGGACCAGCGGCATTGACCAGCATGCGGGCCCGCACCCTCTGCCGCCCGCCTTCTCCATCGAGGTCGACCGTCCAGCCCCCGTCCGCGCGTCGCGCCGAGACCACTTTGGTCCGGACATGCACGGTCGCGCCCTTATCGGCGGCGTCACGCGCGTTGAGGACCACGAAACGCGCATCGTCTACCCAGCAGTCCGAATATTCGAAGGCAAGGCCATAGCCCGGCTTGAGCGGTTGGCCAGCCTCGTCGCGCTTGAGGTCGAGCGTCTTGGTCGGTGGTAATAGCCGTCGCCCACCCATATGGTCATACATGGCCAGGCCCGCGCGAAGCACGACGGCAGGCCTTAGGCCCTTGTGATGCGGCAGCACGAAGCGCAGCGGCCAGATGATGTGCGGCGCCGAAGCCCACAGGACTTCGCGCTCCGCCAGCGCCTCGTGCACAAGGCGGAATTCGTAATGCTCGAGATAGCGAAGGCCGCCGTGAATAAGTTTGGTGGCCGCCGAACTTGTGCCCGACGCCAGGTCATTCATTTCTGCAAGCGCCACGCTGTAGCCGCGGCCGACGGCATCGCGCGCTACGCTCGCACCATTGATGCCGCCACCGATCACTAAAATATCGAGCATTCCGCCGTCCTATCGCATCATGCTTCGTTTGTAGTTCATATGTTTTCGTATGGGGAGGCGAAATTTTCGTTTTATCGGTCACTCATGGGGCGGATTGACCTGTTGGTTCAACCGGTCTAGGGCAGGTATCTTCCCTTCGGGCCCGGATCCGCTGGCCGATGTTCTCCATCATCTCTGTCATCGCCCCGATCTTTGCACTCATCGGCCTTGGCTATGCCGCGGTGCGATACCGGCTCTACCCTGCCGAGGGTGTGAAAGCGCTCATCGCTTTCGTGAACAATTTCGCGACCCCGTGCCTGCTGTTCTACTCCATCACCACCAGCGATTTCCGCTCCGCCTTCAACATCAGCATTATCGGTCCCTTCTACGCAGGCGCCGCTATCTGCTTCGTCATAGGCATCTTCCTAGCCCGCCGGGCCTTCGGCAATAGTCCGGGCACAAGCGTGTCGGTCGGCTTCGCCGGCACTTTCACCAATACCGTTCTCGTCGGGTTGCCGATCATGAGCCGTGCCTATGGCGGCGACGCCCTGCCGGTGACGCTCTCGATCATCGGCCTGCACGGCGCCATCCTCCTGACGCTGGGCATGGTCACCATGGAACTGGTGCGCCGCAACGGTCAGCCACTGGGCCGCACCCTGCTTGTCGCGACCCGCCGCGTGGTGTCCAATCCGCTGATCTGGGGCATAGCAGCCGGCATTATCGGGTCGCTGCTCAACCTCAAACTGATCGAGCCTGCCGAGGCCTTCTTCCAGATGATGAGCCAGGCGGTGGTTCCTGCTGCGCTGTTCGGCATTGGCGGGGCGCTCAACGAATTCAAGCTGTCCGAAAACTGGAAGCAGGCGCTGGTGGCCTCGCTGATCAAGCTCTTCCTGCACCCCGCCATCGCCTACGTACTGATGATCTGGGTGCTGCACGTGCCTATGGAGGTCGCCCGCTACGGCATCCTGCTTTCGGCGATGCCGGCGGGTGTCAACATCTACGTCTTCGCGACCTACTACGATCGCGGCACCAGCGTTGCCGCCAACGCCATTCTCATCGGCACGGTTCTGTCGGCCTTCACCGTATCGGGCTGGCTCTATATCCTGAGCCTTTAGCCGGCCTTGACCGATAACGTCTGGACAAGTTCTCCAGCCGGGACCGTGCGCAGCGGCAGTGCGCTTTCCCCATCCAGCCCTACCGCCAGGCGGACATATCGCTCGGTCGGGCACAGCTGTTGCATTGGATCAAAGCCGATCCAGCCCAGCCGATCGTCATAGGCCTCGGCCCAGGCATGCAAGCCGCCATCAATGCCGTCGCTGGAGGCGAGATAGCCGCAGACAAACCGTGCGGGAATGTCCAGGGCGCGCGCCGCACCGATGAACAGATGGGCATAGTCTGCCGCCGGCGGCAGCCCGGCCTCGGCGCTTGCTTGTTCCTGCTTCTGCACCTTCTCCCCGGTCGCCTGCATCTGCGACACGGAGCCGTTGGCCTCGGGCAGCCCCAGCGTTTCGGCCACCCGTGCCATCAGGGCGTGGAGGATGTCGAGCCGATTTTCCGTGGAGGTCCGGAACTTGCCCCACACGGTAACCGGTGCCTTGGTCAGTGCGGTGACGCGCTTGTAAAGGGCAGGCACAGGCTCCCCAGGCGCGCGCCCAAGCACCCCATTGGTGTCCTTCGTGATCACCACGCCGCGTGCGGAAATGGTGACCTCGCCCTCGGCTCGGCCTTGGTTGACCAGATGCACCTGATTGCCGAACGCATCGATAAACGGACAGGCATTGTCGATTTCAGCAAGGTCCACTTGCCAGCTCTCGATGGTCTGTCCCGCGCCTGCCGTCGGCGTTAGCAGTAAGTGCAGGACGAGCTGGTTCCAGCCCGGCGGCACCGAAAGGGTAAGGGTGTGGTCAATTTCGATGCGCATGGGCTCAATAGAAGTTGTAGGAGTCCGACAAAGCGTCGGTCACCCGGTTGTTCCGGGCGATGAACTCGTTCAGAAACTCATGCAGTCCATCGGAAAAGATGGCGTCCATGCTGGTATCTTCGACCATGGCGAGGAGCTGCTCGGCAGCCTCGTGGCACTTTTCCTTCCGGCCGTAGAGCTTGGCGAGGTTATCGAGGTTCTGCTGCACGAAGCTCGCGCAATAGACCAGGCTCCGCGGCATTTCCGAGCGCAGGATCAGGAAGTCGGCGATATTCTGCGCCTTGTAGCGGTCATGATAGACGTGCCGATAGGCGCGGTGCGCTGAGGCCGCGCGCAGGATCAGCGTCCATTGCTGGATGTCGAGCTCCCCGCCCACTTGCGTCGCGCGCGGCAGCAGCACGTAATATTTCATGTCGAGGATACGCGCCGTATTGTCGGCCCGCTCGACGAAATTGCCAGCCTGCAGGAAGCTGAACCCGTCGTCGCGCAAGATTGTACCGAGCAGTGCCCCACGGAATTCGTGGCTGCGCTGCTTGACCCACTGCAGCAGCCCCAGAAGCTTGGCACCGCGTACGTCTCGTGGCTTGATCTGCGAAAACTCGAGCCACGCCCCGTTCATGCTTTCCCACATATCCGTGGTGATCGCCGTGCGGACCGATCGCGCATTGGTCCGCGCCGCCTGCAGGCACGAATAGACCGAACTGGAATTGTCCGGGTCGAACATCATGTAATGGGCGACAGTGTTGACGTCAGCCACGTCGTGCTTGGCCAGAAAGCCTTCGTCGACCTCGGCGGCCTGCATCATGGAAACGAGATGCTCGCTTGCCCCGCCCTCGCGGTGGCTGGTGAGGCTCATGCGATAACCCACTTCGAGCAGGCGTGCCATATTCTCGGCGCGCTCGACATAGCGGCTGAGCCAGAAGAGATTGGCGGCAGTGCGTCCGAGCATCCTCATTCGTCCTGAAGTCCTGCCACCATCAATCTTCCAGCACCCACGTATCCTTGGTGCCACCGCCCTGGGACGAATTGACCACCAGCGATCCCTTCTTGAGCGCGACGCGAGTCAGCCCGCCGGGAGTGATCCGCACCTCGTCACCGATCAGCACATAGGGCCGAAGGTCGACATGCCGCGGCGCCACGTCGCCATTGATATGAGTGGGGCAGGTAGAAAGGTTGAGTGTCGGCTGCACGATGTAATTGTCCGGCCGGGCCTCGATCTTCTTCTTGAATTCCGCATGCTGCGCCTTGGTGGCGGTCGGTCCCACCATCATGCCGTAGCCGCCCGAGCCATGTACTTCCTTGACCACGAGGTCGGCGATGTTCTCCAGCACCCAGGCGCGCTGGTCCTCGTCCGTGCAGTTGTATGTCGGCACGTTCTGCAGCAGCGCCTTTTCGCCGAGATAGAACTCGATAATGTCCGGCACATAAGTATAGACCGCCTTGTCGTCGGCAATCCCCGTGCCAGGGGCATTGACGAGCGTGACATTGCCTGCGCGATAGGCATCAAACAGGCCAGGCACGCCCAGCATGGAATCGGGTCTGAAGGTTAGTGGATCGAGGTAATCGTCATCGATGCGCCGATAGATGACGTCCACCTGTTCGGGGCCTGTCGTCGTCCGCATATAGACCTTGCCGCCGTCGACGAACAGGTCGGGGCCTTCGCAGAGCTGCGCGCCCATCTGGTCGGCAAGGAACGAGTGCTCGAAATAGGCCGAGTTGTATATGCCCGGCGTCAGCACTGCGATGTTGGGACTGTTACCCCTAAAACCATCAGGAGCCACGCTTTCCAGCGTTCGTCTGAGGTTTTCAGGATAGGTCTCGACCGGCGCGACCTTGGAGCGATGGAAGAGGTCCGGCGCCAGGAGCATCATCGCTTCCCGGTCTTCCAGCATATAGCTGACACCGCTCGGCGTGCGCAGGTTGTCCTCGAGCACATAGAATTCGTCGGCGCCGACGCGCACGATGTCCACGCCGATGATATGGGCGTAGACGCCCTTGGCCGGATTGAGCCCCATCATCTGCGGGCAGAACGCCGCATTGTTGAGGATCAGCTTTTCCGGCACCCGTCCGGCCTTAAGAATTTCCTGGCGGTGATAGACGTCGTAAAGAAAGGCGTTGAGGGCCTTGACCCGCTGTTCGATCCCCTTGGAGAGCCTGCGCCATTCATTGGCGGCTATGATGCGGGGGATAACGTCGAAAGGGATGACCTTCTCCGTTCCCTCTTCTGATCCATAGACTGCAAAGGTGATACCCAGCTTGCGGAAAATCGCTTCCGCATCCGTCTGCATCAGGGCCAGAGCCTTTTCCGGTTGCTCGTCCAGCCATCCCGCCAGCGCGCGGTAGGGTTCGCGCACGGACCCGTCCGGATTGTACATTTCGTCAAACGGCGTCGTCTCGCCCATGCTTCTCCGCTGGGTTGATAAGGCTGTCCCATCGCAATGACATTGCTACACGTTTGAATCCTGCCGTCCAGACGCCCAAGGCTCTGCTGTGCCGCTTTTTCATGCAGGTCTGGCTTGCGCAGGCATGCGTGAAAATGCTCTCATTCGCGCGCAATCCATGAAATGACTGTCGACCTTCGCGTCTGGCACCCAGCCCCGGACCCTTTCTGATGAGCATTGAAATCCTGCAAACCCACCCGCTCCTGTCTTCGTGCGAAGAAGCGCTCGCGGCCCGCTACACCGTCCACAAGCTCCACGAACAGACTGACAAGGATGCCTGGCTGGTGGAGAACGGCACCCGCATCCGTGCACATGCCGGATCCGGGGTTCAGGCCGATCTCATGGACAAGCTACCCAATCTTGAAATCATCGCCAGCTTCGGTGTCGGCTACGACAATATCGACACCGCTGCCGCCAGGCAGCGCAATATCCGGGTCACCAACACACCCGATGTACTCAATGATGCGGTGGCCGAGCTGACCATCGGCCTGATGATTGCCTTGGCCCGCCGCATTCCGCAATCGGACCAGTTCGTTCGCCAGGGCCAATGGCGCGCAGGCAATTTCGGTCTCTTTTCCGAGCTGACGGGCAAGACCGTCGGCATTCTCGGCCTTGGCCGTATCGGCAAGGAAATTGCCGTGCGCGCCCAGGCGATGAAAATGCGCGTCGTCTATCACGGGCGCCGCCAGCAGCCTTCGGTGCCCTACATCTTCTACGACAATCTTGAGGACATGGCCCGCGACAGCGACTGGCTCGTTGTCATCGCCCCCGGCGGCAAGGGAACGGAGGGCATCGTTTCGCGCAAGGTGCTGGAGGCCCTCGGCCCCGATGGTCGCATCGTCAACGTCGCGCGGGGTACGCTGATCGACGAGGCTGCCATGGTTGATCTCTTGGTCAATGGTGGTCTCGGTGGCGCCGCCCTCGACGTCTTCGAAAAAGAGCCATCGGTGCCTTCCGAACTCCTTGCCCTCGATAATGTCGTCCTCTCTCCCCACCAGGGCAGCGCCACGCATCAGACACGCGACGCTATGGGCGCGCTGCTGGTCGCCAATCTCGAAAAGCACTTCGCTGGCGAACCGCTGATTTCGGCGGTGGTGTAACCCCTCATCCGCCCTTCGGGCACCTTCTCCCACAAGGGGAGAAGGCGGCGCCGTGACTGACCGGCCACTGGGGCACCCCTCTCCCCTTGCGGGAGAGGGTAGATCGGCCAGAGGCCGAGACGGGTGAGGGGTACTCTCCGGTTCACCTCACTCCAAATCCACCTGGCTCATCACCCCCGCCGCGTGAATGCACACGATATCGAGCCGTTCCGGCCCCAGATTGGTGAACTTGTGCGGCACCCCGGCCGGCGCCACGGCGATATCGCCCGGCCCCACCTCGAACCTCTCGTCCCCGATCACCACTTCAGCCCGTCCACCCCGCACCACCCAGGTCTCGGCATAGGGATGGGTATGCCGGCCCGGTCCCTGGCCCGGTTCGTTGTCGACGGCAAAGAACGAAATCGGCGTGCCATGGGCCTCGCCCTCGAACCGGATCGTCCGGCTGGTGCTCTTCGGCCGCTCGGCGGCGCGCAGGATATGGGCCATCTCAAAAAAACCTCCACTTCTGCCTTGGTAACGAACAGGGCGGCCCGGTTTCGACACGAAATCCGAAATCCTGCCCTGCAGAGAAGTCCGATTTCCACCGTCGCTGGAAACGGCTAGCTTGCGCGCGAATTCAGGATGCGGCCTCGGCCCATAGGAGCGAAACGATGACGGAGTGGTGGCGCGGCGGAGTGATCTATCAGGTCTACCCCCGCTCGTTTCAGGACAGCAATGGCGATGGCATCGGCGATCTGCCCGGCATCATCGACCGGCTCGATCATATCGCCAGCCTGGGCGTCGACTGCATCTGGCTCTCGCCCATCACCATGTCGCCCCAGGCCGACATGGGCTATGACGTGTCCGACTACATGCAGGTCGATCCGCTCTTCGGCTCCCTGCGCGATTTCGACGTGCTGATGGAGCGCGCCCATGCGCTCGGCCTCAAGGTCATCATGGACCAGGTGGTCAGCCACACCTCCGACCAGCATCCTTGGTTCGCCGAATCCAGTTTCTCGCGCGATAACGCCAAGGCCGACTGGTATGTCTGGGCCGATGCCAATCCCGATGGCACGCCGCCCAACAACTGGCTCTCGGTCTTCGGCGGTTCGGCCTGGGAATGGCATACTGCCCGCAAGCAGTATTACCTGCACAATTTCCTAACTTCCCAGCCCGATCTCAACTTCCACAATCCCGCCGTCCAGGAGGCGGTGCTCGACGTCATGCGCTTTTGGCTCGATCGTGGGCTCGACGGCTTCCGGCTCGACACCGTCAACTACTATTTCCACGATGCGCGCCTGCGCTCCAATCCGCCGCTAAAGTCATTGAAGGGCAAGCCGGCCACCAATCCCTACGACATGCAGAGCCACAAGTTCTCCAAGAGCCAGCCGGAAAATGTCGACTGGCTGCGCAAGGTGCGGGCTCTGCTCGATCAGTATCCGGGCACGACGACCGTGGGCGAAGTGGGCGACGAAGAGCGCGGCGTCGAGCTGATGGCGCAATACACGTCCGGCACCGACATGCTGCACATGTGCTATTCCTTCGATTTCCTGGGCCCCAAATTCTCGGCCCAGCACTTCCGCACCAAGGTCGAGTCCTTCTTCGAAGTGGGCAAGTCCGGCTGGCCCTGCTGGAGCTTTTCCAACCACGACGTCATCCGCCATATGACGCGCTGGGCGCCGCATAGCGTATCCCCGGCCGATCTGGCCCGCCAGGCCGCGGCCCTCGTGCTCACGCTCAAGGGCTCGGCCGGCCTCTACCAGGGCGAGGAACTGGGCCTGCCGGAAGCCGATATTCTTTATGAGGAGCTCACCGACCCACGCGGCATCCGCTTCTGGCCGGGCGACAAGGGCCGCGATGGCTGCCGCACGCCGATCCCCTGGCAGCACGGCATGAACCATGCCGGCTTCACCACGGGCACACCCTGGCTGCCGGTCAAGCATGCTGCCGCTGCTCTCAGCGTAGAAGTGCAGAATGCCGATCCGGACTCCACCCTCAATTTTTACCGAAAATTCCTCGCCTGGCGCAAAACCCACCCGGCTTTGGTCACCGGCGATATCACTTTCTTCAACTGCAGCGAGCCGGTCCTGGCGTATCGCCGCTCCGCCGGCAACAAGGACCTCATCTGCGTCTTCAATCTGTCGGGCGAACCGCTCAGCACAAAGCTATCCAAGGTCGAACTGATCCTCGAGCCAGTGAGCACCAATGCTACGCTCGACGGCTCGACACTCCACCTCGGCCCCAATGGCTTCGCCATCCTGCCCGCCCCCGCCGGCGAGGGCAAGGTCAGCTACAAGGCGAGCTGAGAGGCTTCTGCACCCGCGACGCGGCTCCTCTTCCTGGAAAGGGGGAGGCTGGGGCTATAGGCGCGATTTGCTTTCGGCCCGCTTGCCCTGCCACCGGATCAGCATCACCACCGCAGGAATGGCAAAGCTCAGCATGAGCAGCCGGATCACATGGTGCGCGGCAATGAATGCGGTATCGTAGCCCAGCGCGATGCCCAGCGCGCCCATGCCTTCAAGGGCCCCTGGGGAAAGACCGAGCCAGATCTGCCCGAACGGCATGTCGACCAGCTGTGCCACGCCAAATGCCATGACGGTGACAATGCTCACCGTCATGGCCGTGGCAATGAGCCCGCCCTTTGCAGCAGACAGGAATTCTGTCCGCGTGATTCCCACAAATCGCGATCCTATCAGCGCGCCAGTGAGAATGAACGTTCCGATGACAAATGGCTGGGGCAGGGCCTCCGTATAAAGGCCACCCAGTTTGGCGGCTGTGGCCGCCGCCATGGCACCCAGGACCATTCCTGCCGGCACCTTGAGCCGCATGAACAACAGCCCCGCCGCCAAACAACCCCCTGCCAAAAGCAGCAGTTGCAGCGGGTCGAGTGTGTCGCCGGCCAAGGGCGCGGCGAAATGGTCGATTGGCAGAAATACCGAGCCGATCGGTACGGCTATGGTGAGCATGAAGATGCGGATCACCTGGATGATCACGATCTGGCGCGGATTACCCACGCCGGTCGCGGCGATGCCCATCACAAAGCTCAGATGTCCGGGAAACGAACTGAGATAGGCCGTGCCTGGATCGAGCTTGAAGACCTTAGTCAGCATCCAGCCGGTGGTTGCGACGATGATCACGAGCTCGATTGCGAGCGCTGCCAGCGATACCGGCCAGCTGGCCAGGAGGCTCAGACTGTTCGGGGCGACGCTCGCGCCCATTGCCATGCCGATCAGCACGAAGGTTACATTGCGCAGCCAGTCAGGCGTCATGACACTCGCGCCGGCCATTGCTGCGATGGTCACTGCCAGTGCCCCACCCATCAGCCATCCCGCGGGCAGGCCGAGGATCGTGGCCAGAACTCCGCCAAGCGTCGCTATGCCGAGTGTCAGCAACACGGGAAATGCCTGTCCCTATCGTCGGACGCGGCATATGCCGGTTCGCTGATAATGTCAGAAGTCATGCTGGTCGGACTGCCCTATATTGGGGAGCCCGACCTTGAACACGATCAGCGCGTGTTGTGCAACATGCCCTGAAAGGCGCGGAAGCTGGACTTGGGCGTCCGTTTTTGGGTCTCGTAATCCACATGCACGAGGCCGAACCGCTTGTTGTAGCCCTCGGCCCATTCGTAATTGTCGAGCAGCGACCAGGCGAAGTAGCCGCGCACATCGGCGCCGGCTTCGCGTGCGGCCAGCACCGCCTTGAGGTGGTCTTCGTAATATTTCGTGCGACGCGGGTCGTTATCGCTTTCCACTTCGGCCATGCCGTTCTCTGTGACGTAGAGCGGCAGCTTGGTATAGTCGCTGGAAACGCGCACCAGGAGGTCCGACAGGCCCTTTGGATAGATTTCCCAGCCGATATCGGTCTTTTCGAGAGGGCCCTTGACCTGCTCGGTAGGACGGCCGGGTTCGGACGAAGTCTTATAGAGACCACGCGTGTAGTAGTTGATGCCCAGCCAGTCGAGCGGCCGCGACACTACCGCCATGTCGTCCTGATAATTGGCCGGCAGGTAAGGCGCGAGCCACTTGGTGAGCACTTCGGGATATTCGCCCTTGAGCACGCCACCGAGATACCAACGATTGAATAGGGCGTCGCCGAAATCGCAGGCGGCCTTGTCTGCTTCGCTGTCGGTGGCGGGCTCGGATTTTTCAAGGTTGAGCACGATGCCAAGGTTCTTTGTCCCGGCGGCGCGCAAAGCATCGATAGCCGTGCCGTGCGCGAAGAGCACATGGTGCATGGCACGTGCGGCGGCGCGGAGGTCGCGGTAGCCGGGCGCATGGATGCCCAGGAAATGGCTGAGGAAAGCAACGCACCATGGCTCGTTGATGGTCGCGGTGGCTTCGAGGCGATCACCGAACTTGCCGGCCACGAGGGTGGCGTAATCGGCAAACCAGTTGGCGATGTCGCGATTCATCCACCCGCCCCGGTCCTGCAGCGTCGAGGGCAGGTCCCAATGGTAGAGCGTCGCATAGGGCTTGATACCCCGCTCGAGCATGCCGTCGATCAGGCGATCATAGAAGTCGACGCCAGCTTGGTTAACAGCCCCGGTCCCCTCGGGAATCAGGCGCGGCCAGGCGAAGGAAAAGCGATAAGCATCGAAGCCGCCATCGCGGATCAGGTCGAGATCCTGTGGCCAGAGTTCGTAGTGATTGCAGGCATTGATCCCGGTATCACCGTTATGGACATTGCCGGGCGTGGCCGAGAATGTGTCCCAGATGCAGGAGCCGCGGCCGTCCTTCTGGCCGCCTTCGATCTGGTATGCAGCGGTGGCGACGCCAAAGGTGAAATCTGAGCCGAAATCCCGGCGATCAAACGAGAACATATCCCCTCCTCATGAGCCAATGCCCGAGTTGAAAGCCGGATACCATTGGGCCGCGAGATTGCGCAATCGATTTATGCAATCGATTTCAGTCGGCAATTGGGGTCGCCATGGCGATCAGGGAATCGTCGCGACCAGCTTGCGGACGATCTCCCGATAGGCCTCGGCCTCGACGCCATCTGGCGCGACGGCAACCGGAGGCTGGCCCGCGTCCGACCCTTCGCGGATCGACATGACCAGCGGGATGGCACCCAGGAAGGGGATTTCGAGCCGGGACGCTGCTCGCTCGGCCCCGCCGGTGCCGAAGATGTCGTAGCGCTTGCCCGTATCGGGGGCGATGAAGTAGCTCATGTTCTCGACGAGACCAAGCACAGGGACCGACATGCGACGCAGCATGTCGATGGCCTTCTGCGCGTCGATCAGGGCCAGGTCCTGAGGGGTGGAGACGATGACAACGCCATCGACCACCGTCTGCTGGAAAAGCGCGATGTGAATGTCGCCGGTTCCCGGCGGCAGGTCGACGACCAGCACGTCGAGATGCCCCCAGTCCGTTTCGCGCAGCAGCTGGCGGAGGCCCGACGTGGCCATGGGCCCGCGCCAGACCACCGCCTGTCCGGGCACCAGCATCGAGCCGATGGACATCGCCTTGATGCCGAAAGCTTCGTGCGGCGAAAAAATCCCGTCATCCCGGATAGCCGGCCGGCCTTCAATCCCCAAAAGCTTGGGAACCGAAGGACCGTAAAGATCGGCGTCGAGAAGCCCAACCTTAAGACCTTCCGCGGCCAGCGACAGGGCGATGTTGACTGCCGTGGTGGATTTTCCGACCCCACCCTTGCCCGACCCCACGGCAATGATGCGATTGACCCCCTTGACCCGCGTCTTGCCTTGTGGGGTTGCGCTCCCATGGCCGAACTTGGGCGACTTGGTCTTGTCTGAGGTCAGCGACACCATCACCTTGCGGACTCCCGCCAGCCGCTGGGCCACCTTGTGAGCCTCGTCGCGCGCAGGGCCGAAAGCCGCCTCCATGCCCGGCGCAACGGCAATCGCAAAAGCGACCGCTCCGGGGGTCACGATGATTTCCGACAGGCCCGCATAGCCCGCTAGATCGCCACCACCCGGGATCTCCACGTCGGCGAGACCCGCTTTGATCTGCGCTGAAAGGTCGGCGTCGGCCATTGCTGGTCCCCCTAACGAAAACCCCGCCCCGTGTGACCGGTAGGCGGGGTCGATGGTGATGCGCAAAAAAAGGAGCGCCGCGCGATCCTAGAGGATCGACTGTCCGGTGCCGGCCCAGTCCTTGAGGAAGCCCTCGATGCCCTTGTCCGTCAGCGGGTGGCTCGCAAGCTTCTTGATGACGTCGGGCGGAATGGTAGCAACGTCGGCGCCAGCCAGAGCGGCCTGCGTGACATGGTTGGCCGAGCGGATCGAAGCAGCCAGGATCTGGGTCTCGAACTGGTAGTTGTCGTAAATGGTGCGGATGTTCTCGATCAGCTCCATGCCATCGAGATTGATGTCGTCGAGGCGGCCGATGAAGGGCGAGATGTAGGTGGCGCCGGCCTTGGCGGCCAGCAGCGCCTGGTTGGCCGAAAAGCAGAGCGTCACGTTGGTCGGGATGCCCTTGTCCTTGAAGTATTTGGTGGCCTTGAGGCCATTGAGGGTCAGGGGCAGCTTGATGACGACGTTGGAGGCGATCTTCGAGAGGTGCTCACCTTCGGCAACCATGCCGTCATATTCAAGGCTGGCGACTTCGGCCGAGACCGGGTCGGGGGTGATGCCGCAGATTTCCTTGATGACTTCCTTGAAGTCACGGCCGGACTTGGCGATCAGCGACGGATTGGTGGTCACGCCATTGATGAGCCCGGCGTCGTTGAGCTCCTTGATGGCGGCGGTATCTGCAGTATCGACGAAGAACTTCATCGTTCCCTCCTAATAACGTGTCGGTCCGGCCCTGGGGTCCAGATGTAGCCATGGCGGCGTGGTGCCGCAAGGCGTGGGATCAGCGAACGGCGCCCAAAAATGCGTCCGCCAGATCGCCTACGCGGTCTTCCGGGATGCCAGCGACATTGATGCGACTATCGCCCGTCATATAGACCCCATTTGCGGCCTTGAGATGTTCGACGGCATCATTGCTCAGTCCCAGCAGCGAAAACATGCCACGGTGATCCGCGACAAAGTCGAAATCGGTCGAGTTCGAGCGCTCCCGGATCGCCTCGGCCAGCTTCTTGCGCAGCGAAATCATGCGGTTACGCATGAGTGAAAGTTCTTCCTCCCACTCGGCGCGCAGCGCAGCATCTTCGAGGATGGTGCGGATAATCTCGGCACCATGGTCTGGCGGTTGCGAATAGGCGCCGCGAATGATGTTGAGAAGCTGCGAATTGGTGACGTCGGCCTCATCACCGTCGCGGGCCACGAGGATGGCGGCTCCGACGCGCTCGCGGTAAAGACCAAAATTCTTCGAGCCGGAAAAGGCGATCAATGCCTCTGGCACCGAAGACAGGATTTTGCGCGTCCCATAGGCATCCGCCTCGATGTCGTCGCCGAAGCCAAGGTAGGCCAGGTCGATAAAGGGCAAGGCGCCGGTGCGGGCCAGCGAAGCAGCGACCTGGTCCCACTGCGCGTCGGTCAGATTTGCCCCGGTCGGGTTGTGGCAGCAACCATGCAGAAGCACGACATCGCCGGCGGTGAGCCTGTCGAGTGCGGCGAGCATCTGCTCGAATTTGACGCCGCGCGTTTCGGCATCGAAATAGGGATAGGTCGCGACCTTGAGGCCGGAATTGATGGCGATCGGATTGTGGTTTGCCCAGGTCGGATCGGAGACATAGACGGTCGCGCCGGGACGAGCGCGGTTGATGAGCTGCATCAGGACCCAGAGCGAGCCGGTGCCACCGGGTGCCTGGGCAATGCGGACGCGGCTGCGATCGACACTGTCGCCGAGCACGAGGTCAAGCACGGCATTGCCAAAGCCCTTGTTGCCGGCGATGCCGAGATAGGTCTTGGTCTTCTCAGTCGAAAGGATCCGCTCTTCCGCCTTCCGCACCGAGGACATGACCGGGGTCACCCCCTTCTCGTCCTTGTACACGCCGACCCCAAGGTCGACCTTGGTGGGACGGGCGTCAGCCGCATATTCGCCCATGAGCGCCAAAATCTTGTCGCCAGGGGCCTTGGTGAGGGTTTCGAACATGTCTGGAAGTCCAGTGAGAAGGCGTCGCCTTTATAGGCGGCTCATGAATTATTGCAATTGAAGAGAGGAGCGTCCGTCAGCGTTTGACGCCCCGTTTTTCAAGCTCTGCCCTCAGCTGCGGAACGATTTCGAAGAGATCGCCAATAAGCGCCACGTCTGCGATCTTGACGATCGGCGCCTCGGCATCGGAGTTGATGGCGATGATCTTCTTGGCGCCCTGGATGCCGGCCAGATGCTGCAACGCACCGGAAATGCCGATCGCGATGTAAAGGTCCGGCGCGATGATCTTGCCAGTCTGGCCGACCTGCCAGTCGTTCGGAGCATAGCCGGCATCGACCGCCGCACGGGTAGCGCCAACGGCGGCGCCAAGAGTTCTTCCGAGCGTCTCGACGAGCTGAAAGCCATCGGCTGAGCCGACCGATACACCACCGCCAACCACGATTTGCGCCGTCGAGAGATCGGGAATGTCGCTCTCGGTGCGGTGGGCCGCGATGAACCTGGCCGCCGATTGCAGAGCACCTTCGAGCAGTTCAACCGGGGCGCTGTTGCCCGACGCTGCTGGAGAAAAGGCGGAAGCCCGGAATGTGAGAATGTGCTTGGCCTGATTGTCGGTGACGGTCTCCAGCGCATTGCCGGCGTAAATCGGGCGGGTAAAGCTGTTCGGACCATGCACGGCGACGATGTCCGTCACCGGCTGGATATCCAGCTTGGCAGCCAGGCGGGGCATGACGTCCTTGCCGACACTCGATGCGCTCGCGACCACATAATCATACGCGGTTGCAAGGCTCGACAGCCGCGAAACCAGCGTCTCGGCCAAGAGGTCGTCGCCACTCGACATGACCTTGACGACACCCGCTAGCGAGGAGGCAGCGTCCGCCGCGGCGCGAGGACCGGGCACGAGGAGATCGACGGGGCCAAGCTGGCTTGCGGCATGCACGATACGGGCCGTTGCGGGCGACAGGAGCTCGTTCTCGATATCGGCGAGGACCAGGACGCTCATCAGATCGCCTCCATCGCGTCGATGTCGGCAGCAATGATCGCAGCCAGTTCCGAGACCGAACCTGCCATGGTCCCAGCCAAACGTTCGGGCGGGGACGATATTTTCTCAACGGTAAGGCGCGGCGCAAGATCGACGCCGAACTCGGCGGCCGGCCGGACAGTCAGCGGCTTGGCGCGCGCCTTCATGACCATGGGAAGAGCGGCGTTGCGCGGCGTGTTGAGCCGAAGGTCCGCGGTGATAATCGCAGGCAACGGCAGCGCGATGGTCTCGCGGCCATAGTCGACTTCCCGGGTGACTTCGATCTCTTGGCCGTTAACGCGGACTTCGGAGGCAAAGGTCGCCTGCGGGCGGTCGGTCAGGGCCGCGAGCATCTGGCCAACATGATTGCTGTCGTCGTCCACGGCCTGTTTGCCGAGCAGCACGATATCTGGCTTTTCTTCGGCGACCACCTTGGCCAGCAGCTTGGCAATTGTAAGTGTTTCAAGAACTACGTCTGTCTCAACGAGGATGCCGCGATGAGCGCCCATGGCCAACGCGGTGAGGATGACATCGTTGCTGGCTTTGGGGCCGATGGACACCACGACGATTTCGCTCGCCTGCCCAGCCTCGACCAACTGCACAGCCGCTTCGACCGCATGCTTGCAGAACGGATTCATCGACATGCGGACGCCATTGGTTTCCACGCCCGAGCCGTCGGGGCGAACCCTGATGCGGACATTGTGGTCGACCACGCGCTTGACCGCGACGAGGATTTTCATGAGCTGCTCCGAAGTTGGCCTCAAATCGCAAAATCGATCCAATGGGGCAAGGCGGGGAAGGGGAAATTCGGTTCGGTGGCAGCTGAAATGTTGGAAAGCGCTACCGCGCTCCGTCGCCGAGACGAAGTAGCACAGGGCGAAAACACTCCTGACGCGGTCATGCCCTTGACCCCGCCGGAAGGGGCAGAGACACTGCCGGCCTCTTTCCTGCTTTGGTTTTTCTATGCCCGTCATCAACCGCGTTGCCGAGTTCCAACCCGAGATCGCTGCCTGGCGGCGTGACCTCCACGCCCATCCCGAAGTGCTTTTCGACGTCCATCGCACCGCGGGGATCGTAGCTGAGAAATTGCGCGAATTTGGCTGCGACGAGATAATAACGGGCCTGGGCCGTACGGGTGTTGTCGGCATCATCAAGGGCCGTGGCAACGGTAAGCGAACCATCGGCCTGCGGGCAGACATGGATGCCTTGCCCATGACCGAGAAAACCGGTCTGCCGCATGCGTCGACCGTTGCGGGCAAGATGCACGCCTGCGGTCATGACGGACACACGGCCATGCTGCTCGGTGCCGCAAAATACCTCGCGGAAACCCGCAATTTCGACGGTCAGGTGGCGCTGATTTTCCAGCCGGCCGAAGAGGGCGGCGGCGGTGGAAAGGTCATGCTGGAGGACGGGCTGCTCGATCGTGTCGATATCGACGAGGTCTATGGCATGCACAACTGGCCAGGCATGCCGGTGGGCACATTCGGCATTCGCACCGGCGGCATCATGGCGGCGACCGACCGGTTCTACATCGACATCACCGGCAAAGGCGGCCACGCCGCCCGGCCGCAGCAGACGATAGACCCCATTATCGTTGCCGCGCAGATGGTGACGGCGCTCCAGAGCATCGTTTCTCGCAATCTCGATCCTTTGGCCAGCGCCGTGCTGAGCGTGACTATGGTGGAGGCGGGCGAAGCGGACAATGTCATTTCGCGCACGGCCAAGGTCACCGGTACGGTGCGGACGCTCGATGGAGATGTACAGGACTTCATCGAGGCGCGGCTCAACGCGTTCGTGCCGCAGTTCGCGCTCAGCTTCGGCGCCGACGCCAGTGTGCGCTATGCGCGAGGATATCCGGTGACCGTCAATGCAGAGCAGCAGACGCGCTTTGCCACCGAAGTTGCCCGCGAGATCGTCGGCGCGGGGCAGGTGGACGATAATGTGGCGCCGTCCATGGGCGGCGAGGATTTCTCCTTCATGCTCAACGAGCGGCCGGGGGCCTATATTTTCATGGGCAATGGCGACAGCACCGAGCTTCATACCGACACCTACGATTTCAACGACGAAGCCATTCCGGTGGGCGTCAGCTACTGGGTGCGCCTGGCGGAAAGAGCACTTCCACTTGCGGATCGGTAGAGGCCTCGTTCCTTAACCCGCTAGCTGACATCGGGCAGGCGCGCGGCCATCAGGGCACGGGTCAGGGCGTGCTGTGGCTCTGCGAAAAGTTGCGCCGGTGGTCCCTCTTCGACAAAACGGCCCTTCTGCATGACCAGAACGCGGTCGGCCATGGCCGCGACGGTGTCGAGGTCGTGGCTGATGATGAGGTAGCTCAGGCCGTGCTCTGTTCTGAGGCGCGCAAGCAGGTCGAGCACATCGCCCCGCACGGAAACATCGAGCGCCGAAACCGGCTCGTCGAGCACGACGAGGCGAGGCCGGGTTACCAGGGCCCGTGCGATTGCCAGGCGCTGCCGCTGTCCACCTGAAAAGGCATGCGGATGACGATCGAGCATGGACGCGTCGAGCCCCACAGCCTCGATGGCTTCAACCAGCATGGCCTCGCGCTGGCTTTTCTCTATGCTGCCGAGCAGATGGAGGGGCTCGCTCAAAGACTGCCGCAGTGTCATGCGGGGATCGAAGCTGCCATAGGGGTCCTGGAATACCAGCGAAAGGCCGGCCCGGAGCAGCGGTGGAAGGTCGTGGCCGTGATAGGCCGAGCCATCGAGTACCATGCGACCATTGCTGGCACGATCCAGCCCCACGATCATCCGCGCCAGCGTGGTCTTGCCACAGCCGGAGGGCCCCACCAGAGCTACGCATTCTCCAGCGCCGACCGCGAAGGATACCCTATCGACCGCGAGAACCGGCGGGTCGCGCCAGAGCCAGGAGGTGCTTGATGAATACGTGCGGCTTACATTCTCGACACGAAGCAGCGGCGCCCCGTGAGGCAGGGCAGGGGCCGGGCGCCTATCCACCCGGCTCGCCCGCAGCAGCCTCTTCGTATAGTCCGCCTGTGGACTTCCTAGCACCTCCTGGGTGGGCCCTACTTCCACCAGATGACCGGCATGCATCACCGCGACACGCGTGCACAGCGCAGCCACGGCGCGGATGTCGTGGCTGATGAACAGCAGGGTCATCTGCCGTCGCCGCGATATCTGGGCGATCAGGTCGAGCACGGTGCGTTGGGTAATGACGTCCAGCGCCGAGGTGGGCTCGTCTGCGATCATCAGGTCCGGCTGGCTGGCGAGGGCCATGGCGATCATGGCGCGCTGGCGCTGGCCGCCAGACAGTTGGTGCGGATAGCGGCCCGCATGCGACGCATCGAGCCCCACCTCGTCGAGGAGGCTGACCACAACAAGGGTGACCGGTTCGCCAGTCCCGGCGAGACGAATGGCTTCCTCGATCTGTTGCCCGATTGTCATCAGCGGATTGAGCGCCGTCATCGGTTCTTGAAACACCATGCCGATATGCTTGCCGCGCAGTCGGGCCATGGCTCGATCGGCCTGCGGCAGCGGCGCGCCATCGAAGCTCACGGAGCCCGATACGCGAGCGGTTTCGGGCAAAAGTCCGGCAATCGCGAGCGCCGTCAGTGACTTGCCCGATCCACTTTCTCCGATAATGCCGAAACGTTCGCCGCGCTCGATCTGCAGGGACAGATCGGACAGTGCCAAGTGTCCATCGAAGGCGATGGAGAGGCCATTGATGTCAACCAGCGCCATGGTTGAGCCCCTGTCGCTTAAGGCGCGGGTCAATCGCATCTCTCAACCCATCGCCCGCAATATTGAGGGAGATGACGATGAGAACGATGGTGAGACCCGGCACAAGGCTTAGCCATGGATGGATCAGGAAAAGGCTCTGCGCATCGCGCAGCATCAGCCCCAGGCTGGTGGCCGGGGGCTGCGTGCCGAGACCGATATAGCTCAGCCCTGCCTCAGCCAGGATGCCGAGGGAAAGCTGGATCGTGCCCTGGACGATGAGGAGACTCATGATGTTGGGGAGGAGGTGGCGCACTGCGATAGCGACAGGGCTGAGGCCCGCCAGCCGCGCGGCTGCGACAAAATCCTGCGTGGCGATGGCCAGCGCGCCGCCCCGGGCAACCCGGGCAAAAACCGGAATGTTGAAGACGCCGATGGCGATGATGGCATTGGACTCCCCGGGCCCGGCGAGGGCTGCGATGAGAATTGCGACGATGACGGCGGGGAAGGCGAAGGTGAGGTCGGAAATGCGCAGCACCAGCCACTCGACCGCGCCACCCCAGGCCACGGCGGCCAGGCCCATGGGCACGCCGATGCCGACGCCGATTACCACGCCCAGCGCCGCCACGAGAAAGCTGGTCAGCGTCCCGCTCATGACCAGCGACAGCATATCCCGGCCCAGGTGATCTGTGCCTAGCCAATGGGTTGCAGCCGGTCCGGAAAAGCGGCGCGACACGGCGATCTGCTCGATCGGATAGGGTGTCCACCAGATGGAGACGAGCCCGAGAAGCGCAAAGGCGAGCGTCGCGAGGAGGCCAATGACAAGACTTGGGTGCTGTCGGATCGCGTGCTGGATCATGCGTCCCGTCCCTTAAGACGGGGATCGACCACGGCATAGAGGACATCGGTCACCAGCATGGTGGCCGTGGTGGCCAGTACCAGGACGATGGTCGCGCCGCGCACCAGCACGAGGTCGCGTTCGGAGATGGCGGTGAAGATCAGTCGGCCCAGGCCCGGCAGGTAGAAGACGTTTTCGACAATGATTGTGCCGGCGATGAGATAGGCGAATTGCAGTCCGAGAATGGTGAGGACCGGCAACATGGCGTTGCGCACCCCGTGCCGCCAGATCGCTTCGCCCTTGGTAAGCCCCTTCGCCCGGGCCGTGCGGATAAAGTCCTGTTCGGTAATATCGACCAGCGCCGTCCGCATGACCCGCGCGAGGATCGAAGCTTGGGGCAGGGCGAGGGCGAGGCCGGGGAGGATGAGGGCGCGGGTGGCGGCGGCGGGGTCTTCTTGCCAGGGCACGAAACCACCGGTGGGGAGCCAGCGCAGGGTCACCGCGAAGACCAGGGTGAGCAGCATGCCGAACCAGAAATTGGGTACGGCGACACCGGTCTGCGCCAGCACCATAAGCGCGGAATCCGTAGGTTTTCCGCGCCTCATGGCCGCCAGAATGCCGATCGGCAGGCCCACAATGACGGACACGATCATGGCGATGATGGAGAGCGGAAGGGTGACCGCCATGCGCTCGGCGATGAGGCTCGCGACGGGCAGGCCCTGCGTCTGCGAGGTGCCGAAATCGCCCCGGAGCATGCCCAGGACCCAGTTGATGAACCGTTCATGAACGGCTGCGTCGAGCCCCATGCGGCTGCGCAGCGCCGCCACGGCCTCGGGCGTGGCATTGATGCCCAGGATGAAGCGGGCGGGATCGCCCGGCAGCAGGTCAAGCAGCAGGAAAATGACCAGCGCCGCAACGAAGAGGGTAATCGCAAACCCGCCGATGCGCCGCAGCAGGTAGAGGGTCACGAAATGACCCTCCGGCCATGCGCCGCGTCAGTTGACCCAGTGGATGTCGCGCAGCACCACGCCCTCGATGGGCGCGTTCTGCCACATGCCCTCGAGCTTGGCGTTCCACACGCCGGTCTGGGCCAGCTCGAAGAGATAGCCGTTGACCGCGTCCTCGGCGATGATGGTCTGGATCTGCTGCGCCAGGGCCTTGCGCTCGGCCTCGTCCGTGGTGGCATTGAGGGTCTCGTTGAGCGACTGCACTTCCGCATTGTCATAGCCGAAGTAGTAGTCGGGGTCGGCATAAATGCCAATATCGAACGGCTCCACATGGGCGATGATGGTGAGGTCGAAATCCTTGTTGGCAAAGACGTCCTCGAGCCATTGCGGGAATTCCATGTTGATCAGTTCGAGCCTGATGCCGACCTGCGCGAACTGGCTGGCGATGATCTGGCCGGAAAGGCGCGCATAGGCCAGCGGCGGCAGTTTCAGCGTCGCCGAAAAGCCATCGGGATAACCGGCATCGGCCAGGAGCGCCCTGGCCTTTTCCACGTCATGCGGATAGGTCTGGGTGAGGTCGAGATAATAGGGGTTGTGCGGCGCGAAATGCGTGCCGATCGGCACACCGTAGCCATAGGTGGCGCCGTCGATGATTTCCTGCCGGTCGATGGCATGGGCCATGGCCTGGCGCACGCGAAGATCATCGAACGGGGCCTTGCGATTGTTGGTGGCGAGGATGGTTTCGCCTTCGGTCGAGCCGACCAGGATCTTGAACTGCGGATTGCCCTCGAACACGGCGAGCGCCTCGGGGGCGAAATTATTGGTGCCGTCCACATCGCCGGCCAGGAGCGCATTGGTCATGGTTGCCGTGTCGGAGATGAAGACGAAGGTGGCCCGGGTCAGGGCCTGCTTTTCACCCCAATAGGGACCGTATTGCTCCAGCACCACGCGGCTGCCGCGGTTCCACTGCACGAAGGCGAAAGGACCAGTGCCGATGGGCTCGGCACCATTGTTATCGGCACTTTCGGGCGCCACGATCACGGCGTCGCCCCGTCCGAGATTGAAGAGGAACAGGCCATCGGGCCGCGACAGGGTGAAATCCACCGTGGCAGGGTCGACGACTGTGACGGCAGTGATCGGCTCGTAGAGCGCCTTCTGTGCATTGACGCTGTCAGCAGCGAGAATGCGGTCGAAGGTGAACTTGACGTCCTCTGCATCGAAAGTGGTGCCATCGTGGAAGGTGACACCGTCACGAAGGGCGAAACTATAGGTGAGGCCGTCCTCGGAAATGGTCCAGCTTTCGGCGAGGCCCGGCTCGACCGCACCGGTCTCATCGATGCGCACAAGGCCCTCGAAGATGTTCTGGTAAACGACGACGTCGATGGCCTCGGCGGCCCCGGCAGTGGGATCGAGCATCGGCGGCTCCAGCGCCACCCCGATTCGGATTTCGGTGGGCTGCGCCATGGCGGTTGCCGTGGCCAGCAGCAAGCCGGAAAGAGCCGGAACCAGTGACTTGAGTGGATGCATCGTCTTTCCTCCGCGGCGCGTCGACAGGCCTAAGTCTCTTATAGACAAGGTTGTGCGCCGGTGCAGCCGGCGATTATTCGGCGTCGCGGGCAGCCGGTTGCTCGTCCACAAGGTCTGCGGGGATGCGCAGGGTGAAGAGCATGCCTTCGGGGCCGGCGGGGTCGACGGCCAGAGACACGGCGTTGACGGCCAAGAGCGAGCGGGTCAGCGCGAGCCCGACGCTGGAGCGCACCGGCGCCAGCATCTGGCCATTGCGCCCCACGCCATCGCGGAACACCACGAAACGCTCGGCCATGTCCACGGCGTGATTGGA
>PJUF01000106.1_pt1 | contig 85465 bp, 77 predicted proteins | sample 1512191 | NCBI WGS metagenome assembly PJUF01 (sample SAMN08177673, study PRJNA422409) | Feces metagenome, whole genome shotgun sequencing project. | isolation source: Chicken feces (3) enriched on wood chips | host: Gallus gallus | place: USA: Madison | collected 2015-01-15
GGTGGTGATGAAGGTTCTGGGAGCCACCCGCCGGGACGTGGTCGTCAGCTTCCTCGTCGAATATGGCGTGCTCGGCCTGCTTGCAGCCGCCATGGGCGCGGGGCTGGGCATAGCGGCGGCCTGGGCGATCCTGACCTTCGTCATGGACATCGCCTTTGCGCCCAATGTCCTGACGATCGTCGTGGTCGTGATCGGTGCGGTGGCCGCCACGATCGCAACCGGTGTCCTCACCACCGCATCGGCCATGGCCGTACGTCCTGCCAGACAGCTACGGGCAGACGGCGGCTGACGCCTTCAGTGCGCGCAGATCGGCCGGGCTTGGCCGGGCCGAGACTGCATCATTCGGTGTAGTAGCCGCCATACTGCCGGTAATAGGTCGAGTTGGACTTGTCCTGCTGGTTGAGCACCGGGATGACCTTGGTGCCTTCGGGTAGCGAAGATTGCAGCGCCGTGAAGGAGCGGCGCACCTCGGACTGGCCAGTGGATGCCCAGTGCACAATGTAGAGCACGCAGTCGGCAAACCGGGCCAGGTAGAGGCCGTCGACAACCGGGCCCAGGGGCGGGGTGTCGAGGACGATGATGTCGAAGGTCTTCTGCGCCGCCTCGATGAGACGGGTGAACTTGCGGCTCGTGATCAGGTCATCGGTCGGCGTTTCGCTCCGGCGCGAGCTCATCAGCACCGTGAGGCCCGTACCCTCGTCATGGATCATGGCGTCGCTGAGGCTATCCATGGCATTATCGGACTGCAGGACGTCGATCAGTCCCTTGCTCGAATCCACGCCCAGCTGGCGGTGGATGGAGGGGCGGCGCAGGTCGCAGTCGATAAGCAGCGTACGCCTGCCGGTCAGCGCATAGGAGCGCGCCAGCGACAGGGACAGCGTCGTCTTGCCCTCCGAGGGCACGGTCGATGTCACGACGACGATCGAGCTCGTGGCGCTTGCAGGCTTCTGTCGCGCGGCAATGGCCTGGTCGGCATAGGCGCGGACCCGGCGAATAGATTCCGAATAGGCCGATAACGGACTGGTGGTCAGGACATCAGCCAGACTTGTCTGCTTGCCCTGGAGCTTGGTCCTGGGCACCGTTACCGCGCGATCGACGCGCATGAGATCGGCCAGCTGGCTGTCGGTCGTGATGCCGCCCACGAAGTGCTCGAAGAGGAAGGCGACGATCGCGCCCAGTGCCAGGCCGCCAAAGGCCGCCATGATGAGCAGGATCTGGGTGTTCGGCCAGGACGGACGGCTGGGGCGCAGAGCCTCGGAAACGATCCGGCTATCGGCCAGCTGCAGCGTAGCCTCGGCCTGCAGCTGCTGCGAACGGGCTATAAGCTGATCATATTGCTGTTTGGCCAGTTCGGATTGCTGCTGCAGGTCGTAAAGCTCGGTCAGCGCATCGGCAGAGAGCCCGCTGGTCAGGACGGCGCGGCGCAAGTCCTGCCGCAAGGCGGCTTCGCGGTTCTGGGTTTCCACCAGGTCGGACTGGACGTTGGAGATGGCGCTTTGCGCGCGGCCCTCGAGGTCGGCCTCGATGCTGGCAAGACGCTCACGCAGATCCACCGCGACAGGCGTATTGGCGCTCGTATCCAGCTGTCCCAGAATTTCCTGGCGCTGGCGCTCGAGATTGGCGATGGCCTCGTCGGCCAGGCGGTCGGCAAGGGCCGTGTAGTCCTGCTGGGCCAGTTCGCTCTGCAGGGTGGAAACGTTGACGCTGGCCTGCTGGCGCACGGCGCTGAGGTCGCTGATTTCAGTCTGCAGGCGGGTCAGTTCAGGGCTGGCCGTCTGATCCACGATCGTGCCGAGATTGCTCTCGATGTAGCGATCGAACGAACCTTCGGACTCCACCACGGCAGTGCGGGCGCTGGCGACCTGCTGGAGCAGCACGTTTCGGGCGTCGAGCGTGCTCTGCACCTTGGCGGTCAGCTGGCCGTCGATATGCGCCTGCGCGATGGCATTGGCCAGGCGCGCCGCCTTTTCCGGATTTGCCGAACGCGCATTGATGGCAATGAGGAAAGTCATGCCGCGGCGCTGGACCGAAACCATGGACGAGAGCTTGTCGAGCGTCTGGCGCAGGGCGCCTTCCTGGGTCGGCAGGGTCGGCTCGCGCAGCCGCAGGAAAGAGAGCACCCGGGCCGTGAAGCCCAGGGTCGGCTGGAATTCAGGATCTTCAAGCAATTTCAGGCGATCGATGACCGTCAGCAGTACATTGTCGGAGCCGGCCAGCAGCACTTCGCCATCGATACGGGCATTGGTGCTCGCGGTCCCCTCAATCGGCGTGTCCGACTGCAGGGCGTTCCGGCTGCTCGGATCGACCGAGATCTGCGCGGTCGCTGTGTAGATCGGGGTGGTGGTGAATATGCCCAGTGCCGCGACGCCGACCACGGCGATGAACACCGCCAGGATGACCCTGAGCTGGCGCCGAAGCAGACCCAGCGTTCTGCGAAGATCGATTTCACCGTGCATTAATGGACGTCCTGAACAAGGTCACGTTTGTAAGATCTGCTTCTAGCGGCATCGCGCGGTATCGCCAATCGCTGTGTGGATTCATCGTTACGACGCGCGTCATGCCATTCATCTGGTAGAAAGAAAGGTCTTGCTGCCGTCCGGCGCAATGCGCACGGCGGTGAGCTTGCCGGTCGCAAAGGCGGCGGTATCTATGCAGATTCGATGCGTCTCGATCACGGGTTCGATCGCAGGCGTGTGGCCGTGGATCAGAAGGCCGAAGGGCTGTTCGGCCTGATAGGCATTTTCGGCGGGCCGCATCCACAACATGTCCTGCGCCGTTTGCCTGTCCATGGCGAGGCCGGGGCGCAGGCCCGCATGGACGACCGCGATCCCCGGCAGCTCGAGGCTGAGCGAGAGGGAGCGCAGAAAATCGAGGTGATCGGATGGAATGTAGCTGGCCAGCCTGAGCTGCGCCTGTTTTCGGCCGCCCTCGAAAAGGCTGTCTGGGGAGAGCCCGTATGAGCGCAGCGTTTCCTCACCGCCATGGCCGAGCCAGCTGTCGTCGGGGCGGGGCGCGGCAATGAAATCGAGCAGCATCTGCTCGTGATTGCCCGTGAGGCAGATGCGCTCGAAGGGCAGGTCGTGATCGGCAAGAAGATAGTCGATGACGCCGGCAGAATGCGGACCGCGATCGACATAGTCCCCGACGCAGGCGACCATTGCACGTTCGCCATGCCGCGCGCAGTCCGCGGCTATGGCCTGTTCGAGCTGACGCAGTTCGGCGAGGCAACCATGCACGTCGCCGATGGCGTAGAGATAGCCATTCCAGTGCTCGATCTTAAGCCGCGGCAGTGCCGGGCCTGCATTGGCTCGACGCGCGAAGAGCCCGAACATGTCTCAGGCCTCCGCCGTGCGGGTTTCGGTGCTCGCAAGCCCGATCGCGCAGAGGGTGATGAACATGAACGCGATGGTTTCGATCTGGAGGCTGAAATCGACGATGGAGTGGAAGCCGCCAATGGCTATGGCGGCAATCGCCACAGTCTGCCCAGCCATGCTGCCCCGGCGCTGCACCAGTCCGATCACCAGCATGATCGCCAGGCCGGCAACCAGGATCATGGGGATGGAGCCCGCGATCAGTCCAAGGTCGGCCCAAAGCTCGAGATAGGTATTATGCGCCTTGTCCCAGGTGAGGTCATTGGGCAGGCGGCTGGTATGCGCGATGGGAAAAGCCTGTTCGAAGGCGCCGCCCCCAAATCCGAGAAACGGCCGCTGCGCAATGAGGTCGATGACCTGCTTGTAGAGTTCGAGGCGGAAATTGAAGTCGGACGCCGTGTCCTCGAAGCGGAGCCAAAGTTGCTCGCCGGTGGCCAGGAACATGCCCACGAAGAGGATGAGGGCAATGGGCACGATGACGACAAGGCTCCGCGCGCCGCGGAAATTGGTGGAAAGGCTCGCCGAAAGCACGATGAGAATGCCGATGACGGCGACGCCGAGGCCGGCGCGCGAATTGGTCAGCACGATCGTCGTCATGAGGATGGCCACCGCCACGAGGTAGAGCATCGCCGCCGTATCGAGCGATATCCGCAGCCGGTCGTGACGCCTCTGCACCAGGCTGCGCATCGCCAGGGTGAGGGCAACGACCAGACCGAGGGCCAGGAAGTTGGCGAAGCTGTTGCGGTTGAGGAAGGTGCCGGTCGCCGAACCGAAATACTTGGTCTTGGGCGAGCCGAGGAGCGTGTCGTCCAGCTGATAAAGCGCGACGAGCGCGTAGAGCGCATGAGCAACGGCGATCAGGACGATCGAGCGCAGCAGGAAATTGCGCAGCTTGTGATCGCGCGCGACCTCGCGCACGAGGAAGAACAGGATGCCGAAGCTGATCACCTGGACCAGCATCAGCCATGTGTCGCCGGGAGAAACCGACAGGGTGCGGAAGGCAATGCTCGATCCGTCCGAAACGGTTACGGCGAATGGCGCTATCAGGTCCCCCAGCGGCAGGGCCTGGATCAACAGATAGGCGCATAAGAGACCGTAGAGCACCATGCCGATGCGCAGCGGCATAGACGCGGATGCAGGTGGGCGGCCACCGCGGACGCCTTGCGCAAGAGCGTAAATGGCCGCGCAAAGGCCGAGCAGGAAACACCAGATCGACCAGGAGAGCGGCGTCGTGCTGCCAAGGGGAATGGGTGAAATCGCCAGCAGCAGGACCAGAGCCCAGGCGAGGGACGCCCTTACGCGGGAGGCAGAGCGGCGCCGCGGCGCATCCGTCGCGCGCGAAATGGATGACATGGGGAGGTCAGGATGGCGCATTGCTGATGTCCCGCCTTGCGCGATCCACGGTATAAAGGAAGCGGCGCTGGATGACATTTTCCCGCTGTTCGATGACATCGGTCATATCAGCACGCGACTCCGGCCGGCGGATGTAGATGCCTGCCAGGAAGTCGTCATAGACCCAGATATTGTCGACCAGCGTCGCCAGATCCGCCCGATGCCTGGGAAGATAGTCCGGATCGATGAGCGAACGGTTGCCCTCCACCAGTTCGACGCGGTAGCGCGCGATCCAGCCCTCGTTGCTGCCCGTTGCCTGGGATAGGGAAAGCGCCCGGTTCAACGTTTCGCGGTCGCCGAGCGCCAGCGAAGAGTGGGCGATGGAGAACCACCCGAAAGACGAGGCCGGTGCCTCTTCGACCACGGTTCTTGCGGCATCGAGGCAGGCCGTCGCCAGTGCGCGCCGCTGATCGTCGGGTAAAGCCAGGCGGGCGGCATGGATGATGCTGTTGCGGCAATCGATCATGAATTGCCGCTGCGTCCTGCTCGAAAGGCCCGGTTGTCGAGCGCCCGAAACGAAGAGCTCGATCCGCTCCTCGGGCGACGTCCCCGATGCCAGAAGATGACTTTGCTCGGCGCTGACGGCCAAGGCGCCGGCGACAATGCCGACAAGGCCAAAGATCCCACAGGCCAACCAGGATTTAACGGGATGCGAAGGCCGGTCTGACAAAATTGGGAGAGCTCGAAGCTGGGCCAAAGTGGCTCATGGCAAAAATACGCCCGGTGCGCATTCCTTGAGCAAGCTGCATCAAGTCGATCCGGTTTGCAAGCAAACAGCCGGCCAAACGCTGCAAATCGCGGTGCCCTGGCGCGTATTTCGGGAAAGCCTTGCGCAGAGGACACATTACTCGCCAGCTTTCCTTAAGCGCTGACAGGCGATCTTCTAGTGAATTCGCTGCAGCAGACTTCCACTAATGCATAGGTTCCATGCGTGCCGGGCAAATCAAAATCGGCATTGCCGATGTACGGTCTTGTGGCGCCCGTCGCGGTAACCATTATTGGGTTTTGTCTTGGCTCAGCTATCCAAGTTTGCAGGTGCCGTGTATCAAACCTGCGAGAGACTTTTATTGGGCTGGACAGGCCGCGTGGCGCCGAACCGGCAGGGCGGGGCGGTCGTGTGGCGGGCGCGGCGTCACCACGAGGCCGGCGAGGTGAGCATATGATCTTGAACCCCACTGAGCTGGATGGCGTCGTCGAGATCGTGCCATCGCGGCATGGCGATGACCGCGGATATTTTTCCGAGACCTTTCGGGACGACTGGTTCGTGGCCAATGTCGGTCCTCATCGGTTTGTGCAGGAGAACCAGTCGCTCAGTCGTGCCGCCGGGGTGCTGCGCGGCCTGCATTTCCAGAGTAACCCTTCGGCCCAGGGCAAGCTCGTGCGGTGCGTTGCGGGCGCCATTTTCGACGTCGGCGTCGATATCCGCGTCGGGTCGCCGAATTTCGGCAAATGGGTGGGCGTGGTGCTGAGCGCGGACCAGGGCAACCAGCTCTGGGTGCCGCCCGGTTTTCTCCATGGCTTCTGCACGCTCGTTCCCGATTGCCTCGTGTCCTACAAGGTCACGGCCTATTACGACCGCGACTGCGACAAGGGCGTGCGGTGGGACGACGCGGACATCGCCATCAAGTGGCCCGATGTGGTCGATACGGCCTTGCTGTCCCCCAAGGACGGACAGCAGCCGGCCCTAAGGGATCTGCCCGCCTATTTTACCTATGAGGGGAAATGAGATGCGAGTTCTGGTGACCGGTGGAGCCGGCTTTATCGGTTCGGCGCTCGTGCGCTATCTGGTCGCGGAAAAGGGCTATGACGTCCTCAATGTCGACAAGCTGACCTATGCCGGCAATCTCGCCTCGCTCAAGGCCATCGACAACCACGCCAACTACCGTTTTCTCAAGGCCGATATCTGCGACCGGAATGCCATGGCAGAGGCGTTCACAAGCTTCCGGCCCGACCGCGTGATGCATCTGGCGGCCGAAAGCCATGTCGATCGCTCGATCACCGGAGCGCAGGACTTCATCGAGACCAACGTGCTGGGCACGTTCAGCCTTCTCGAGGCTGCGCGCCACTATTTTGCCGGCCTCGATGCGGAAGCCAGGGGCCGCTTCCGGTTCCTGCATGTGTCGACCGACGAAGTCTATGGCTCCTTGGGCGATGATGGCCTGTTCCGGGAGGACACGCCCTACGATCCCAGTTCGCCCTATTCTGCCTCCAAGGCCGCCTCGGATCATCTGGCGAAGGCCTGGCAGAGGACCTACGACCTGCCCATAGTGGTGTCCAACTGCTCGAACAATTACGGTCCCTACCACTTCCCGGAAAAGCTTATTCCGCTGACCATCCTCAATGCCCTGGCTGGCCGCGAACTTCCGGTCTATGGCAAGGGCGAAAATGTCCGTGACTGGCTTTATGTCGAGGATCATGCGCGGGCCCTCGATGTTATCGTCGAGCGGGGCCGCATTGGCGAAACCTATAATGTCGGCGGCCGTAACGAGCGGCGCAATATCGATGTCGTGCGCCGCATCTGCGAGGTGCTGGACCGGCGCGCGCCCATTGCCGGGTCACGACAGGATCTCATCCGGTTCGTCACGGATCGACCCGGCCATGATGCCCGCTATGCGATCGATGCCACCAAGCTCGAGACGGAGCTCGGCTGGCGGGCGCTGGAAACCTTCGATACCGGGATCGAAAAGACCGTGGACTGGTATCTCGACAACGAATGGTGGTGGCAGCCGCTGCGCCAGAATTACGACGGCCAGCGCCTGGGAATTCTGCCACAGGCCGAAGCGAAGGCCGGGTGATGCGGATCGTCGTCACCGGCAAGTCGGGGCAGGTGGCCACAGCGCTCGCCGAGCGTGGCGCGGCTCAGGGCGTCGACATCGCCCTTGTGGGGCGCCCCGAGCTGGACCTGCTCGATCCTGAAGCGGGCCTGCCGGCGATTGCGGATCTGCGTCCCGATGTCATCGTCTCGGCAGCGGCCTACACCGCCGTTGACAAGGCCGAAACCGATGCGGACGCGGCGCAGGCTATCAACGCCGCGGCACCCGGCGCGATAGCGCGTCTGGCGGATCGCCTCGGCGTTCCGCTTGTCCACCTCTCGACCGATTACGTCTTCGATGGGCGCAAGGATGCTCCCTATGTCGAAGCGGACGACACCAATCCGCTCAGCATTTACGGGCGTACCAAGCTGGCCGGCGAAGAGGCCGTGGCCGGGGAAACCGCCAACCATGCGATCCTGCGCACTGCATGGGTCTATTCGCCCTTTGGGAACAACTTTCTCAAGACCATGCTGCGCCTTGCCGAGCAAAGGCCCGCCTTGGGCATCGTGGCGGATCAGGTCGGCAATCCGACCTCGGCCCTCGATATCGCCGACGCGGTAATCGCAGTGGCACGCAATCTCGTCTCCCGCCCCGGCGACGAGAGCTTGCGCGGCATTTTCCACATGACCGGCAGCGGCGATGCAAGCTGGGCGGATTTCGCCAGCGAAATCTTCGCAGTGTCGGCTGCGCTGGGTAGACCATCATCGGTGGTCAACCGGATCGGCACCGCTGATTATCCAACCCCGGCGCCGCGTCCGGCCAATTCCCGGTTGTCGACCGAGAAACTGAAGTCGATCCATGGCGTCGTCATGCCCGACTGGCAATCTTCCACACGCTCGACGCTTGCTCGCCTCCTGGGCGACCGCGTCTAGGATAACCCCATTTTACTGGAGTAGACGCAATGAAGGGCATCATTCTGGCCGGCGGCAGCGGGACGCGGCTCTACCCGATCACCATGGCCGTATCCAAGCAGCTGATGCCTGTCTACGACAAGCCGATGATCTACTACCCGTTGACGACCCTCATGCTGGCGGGCATCACCGAAATCCTGATCATCACGACGCCCCATGACAGCGAGGGCTTCCGCCGCCTGCTCGGCGATGGCTCGCAATGGGGTATTTCGATTTCCTTTGCCACCCAAGCCCACCCCAACGGGCTTGCCGAAGCCTTCGTCATCGGCGCCGACTTCGTATCGGGCGGTCCGTCGGCGCTGGTGCTGGGCGACAATATTTTCTACGGCCACGGCCTGCCCGAGCTCATGCGTCGCGGCACCTCCCGCGCTTCCGGAGCCAGCGTCTTTGCCTATCACGTCACCGATCCGGAACGGTATGGCGTGGTCGAGTTCGATGGCAACAACCAGGCGATCAGCATCGAGGAAAAGCCCCTCAAGCCGCGCTCCAACTGGGCGGTAACGGGGCTCTATTTCTATGACGAGCAGGTGGTCGATATTGCGGCCAACCTCAAACCATCGGCAAGGGGCGAACTCGAGATCACCGACGTCAACCGGATCTATCTCGAAAAGGGGCAGTTGTCCGTCGAGCTCATGGGGCGCGGTTATGCATGGCTCGATACGGGGACGCCGGACAGCCTGCTCGATGCTGCGCAATTCGTCGCGACGCTGGAAAAGCGCCAGGGTTTCAAGATCGCCTCGCCCGAGGAAGTTGCTTTCCGCATGGGCTATATCGGCGCATCTGAACTTGAAGACCTCTCGGTCAAGCTGGGCAAGAGCGCATATGGCGCTTACCTCAAGTCGTTGCTTCCGCAGGGGTAAGGCAGCGACCTGCCTGGCGCGCTCCTTGATCAGGATCGCGACAGGCGAGGCTGGATTTCGGTCTTGAAGAAGATTGGCAGGATGGCAGGGCCTTCGACAAGGTAGCGTCGCCACATCCGCCTGGGATTGCTCAGCAGGCGATAGAGCCACTCAAGGCCCAAGGACTGCATCCAGCTCGGAGCGCGCTGCTGTCGGCCCGACAGGAAATCGACGCTGGCCCCGACACACATGGCGACGCCGCGTTCGCGGCCCGCTGCGCGCAGGTCAACGGCAATCAGCTGCTGGCGCGGCAGCGGCAGACAGAGCAGGGCTATGTCCCACTCGCCCTCGCGCAGTTGGGCAATGCAGCGATCCCATGCTTCGGTATCCCGGCGCAGGGGTGTGGGCACTTCGATATGCAGAAACTGCCGCGACGGATAGCGCTCGCGCACGATCTGCATGGCCTCGGCATCGGGCCCGACGACCGCGAATGTCAGTCCATCGAATGCCGGGTCTTCGAGACTGTCGCGGACCAGGTCCGAGCCGGGATATTGCACCAGCGGCTTGCCGACGAGACGGGAGAGCAGCTTCAGGATATTGCTGTCGCAGATCTTGATGTCGGCCGAGAGGAAGGCCTGGCTTTCATGCGGGCGCAACCGGGCGCCAAGCGTCTTGACCAGGTCATCGACATTGGGGGTAACGAAATAGCTGTATTGAGCCTGGCTCCTGCGCGCGAGCAGTGCGCGGATTTCGGCGCGTTCCTCGTCTACGAAATCGACGGTCATGAACGAACGGGTGCGATAGGTCATGTCGACACTCAAGAGATAGGTGGGATTAGCGGAGGCTTTGCAACTTCAGGATGCCCTGCATGATCGCGCGCGACAGCGGCTTGCGCGAAAAGTGCTTGCTGACGAAATAGCTCATGCTCTCGTATTTGAGCTTCTTGACCACCGGCGAGGCCTTGCCGGTCTTGCCCCAGCCGAAATCGTGGATCACTGGCACGGTGTTGAGCTGGACGATCCTGGCGCCACTGGCTGTGGCACGGAGGCAAAGATCTTCGTCCTCGCCGTAAAGAAAGATATCGGGATCGAAGCCATTGGTCCTGGCATGAGCGTCGGCGCTGAGGATCAGTGCGGCGCCGCAGACCCAGTCCACCGTCTTGCCTTCGATCGGTCCGGTCGCAATCTGCTGTTCCGGATCGGAACCGTGCAGTTCGGCAAAGCGGCGCGTCGTCCCGAACCGGCCCAGCACCGGCATCAGCAGCTTCCGGCCCAGCTCGTGGGACAGCGCCGCACGCGCGAGGCGCCCGGCACCGACCTCCTGCAACAGCCACTTGCGGGCCGAGGAAAACGGATAGGCGGCGCTTTGCGGCGATCCGTCGGGAAAGACCAGGGGGAGACCCGCTATGCCGACGTCCCGATGGGCATCGAGCCAGAGAAGCGCGTCATCGAGCACGGCTTCCTGCAGATAGGCGTCCGCGTTGTGCAGATAATAGTAGCGCGCCGGCATGGCCGACATGCCGATATTGTTGCCGACGCCGAAACCGAGATTGTCCTTGTTGGCGATCACCGTTGCGCCAGGAAACTCTGTGCGCACGATCTCCACCGATGCGTCCCTGGACGCATTGTCCACCACCACGATGCGCCAGCTGAACCGGGTCGGCGCGTACCGGACCAGGCTCTCGAGGCATTTGCGAATGGTGGATTGAGAATTGTAGGTGACGACGACGATAGTCAGATCCACGGGGGCAGCGCCTTCGGTCATGGACTGCAAGCTTTCAGTTCATTCTGGAATTTGAGCAAGATAACAGCTAGAAAACCGCGATGGGAGTGGCGTTTCAGCATGACCGTTAATCGCTGGTCAGATTGCTGCATGGGGGCCAGGCTGTTACAAATCGTCTTCGCGAAAGTCATCGCGGTGAATCTTCGGTCGCTATTGTGGTGCCACGATGTCTGACATAGCAGCCGGCGGTTTTGTCAGCGCAGCGGATGCTTTGCGTGAGCGACGGCTCAGGTTGCTGGGCAATCTGGCGTTCTGCCTGATCATCGTGCTGTCGACGAACCTCCTGTTCACCGACAATGCTGCGCGCAGCCCGTTCGGTATTTTCCTGCTTCAGGAAGCCTATTACGGGTTCCTGATCGTCTATGCGCTGGGTCGCCTGCTTGGGCGTTTTTCCGGTAGCGACATTATCCTTCTGGCCTTCGTCGCCTTGGCCTTCGGCCTTTCGGTCGGCTTTTCCTACCTGCAATTCCGCCAACCCCTGCTGTACGGGATGCTGGAAGACCGGCGTATGATGGCTCTGCTGTCATATTTCCCACTTGCCGATCTTTTTGCGCGCCAAAAATTCGATGTCGCGCGATTTCGGCTCTGCTGGTATTCCGCCATGGCAGTGGTCGTCTGCCTGCTGTTTATCGGTCGTGGCCTGGTGCAGGAAGCTGAAGTGCAGGAACTGGTTCGAAGCGGTCGCATTACCGCTGGAGGCCTGCACCTGGCGCTGACAGCAATTATCGCAACTGTCCTGATGACCAGGCGACCGACCTATCTCGATCTCTTCAGTCTGGCGGCAAGCCTGCTCACCATCCATTTCGTGACGCAAACTCGAAGCGTCCTCATCGCCGCGGTTGTGGTGTGCACACTCGTGATCATTACGCAAAAGCGTTCGCTGGCGGCCTTGGTCAACTATGCGATCATCTGGGTTCCGCTGGCGATATGCGTCGGGGTCTGGCAGTGGGCCAGCATCTACGATCTCTTCGATCTCTACACCAATACCACTCGCATCGGCGGTTCGTTCGAAGTCAGAAGCATGACGGTCGAGCTCATGCAGGGTTTTTGGGAGACGCGCGGCGGTAGCTTGATCGGTTTCGGCGCTCTGTCGCAGCAATTCAACGGTGGCTTTGCGGCGATTTTTGGCGGCACCTTCGGCGAATACTTCTTCCTCTCCGATATCGGCATTCTTGGCGAGTACTTCCGCTATGGGCTCGTCTACATCCCGCTGCTGCTGTTTTTCGGGGTGTTCATATGGCTGGCGCTCCGCCAGTCATCCGGTGTTCCCCGCAGGTTCGTGATCTTCTGCCTGATCTTCCTGCTTATCCCATCGCCCTTGTTCGGCACCTTCACCTGGATCGGCTCCATCTATGCCATGATCCTGTCTTTCTCACGCCTATCGGAAGGCGCCGAATATGCTGCGCGCGAGACACGTCTCCGCGCATAGGCGCATCTAGGCGGGCGCCAGCCTGTGCAGCTCGGCAATGGCGCAGACGATGTGGTAAAGGCTTGAGGCGCGGGCGGCTTCGTCCTTGAAGCTGCCGTCGGCGCGGATGTTCTCCCAACAGCCTCCCTTGACCGGGAAGGCGAAGAACTGCCTCAGCCCCTGGCAGGCCTGCGCCACCTTCTCCAGCGCATGTTCGCGCTCGTCATCGCTTCGCGCAACCAGCGCTGCGGCCAGCCAGGCCTTGATGCGCTCGGTCTGTTGCCACAGGCGAGCGGTATCATCCTTGATGCTCAAGTCATCCCAGATTTCGCTGATGGCAAGGCCGCGCCTGGGATCCACGCCATGATCTTCACCGACGGCGATCAGCCGCAGGGCGGCGTCGATGGCATCCTCCCGCCCGCGCATACGTCCCCAGCGCACGAGGAGCCAGGCCCATTCGAACTGATGACCAGGTTCGACAATCCGGCCGGCTTCGCCGGCTGACGCAGACCAGTCGCCATCGAAGAATTCCCGCAAGGCTCCGGTCTGGGGGTCGATGAACTTATCGAGGCAAAGTGTGGCGATTTCGTCGGCCAGCTCGTGCCAGCCCTGGGCGTGCTCCGGTGGCAGCGTCTCGGCCCAGGCGAGCGAGGCCTCGAAAACATGCATATGCGGGTTGGCCTTGAGGGGCAGGGTCCGCGGCTGGCTCTCCTCGAACCCGGCCTGGGGATGGCCCCAACCGGCGCGCATGCCATTGCGCATGCGTTCGGCAACTCCGGCAAGCCGGTCGCTCTCCATGCCGCTTCGGGCGGCAGCGGCGAGGCCGAAGAGCGCAAAGGCGTGGTCGTAGAGGTCGAAGCTGCCATTGAGCACGGTGCCATCGGGCGTGCAGGTGGAAATCACCACGCCATCCTCGGTCAGGCAGTGGGCCAGCAGAAAGTCGAGGCCATGCTGTATGACCTTCTTGGACGGTCCGCTCCAGCCCAGCTGTTCGGCCGTGGCGAAAGAATAGATCTGGCGGCCGGCGACCCGGGTGCGGCGTGGGGCCTCGATGGGCGTGCCCGACTTGTCGATCGTCTCGAAAAAGCCGCCCATCGTCCAATCGGTCCCGGTTGTCGACCAGAGCGGCAGGGCGTCCTCGAAAAGCCAGCGGGTCAGCAGGTCTCGCTCTGTGGCAACATGATGTTCGGCGTTGGTCATGGCATTGCCTCGGCTGTCGGGGCGGCCGGGAGCCGCAAACTGGTTTGATCGCGAATGAAGTCGAGCAGGTTGCCGCCGGTGAAGTGATAGCCGGCAATGCCGGCGCCGGCCGCCGCTTCAAGGTCCGACGGCTTGTCGCCAATCATGAGGCTGCGCCCCTTGTCGACGGGCCATGTCCGCAAGAGATCGAGCAGCATGCCCGAGCCCGGTTTGCGCCAGTCGGAGACGCGACGGAATTCCTCGAGCGCCGCTTCGGGGTGATAGGGGCAGTGGCGTTCGTCGTCGAGATGCGCGCCGGCCGCCCGCAACTGCGCATTCATCCATGCAAGAAGGTGCTGGTAATCGGCCTCGGTGTAGTAGCCGCGGCCGATGCCCGCCTGGTTGGTGACGAGGAACACGTAGCAGCCGGCGCGGTTGGCGTAGCGCACCGCTTCGCGCGCGCCATCGATCCAGTCGAAGCGCTCGGGATTGCCGACATAGCCGTGGTCGTGGTTGAGCACGCCATCGCGATCGAGAAACAGGGCAGGGCGGGTGAGTTGCGCGGGGATTTCGGTCTGGGCGCGTGCGAAGGATTCCGGCACGCCGATATCGAGGAAATAGCCGCTCAATTCCTGGCCCACCAGCGCGCCGCGTGCGGCCAGCTGCGGCAGCACATCGGCTTCGAGCGAACAATTGGGTGTCAGCAGCTCGACGATCGAGCGGCGCAACGCATAGACGCCGCCATTGACAAGACCCGGCCCCTCCCGGTCGGGACGGGAGTGGAACTGGGTGACCCGATCGCCCTCGATGTCGACCACGCCATAGCGCGACGCGTCGGCTATGCCACGCAGGGTGAGAGCGCCGATGGCGTCCGGGTGCCGGTTGAGAAAGTCCTCGATCTCGAGCAGCGGCACATCGAACCAGCTGTCGCCATTGAGCAGCAGGAAACGGTCTTCGAGCTGGTCGCGGGCATGCCAGAGGGCGCCACCGGTTCCAGCCCGGTCGGGCTCCACCGCCACTTTCACCTCGAGGCCGAAGCGCGCCACGGCGGGGCTGTTGGCCGCGAAGTCCCGGATTTTCTGGGCTTCGAAGGCGGCCAGCAGCAGAATGCGCCGGTATCCCTGACGGGCCACTTCCAGGATCAGCGTTTCGAGGAACGGCGTATCGCCCACTTCCAGAAGCGGCTTGGGGGTCGCCTTTGTCAGTTCGCCGAGGCGGCTGCCAATGCCGCCGCAGAGGATCACAGCCTGTTCGATGGGACGGTGCTCCGTGCCCGCCGCGCCGCTCAGAACTGCCATGTTTCGCAGCCGTTTTCGGTGAACTTGGCGGGTGAGGCGACCGCGCCGATCTCATTGAGCGACCGGACCAGGCCATAGCGGTGTTCGGGATGGACGAGGAAGAAGAGGAAACCGCCGCCGCCCGCCCCGGAGACCTTGCCGCCCAGCGCGCCGGCGCTCATCGCCAGCTCGAATATCTCGTCGATGCGCGTTGTCGAAATGCCGTCCGCCGTGGCCTTCTTGGCGATCCAGGATCGGTTCAGCACGGTGGCCATTTCGGCCATGTTGCCGGTCAGCACCGCCGATTTCATCTCGATGGCGTCTTGCTTGAGCTTGTGCATTGCATCCACGGTCTTGGTGGTGTTGCTGCGCAGGCCATCGGTCTGTTTGGAAATGATGTCGGCCGAGTCGCGCGACCGGCCGGAGAAGCAGACGACCACCGAGGATTCGAGTTCGTTCTTGATGGCGGTCGAAATGCGCATCGGATTGACGATGACACGGTCCTGGGGAAGAAACTCGATGAAATTGATGCCTCCAAAGGCCGCGGCATACTGGTCCTGCCGCCCACCGGCGAGGCCGAGATCGATGCGCTCGATCTCGAAGGCCAGATGCGCGACGTCATAGGGTCCGAGAGGCGCGTCGAGAATGTGCCGGAAGGCTTCGACCAGCGCCACGACCAGCGCCGAAGACGAGCCCAGGCCCGAGCCGGGCGGAGCGTCGACCGTGGTCTTGACGATCATGGGCACGCGCCGCCCCTGGTTGTAGTCGCGGATCATGCGCTCATAGACGCCGCGATGCAGCACGAGCGTGCTGTCTTCGAGCGAGGCGTCCAGATCGAATTCTTCGCCATGGTCCATGTCATCGGCCACAAAGATGATCTTGCCGTTCGGCTCGGGCAGGATGGTGGCAAAGGCGTAGCGGTCGATCGTCACATTGAGGATGGCCCCGCCAAACTCGTCGCAATAGGGCGAAAGGTCCGTCCCGCCCCCGGCAAATCCCAGACGCAACGGCGCGCGCGAGCGGACCTTCTTGGTGATTGTCTCAATCATGCGGTGACCTGTTCTTGGATAACACGAAGGGCTGACGACATAGTATGTTTCGTGGACCCGCCTTGACTATAAAGACAAGGCGCTCGAGCTCGCACAAACCAGAATAGCTCGCCTGCCGATTTGGATGTTCTGAAGTGTACGCTGATGTGCAAAGGCCTGAGTGATACTTGTGCGCTTGGTCATGCGACGCTTGTGCGACACTCTTAGTCGCCTGTCATGGCGATGCATAGCGCCTAGTGCAGACTAGCGTTTGAAGTTCTGAAATCATGGTATATGGGACAGTCAGAACGATAAAGCTGCCTCAAACCGGCCGATGTGGTCTTGCTGCGGGCGATGCCTTGTTCTGATGTTCCGGTTCTCAAGAGGGTGCAAGGGTGTATCACGTTTTCGGTGCGTTTGATCGGTTCAACTACGGTGATATACTTTTCGCTCGGATTGTTGACGATCTTCTGAATAGTAAAAAAACTAACTCCGACCGAAAATACTATTCAGTCACCGCGTCTGACATGACGTCAGATGGCGGCGTTATCACCCAGGCTATCAGTTCCTTGAGGACAAAGGGCGTATCACCGAAGGACACTATCTACATCGCCGGGGGCGACGTTCTGACGACAGACTGGACAACCATTATCGGGCACAGTTCAAGTCACCTGACTAACAATGTACTTCGCGTGGTTCGCCGACTTCTCGGTCCTTCGCTCGGCGGCAGGCTCGCGGGACGACTTTACGGATCAGAATTCGATTTCCCGTTCGTGTTCGCGCCAGGCGATTTTCCGGCCCGTCCCAAGGTTATCTACAATGCGGTGGGCGGTTCCTGGTTTCTGAAGAACGCCCAACATGCCTCTGTCCCGCGCATCGTCGCCAAGCTTTCGGACGCCACTAGCATCTCGGTTCGAGAGGCACAGGCTTGCGCTTTTCTGAACGAGCGGGGCGTGCCCGCTAAGCTGCGCCCGGATTCGGCCGCGTGTATGTCATTGATGTATGACCGGGATTTTCTGGCTCAGTATCGACCTGAGCAATTGCAGGACAATCCAAACTATGTGGTGATCCAGTGCGCCTTACATGTCGGCAGGTCCGAGCTGGCGAGCATCGTGCAACGCGCAACCACCTTGGCCAGGCATTTTGACGCTCAGATCGTTCTCCTGCCGATAGGAACCGCACCCTCCCACGATGACGATAAGTTCCTCAAGCTGGTTGAGGCCGAGCTTGTGCAGGCAGGAGAGAAGGCAACGCTCCTGCCGCAGATGCACATTTTCCAGATCATGGCGACGATTGCGGGAGCAAAGGCATATGCGGGCTCAAGCCTGCACGGTGCGATCACGTCAATGTCCTACGGCGTACCGGCCGCCGAACTCATTCCCGGGAAGGTGCTCAAGTTGGCAGCCTACCTTGGAACTTGGGGCACGCCAGCATTTGAACTTGATGGGATTACCATGAGCAGCGCTCGCGCTCCTGCACCTGCCGAAGCTGGCCAGACACAGCCACAAATGGCCCTAGCGGACCTCAAGTCTCACTTTGGCATAGCTTAGTTTGCCACAGTGACTTGTGAGTAATGGTATCGGGATCACCGCAGCGCTGCTGCGGTGATCTGCCATTTTGGAAGTTGCAATTAAGCTAGTGCGGGATTTCCGATGTATTGATCCAGCGCATTGAAATTTCTGGCTGCAGTCTGTCGCAAGGCAGTAACCCTTGCCGCATCTTCGGTAGTATGGCTCTGCTGCAAGACGTCCGACATGATCAGCCTCAGGCGTTCAAAGTCGACATCTGCCTTGAAGCCGAAATATTCATGTTCTCGCATACCAAGCTTCACCATTTGATCGGCGATGCCCACTTCGTCTGCCAACTGTGCCATCTTGTGATCATAGGCGATCAATGCGGTTGGCTTGTCGAATGATATGCCAAAAACCAGCCCGTGGAAGCGCATAGTCAGGACCGCATCGCTAGAGGCTATCGACGCCAGTCGCCCTGTCATGGTTTCGTCTCGTACAATATTGACGCCATCCATTCCGTCCCGCGTGATCTCCTCCGCGAACTTGACGTCGGAATGGGCGAAGAAGGGGACAAGGTCGACCTGCCACCCAGCCGCGACACTGCCCGTTATAAGCGACCGCAGGCCCTCAAGTAGAATACCGAACCGCTGCTTGCCTTCGTCTGTGGCATGTTCCTGAGCGTTCCACGGTCGTGCGAGTACGATAGCGAGCCGACGGCCTTGCGAGGACGATTTTTGTGTCGTGAAGATTTGCGGATTTGCCGTGAAAACTAGGTCCGTGCTCAACTGGAGCTTCTTGCGAGCCAGAGCTGCACCAAGTGCGTCCTCCAGCACGGCATATGAAGACTTGTCCCGCACGACGATGCCTTTGCTGAGGGCAGCAAGGCAACGCCAGATAAACTTGGTCAGGCCGTGTCTAATCGGGTTTACACCTATGCCGATCATGAATGTCGGCTTCCCGCATAGGGCAAAGAGTGTGCTCATCACCAACAGGCGCAGAGGAAGGCCCAGGCGGCCACGGGGGAAGAGGCCCCCGCCGCCGATGACCAGGGCGTCGACGCTTGGAAGGGTCTTCATTTCGGACCAGAAATCATCGTCGACTATTTTCGCTTCTGTCCCGCTTAAGCTGAAAACTTCGGGAAAGAGGGCCCTTCGTTTTCCGGCAGAAACGGTTGCTTGGATGCCTCTCTTTGACAGACCCAAGAGCATGGCTAGCAGAATGGCCTCATCGCCCAAATTCTCTTGGCCGTAATAGCCTTTAACCAGCACCTTCATCCATCTTCCTTCCAGCAGAGCGTTCCGCTACCATGTGGTGGTCTACTAGGTTCGGAAGCTCTCGTCATCGTCAAGATCAAGCAGAATCTAAAGAGTCTTTCGGCCATTTTCCTGCGTGGACTGGGCGCTGGAATTTCCTTCGTCTTGAACGTTGTGGTCGCTCGTGCTTTCGGCGCGGAGGGCACTGGCGCGTTCTTTGGCGCCTTGTCCATATTCCTCTATGCGACCTCTATTTCGCGGCTCGGCACGGATCAGGTTCTTCTACGGACAATTGCTAGGGAACGCGCTTCTCACGGCACTGATCAGCGTAACCAGTACATCCTGTCTTTGCTTGCAACAGGCTTGTTGTCCCTAGTGTTGAGCGGCTTCTTGTTCCTGCTTGCTCAGCGCTTTGTGTCGGATAATGGCGAGCGCTCTGTGGGGATTCTGCAAATCCTCGCATGGGTCGTTTTGCCATCCACTTGGACCTGGTTGCACTCTGGAATGCTCAAAGGCGCCGGTCGGATCAACACCGGAATTATTCTGGATCTGATCTGGATACCGTTAGGCGTTGTGTCATGCGTCATGATTTTTGCTGTAGGTGATGTAAACACTCTGGCACATATTTATCAGTTCGGGGTCTGCTCCGCATTATTGGTAAGTGTTTTTCTGGTTTTCAGAGAGTTCGGCTTTGTTGTTCCAAGTGGTCCGCTAAAGATTGATCCGAAATTTTTGCGATCTTCACTTGCATTTACTGTTATAACGATAGTGAATAGCCTTGCAAATTGGCTCCCTGTGACGATCGCGGTGGCGTTATTGTCGGCGGCCGATGCTGGTGCCATTTCCATGGCTATCAGAGTCTCGGCGGTAGGGACGTTGGTGCTGTCAGCTCTCAATTCCGTTGCCGCTCACCGCTTCGCGTCCCTATATGCGACGGGTGACATGCCCGGCCTCCAAAGGGCAACAACATCTCTTACGGCCTTGGGCTTCCTGGTTACCTGCCCAGTCCTCCTCGGAATGATCATTTTCCCAAGTCAGGTCATGGGTCTGTTTGGGCCTGATTTTGTAAGCGCGGCGCCCTTGTTGGTGATATGTGCTCTGGGGCAGCTCGTCTTTACAGCGGCAGGGATGGCATCTCCCTTGCTCTCGATGACTGGAAATGAACGCTACGTGCGTAATGTGCTCGCCGTAAATGTTGGGGTGTTGGCCGCAACCTGCACCTTATCTGCTCTTATCCAATCAAAGGGTCTGATTGCTCTCAGCGTAGCGGTCTACTTGGTCGTCCAGAGTATTCTCATATGCTATTTTGCTTGGCGGCGAGTTGGTATTCGAGCCTGGTTCGATCCAATTATGTTTTTCCGGCAGATAGCGCGTCACTCATAACGCAGCGGATACACACCGCATGATGCTGACGCGCAGGTCGTTCGGTATGGAATAGCCTTCGCCAATTGTCTGCGCGCTCCTGGTTGTCCCATCCTGCATATGCAGGACCAAAGACTGCTGACCTGGAGGCATTAGCAAGGCGACCATATCTGAGGACCGACTAGATCCTGTGCCGTAGGTGAGGATCGGGGAAGTCGAGTTGTTAGTATCGATTTCAAGCTGACCACCCCAGATTTTGTAGCTGCCGGTTGTGCGAATTGCGTTCCCCATCGCTTCAACTGCGACCACTCCAAACTGCCCGCCTCCGGTTGTATTTGGAAACGGCGTTGTCGTCAGGGCTACGTGAACCCAGCCGTCGATGAGCGGCGTCAGGGTGGCGGTTGAGCCGGCGGTGACGTTGCCGACGGTCTTGTCGACGAGGTCGATCCAGGTCTGGCGCACGACGGAGACATTGTCGCTGATCAGGAAGCGCAAAAAGCGGGCGCCGCCGTCATATTTGAAGCATGCACTGATCGTGTGGACGGAGCCTGCGGAAATGAGGCCGGCGAACGAGCCGAAGTAAAAGGCGGCGGTGCTGCCCCCTCCCTGGACGATGCGCTTGCCGTGGTTGTCCAGCGCCGGGCTGTCGCCCGCAGCCAGAGCGGTGCGCGTCACGTCGGTGAGGATCAGGCCCGGGCCGCTGTCGGCGGTATTGGCAAGGACGAGATTGGTCCGCGCCGGCTCGACAGAAAGGCCAAGATCGGTGATGGCCGGCTCATTCACTCCAAAGGTCTGCCAGCGACCAGCACTGGTGCGTGCGAGGCGCATGGATGCCCGCGTAAAGCTCATTGCCTCCCAGAGCGGCAGGGCGACGCCGTTGCGCATCGCCTGGCGCGTGGTGAAGTCGATGGCAAAGCTGGCGCCGGGCGGCCACCAGGCGCGATTGCCCTGCAGGTTCGCCGTCAGTCCCAGGCTCGTCATCAGACGAGGCCCACGATCAGGGTGGCGGTGGTGCTGGTGGCCTTGAGGCGACGCACGCGGATCGGCAGCATGGTGCCACCGGGTACGCCGCTGACCACGACTTCGGCCCCAGAACTGAGTACGAGGCTGAGCGCGCCGCTGCCGCCGACATAAATTGCGCGGGTCACTTCCGGCAGGTCGGCGCCGTCATTGGGCGTGATGGCAAAGCCATGAATGGCGGGGGAATCGAGGCCGATAGTGTGGTCGCTGAAACGGTCTGGCACGGAAAATCCTCCTTTGGACTGGAAAGCAGGATAAAAGCCGTAGAGTCCACCGTGGATAAGTGCGCCGCGCATGGCGCCCCAATGTCGCAAACTTGAGCGACATGTCATTCGCGCATGGGTGGTATCGGTTGTGCCGAGGCGCGTTCGATGCTTCACTTTTGCCGCACGGATAGGAGATTCATCATGCGAACTGTTCTAGTCACCCTGCTGCTGGCCTCTGCCGTGCCGGCAACTGCCGCCGCCGAGCTGAAGCTTACCCTTTCGGGCACCGAATTCATGGGAATGCCGGCCTTCGAAGCGCGCTTGGGGGACGAAGTGGTCGGCTCGGGGACCTTGACCACCATTTCCCCCCAGGGCGAAGTCTTCACATTCGAAGTGGATGGCGATTATGCCTCCAAGCCGCTCGAGATCCGGTTCACGAATGACCGCTATGAGGAAGGTGTGGGCGACCGCAATCTCTATATTCTCGGCGTCAGCTTTGCCGGCGTGAACCTGCCGATCGCCGATCTGGTCTATCGTCAGGGCGATACAATTCTCGATCGCGACAATGGCAGGCTGGGGGCCAATTCTATCGTCGCCATTGCCAATCCACCTGCCGGCGGCTGGCCGCTGGACGCCGAGCCGACCGAGGCGGTGTCCGCCGCGGATGCCGCCGACATGAGTTCTGAGACGGAAGCGCCAGCCGAGGCCGAAGTCACGCCTGAGGTAGCTGCCCCGGCGGATGCCGCTGCTGCGCCCGAAACCGAAGCCGCCGATGACAGCGCTGCGGTCACGACGCCCCCGCCGGCCGCGGCGCCGGAATGCGTTGAAACACGTCTCGACATCGTGGGCTTCAATAATGGTGCCGTGGCGCTCTCCAGTGAGCAGTTGGCGCAACTGGACGGCCTGGACCTGCCCGACGGCTGTTCCATCCGGCTGACGGGCTATAGCAGCGTCTCGGGATCGGCTACCGTTAACGAGGCCATCGCGCAGCAGCGTGCCGAAGCCGTGGCCGCGGCCCTTAACAGCGCGGGGCAGGGGGATCGAAACATCGAGATCGTGATCGTTGGCGAGACATCTGAATTCGGTGCCGAAGAAGCGGCTAATCGTCGTGTCGTCGTCGAACTGCTCACTTCAGCCGAATAAGCCAGGTTAAGCTCCGGCGGCGAGCGCATCGGAAAGCGATGGCGCTCGCCGCAACCACATGCCTGATGGCAATAAAAAAAGGGGGAGCAAGCTCCCCCTTTTTTCTAATTCTCTGACGATCAGTTGGACGGAGTGTCCGGATTGCCGCCATCATTACCAAAGTCGACCACGGTCGAGCCGGTCTGGATGTTCAGCAGGGCGCGCTGGTCGGCGATCTGCTGCGCCAGCGAAGCGACGCCGTCGGTGCCAATGAAGCCAGCAGCAAAGGCGCTCTGGTCAGGATAGTAGGCCAGAAGCAGAACGATCGCGGCGATACATTCGGGGCTCTGCGAAGCAACCGGTGTGTTGGGCAGACATTTTGCAGTGACGTCAGCGGTGAGCGTCTCAAGTGCTGGGACGGTCGCTGCAGTCTGGGCATATACGGAACCGCTTGCCGAACCGGCAGCAAGGAGGCCAGCTATGGCGACGGTCCTCAAAAACTTCCTCATAACGTTCTCCTAAGGCTTTGACAGATTCGCCCAGTGACAAGGCAATCGCCGTCTTGGTCCTGTCATGGTCGCTTCTCTATATCCGTGTGGCGCTCAACTAGCAACGCTCACGGGATGCATTTTGGTAACACCTGGTTAACGTTATGAGTTCCAAGTCCAGCATTTCCATGCACTTGAGGCTGCTATGCGCCGGGCGAAGGACGGTTATGCGGTCAAAGGGCCCGCACTGGAATGTGCGGGCCAATGTTTTCAAGCAATGGTTTCAACCGTTGCGGGCGAATACTTTGGGATTGCTGGTCGAGACGAACTGCATGCGGTAGCCGGAGCCGCGCAGGGTCGTGACCCGCGCGCTGAGGTTGTCGAGCACGAAGTCGCCTTCAGACGTCTTGACCAGGAGAACGGCATGCGGCTGGCCGCGGCGGGTCTTGGTCATGCCGATACGCAGGGCGCCGGCCGGAACGCCGGCCCGAATGAGCGCGGCACGCTTGGACAGGGCGAAGTCTTCGCAGTCGCCGCTGGCCGGATTGAGCTGCCAGAGATCGCGGCCGCCGCGCTCGGCGACCGGCCGGATGGCGCGATTGACCTGCGAGTTGACCTGCTGGAGCTTGGCCAGCAATTCATCGGTCAAGGTCACGTGGCTGGTATTGTCCACCCGGCACTGCGAAGCATAGTCGCGGCAGAACTGGGTCATGCCCGGGTGAGCCAGCGCGTGAGCCGCCTGGGTGCCTTCAAAGCTGATCATAGCCAGAGCTGCGACGAACAGCGCCTTGCGGAATTTGGTAGTCATTTGAGCCATCCCTGATGAGGTTGATGGCGTGATCATGCCGAAGCCGAATTGCCCCAATGTTCGCAATTTAGATTCAATTTTATTCAATTTGCGCGGGAACGGCTTGTGGGTGCCGGTGCGTACGGTGGCTGTCGCTAGACCGCGCCGTCTGGACGAGTGGCCAACCCGAAACAGGCTCGGCTTGCGTCACCCATACGGCAATGCTAGAGGGCGGCTGCGCCGGTATAGCTCAGTTGGTAGAGCACCTGATTTGTAATCAGGGGGTCGCGGGTTCGAACCCTGCTGCCGGCACCATTTTTCCCGCAATCTTGCGTGCAGCTTTCCCATCGATCCGGCCATCACACCGGCATCGACCGTGGGTGCTTGGCTTCATGGCGAAGCGGACGCCCCTGCGATCTGCCGCATTGCGTGTCAACCGTCGCAATGCCATCTATTCTGATGGCGCCCGCTTGGAAAAACAGAATAACGTGCTCTCGTGGGCCGCAGTTAAGCGGCGGCTCGACGTGGTTCTATGCGCTACAGGACCATGGGCGGAAAAATTTTCTATTGTGATCCCTGAAGGAGCAAGGCTGGACCTTTTCAATCCCGACCGAATTGATAGGGTTTGGCCATCGACGATGCTGGAGGATCCGATGAAACGGACAGCTAAGATTGTAGCCTATACCGCCCTTGCTGCCTCGCTGGCACTTGGGTTCTCCGTGACCACGCATGCACAGGACAAGACACTGATCAATGTGTCCTATGATCCGACCCGCGAGCTCTATCGCGAGTATAACGATGCCTTTGCCAAGCACTGGCAGGAAACCAAGGGCGAAACCGTCGCCATTCAGGTGACCCATGGCGGCTCCGGCAGCCAGGCCCGCACCGTGATCGACGGTCTCGAGGCCGACGTAGTGACCTTGGCGCTCGAAAGCGACATCAACGCCATTTCCGACGCCAACCCGGCGCTGATCCCGGCCGATTGGCGCGGCACGCTGGAAAACAACAACGCGCCCTACACCTCGACCATCGTGTTCCTCGTGCGCAAGGGCAATCCCAAGGGCATCCAGGATTGGGGTGATTTGGTCGATGAGGGTGTCGAGGTGATCACGCCCAATCCCAAGACGTCGGGCGGCGCGCGTTGGAACTTCCTGGCCGCATGGGCCTGGGCCCGCGAAGCCAATGGCGGCGACGATGCCAAGGCGCAGGAATATGTTGCCGAACTCTTCCGGCATGTGCCGGTGCTTGATACCGGTGCCCGCGGCGCCACGACGACCTTCGTGCAGCGTGGCATCGGCGACGTGTTGCTGGCCTGGGAAAACGAGGCCTATCTCGCCCTCGAGGAACTGGGGCCGGACGCTTTCGACATCGTGACACCGTCGCTGTCGATCCTGGCTGAACCCCCGGTGGCGCTGGTGCGTGGCAATGCGGAGCGCAAGGGTAATCTGGAAGTGGCCGAAGCCTATCTGGAATACCTCTATTCCGATGAAGGCCAGGCGATCGCGGCCAAGCACTACTATCGCCCATTCCGCCCCGAAGCCGCCGCTGCCGAGGACATTGCCCGCTTCGGTGAGCTCAACCTCGTGACCATCGAAGAATTCGGTGGCTGGCGCGAGGCGCAGCCGAAATATTTCGGCGATGGCGGCGTCTTCGACCAGATCTATTCGGGTCCGCAATAAGGCCCGAAGCTGCGGCTGGCGAGCCATTCGCCAGCCGCAGTGTCTTTGCGTCACGCTCGACACTTTCCGGGCAGGACGCAAAAAGCCACCGACATAAAGCCAGGTGGTGAACATGATTTTCTACAATCTGCCGGAATCTAGTCCTGTCCCCGCCTTGAGAAAGACGACTGGGACGATAGATTTGGGCCGATCAATCAAGGCCGAGACGAATGCCCCGACCTGAACTCCTCCACTGGCCGGTCCCTATGGCCATAGCCGCTCGTCCGGAGCGGCTTGCATGAGCGTATTTGGCCGCTTCCGCCAGCACAGCGTCATTCCCGGCTTCGGCCTGACGTTGGGTATCACCCTCACCTATTTTTCCCTTATCATCCTCGTCCCGATGGTCGCGCTCATCCTGCGCTCGACCGGGCTGGGCTGGAACGGGTTCTGGGCTGCGGCACTGGATGCGCGCGTGGTTGCCGCCCTGCGCACCAGTTTCCTCACCGCGCTGGTTGCCGCCGGCATCAATGTCGTCTTCGGCACTTTGATCGCCTGGGTTCTGGTCCGGTACCGCTTTCCGGGCCGGCGCATCTTCGATGCGATGGTAGACCTGCCTTTCGCACTTCCGACGGCAGTGGCCGGCATTGCGCTGACCGCCATCTATGCGCCCAACGGTTTCGTCGGCCAGCTTTTCGCGCCGCTGGGGATACGCATCGCCTACACGCCGTTGGGTATCATCATCGCCATGGTCTTTATTGGCCTTCCATTCGTGGTGCGCACCATTCAGCCCATCCTTGAGGAGGTGAGCAAGGAGGTCGAGGAGGCGTCCGCCACACTTGGCGCAAACCGCTTCCAGACCGTGTCGCGCGTGCTGCTGCCCAGCCTGATGCCGGCCATCCTGACCGGGTTTGCTCTGGCCTTTGCACGGGCGGTGGGGGAATACGGCTCGGTGATCTTCATTGCCGGCAATATTCCCTTTGTCTCGGAAATCGCGCCGCTGCTGATCGTCATCCGGCTCGAAGAGTTCAACTATGTGGGGGCGGCAGTCATCGCCACGGTGATGCTGGCGATTTCCTTTCTCATGCTCTTCGTCATAAACCTGATCCAGGCCTGGAGCCGCAGGAGGTATGGCTATGGCAGCTGATACGATCACCCGGCGCCACCAGGCATCCCCCACCAACGAACCGGCCTGGGTCCGCTGGCTGCTCATTCTTGCCGGACTCGTCTTCATGGCGCTGTTCCTGCTCATGCCTCTGGTCGCGGTCTTCTCCGAGGCACTGAGGCTGGGCATCGGGGCCTATATCCAGTCCTTGCAGACACCCGACGCGCTTTCGGCCATCCGTCTGACGCTACTGGTTGCCGCCATTGCCGTGCCGCTGAACGTCGTCTTCGGCATCTGCGCCTCCTGGGCCATCGCCAAGTTCGAATTCAAGGGCAAGGCGTTCCTTACCACGCTGATCGACCTGCCGTTCTCGGTTTCGCCGGTGATTTCGGGCCTGGTCTATGTGCTGCTCTTCGGCACGGGCAGCGTGCTCGGCCCCTGGCTCAAGTCCTATGGCATCGAGATTCTGTTTGCCGTGCCGGGCATTGTGCTGGCGACGATCTTTGTCACCTTTCCCTTCGTTGCGCGCGAACTGATCCCGCTGATGCAGGACCAGGGTACCGGCGACGAGGAGGCAGCCCTTTCGCTCGGCGCGTCGGGCTGGCAGACCTTCTGGCATGTCACCCTGCCCAACATAAAGTGGGGCCTTCTCTATGGCGTGCTGCTGTGCAATGCGCGCGCCATGGGAGAGTTCGGTGCGGTTGCCGTGGTGTCGGGCAAGATCCGCGGCCAGACGACAACCATGCCGCTGCAGGTAGAGATGTTTTATAACGAGTATCAGGGCACGGCGGCCTTTGCGCTGGCCTCACTGCTGGCGCTTCTGGCGCTGGTGACCCTGGTGCTCAAGACCGCTTTGGAATGGCGCTTCAGCGATGAGCTGGCCGCCACTGGCCGTGGCCACTGACAAGGACGTTTGATGGAAGTTCGTGTAGAAAATGTGCGCAAGGAATTCGACCGGTTTCCGGCGCTGCACGACGTGTCGCTGGACATTCGCTCGGGCGAACTGATCGCGCTTCTCGGACCCTCCGGGTCGGGTAAGACCACGCTCTTGCGCTTGATCGCCGGGCTCGAGCGTCCCACTTCAGGGCGCATCTTCTTCGGCGACGACGACGCTTCGGAAAAGAGCGTGCAGGAGCGCAATATCGGCTTCGTGTTCCAGCACTATGCCTTGTTCCGCCATATGACCATTCTCGAAAACGTCTCGTTCGGCCTCAAGGTGCGTCCGCGCTCCAGCCGGCCGCCGGCCGGGGAGATCCGGCGCCGCGCCATGGAACTGCTCGATCTGGTGCAGTTGTCAGGACTTGAAAAGCGCTATCCCAACCAGCTGTCGGGCGGCCAGCGGCAGCGCGTCGCTTTGGCGCGTGCGCTGGCCATCGAGCCAGGCGTGCTGCTTCTGGACGAGCCTTTCGGGGCGCTCGACGCTCAGGTGCGGCGCGAGCTGCGCAAGTGGCTGCGTGAGATCCATGACCGCACCGGTCACACGACGGTGTTTGTCACTCATGACCAGGAAGAGGCGCTCGAGCTGGCCGACCGGCTCTGCGTCATGAGCCAGGGCCGGATCGAGCAGGTCGGATCGCCCGACAGCGTCTATGACCAGCCGACCTCGCCCTTCGTCTTCGGCTTTATCGGGGAATCGTCGGAATTGCCGGTCAGCGTGGAAAACGGCGAGGTCTGGTTGGGCGACCGGCCGGTCGGCATCGCGCAGGGTGGCGACATCCAGGGTGCGCAGCGGCTGTTCTTCCGGCCGCACGACATCGAACTGGTTGAGGGCGATGCTGCCCTGGCAGGCGTGGTGGTGTCGAGTCGGCGGGTCGGCGGTACGCGTCGGGTGGAACTCGACATCGGCGGCGCGGCGCATCGGGTGGAGATCGACCTACCCTTCGACCATCCGGCAGGGGAGCGCAGTCAGATCGCGTTCCGCCCCAAGCGCTGGACGCTGTTTCCAAAAAAATAGCGCGGGGCCTGCCGCTGGCCTTGGAAGTCCGCAGCACCAGGCGCATTCATGGCGGCGCCCGCATGGCTGCCATGCGGGTCACTGCCGCCTGAGCGATTGTCTGGCCACGTCCTTGTCGCATTTGTGATGCAAGTCAGGATCACGAGAGAACGAGGAACGTGACGTCACACTCCGGTCTGCGACCGGCGCATGGCGACAAATGGGAGACATGCAGACGGAGCATGTTGCTGAAGGAGCTGAAGGCAACCCATCCCATTTTTCTGCCGTATTCTAGAATTTAATACTAATATCGCCCAGATTCACGACTATGGGTCTGGGCGGGTCGCAGCGCGATTAACCTGAATCGCAGCGGCCAATTCGTACGGGCTTGGCTATAGTTACCAATCCGTTAGTATAAGAACCATGATGTGCCGAGTTTCAACGGGCCGGGGAATGGCGATGTTGTTGGAAGAATCGACGTTCGTAAGTCAGCGCGTGGCAAATAACTCTGCCTATGCGCATGAAGCCGGGATTATTTCTTCGCCGTCGAGCATTCCTGCGATCCAGACCAAGCGTCAGAGCGGTCTGCCGCTGTGGCTCTCGAACGGCGTTCCGATGCATGTTGAGACTACCGCCGGCCGCGCGCTCCAGCTTTCGCTCAAGCGCGTGATGGATGTCACGATCGCCCTGCTGGCATTGCTTTTCCTCGCGCCGCTGCTGGTGCTCGTCGCCATTGCGGTCAAGCTCAGCAGCCCGGGTCCTGTGCTGTTCGGCCAAATCCGCGAGGGTCTCGACGGCACGACTTTCCGCGCCTTGAAATTCCGCTCCATGCGGACCGAACTGGGCGACGTCACCGGCGTCAAGCAGACCCTGCATGACGATCCGCGGGTCACCCCGCTTGGGCGCTTCATCCGCAAGACCAGTATCGACGAATTGCCGCAACTGCTGAACGTGCTGCGCGGTGACATGTCGATCGTGGGCCCACGCCCGCATGTGCCGGGCATGCTTGCCTGCGGCATGCGCTATGATGTGCTCGTGCCCTATTATGCAGAGCGTCTCCGCATGCGCCCCGGCATTACCGGCTGGGCCCAGTCGAACGGCCTGCGCGGCCTGACCGACACCGAGCAAGCGGCGCGCGCCCGTGTCGATCACGACCTCGCCTATATCCAGAATTTCTCGCTGCTGCTCGATCTGCGCATCATCGTGCAGACCGCTGTCCGCGAATTCGTTACCGGTAGCGGCCATTGATATTGATGCCCTTTACGGGCAGACAGTGATGCGAATAAAGCGGGGCGTGAGCCCCGTTTTGCTTTTGTGGCACCCCTCAGTCCCGCGCTGCGGCAATCAGCGAAGGCCGGTGCCTCCCCTGATGCCTCGTCCGCGGCCAGGGGCGAAGCCGTCAGGCTGATGCCTTCAGCGTCAGTCGGTTCGCCGCCATCATGTGATGGCCTCAGGCCGAGCCGAGTGCGGCTTCGGTTGGCAGGTCCACCGGCCGGTACGGGAAGAGCAGGGTGAAGGTCGAGCCCTTGCCTTCGACACTGCGGATATCGATGCGCCCGCCATGCAGCGCCATGATCTGCGACACGAAATTGAGGCCGATCCCGGTGCCGGCAATGCCTTCGGCCGTTCGGGCGCGGAAGAAACGCTCCGAGACGAAGCCAATCTCGTCTTCCGGAATGCCGACGCCACTGTCCTCGACGCTGATCGCGATATTGCCCGCCAGTCTCTCGCCTCGCACTCGAACGGGCGTGTTTTCCGGAGAGTATTTGATGGCGTTGGAGATGAGGTTCTGTATCGCCTGCTCGAGCAGGGTGCGGTCGGCCATCGCGGCCCGCGGCAGGCTGGATAGAGAGAGTTCGATGCGGGCCTGGTCCTCGTCCGGCTGGCTTTCAAGAATGCCAGCCATGAGCTTGTGAAGATCGCAACTGCGGGCGTGGAAGCTGATTTCGCCCTGTTCCAGGCGCGCCGCGTTGAGCGTGCTTTCCATCAGGCGCGTCAGTCGCTGGCAGGCATTGCGGATCTTGGCGACGCGGCCGATGATTTCGTCTTCGGTCATGGCAGCGCCACGGCGCAGCATGCGCTGGGCGCTGGCATCAATGATCGAAAGCGGCGTCCGGAACTGGTGCGAGACGACCGAGGTAAAGGCGCGATGCAAGCGCGAGATTTCGCGCTCGTGCTGGAGCGCGGCTTCCGCCTGCACCGTTTTGCGAAGGCCGCGGACCACGATGAAGGACACGAGAATGCCCGCGGCGAGGGTCGCCAGAAGATAGCCAAGAACTTCAAACAGGATCCGGCGGCGTGTGTCCCGCACCGCATCCTGCCGGTTGCGGCCATCCAGCATGCCGGCATTGGCAAAGTCGCGCATGCTCTGCGCCATGGAGCGGGCCATGTCGTGCAAGGCATCGATCGCGCCCACATTGCCCTGCTGCACTGCTGGCAGCTCGGCCCGTTGCGCTTCGAGCGCGGCGCGCAGTGCGGCGATATCGTCGTCATAACCCATATCGGCGACGCGGCGGGTCATCTGCCCTTCCTCGAACAGCCGGAGCCGGCTGTCGAGGAGATCGAACCGCAGGATCAACTCGTCGTCCGTCACATGGCCCAATTCGTAGAGCAGGGCCGCGTCTGCCAGGCGCATGGCCTCGTATTGGCCCTGGCTCGCAAACCAGATGACGCCCTCGGCCGGCTCGCCGGCAATGCGACTCTCGTTGACCGCAAGCCGGGTCACGGCAGCCAGCAGCAGCGCGAAGAGGATGGTCAGGGCAAGAGTCGCGGCCAGGAAGGGCCGCGAGATCCAGGGCCTACCCGTCATTGGACCTTCAATGCCTTGAGCTGCCAAACCCAGCGCTCATGCAGCTTGCGGTCCTGCAGCTCGGGCACTCCGTCGCGCGGATAGACAATCCAGATGGGGCCCTTGTCGCTGACCTGCATGTCCGCCCCGTTGAGCTGCATGGCGAGCAGGACGTCGTATTTCTCGAAGTCGCTCATGGGCACTTCGACCGTATAGTCGTTGAGCGCGGATGCCAGCACCACCGTCCCCTCGGCGCCGACACGTTCGAGCACGGTGCGCCCGAGGACGCCGCTGAATGCCTGGACGCCGTCGGTCCATGGCGTCGAGGTGCTCATCTCTACAAGGCCCAGATCGGTCAGCATCTGCCGGTCGAAGGCCGCGCCTTCAGGACCATTGGTCACCTCGATCGCACCGCTCACCGTCAGGATTACCGGGCCGGTGGGTGCAGGCAGCGGGTCGGCGGCCTTGGCGACTGCCACAGGCAGCAGCAGCATGACGCCAAGGGCCAGCGCACGGCCGATGAAGGCGGGCGCCGCGCGCCGGCCAGACGTCCAGTTCAAGAATGACACGGCGAATGCCCCTGTTGATTGGAGAAGTGGCAAGTATTTACGCGCTCCTTTTGCCGTACGCATCAAGAATCTTGGTGCCATCGAACCGATGACGACTTGCGATTGGTAAAGGCTTGCTTGCGTCGGGCGCATGAATGCCCCTGCAAACGGGTGGGGCAGGGCTTCCGGCCTTGCTCTATCACGCCCCGCCATGCGGCACCCCGGTGCCAACGTCTGGAGCAAAGAAACATGAACGTCCACATGCGGGCACACAATCACAAGATCAGTCCCCTGCTTGCCCTCGAGATCGAGGCGCTGACCATGCGCCTGGGCGGTCGCGTGATCATGGCTGGCCATGGTGACTATGACACGCTGCGCGGCCTTGCCAGCAGCAACTGGGATCACCGGCCGTTGCTGCTGGCGCGCGTCGGCAATGCCGCTGATGTGGCCGATACCGTCGATTTCGCGCGCCGCAACCAGCTCGAAATTGCGGTGCGGAGCGGTGGTCATTCCGTGTGCGGGCACAGCACGACAGAAGGTGGCGTGGTTATCGACCTGCGCGATCTCAAGGGCATCGACATAGATCTTGACGCCATGACGGTCTGGGCCGGTAGCGGCCTCACGGCCGGAGAAGTGACGCAGGCACTGGACCAGCATGGCGTGGCGGTCGGCTTCGGCGATGCCGCGTCGGTCGGGATTGGCGGTCTTACGCTTGGCGGCGGCATCGGCTACCTCACGCGCAAGTTCGGTCTCACCATCGACGCCCTCGTTGCCGCAGAAATCGTCACTGCTTCGGGCAGCATTCTTACCGTCAACGAAGCCAGTCATCCGGACCTGTTCTGGGCCCTGCGCGGCGGTGGCGGCAATTTCGGCATCGTCACCCGGTTCTGCTACCGGCTCAATGCCTTGCCCGACTTCACCGGAGGGCCGCTGATCCTCGAAGCCGCGCCGGAGAACCTGGCCGGCTTCGTGGCTGCGGCGAAGGCGGCGCCTGACGAGTTGACCACCATCCTCCTCGCCATGCCGGCGCCGCCCCTGCCGTTCCTGCCGGCGGACCTCGTGGGCAAGACCATCCTCATGGGCATGATGGCCTATGCCGGCCCGGCCGACGAGGCCCAGCAGGCGCTCGCGCCGTTTCGCGCCTTGTCCGCCCCGATCGCCGATCTCGTCCGGCCAGGCCCCTACGGCATGATGTATCTGCCCGAGGATACCGCCGCCCCCAGGCCGACGATTTCGGTGCGGGCGCTGTTCAAGGACAGTCTGGACATCGACGAAGCGAGCGAAATTCTCAAGCGCCTCGATCGCTGCGATGCGCCGATCCGCGTGGCGCAAATCCGTGTGCTGGGCGGCGCTGCGGCGCGCGCGCCGGGCGCTGGTACCGCCTATCCGCACCGCGACGCGGGCATGCTTGTCGGCTTTCTGGCCATGGATGGCGATGTCGAAGCGGCGGCGCGTCACGATCGCTGGGCCGGCGTCTGCGTCATGGCCCTAGGCGGCGCTGGTACGCGCGGCTCCTATGTCAATTTTCTCGTCGAGCAGGGCGAGGAGATGCTGCGCGCTTCCTACACGGAAGCCACCTGGAAGCGCCTGCGCGAGGTCAAGCGCATCTACGATCCGGCCAATCTCTTCCATCGCAACCAGAACATTCCGCCTGCCGCCTGAACGGAAGCCCAAACCGCGCCTCGGGGCGGGTCAGTCCTGTGCCAAGGCGACCGGGTTTGAGAGGAAGAGGCTGATGAGGTCCGCCTGCCGGTCGGTCTCGGTCTTGCGGAAGAGGTTCTTGAGCGTATAGCTCACCGTGTTGCGCGAGAGCCCGAATTCCTCGGCGATTTCATCGAGCCGCAGTCCCCGCACCAGGGCCAGGGCGAGCCGGGTCTCGGCAGGCGAGAGACCATACAGCTGTGCAACGGCCTCGGCCGCATCGCTGGAGCGCCATTCCGGGTCGGTGACGAAAAGACCGACTGCCGGCTCGCCCGTTGCCGCCGGTCCCCGGCCGAGCGGGCAGGCGACGGCGATCAGCGGCCGCTTGCCGCTGTCCCGGGTGAGGGCCACGGCATCGCTGCTCTGGCGCTCGCCATTGGCGACCCGCGCCACGGCCATGTCGATAATGTCGCGCAGGGCCTGGGTCTGGGCCGGCTTTTCGCCGCGCAATAATCCCTCGCGGGAAAGGCTGAGCCCATCGGCCTCCGCGATCAGGTCGTCGGCGCGGCGATTGCGGAACAGCACCTTGCGCTCGGCATCGATCAGGAAGACGCCCACGGCAATGCGGTTAAGAGCCTCGTCCGCTCCCATCAGCGCCTTGGGCAGGCCCTGAGCGCTGCTGTCGTTGCCCGACATCGTGCCTTTGATGCGCGCGACCTGGTCGAGCCGGGCCGCGATGGTAATGAGCATGACATCGAAATCGATCGGCTTGGTCAGGTAGTCGTCCACGCCCGCCTGCTTGCCGGCGATGATGTCCTGCCTGCTTGCCAGGGCGGTCAGGAAAATGAAGGGCAGGTCGCCCAGGCCCGGTTCCTGCCGCACATGGCGCAACAATTCGAGGCCCGACATGCGGGGCATGGTGATGTCGCAAAGCACGAGGTCGTAGCGGCGCGTCCGTAGGTTGCCCAGCGCATCTTGTCCATTGCCCGCCTCATCCACCTCGTAGCCGGCCGCGACCAGCTCCTCGCAGATGTCGGAGCGCAGGTCTGCTTCATCCTCGACGCACAGTATCCTAGCGCTCATGATCCGGCTGCACCCCGGCACTCCCCCGATGCGCGGACGTGACGCCGGCATCCGCTTTCATATTGAATTGCCCCCCGGCGGAGGTCTAGCGTCGGACTAAGGAAAAGAGAAATATTTCCTTGCCGGCGACCGTTTGGGTGGGGACTTCCGACACGCTCGCGTGCACCGCCGCCCATACGTTGCGACACGCCCACGCGTTTGGGTGGCGACGTGCCGAGGTTTATCGTGGTTTTAGCGGCCAGGGGCAATTGCCAGGAGGCCGCCATGCGATCCACATCCGAAGATCTTTCCATGACCAGTTATGCGCTTGCCGGCCTCATCATCCTGGCACAGGCGCTGACCGACCTGCGAACCGCGCTTGTCATCGGCTCGGGCCTTGTCGCGTTATGGCTGGTCATTTCACTTTTGATGGCTGGCGGGACATTCTTGACCAGAAGCAACGAAGATGTCGGCCGCCCATGCGAATAGGTGGGGCGCCGCCTGTTGGCGGTCGGTAGCTTCCGAAGCCGTCTGAGACGGCTCCTGACCTCCCAGCCACTGGCCGCCCGCATTCGTGCCGGGCGGCGTTTTGTTTGCGGATGGCCAGTCAGCAGAAGGTCTTTTCTGCGGGCCCGCTCAAACGGGTGGGGTCCGCTTGGAAAAGTCAGAATAGGACGGCGCCAATCCTGACGGAATTGAACCGATGATTACCTTTTTCGACGCCTGGCGCCGGCAGCGCCGCATCCAGAACACGCAGCGTCAGCTGCATGGCCTCAGCGACCATATCCTGGCCGATATCGGCATCTGCCGTGGCGATATCGGTATGGCGGGACGTGGCGAAACACTGCTGCTTCGCCGCACGGGAAGGTAGTCGGACCATGACCAGACGCGCACGCAAAACCCTCCGCCGACGCCTCTTCCGCGCCGGCTTTGTCCTCCTCGCAGTCGTCGTCCTGACGCCCAAGATCGAGCTTGGCGCCATGCCGCAGTTGACGGCGGTTCTCAATGCCGTCGGGCTGGAGACACCCAAGGCGGGCTGATCGCCCGTTCAAAATTTCTGGGGCTGTCTAGAGCCGGTAGATGCGCCGGGCATTGGCGTGAAGCAGGCGGGCCTGCTCGTCCGCACTGGCCGCCGCGATGATCTCGCGGGTGGCGGTGACCCAGTCGGTGAGGCTGCCGCCACGGGTGACGACGGGATGATCGGATCCCCAGACCACGCGGTCCCAGCCGAAGCAGTCGATGATGTGTTCGACATAGGGCCGCAGCTGGTTCACGGTCCAGTTGGGACCGGCATAGGCCATGATGCCGGAAACTTTGGCGTTTAGATTGGGCAGCCGGGCCAGTGAACCGATGTGCTCACGCCAGAAGCCCGGATGGTCGATCGCGATGTCCTGGGCACCGCAATGGTCGAGGATGAAGGTCACGTTGGGACAGCGACGCACCAAGGCTTCACCGATGGGCAGCTGATCGTGCCGGACGCACAGGTCGAAGGTCAGCCCATAGGCCGGCAGGCGGCGGAGGTTGTCAGCGAAAAGCGTGGTCTGGCTCAAGCCGTCGGGCGCTTCATGCAGGATGCGGCGCAGGCCGCGGACGCCGGATATGGCAGCGAGCCGTTCCAGCTCTGCCGGAAAATCTTCGTGTTCCGGCCTGCAGCCCGCGACCGCACCATTTACGCCATCGAGACCGAGTACAAGACGCGTTTCCGTCTCGATGTCGGCTTCCACGACATCTACTTCCATATGCAGCGCGGCTTCTATGCCGAGCGGACGTGCCTCGGCCAGATAGCTTTCGATGGTCCAGTGGCCGGCCAGAAAGTGGCCCTCTGTGATCCAGGGATAGGATAGCCGGTCGGGATAGATGAGGTGCAAATGGGTGTCGACGATGGGGATCATGGCTGACTTTCGGCTCCTATCTCGTGTCAGACTGGGGCACCAGGCGTCGCGAAACAATTCTTGTGATCACCGGCGAACCCCGAGCCGCGTCATTTTCTCGCTCAGCGTGCGCCGGGGGACCTGCAGGGCTTCGGCTGCCGCCGCGATGGAGTCGCCATGCCGATCGAGTTCCGCTTCGATGAGGTGGCGCTCATAGGCGGCCAGGCGCTCGCCCAGACTTTCACCGGATGCGGGGCTCACGCGCTGGCCGAGCATGTCGCCGATGGAGCGGCCGGTGGCGCCGAGGCCGAGGGCGAAGCGGTCTGCGGCGGCCTTGAGCTCGCGCACATTGCCGGGCCAGGCATGGGAGACCAAAGCGCTGATATCGGCGGGATGCAGAGCCGGGGCAGGGCGCCCGAAGCGGCGGGCAGCCTCGGCCAGGAAATGATGGAACAGGATGACGCAATCGTCGCCGCGATCACGCAAGGGCGGCAGTTCGAGCGTGGCCATGTTGAGCCGGTAGTAGAGATCGGCACGAAAGCGGCCGGCCTGGCTTTCGGCGGCGAGGTCGACCTTGGATGCCGCGATGATGCGCAGGTCGAGCGGCACCTGCTTGTTGGAGCCGAGCCGCTCGACCACGCGTTCCTGGATGACGCGCAGCACCTTGGCCTGTGCGAGCAGGGGCATGGACTCGATCTCGTCGAGCAGCAGGGTCCCGCCATTGGCATATTCGAACTTGCCGACGCGCTGTCCCGAGGCGCCAGTGAAGGATCCCGCTTCATGGCCGAACAGTTCGCTTTCGATCAGCTCGGCGGGAATGGCCGCGCAGTTGACGGCAACGAAGGGTCCCTTGGCCCGGGCAGAAAAGTCGTGCAGGCAGCGGGCGACGACTTCCTTGCCGGTGCCGGTTTCCCCCAGGAGGATAATGTCGGCGGGAATTGCCGCCAGCTCCAGCACCGAACGGCGCAGTTCCTGCATCACGCGCGAAGAGCCGACGAGCCGCGTTTCCAGTTCGCCCTCGCCGCCATCGAGCTTGCGGCGCAGGTCGGCCAGTTCGCGCTTCAGGCGCGCCTGTTCGGCAGCGCGCGAGATGGAATGGACCAGCTGGTCCGGTACATAGGGCTTTTGCAGGAAGTCGAAAGCTCCGGCACGCATGGCCTCCACCGCCATGGGCACGTCGCCATGGCCGGTGATGAGGATGACCTCGGTCGGCAGCGCGCGTTCGGCGATGGAGCGCAGCAGGTCCATGCCCGAAAGGCCGGGCATGCGCACGTCGGTGAGAACGATATGGGGATGGCGATCGTCGATTGCCGCCAGCGCCTCCTGCGCATTGGCAGCCGTGGCCGTCTCGAAGCCGGAAAGCCGCAGCCACTGCTCGAGCGCCGTGCGGACCATGTCTTCGTCATCGACGATGAGGACGATGGGGTCGGTCATGGGATCACACTTTCTGCCGCTTCGATCTGATGGATGCCGCTACCGGAGCCGTCTGGCCGGCATCGACGGCGAGAGGCAGGCTCACGGTGAACGTGCTGCCCTTGCCCGGTATCGAGCGGACTGTGAGGCTGCCGCCGCTGTCGCGGACGAGGCCATAAGAAATCGCGAGCCCGAGGCCGAGGCCCTTGCCGGCGGGCTTTGTGGTGAAGAACGGATCGAACAGCGTCGCCATGTCGGCTTCGGCAATGCCGGTGCCGGTATCGCTGATGGTGATCCGCACCATGCCGTCGCTGCCGGTAGCGCCGATGGACAGCACGCGCATGGGCGCGTCCTGCATGGCGTCGGCCGCATTGGCGATGAGATTGATCAGCACCTGTTCGAGATGCACGGGATTAGCCATGACCGTCATCGCCGGGCGCGGACGGCGATATTCGACGTCGATGCCGACCTGGCGCAGGCGATGATCGGTGAGGTCGAGGGCATTGGCGATGACGGTGCCGATATCGGCCTGCATGGCCACGCCGGTTTCCTTGCGGGCAAAGGTCTTGAGATGTCCGGTCAGCGTGGCGAGCCGCTCCACCACCTTGTCCATGGCCGATAGGATGGGCACCATTTCGCTGCTGCCGCCGCGACGCTGCTCGATCAGGCGGGCACTGGCCATGTGGGTGGCAAGCGCCGCGACCGGCTGGCTGACCTCGTGGGCCACGCCGGCCAGGGTCTGGCCGAGCGTCGCCAGCTTGGCTGCCTGGACCAGGCCCTGCTGGGCGTCCTGCTCGGCCTTTTCGGCGCGGATGCGCTCGGCAATTTCGGCGCGCAACTGCTCGTTCATGGCGTGCAGGTCCTCGGTGCGCTCGGCCACGCGCATCTCGAGCTTGATATGATCGGCCAGACGCTGCGCCACGAGGCGCCGGCGCTGCTCGAACAGCACGACGATCAGCATGAGCGCGGCGCAGGCCAGGGCGGCGGCGCTGGCCATGGTGATGGCGCTGCCATACAGCGGACCGAGCGGCGTAAAGGAGAGCAGGCGCCAGCCATGCTTGGGCAGGCGCAGTTCCTTGAGCACGAAATAGCCGCTGGTTTCAGCGTCCGGCCCCGCCAGTAGGGTGAATTCGCCGCCCCGGGAATACCATCGGTCGGTGATGATACCCGTATTGTCGACGCCGTTTTCGCCATAGCGCTGCTGTTCGCCGATGGCGGGAAACTGCGACCGAGGGATGGTCTGGAGCGGGCGATAGCGCCAGTCCGGCCTGGTCGAGAGGATGACCACGTTGTTGACATCGACGATGCCGATCAGCTCGCCGGACCGCCACCAGGCCGCTTCGATCTCGCCCAGGTTGATCTTGGTGACGGCAACCCCGATTGGCCCTTCGGGCCCATCGACGCGCTGGGAGAGAAACAGGCCGGGCACGCTGGTTGAAAAGCCGAAGGCATAATACTCGGCCCGCCCGCGCGCCATGGCATCGGCGAAATAGGGTCGGAACGAATAATCGGTCCCCACGAGGCTGGTCAGGGTCCACCAATTGCTGGCGGCGACGACGCTGCCGGTGTCTTCCATGAGAAAGATCTCGCTGGCGCCGGCCGTTTCATTGAGTTTGCTGAGAAAGCCGTTGGCCGCTTCCACCGCATCGGCATTGTCTGGGTCGTTCAGGGCCGCCCGGGTTTCGCGTGCCTGGGATATGGCGACGGGCAGGTAGTGAAAGCGCTCGATAATGGCTTCGAGAGTACGGTCGAACAGCGCCAGGCGGCGCTGCGACTGCTCGCCGGCGTCGCGCACAGCGCCGGCAAGCGTGACTTCAAAGGCGATCCAGAAGACGACAGCGATCAGACCCAGCGCCACGCTGGCCGCCAGCACATGCCGCCGGGCGAAAAGGCTTCGTCGTGGTGGGCCTGCTTCCGCCATTGCGTTCCGTTCTGGCAAGATCTTGCCATTCCCGCCGCTAATCTTCGGCAAGTTCTTGCCAGATGCGTTAACACGATCCCGCGCAATTGCATATCTGCTTTGCATTTTCGCCTTGGCATGGCGTTTGCAATGGGTTCTCCAGCTTCGGGACAGCCGAAGTCCCCCGGGAGGAATTCGGGGATATGCACATTGGGAGGACACAACCACCATGAAGACCCTTTTCAAGACCCTCGCGGCCGGCCTCGTCGCCGGTTCGGCCCTCGGCGCCGTTGCCGTCATGGCGCAGGACTACCCCACTCAGCCGGTCACCATCGTCGTCCCCTTCGCGGCCGGCGGCCCGACCGATACCGTGACGCGCCTTGTCGCTGCAGCGATGAGCGAAGATCTCGGCCAGCAGGTCGTGGTGCAGAATGTTGGTGGCGCTGGTGGCACGCTGGGTGCAGGCCAGGTGGCCGCTGCCGCCAATGACGGCTACACGCTGCTGCTGCACCATATCGGCATGTCGACCGCTCCGGCGCTCTACGCCAGCCTGCCTTATGATCCGATGACCGATTTCGATGCGATCGGCCTCGTCACCGAAGTGCCTATGACCGTGGTTGCGCGCAAGGATTTCGAGCCGGCATCGCTCGAAGACCTCATCGCCTATATCAAGGAAAACGGCGAGAACATCACCTATGCCAATGCCGGCATCGGTGCGGCCAGCCAGCTTTGCGGCCTTCTGATCATGGATGCGCTCGACACCAAGATGACCGAAGTGCCCTACCAGGGGACCGGTCCGGCCATGACCGACCTGCTCGGTGGGCAGATCGACATGATGTGCGACCAGACCACCAATACGACCAACCAGATCCAGGCCGGCGAGATCAAGGCCTATGCGGTGACGACGCCGGAGCGTATCGCCGTGCTGCCCGACCTGCCGACCCTGGCCGAAGGCGGTCTCGACAACTTCAACCTCGCCATCTGGCACGGCCTTTACGCCCCTGCCGGTACCGACCCCGCCATCATCGAGCGCCTGACCCAGTCGCTGCAGAAGGCGCTGGCCAATGAGAGCGTCGGCAACAGCTTTGCCGAACTGGGCACCTATCCGGTGCCGGCCGATCAGGCCACGCCCGCTGCATTGAGTGAGCGGCTCGAAGGCCAGATCGCGCTCTGGGGCGAAGTGATCGCCGCTGCCGGCGTCGCTGCGCAGTAAAGCCATCGGGGCGTCGCGGCAAAGGCTGCGGCGCCCTCGCTTTTATCAGCGCAGCGCAAGAGCCGGATAACGGCAAAGACTATCGGGGGAGATATGGCACTCAACGCATCACGAAACGATCTGGCTTCAGGGGCAATATTCGTTGCCTTCGGCGGTTTCTTTGCCCTGCAGGCGCTAGGCTACGAATTCGGTACGCCATTTCGCATGGGCCCGGGCTTCATGCCGGTTGTCCTGGGCGGCATCCTGATCGCCCTGGGCATCGCAGTGGCGGCCAAGGGGTTCGGGAAGCCGGATGCCGACGCGCCGACGCCCTGGCCCTGGAAGGGGCTCGCCCTGGTGCTGGGCACGATCCTGTTCTTCGGCGCGACCATACGGGGCCTCGGGTTCATTCCGGTCGTGCTGATCTCGGCCTTCGCCACGGCCTTGTCATCACGCAAGAACAGTCCGATGCAGGCGCTGATCATCTCGGTTGGTCTCACCTTCCTTTGCTACCTGATCTTCGTGGTCGGGCTCGGCTTGCTGGTGCCGCTCGTCGGTCCTTGGCTGCGGTTCTAGGAGCGACATCATGGACCTTTTTTCTTCCCTGTCCCTGGGCTTTTCGGTCGCGCTCGACCCCTACAACGTTCTCTACTGCTTCATCGGCGTGCTGCTGGGCACCTTGGTGGGCGTGCTGCCGGGCATCGGGCCGACGGCCACGATCGCCATGCTGTTGCCGATCACCTTTTCGCTCAATCCTGAAACCGCGCTGATCATGCTCGCCGGCATTTACTACGGCGCGCAGTATGGCGGTTCGACCACGGCCATTCTCATCAACCTGCCGGGCGAAAGCTCGTCGGCAGTGACGGCCATCGATGGCTATCAGATGGCCCGCAAGGGCCGGGCCGGGGCAGCGCTGGCAACGGCGGCCATCGGCTCGTTCTTTGCAGGTTCGGTGGCCACGTTCCTGCTGGCCGCCTTCGCCCCGCCGCTGGCCCGCGCGGCACTCAATTTCGGCGCGCCGGAATATTTCTCTCTGATCGTACTCGGGCTCCTCGTGTCCATCGCGCTGGCGCATGGCTCCATCCTCAAGGCGCTGGCCATGATCGTGCTGGGCCTGCTGCTGGGCATGGTGGGCCAGGACATCTATACCGGTACGCCGCGCTTTACCTTCGGGCTGCGCGAACTCTTCGGCGGCCTCAACTTCGTGGCCGTGGCCGTGGGCGTGTTCGGCGTGGCGGAAATCCTGCGCAATCTCGAGAACGAACACGAGCGCGAAGTGGGAGTGAAGAAGGTCACCGGCCTCCTCCTCACCCGCGAGGACATCAAGCGCATCGTCTGGCCAATCCTACGCGGCACGGGCCTTGGATCCCTGCTCGGCATCCTGCCGGGCGGCGGACATATCCTTTCGTCCTTTGCCTCCTATTCGGCCGAAAAGCGTCTCTCCAAACATCCCGAGGAGTTCGGCAAAGGCGCCATCGAAGGCGTGGCAGGTCCTGAATCGGCGAACAATGCCGCGGCGCAGACCTCGTTCATTCCCCTGATGACACTCGGCATTCCGGCCCATCCGGTGATGGCGCTGATGATCGGCGCCTTCATTCTCCAGGGCATCACCCCCGGTCCCAATGTCATCAACGAGCAGCCAGCGCTGTTCTGGGGCATCATCGCCTCGATGTGGATCGGCAACCTGCTGCTCGTCATCCTCAACCTGCCGCTGGTGGGCCTTTGGGTGAAGATGCTCTCCATCCCCTATCGCATGCTGTTCCCGGCCATCGTGCTGTTCGCCTGCATCGGCACCTTCTCGATCAACCAGAACATCTACGACATCTATGCCATCGCCTTCTTCGGCATCGTCGGATACCTGCTGATCCGCTTCGGCTGCGAGCCGGCGCCGCTGCTGCTCGGTTTCGTGCTGGGACCACTTCTGGAAGAGCACCTCAGGCGCGCCATGATCATCTCGCGCGGCGATCCGACGATCTTCGTCACGCGCCCGATCTCCGCCACGCTGCTGGCGCTGGCGCTGCTGGCCGTATTGATCGCGGTGCTGCCCTCGATCCGCAAGAAGCGCGCCGAGGTGTTTGTCGAGGACGATTGAGCGGTGGCATAGAGACCACGGAGGGGCCGATCCAGCTTGATCGGCCCCTTACATTTTTCAGGAGGCCGGGCGGGGGACCGCAGGGCTCCTGCCCAGGCGTTCTCTGACCATCTCCAGCCCCGCCGTCGTCCCATGTGCCGGACGATATTCCAGCCCCACGCGGCCCGCATATCCCTGGTCGAAAATCCACGCGAGCGGCGTCCTGAGGTCGAGCGTACCGGTGCCCGGGTCGTTGCGACCGGGATGGTCGGCCACGTGGACATGAATCACCCGGTCGACGCGTCCGGCAAGCACCTCTTGCGGCACCTCGTCCATGACCAGCGAATGGTAGAGATCGTAGACGATGCCGATCTCGGCTCGGCCCACATCATCGATGATGTCGAGCGCTTCGGTCGTCGAGGGCAGGAAATAGCCCTTGTGATCGATGCGGGTGTTGAGCGGCTCCACCCCCAGACGGACGCCCGATCCCTCCAGCACATCGGCGGCAGCGGCAAGGCACGCGGTCAGCGCGTCGCGCTGTTCGGCGCGGCTGTGGCCCGGCAGGTCATTGCCCGCCTGGGCGATCAGCACGGTGGCGCCGAGCCGCTGCGCGACGTCTACCGATTGCCGGAGGCCGTCGAGGAATTGCGCGTGATAAGCCTTGTCGGTCAGTGCGATCATCGGTTCGGCGACAAAGCCCGAGAGCGAAACGCCCGTTTCCTCAAGCGTTAGCGCGATGGTGTCGAGGTCCTTGTTGCGCCATTGCCAGAACTCGACCGCATCGAAGCCGGCCGTCTTGGCGCGGCGGATGCGATCGGCAAAGGCGTCCGCCTCGTCGGCAAACAGCCATTCGATACAGGCGGAGAGCTGCATCACCCGGTCGCGCTCCTAGCGGAATGCCGGAATGACGTGACGCCCGTAATTGGCGATGATTTCTTCCTCGTCGCCGCTATCGAGATAGATGTTGAACTGGGTGACTCCGGCCGCCTCGAGCTCGTGCAGCTTGCGGACATGATCTTCGGGTTCGCCGAGCACGCAGAAGCTCTCCACCACATCGTCGGTGATGAAATCGAGATAGGGATTATCGGCCTGGCCATGCTTGGAATAGTCGTAGCCCCGGCGCTTTTCGATATAGGAGGTGAGCGCCGCAGGCACCTTGTCGCTGTCCGAGCCGTATTTCTCGACGATATCGGCGACGTGATTGCCGACCATGGCCGGGAACCACTTCACTTTCTCGATGGCGCGCTTCTTGTCGCCGAAATAGGCGGGGGCGGCAGCCATGGAGCGGAAGCCCGACATGTCCTTGCCAGCAGCCTTGCCGGCATCGATGCACTGGTCAGTGAACCACTTGCAAAGGCCCGGATCGGCGATCTGCAGCACGACGCCTTCGGCATGTTCGCCCGCGGTCTTCAAAGCCAGGGGGCCATAGGCGGCAATCCAGCTGGGCATGTCGTGGCCCACGGCCCAAGGGAATTTCACCGGCGCCGGGATTTCGCCATAGCTCACCTCTTCGCCGCGAACCATGGCCTTGGTCTTGTGAATGAAATCGGCGACGCGGGCGAGGGTGGCGGGCTTTTTCCCCATGACCCGCATGGAGCTGTCGCCGCGACCCACGGCAAGGTCGAAGCGGCCGCCGGACTGCTTGCTGAGCGATCCGAAGATGGAGGCAGCGACGGACCAGTCACGGACATCGGGATTGGTCACCAGCGGCCCGAAGCGCATGTCGGTCGTGTGTTCCATGCACATGGCAATGGCGGCATAGCAGTCGCGCCAGAGAATGTGGCTGTCGTAGAACCAGCAATAGGAAAAGCCGGCATATTCGGCGGCGCGCACCAGATAGCGGGCCCGCTCATGCTCGATGAATCCCTTGAAGGTGATGCCGAATTCCATAGCCTGTCCCCGCTCCCTGTCCGGTCTGAATTTTGACCAACCGATCAAATTTTTGAGTGCGCGGGCCCCGATTGTCAATCCGGTATTTGCGTGGCGCCTGCCTGGTCAAAGACGATCAGCGCCCGGCCGGACTGCGCATCGGGCACAAGGCGGGCGCGAACGCCATAGACGGCATCGAGCAGTGATGGGGTCAGGACGCTGTGCGGATCGCCTTGAGCGACGCAGCGTCCCGCCGAAAGCAGCACCAGATGATCGCAGAAGCGGGCGGCGAGATTGAGGTCGTGGAGGGCGAGGAGCACTGTCATTCCCGCCTCGGCCCTTTTGCGCAGCAAGTCGAGCATCTGTAATTGTCCGGCAATATCGAGATGGCTCGTCGGCTCGTCGAGCAGCAGCAGTCTCGGCTGCTGGGTCAACGCCCTGGCCAGGTGTACGCGCTGCTGCTCGCCGCCCGAGAGCGTATCGAAGCGGCGGCCGGCAAAGGCGGTCATGCCGGTTTCCAGAAGGGCCGCGTCGACCAGGGCGGCATCTTGGTGCGAGGGGGCGGACTGCCAGGCAGACTCGAAGGGGATGCGGCCCATGGCCACGACGTCGCGCACACTAAGGCGCTCTTCGGTCGTAGCGGACTGTTCCACCAGGGCCACCATGCGGGCGCGGTCGCGGCGCGGCATCGCAGGAAGATGCTGACCGGCAAACCGCGCGCTGCCCTCTGCCGGTACGAGCCCGAGAAGCGCCGATAGCAGGGTCGACTTGCCCGCTCCATTGGGGCCGATGAGCCCGGTTATCCGCCCGGCCGGCGCAGCAAAGCCCACATCGGCAAGGATCGGCCTGCCAGAAATGGCGACCGAGAGTCCCGAGACGAGGAGGCTCATGTTACCCTCCGATAGCGCAGGAGGACGAGGAGGAAGATCGGCGCGCCGATGATGGCGGTAATGATGCCCACCGGCAGTTCGCGTGGGTCGAACAGGGTGCGGGCGGCGGTATCGGTCCAGAGCATGAAGAGCGCGCCGACCAGCATGGCATGGGGTAGCAGCACGCGGTGCCGCGAGCCCAGTGCCAGGCGAACAACATGCGGCACGACGAGGCCCACAAAGCCGATGGCTCCGCCAATCGCCACCATGATGCCGGTTAAAAGGGCCGTTGCGCCCAGCAGAGTCCAGCGAAGGCGTGGCACGTCGACGCCCAGCGCGGCGGCGGCGGTGTCGCCGAAGGCAAAGGCATCGAGCGCACGGCCGGCAACGAGGATCGCCGGCGCACAGACGAGGAGCGCCAGCGCGGCCATGCCAGCATCGGCCCAGATCGAGCCGGACAGCGATCCGAGCAGCCAGGAGAGGATTTCGCGATAGCTGTCGCCAGTTGCCGACCAGAAGATCAGCAGCGAGGTCAGCGCCGAGGCCAGGGCCGAAACGCAGATGCCGGCAAGGATGGCCCGGCTGGGCGTGGCGCCGCCCAGCAGCCGGGCGATCAGCAAGGCCAGCACCAATGCGCCCAGGCTCCCGGCAAAAGCTCCCAATGGCATGAAAAGGCCAAGCCCCAGCAAAGCCAGCGTTACCGCGCCCAGCGCGGCACCCGATGACAGGCCGAGCAGATAGGGATCTGCCAGGGGGTTGCGCGTCAATGCCTGCATGACCGTGCCGGAGAGGGCAAGGCCTGCCCCGACGCAGAGCGCGGTCACCACGCGGGGCAGGCGCAGCTCCCAGATGATGGCATCGCGCAGCCGCGAGACCGGACTGTCGGGCAACAGGCCAAGATGATGCAGGATGACGCCCCAGGCCTCCCCCGCCGTGATGTCGGCCGGGCCGAGCGTTACGGCGATGACGGCGCTCAAGATGACGAGCGCCAGCAGCACAACGAGCGAGAACCGGCTCATCCGGTACCCGGTTGCCCGAATGCCCGCTCCCCCGATGGGAGGGCGCCAGCAGCGATGCAGGTGCTCCTACGCCCTTGGCTTGGAGTAGAGGCGGACCATGTTTTTGGGCTCACCCATGCGCTGCCAATAGACCCGCGCCACCAGGTCCTGCCGGCGGCCGCTGCGGAAGACCTCGATGCCCAGCGCCTTGCGGGCGGCATCTTCGGGAGAACTGGCGCCTTCGATCGTCGCCGAAGCCTCAATAATATCGGTCCGGACATCCACCACTTCGAACAACAAACCCACGCGCCGACTCCTAAATGCGTCTGCATCAGCGCACGGATCGGCTTGGCGCACATTTAACTAGATTAACTCGCGGCCTCATTGTCCAAAATCCAGCGCCCCCAGTTGCGCCGCCAGGTCAGCGGTGGCTGGCACATTGCGCACCCCTGCCTCGGCAGCGGGGAAGGGAATGACGAGGTAGCGCTGGTGGATGACAGCGTCGAGCTGGCTGGTGATCGGATTGTCCGCCAGCAGCGTCTTTTTCTGCTCTGCCGAATTCCAGGCGGCATCGACGAGCACGATGACGTCGGGATTGGCGTCCACGATGGCTTCCCAGCTCGCCGAGGTCCAGCCTTCGGGGACGTCGGCATAGATATTGGCGAGGCCCAGCGCCTCCAGGATCATGGCCGGCGCATTGCTGCCGGCCCCGACATAGGGGGTCTTGGTGCCCGAGGAATACCACAATGCGGTCAGGCCGCGCGGGTCGGGCTGGATGGAAGAAAGCGTGGCGCGCTGCTCGGTCACAAGCGCGGCAGCCGCATCCTCGACATCGAAGATGGTGCCCATTTCCCCGATTTCGTTGAACAGCGCCTCAAAGGTGAGCTTGGGTGGCATGACCGAGCGGCAGGCGGCCGGCGCTACATAAGTGGCGACGCCCAATTGCTCCAGAGTCGGCCGCTCACCGGCGCCATCGGCGGCAAAATTGCTTTCCCAGCCGCCATAGATGAAATCGGGCTCGGCCTCGAGCACAACTTCCTGGCTCGGCAGCTTATCGGACAGCACGGGGAGATCGATGGCCAGATTGTCGGGCAGGGGCCCGTCCTGGAAGCCGACACCGACGATCCGGTCGCCCAGGCCCAAAGACAGGAGCAGTTCGGTTGCGGTGGATTTGATCGTCACCACCCGCTCTGGCGCAGCGTCGAAGGTGACGGTCTGGCCGCAATTTTCGATCGTGAGCGGATATATGGTCGCGGCTTGGGCCGATGGGACGAAAAGGGCCACCGAGAGGGCGATGCCGGCCGCGCCAGCCGACTGGCGTAGGATGCTCCGCCTGCGGGGGAGCGGCCGATTGCTTAAGTTTAGGATCACCATTTCCATCAATCCTGACGCTGCTTGGACTTGGATTTGATCTCCGCCATCGCGGCCTCATAGCCCAGGCGATAGGCCTCTGCCGAGCCGAAGCGGAACATGTCGTCATCGCCCGTGCGGGCCAGGGTGCGTGCGCCGGGCGCCTCTAGGCCGGTAACGTAGCGCGCAAGGCCACGAACCACCGCGACGGGAATACCCGATGTCTTGCCCTTGACCAGGTCGGCAGCGCCGGCAATCTCGTCGGCGATCACCGCCTGGGTGACATGGAGCGGGCGGCCATTGGCGTCATTGCTGCCGCGCAGGTCGTCGGTCAGTTGCATGCCGGCGGCACCGATGGCCATGTCGGTCTGGCCGATGCGCCAGGCGCGGCCAATCGTGTCGGTGACGATGATGCCGATGTTCACGCCGAAATGCCGGCGCAGGCCTTCGCACAGGGCGCGCGCCGAGACGTCCGGATCGGCCGGCAGGCGCAGCGCGGTTCCCTCGGGCACATTGGACATGTCGATGCCGGCGGCTGCCATCACCAGCCCCTGTCTTGTCTCGACGATCCGGAACGTGCCGCCGGGATGCACGCGCTCGGCAACCACGCGCACGGTATCGGCGCGAATGGCCTCTTCCCGCTCGGCGGCAGGTACCTGCATGCCCTCGGCCTTGGACACGATCTTGGAGGTGACGACGAGAATGTCGCCTGCCTGCAATGCCGCGTCGGGATCGGTCGCGGCGTGTGCCTCTATGGCATTGGCGATCAGCGCGACGAGGTCATCCCCGCGCTGAATTTCGGGAATGCCGGGAAGGCCCCAGACCGAGAAACGCGGGGTCATGGATTTGCCTCTCTTATTGTTCCGCGGCATTGACCCCCACCTAGCCTCCCCCTGAAGGAGTGGGAGGGAGCGGTCCAGTTTGCCACGGGACCGGCCGCGAACTCGCTGTGCCCCTCCCCCTTCCAGGGGGAGGTTGGGTGGGGGTACCTGCACATCACCCCACCAGCTTCCTCAGTCGCGGCAGGATTTCCTTGGCATAAAGCCCCAGGAACCGGCTCTGGTCGGTGCCGGGCGCATGAAACACGAGGTGGTCGAAGCCGTAGTCGATATAGGTCTTGATCTTTTCGACATGCTCGTCCGGGTCGGAGGAGACGACCCAGCGCTTGGCGACGCGCTCTATGGGCAGGGCGTCGGCCAGCCGCTCCATTTCCTCGGGGTCTTTGACCGAATGCTTTTCCTCGGCGGAAAGCGATAGTGCGGCCCAGTTGCGGGTGTCCTCGAGAGCGCGGCCTGGGTCGGTGTCAAAGGAAACCTTGACCTCGATCATACGCTCGAACGGCTTGTCTTTCAGCGGGCTTTCGGCGCGGCCGGCTTCGACATTGGGCAGGAGCTGGTCGACATAGAGTTCGGCGCCCTTGCCGGACGTACAGATGAAAGCGTCACCGGCGCGGCCGGCATATTTGGCATTGAGCGGCCCGCCTGCGGCGATGTAGATCGGCACGGGCTCGGCCGGCTTGTCATAGATGGTGGCGTTGATGGTCTTGTAGAATTCGCCTTCGAAGCTGACGCGATCCTCGGTCCAGAGCTGGCGGATCAGCCTTACCGCCTCGCGCAGGCGTGCCGAGCGTTCCTTGAGTTCGGGCCATTCCATGCCGGTGGCCGGCACTTCGTTGAGGCCCTCGCCCGTGCCGACCCCCAGAATGACGCGGCCGGGGAACATGGCGCCCATGGTCCCGAAGGCATGGGCAACAACTGTGGGATGGAGGCGGAAAGTCGGCGTCAGCACCGAAGTGCCGAGGATGATCTTTTCGGTGCGCGCCAGCACCGCCGACATCCAGCCCGGTGCAAATGGCGCGTGCCCGCCTGTATGCTTCCAGGGCTGAAAATGGTCGGAAACGAAGACCGAGTCGAAGCCGGCATCCTCGGCCTCGACCGCGAAGCGCAAGAGGTCGTTGGGGGCGAATTGCTCCGCCGATGCCTTGTAGCCGAAGCGCATGACGACCCTCCCGAAGTCCCGCATTGCGTATTTTTGATCGTTTGGTCAAAAATGGTTCATAGTCAAGCGGCTTCGTGATAGACACGCCGGTCAAGTGACGACACTAGAGAAAAGCAAGAACAATGAAAGTTATCTTCGACACCGATCCCGGCATCGATGACGCCATGGCGCTGCTCTACCTCAGCAAGCTGCCGCAGATCGAGCTTCTGGGGATCACCACGGTGGTGGGCAATGCAGATCTCGAGACCACGACCCGCAATGCGCTGTTCCTGCGCAAGCAGTTCGGCCTCAGCGCGCCGGTCATCCGCGGAGCGGGCAAGACGCTCGATGGCGTCGACAAGGCCGAACCGGTCATCGTGCACGGGCTCAACGGCCTTGGCGAGATCGACATTCCCCATGTCGACGACACAGGGCTCCTCGCCGGCGAGGCCAGCCAGTTCATCATCGACGCGGTCCGGGCGCATCCGGGCGAGGTCACCATCATCGCGGTGGGACGGATGACCAACCTGGCGCTGGCGCTGCGCGCCGATCCCGAGGTCGCCCGGCTCGCCCGGCAGGTGGTCATCATGGGCGGCGCCTTCGGCTATCAGGGCCGCAGCGGCAATATCACCCCGGCTGCGGAAGCCAATATCCATGGCGATCCGGTCGCCGCCGACGAGATCTTCATGGCGGAGTGGCCTGTGGTTGTCGTGGGGCTCGACGTCACCCACGACATCATCCTCGACACCGACTATCTGGCCGCCCTGTCGCGCGAAGTGGGTGAAAACGGCGAATTGCTACGCCAGATGTGTGACCACTATGCCCGCTTCTACAAGGAGATCATGGGCCTCTCGGGCGTCGTGGGCCACGATCTTCTTGCCGTGACCTATGCCCTTTATCCGGACTGGTTCGAAACGCGACACGGCCCGATCGTCGTGGTGCGCGACGGCATTGCCGTGGGGCAGACCATCCAGATGCCGGCCGAGCGCAAGGGCGGGCATCCGGACTGGGCGGGCCGCCCGGTCCACACGATCTGCACCGGCGTTGCTGCCGACAAGGTGCTGGCCCATTTCCGCCAGACCGTGGCGGGCTGAGCCTCTCGCCACCCAAACTGTTGCCAGCCAGTGGAAACCACGTAAGGTGTTCTCCATAGCGGAGAACATTTTGGCCAGGAGCGACAGAAGGGGCGGAATGGGAGAGTTGCCGCAGGCCGGCTTTGCGCTTGCGGACGCCGTGGCCTTCAGGCGCTTCATGCTCGACATCTATGGCTATCGCTGTGCCATCACCGGCCGCGTGCATGCCGAGGATGAGGCAGAGGAGGGGCTCGACGTCTTCCTGCTTCAACCGCTCGCCCATGGCGGCGCGCTGCAGCCGGGCAATGCGGTCGTCGTCGAAACTGCAGCGGCGCGTCTGCTCGAAGGCGGGCTCGTGCGGATCGGCGACGACTTTCTGGTCTATCTGCCCGATCCGGAGCGCAGCGATCTCGATGCCGACATGGCGGAGCGGCTGGGGCGGCCATTGTCGCTGCCCGAAAGTCCGTCGCTCTGGCCCGACCGGGCCATGCTGGCCTATCGGCGGAGCCTCTCGCGCGGGCAATAAGCCGGTGCGAAACGCTTGGCCCGGGCTGGAAATTCCGGGTCGCGCGGCGCAGATTGCAGCCGCTTCCATTCCAGTTCCGGACCTACCATGCCTTTTCCCGATCTCGTTCATCCCGCTCTCAGCGCCTATGAAAGCGCCGTCGTGCAGCCGGCTGATTTTGCAGCCTTCTGGCGCGAGACGCTGGCCGAGGCGCGCGCCGCCGGCGGCACGGTGAAGATGACGCCGGCCGAGACGACGCTGAAGCTGGTCGAGGTCTTCGACGTCACTTTTCCCGGCTTTGCTGGCCATCCCGTAAAGGGCTGGCTGGTGCTGCCGCGCGAACGCGCCGAAAAACTGCCGCTGCTCGTGCAATATGTGGGCTATGGCGGCGGTCGCGGCTTCCCCCATGAACTGCTGCATTGGGCCGCTTCGAGCTTTGCCTATTTCCGCATGGATACGCGCGGGCAGGGGTCGGGCTGGAGCACCGGCGCCACGCCCGATCCGGTGGGCTCGACCAGCCAGATTCCCGGCGTGATGACCAAGGGCATTCTCGACAGGCACGACTATTATTACCGGCGCCTGTTCACCGACGGCGTGCGCGCTGTGGATGCGCTGATCGGCCAGGATTTCGTCGATGCCGAGCGCGTCGCGGTCTGCGGCGGATCGCAGGGCGGGGGCATCGCGCTGGCGGTCGCCGGCATCGACGAGCGGGTCAAGGCGGTGATGCCGGACGTGCCCTTCCTCTGCGACTTCCCTCGTGCCGTCCGGGTGGCCGGGCGCGACCCCTATGGCGAGATCGTGCGCTTTCTCGCTCAGCATCGGGACAAGAAGGATCAGGTGTTCGAGACACTGGCCTATTTCGACGGCGTCAACTTTGCCCGTCAGAGCAAGGCGGCGGCGCTGTTCTCGGTGGCCTTGATGGACGATGTCTGCCCGCCGTCGACCATCTATGGCGCCTTCAGGGCCTTTGCCGGCTCCGACAAGTCGATCGTCGAATACGAATTCAACAACCATGAAGGCGGCGGTCCCTTCCAGGATCGGCAGCAGATGGCCTGGCTGAGCCAGCGGTTCTTGTAGCGCAGATCAGTTTTGAATGGGGTGCGGAACTTCGGCAATGAGTGACCGTTGAAGGGCCAGCGTCAACACCCCATTCAGGACTGGAGCTGAACCAAATGGCCGAAAAGCAACTGGACGATCTTTTCCTCGATACGCTCAAGGACATCTATTACGCCGAGCGGCAGATTCTGAAGGCGCTGCCCAAGATGGCCAAGGCCGCTACGTCGCCCGATCTCAAGGCCGGCTTCGAGCAGCATCATGCCGAAACCGAAGGCCAGATCGAGCGCCTGCAGCAGATCTTCGACCTCCTGGGCAAGCCGGCTCGCGGCAAGACCTGCGACGCCATCCTCGGCATCATCGAGGAAGGCAAGGAAATCATGGAAGAGTACAAGGGCACCCAGGCGCTCGACGCCGGCCTCGTCTCCGCCGCGCAGGCCGTCGAGCATTACGAGATCGCCCGATACGGCACGCTGGCCACCTGGGCCAAGCAGCTGGGCCATACCGAGGCGCTGAACCTTCTGCTCGAAACGCTCAAGGAAGAAGAAGCGACTGACGAAAAGCTCAGCAAGCTGGCCAAGACCTCGGCCAACGTCAAGGCTGCGGCCTGAGCCGAGCCGGCACTGCGCTAAATGCTCAAGAATACCGCGATTGCCGAGCAGGTGCGGCGGACCGCCTACTTCCTCTGGGAGCAGGATGGTCGACCCGAAGGCCAGTCCATGGCCTACTGGCTCCGCGCCAAGGAGGCGCTGGTCCGTCAGTTGGCCTATGACCGATGGCTGGCCGGCGGCGCGCCACCGGACCAGGCGGAACTGTTCTGGACCGAGGCAGAGCGCGATCTTGAGGATAAATGAGAACGGGCCCGCAAGGGCCCGTTCGTTTTGGATCGTATCGGTTGGTCGCTAGGCCCTTCCAGCGTAGCTCTTCGGGCCTGATCGCCTAAAAACGCCCCACTGGGGCGTTTTTGCTGCCGCGGCAGCCGGCGATCAGTCCTTCGCGCGTTCGACGTAGGAATTGTCGTCGGTCAGGATGACGATGCGCGTGCCGGCATCGATATGGGGCGGGACCATGACGCGCAGGCCGTTGTTGAGGACGGCGGGCTTGTAGGAGGAGGACGCCGTCTGGCCCTTAACGACCGGCTCGGTCTCGACGATCTCGAAGGTCATGCGCTGGGGCAGTTCCATGGAGAGCGCAATGCCCTCATGCGTCATCAGGTGCACCTTCATGCCGTCCGACAGATAGGCCTTCTGGTCCCCGATCACGTCGTCGCTGACGGTAATCTGCTCATAGGTCGAGGGCTCCATGAAGTGGTGCCCTTCGCCATCGGAATAGAGGTAATCGTATTCGCGGTCGTCGACATCGGCCTTTTCCACCATTTCAACGGTGCGCCAGCGGCCGATCACCTTCACGCCGTCCGAAATGCGGCGCATGGTGACGTTGGTCACCGAATTGCCCTTGCCGGGATGGACGTTTTCCGCGGTGAGAACGACGTGCAGATTGCCGTCCTGCTCGACCACATGGCCCTTGCGCAGGGACGAGGCGATGACCTTGACCATATTTCTTCCTTGTTCGTTTCGCTGGCGCGGTCTAGAGGCAGGGCCGTCCGGGCGCCGGAATTGGCATATGTGGTGCGCCCGATACAATATTCCGCGCCCTTTCGCCAGACCGGACGGCAAGAAACCCGACAATGACGGCACCCGAGACTACGCCCTGGTGGCATCCCCATCGCCATGCCGACCGCCGCCCGGCGCTCCTGGCGCGGTCGCGGATCGATGCGGCCGTACGCCTGTGGCTGGCGAACCGGGATTTTCTCGTGGTCGATCCGCCCGGCCTGCAGCGCTCGCCCGGCAACGAGACGCATCTGCATGCCTTTGGCACCAGCATGATCGGCAATGACGGGGTGGGGCAGGCGATGTATCTGCACACCTCCCCAGAATTCACCATGAAGAAGCTGCTGGCGGCAGGTGAAACCCGCATTGCCAGCCTCCAGCATGTCTGGCGCAATCGCGAGCGCTCGGCGCTGCACCATCCCGAATTCACCATGCTCGAATGGTATCGCGCCAACGAGCCCTATGAAGCGATCATCGCCGATACCCTGGCCTTGATCCGCCTTGCCGCCGAAATCACCGGCATTGCGCGCTTCGAATTCCGCGGCCGGATTTGCGACCCGCGCGTCGAAGCGGAGCGGATCAGCGTGGCCGATGCCTTCGCGCGCCATGCCGACATCGACCTTCTGGCGACCATGGACGCCAACGGCACCGCCGATGGCGCGGCGCTCGCAGCCCAAATGACGCGCATCGGCATGGTCCTGCCCGATGACCGAAGCTGGAGCTACCTGTTCACCCAGGTCCTGGTCGAGAAAGTCGAACCGCAGCTGGGCAATGGCCGGATAACCGTGCTCGACCGCTATCCCGCCGTCGAGGCCGCCCTGGCGCGACGCGTGCCGGGCGACCGGCGCGTGTCCGAGCGGTTCGAGGTCTATGTCTGCGGCGTCGAGTTGGCCAACGGCTTTGGCGAACTGACCGATGCCGCCGAGCAACGCCTGCGCTTTGAAGCCGAGATGGACGAGAAGCTGCGCCTTTACGACGAACGCTATCCGATCGACGAGGATTTCCTCGCCGCCCTCGCCTTCATGCCCGAAGCAAGCGGCGTCGCCCTGGGTTTTGATCGCCTCGTCATGCTCGCCACCGGCGCGCAACGGATCGAAGCGGTGCTCTGGGCACCGGTGGCGGAATGAGCGCCATCAAAACCCTCGATGGTCTTGAACAGGTGGGCCTTGTCTCAGACCTTGCCGGCCTCGACGCCGTTGCTGAGAAATACGCTATCGGAATTACCCCTGCGGTGCTCGACCTGATCGACCGCACGGACCCAGGTGACCCGATTGCGCGCCAGTTCGTGCCCACGACTGACGAACTGGTGACCACCCCCGACGAACGCGCGGACCCCATCGGCGATCTTTCCCATTCGCCGGTAGAAGGCATCGTTCATCGCTATCCCGACCGCGTGCTCCTCAAGGCCGTGCATGTCTGTCCGGTCTATTGCCGCTTCTGTTTCCGCCGCGAAATGGTTGGCCCGCAGGGCCTGGGCACGCTGACCGGCGCCGAACTCGATGCCGCCATTGCCTATATCGCCGACCACGAGGAAATCTGGGAGGTGATCCTCACCGGCGGCGATCCGCTGGTCCTCTCACCGCGCCGTCTGCGCGACCTCATGGAGCGGCTTGCCGGCATCAGCCATGTCAGAATCGTCCGCTTCCACACCCGCGTACCCGTGGTCGAGCCCGAGCGGATCGACGACGCCATGGTCGGGGCCCTTACGGCGAGCGGCAAGACGACCTATCTCGCCGTCCACGCCAACCATCCGCGCGAGTTCACACAACTGGCGCAGGATGCGTTCCGGCGGCTTTACGCCGGCGGCGTGGCGCTGATCAGCCAGTCCGTGCTGCTCAAGGGCGTCAATGACGACGTGGATACATTGGCGGCGCTGATGCGTGGTTTCGTCGAAAATCGCATCAAACCCTATTACCTGCATCATCCGGACCTGGCGCCGGGCACCGGTCATTTTCGGGTGAGCGTCGAGGAAGGGCAGGCCCTGGTCGCCGCATTGCGCGGACACATTTCGGGCCTCGCGCAACCCACTTACGTGCTCGACATTCCCGGCGGCCACGGCAAGGCCGATATCGGCGCCGCCGCGATTTCCGGCGGCGACGGATGCTTCACAGTGCGCGACTGGCAGGGCGAGGAACACAACTATCGCGGGTGAGGGGATGGCGTACCCCGCCTAACCTCTCCCTCGAAAGCGGGGGCGGGACCCCCGCGAGCGGGCGGCAAATTTGGGAATGAGCACAATCCTGCTCCTCCCCCTTCTCCAGGGGGAGGCAGGGTGGGGTGCCTGTCAATCCACGACGCGCGGATCGACATCCTTGGAATAATCCACGCCGCCCACGGCAAAGCCGAAGAGCTTCAGAAATTCCTCGCGATACTTTGGCAGGTCCGCCAGTTCGGCCAGGTTGTCGGTATTGAGCACGGCCCAGCGCTTGGCCAGTTCGGCCTGCATGGCGGTCGAAAGTTCCCAGTCGTCGACGCGGATACGCTCGGCCTCATCGAGGATGATCGTGCCCTGCAGCTTGTCGCGGAACAGGCGGTCGATCTGCTGGATCGGGCCTTCGCCGAGGCCCATTTCGTCCTCGACCTTGATCAGCAGCGTGCCGTAGAGCGGTACGACCGGAATGGCGGAACTGGCCTGGGTGACCACGGCCTTGAGCGCCACGACATGGGCAGCCTCGTCGCCATGGGCGGCCCGGATGGCGGCGGCGGCGCGGTCGAGATCGCCCTTGGCCTTGCCCAACGTCCCCTTGTGGTAGATCGGCCAGGTCAGTTCGCTGCCAAGATAGGTGTAGTTGAGGGTGCGGAAGCCATCGGCCAGGACGCCGGCCTCGGCCAGCGCTGCGATCCAGAGTTCCCAATCTTCCCCGCCCATGACTTTGACGGTGGCGGCCGCCTCTTCCTCGGTAGCGGGCTCGACGGTCACTTCGGAGACTTCGCCGGTGCCGGTATTGAGCGTCTTGGACGTCACCTGCTGGCCATAGGGCTTGATGGCCGAGCGGTAGGTGACGCCGTCCTTGGGATCGGTGCGGACCGGCGAGGCGAGGGAATAGACGATGAGGTCGACCTGGCCCAGCGTTTCGCGGATGGCCTCGATCGTCTGGGCTTTCACCTCGTTGGAAAAGGCGTCGCCTTCGATGGTCACGGCCTTGGAGCCGGCAGCCCGGGCGCGGTTCTCGAAAGCGCGGTTATTGTACCAGCCGGCGGAGGCGGGCTTGGTCTCGCCCGGCTCACGCTCGAAGCTCACGCCCACGGTATCGGCACCGAAGCCAAAAGTGGTGACGATGCGCGAGGCCAGGCCATAGCCGGTCGAGCAGCCCAGCACGAGCACGCGCTTCTTGTCCGAAGCGATCGGCCCCTTGATCACCACATGGTCGATCTGGCGCTGCACATTGGTGGCGCAGCCGGTGGGATGGGCGGTGGTGCAGATAAAGCCGCGGATTTTGGGCTCGATGATCATGGGATTTGCTCCTCGTGTTCCTCCTGCCAATAGCCCGGATGGAGCCGAAGTGCCAGACGGGCGGCGCAGTTTTGCCCGCGCCTTGACAGGAACCAATGCGCGCCTATATGGTTCGTTAGTGAAGTAATGAACTAATGAGGCGAACGTGTTCAGCGACGACGTTCCGATATACCGGCAGATCGGGGATCGCATCCGCGCCGATATCGTGACCGGCACGCTGGGCGCCGATCAGCAGGTCATGTCCACCAATCAATATGCGAGCTTTTACGGCATCAATCCGGCCACCGCCGCCAAGGCCTTCCAGGAGCTGATCGACCAGGGCCTGCTCTATAAGCGGCGGGGCGTAGGCATGTTCGTCAGCCCCGATGCCCAGGACAAACTGGTGGCGCAACGGCGCGCGCAATTCGTCGCCGAGCATGTGGCGCCGATGATCGTCGAGGCCCGCGCGCTGGGCATTTCGCTCGACCAGGTGCTCGATCAGGTGCGCAAGGCTGCCCAGAATCTCACCGAAGAAACCGAGAAGGACAAGCAATGAGCCCCATTCTCACCATCGACAATCTCACCGTCCGCTACGGCGACACTGTCGCCGTCGACGGCTTGTCGCTGACCCTCGAGGGCCACGGCATCCATGGCCTGCTCGGCCGTAACGGCTCAGGCAAATCCTCGCTCCTGGCGGTGATCGCCGGCCTGCGCCAGGCCAGTGGCGGTCGCGTCCTCCTAGAGGGCCAGCCGATCTTCGAAAACGAAGACGCCACGACCCAGATCTGCCTGATCCGCGAAAGCGGTGACACGGTCGAGGGCAGCGAAACCGTCGCGACGGCACTGCGCTATGCGGGCGACATGCGCCCCTATTGGGACCAGGCCTATGCCGAGCACCTGCTCGCCACGTTCAAGCTCGATTCAAAGAGTCGGGTGGGCGCCCTGTCGCGCGGGCAACGCTCGGCTCTGGGCTGTATTCTGGGCCTCGCTGCACGGTCACCGGTGACGCTGTTCGACGAGGTCTATCTCGGGCTCGATGCGCCTTCGCGCTACGCCTTTTACGAGGCGCTGCTGGCCGACTACATGGACCATCCCCGTCTCATCGTCCTCTCCACCCACCTTATCGAGGAAGTGGCGCGGCTGTTTTCCGATGTTATCATCATCCACGAGGGCAAGCTTTTGCTGCGCGAGGATGCCGAGACCGTGCAGGGGCGCGGCGTGTCGCTAATCGGGCCCGAGGCCGCGGTCGCCCGCGCCACCGATGGCATGACGATCCTCGCCACCAAGTCGCTCGGGCCCACTCGCTCGGTGGCGGTTTATGGGCAGCGCGACGAGATCAGGGAGCGCGCCCGGCAGGAAGGTCTCGAGGTCGGCGCGCTGCCGCTCCAGGATCTTTTCGTCCACCTTACCGCAGGAGGATTGCAGAAATGAGTGACACGACCCTGATGCGCGTCAAGTCGCGCCGCTTCCCGCATCTGTCGCGCCGCATGCTGGGCGACTATTCCATCTTTGCCGCCATGGTGGCCGCCGCCGCCCTCGTCGCGGTCATGCTCATCACCGTCTTTGTGTCTTTCTTCCGGCCCATCGAGAAAAGCGGCTGGGACCTGGCGCAGCAGTTGGGAAACTGGTTTGCGCTGGGCATTGCCGCCCATGTCGGCGCCCGGGAATTCTGGCTCTATGTCACCCATGGCCAGACGCGACGCAATTTCTTCGGCGAGGCGTCCATCTTCGTGGCGATCTTCGCGGCCGTGCTGGCCCTATTCTATGCGCTCGGCTTCTGGATCGAGGCGCCGCTCTACGCGGCAATGGGTTGGCCGCAAGAGGCGCATGAACCGACGATCTACCGCTCCGTCCTGTCGGCGCCCATGGTGCTGCTCGAGAGCTGGCTGACCTATTTCGTCTGGGGCGCGGCTGGCCTCGCCATCGGCGCGGGGTTCTACCGCAGCACTCTGTGGGGCGTGGTCACGATCGGCGTCGCCATGTTCGTCGCCCAGATGGTGTCGCTCAGCCTCGGCCAGGATGCCGGGCCGATCGGATCGCTGGTGCGTGTCGGCGCCGTGCCCGACCAGCCCGACCTTCTGGTCGCCAGTCTCGTCCATCTGGCCGGCGGCGCGGTTCTCCTCGGCGCGGCCTGGATCGCCATGAAGGACGCGCCGATCCACGCCCGCAAATAGGGCAGGGCCGGCGCTTCAGCGGGCCGGGCCGGCGGGAAAGATGCCGGACATGACCGTAAAGCCCGGCACGCGCCGCACCCGGTCGGTCCAGCGGCGCAGGGCGGGATAGTCCTGGCGGGATATCCCGCCTTCCTCGGAGAGCATGACATAGGGGAAGCAAGCGATGTCCGCCGTGGTTGGATGCGCTGGCGAACAGAGCCAGTCGCGCCCTTCGCGCTCGCCGAACCACAGATGCTCGTCCATCAGCCGGAAGATGCGGTGCGCGCCCTTCTGCACCTTCTCGACATCGAAGTCATAGCCATAGCCCAGCGCCAGCCGCGCCGCCGAGCTTGTTGCGGTGATGTCGTCGGCCACGGCATGCCAGCGCAGGACTTCCGCCGTGATCGCCGGGTCGTCCGGAAACCACAGCCCCGAAGCGTCATACTTTTTCGCCAGATAGGCGAGGATGGCGCCAGAGTCCGAGAGGACCAGGTCGTCATCTTTGAGCACCGGCAATTGCCCGAAGGGATTGAGGCGCAGGAACCAGTCGGCCTTGTGCTGCCGCCCGGGAAAGAAGTCCACCGGCACGATGTCATAGGGAAGCTTGAGGATGCTCATCAGCAGCCGCAGCTTGTAGCAATTGCCCGAGAGCTCGAAGTCGTAAAGGGTTATGGTCATGGGTCAGATATCCAGTACCAGTCGCCCGGATTTCGCCCGGCTGACGCATGTCATCATGCAGCTGTTCGAGGCCTTCTCGCTTTTGTTGAGATAGACGTCCTGGTGGTCCACCTCGCCTTCGATGACACCGGTGAGGCAGGTGCCGCAGGCGCCCTGCTCGCAGGAGGATGGAACGGTCAGCCCCGCTTCGCGCATCGTTTCGAGAATGGTCTTGCCGGCCGCCACATGCAGGGTCATGGCCGAGCGCGCCAATTCCACATCAAAGGACGACGACGCATCGATGACCTTGTCGTTCTGGAAATATTCGAAGTGGATGGCCTCGTCCGGCCAGCCCAGGTCGGTGGCGAACTGCTGAACCATTTCGAGCATGGCGCCGGGGCCGCAGATATAGACGTGATTGGCGAACTTATACGGTCCCAGCACTGAAGCGACCTTCTCGCGAATGGCGTCGCGGGCCATGCCCACATGTTTTTCGATCCGGCCGTGCAAGACGCTCAGTTCGCTCGAAAAGGCAGCGCTTTCGCCGGTGCGGGTGAAATAGTGCAGCTCGTAGTTGAGGTTCGACTTGTCGAGGAAGCGGGCCATGGAGAGCAGCGGCGTTATGCCGATGCCACCGGCGATCAGCACCGTGCGGGTAGCGTCTCGGCGCAGCGGGAAATTGTTGCGCGGCTCGGAAATGGCCAGCACATCGCCTTCGCGCACGCTCTCGACCAGCACCTTGGAGCCGCCCTTGGAGGCACTCTCCTGCTTGACGCCGATGACATAGCTCGACAGGTCGCCCGGACCGTTGGTCAGCGAATACTGCCGCACAAGGCCATTGGGCAGGTGCACGTCGATATGGGCGCCGGGCTGAAAGGTGGGCAGGTGCTTGCCGTCGCGGTCGGCCAGCTCGAAACCGATCACGCCATCTGCCGAGGTCCATTTGCGCTTGACCACGACAGTGAGCGTATTGCCGCGCGGCACGGCGATATCGGGCATGGTGGCCAGGTCCACTGAGACCTTTTCGAACACCGGCTGTAGCGGTTCGGGTGCCGGTTTCTTCGCCGCGGCCCGCTCAAGGCGGTCGCGCAGCTTGGTCAGGGTCTCATTGTAGTAGCGCAGCGTCGCAAGCTCATCAGCCGGCTTTTCCGGTAAGAGGCCGCGAATGACGGCGCGACCGGCATCAACCGGCTGGACGAAGAAACGGGCAGCGCCCAGTGCCAAGGCAAGCCCCGGCAGGACATCGGCCGGTTGGTCGTCGGGGGCAAGTCTGCCCAGGCCAGCCACTACGTCTTCCGGCGCCGCATTGACCGGCATGGGCCGCAGGGCGAACCAGTCATGCCCTGCCGCACCGGGAAAGGGCGCAAAGGGCTGATCGTCATTGGCGGCCGACCAGATCAGCCCGAAAGCCTCGCGAATGGGATATTTGCGGTTCTCGATGCGGCGGGCCGGCGCGTCGGCCGGATGGGCCGGAATATAGGTGCAGCCGGCCGACTGATTGGCATAGCGCCAGCCGTGATACTGGCATTTCAGTTCCTGGCCCTCATTGATACCGATGGAGAGGCGCACGCCGCGATGCAGGCACCGGTTTTCCCATACGTTCACATTGCCATCGTCGGCCCGCCACACGGCCAGTTCCCGGCCGAGCAACTGACCATGATAGACGTGGCGAAACGGCAGATCGTCGCTCGAAGCGATGGGGTACCAGTGAGGGTCGGATAGCGAGAGGGGCATGCCGATCAGATCCATATGTCACAGGATCGCGCCACGATCGAAGAGGTCAGTCAGGTCTCGGTCCTGGCGTACGGGACCGTGACTTCCCCCCCAAAGGGAGAGGTTGGGGGTTGTCAGCTGGCTTGCGGGATCACGCCATAGGTGATGCCCTTCTGGCTCAGCCAGCGGCGATAGGCGATGGCGCTCTTGTCGGCGCGAATCGGGGTTTCGGCCCGCGGATCGAGCGGTAGCTTCTTGGGATACTGGTTTTCGAGAATCGGCTTGTCCTGGCCGAAGATCGTCTGCTGGAAGCGCCGCAGGTCGGTAATGGTCGAGGTCGAATCGATCATCGATTGCAGCAGATGGGCGCGGCAGCGCTCCTCGGTCATCGGCTGGAGAAAAATGCCGATGACGTCGCGGCGGCTTTCGTCTTCCGGGCAGGACTTGTAGAGCACCGAGCAGAAGGGATGCGGCACGCGATAGACATATTCTACCTCCATCGCCCCGGTGGCCGATTTGGCGGCCATGGGCTGGATAAAGCGGCATTTTGTGGCCAGGACTTCGTCGCGCTCCTCGGAGACCTCGACATCGTATTCCTTGACCTCGGTATGCGGCTCGGAACCGAGGATATCGGTATGGACGTAAGGGAAGTGGCCCATGTCGAGAAAATTCTCGACGGCCCGTGGCGCCGAGACATGGATGCCGATCGAGCCGCAGCTCATGTTGACGCGGTCGGGCTCGGCAAATTCGGGGATCGGGAACAGGTCTGCCGCGGGCGTGCCGAGACAAGTCCAGGTATAGCCATAGGCGGTGCGAACCGGCAGGCGTTCGACCACATCATCGGCATCGATCTCGTCGCCATTTTCCTCGTCCGTGCGCAGCCAGACGACCGGCTCGCCATCGCTGCCACGCGTCAGGGCCAGGCGCGTATCGAGCAGCAGCGTGGTTTCCACGAGGCCGATAGGGAGTTCGTCGGTTGCAGCAACGACATGCCAGAGATTGCGGGTCGTCGCGTCGGGAGCTTGGGGCATGGGCAGTCTCAACATTGTTGCCTCAGCATAGCCCGATGATCGGGGCGTGCCAGCATAAAGTTGCGGAAGAGGCCATGCGTTCAGGGCATGGAGGTGGACACCGGACACAGGCAGACCTCATGGTGACCATCAGATCTGAAGGAGTGATTTATCTTGGACAGTGACGCGCCCCGTTTTGACGAAGCCCTGCTGCGTGAGCGCGTCGAAACGCGGTTGGCGGAGGCGGGTGCCAGCGAGGCGTCGCGCGCCGCTGCCGTGAAGGCCATGCTGCATGCGTCGCTGGTCGGCGTGGACAGCCACGGCGTGCGCCTCACTGCGCATTACTGCCGGATGCTCGGCGGCGGGCGGCTCAACAAGACTCCGAAACTTCAGGTGGAAAAGCGAGCCGCCGGCAGCGCCATGGTCGATGGCGATCATGGCATGGGCCATTACGCCGCCTACAAGGCCGTTGACGTCGGCATCGACCTGGCCCGCCAATCCGGCGTTGGAGCAGTGGGGGTGAAACACTCATCGCATCTGGGTGCCGCCGGGGCCTATGCGCTGGCCGGGGCGGAACAGGGCTTTGTGACCTTCGCCACCACCAATACGGATTCGGTTGTAGCGCTGTTCGACGGCGCGCAGAAATTCCACGGCACCAATCCGTTGGCCTTTGCCGCACCAGTGCCGGGCGAACAGCCCTGGCTTCTCGATATGGCGACGAGTTCCATTCCGCTCAACCGGGTCATGCTGCACCGATCGCTCGACAAGACTCTGCCCGAAGGCGTTGCCGCCACGCCCCAGGGCGAGCCCACGACCGATCCGCACGAAGCCGAGATGCTGCTGCCTCTCGGCGGCGTCGACTACGGCTATAAGGGCGCCGCCCTGGCCGGCGTCGCGACCCTGTTTTCGGCCCTGCTCACCGGCACGACGCTCGATAGCGATTTCATTCCCATGTATGGCGGCGATGACATTTCCACCCCGCGCAATATGGGCCATTTCGTGCTGGTGATCGATCCGGACAAGTTCGCCGGGCGCGACGTCTTCGGCGCGGCCATGGTCCGCTATATCCAGAGCCTCAGGGGCTCGACGCCCCGCACCGGCGGCACTGTCATGGCACCGGGCGATCGCGAATGGGCCGAACGAGAAACCCGGCAGGCCCGGGGCATTCCCGTCGACCCCGATACGGCGGCGTTCCTCGGCCTCTAGTTGGCCGCCTGATCCGTGGGCGGGGTGTATTCGAGGTCCTTGCCGACCAGTTTGTCACCCTCGATTTCGAGACTGATGACGGCGCTGCCGCCGGTGGGGCAGCAATTGCCGTCTTCGCTCTGCCACAGCGACGTGCGCGCCATATAGCCCGACCAGGGGTTGGAAAAGTCGAACAGCACGCCCTTCCAGATTTCCTTGCCTTGAGGCAGTTCGACCCCGACAAGCCAGTCGTTCATGTCGATCGGCGTCCAGATCGTGCCATCTTCTTCCAGCCGGTAGAGCCGGTCGGTGTTGAAGACCCCGGTGCCCTGAGCGTAGCCGGGCACATGCAGGACATTCTCGCGGTTGAAGGTGGGCACCTCGAAATAGCCGTCAAAGCCACTGTCCAGCACCTGCCAGTCGGCGCCGTCGTAGCGGAACAGCACGAAGCCGCCGATCGTGCCATATTCGCCGGTGCCGGCCTGGGTCTGCCAGGCGAGCAAGGGCGCGCCCTCGGCATCGCCATAGTCGGCGCGGTTGAAATAGCCCGCCGCCAGCACCTTGCAGTCGTCGAGCTCGGTTTCGAGACAGGCCGTGCCCAGCGACTTGAGCGAGACCTGCGCCAGGGCAGGCGTTATCGGCAACAGCAGTAGGGACAGGCAAAAGGCAAGGCGGAACATGTCGATTTTCCTCCAGCAGCAATACGATAATGGCCCGGTGCCGGGCCGGTGTCAGCCCTCGCGATGGATCGCGAACGGGCCGATGGCCTGTGTCGTCGCCATGAGCTGGATCTTGTTGACGTTGACATGCTCGGGCAGCGACGTGGCCCAGAAGATGCTTTCGGCAATATCCTCGGCCGTCATAGCCTTGGTCCCGGCATAGACGTTTCCGGCCTTTTCTTCGTCGCCCTTGAAGCGGATGACGGAGAATTCCGTTTCGGTGAGCCCCGGTTCGATATCGGTGACGCGTACGTTCTTGCCCTGCAGGTCTGAGCGGATGTTGAGGGCGAAGTGCTTCACGAAAGCCTTGGACGCCGCATAGACCGAGCCGCCGGGATAGGCGAATTCGCCGGCTACCGAGCCCAGCGTCACCACATGGCCGCCCCCGCGGGCGATGAGGCCGGGCAGCAGCAGCCGCACGGTATAGACCAGACCCTTGATATTGGTGTCGATCATCGTCTCCCAGTCTTCGAGGCTGGCTTCGGCGGCCGGCTGCAGGCCCAGCGCCAGCCCGGCATTGGCGAGTACGATATTGATCTTGTCGAATGGCGCGGGAATGGCGGCAATGGCCGATTCCATCGCGGCCCGGTCGCGCACATCGAGCGGAATGATGTGGCACTTGTCGTGCCCCAGCTCGTCGCGCAGGGCGAGCAGGCGATCCTCGCGCCGGCCGGTGGCGATCACCTTGCCGCCGGCTGCGACATAGCGGCGGGCGGCCGCTGCGCCGAAGCCTGACGTGGCGCCGGTGATGAAGGTGACGAAGCGGCTGGGGTCGAGCAGCGAATACATGGTGCGTCCAGGAAAGATGATGGGCGGTGCACGTTGGACCTGCGGGGCCAGCATCGTCAACCACTCCCGACCCTTTGATTGGCCGCGCGGGTCAAAGCTTGCCAACCTTACCAAGTCCTAACGTGTGCCGGGCGGCGGATCGCGTTATCCTCATGCCAATTCAGAAATTTGCGGGACCTGTCGATTTGAAGACTTTTGCGAAATGGCTCCTCACTCTGGTCGTGCTCGGTGGCGCGGCTGCCGCCGGCTGGTGGTACTTCCTGGCGCCGACACAGGCGCGGACGGTGCCCGACACGGTGAGCGTCATGCGGGGCGATATCGAAACCACGGTCCTTGCCTCGGGCGTGCTCGAAGCCAGCGCCCTGGTCAGCGTGGGCGCGGAAGTCTCGGGCAATATCAAGGCGGTGCATGTGAGCCTCGGGCAGTCGGTCAAGGCCGGCGACCTCATTGCCGAGATCGACAGTCTCAACCAGGAAAATGCCGTCAAGTCCGCCGAGGCGGCGCTGGCCGGTATCCAGGCGCAGAAGCGCAACCAGGAAGCCAATCTCGTCACCGCCGAAGCTTCGCTCGCGCGCCAGCAGCAGCTCAGCGCCAATAGCCTCGTTTCGCAGACGGCGCTAGAAACCGCGCAGGCCGCCGTCGAGCAGGGCCGCGCCCAGATCGACCAGCTCGACGCGCAGATCGCCCAGGCCGAGCTGACAGTGGAATCGGCCGAACTCAACCTCGCCCGCACCCGCATCGTGGCGCCGGCCGATGGCACGGTGGTGGCGCTGCTGGTCGAAGCGGGGCAGACGCTCAATGCCAATTCGACGACTCCGACCATCGCCAAGATCGCCAATCTCGACACCATGGTGATCAAGGCCGAAATCTCCGAAGCCGACGTGGTCAAGGTTCGGCCCGGTCAGAAGGTCTATTTCACCATCTTGGGCGAACCCGACCAGCGCATCGAGGCCACCTTGCGCGAAGTTGAACCGGCACCGACCTCGATCGCCGAGGAGACCAGCGCCACGGGCAGCGCGGTCTATTACAATGGCCTCTTTGAAGTGCCCAATGCCGACCATCGCCTGCGCATCTCGATGACCGCCTCGGTCACCATCGTGCTCGACGAAGCGCGCGGCGTGCTGACGCTGCCTTCGAGCCTCGTGTCGCGTCGCGGCCCGGACGGACAGGTCACCGTCATGGTGTATGATCCGGCCAGCGAAGCGAGCCGTCCGGTGCCGGTCGAGGTCGGGCTCAACAACAATATCAGCGCCGAAATTGTCTCGGGCCTTGCCGAAGGCGATCAGGTGGTCAACGCAACCGGCGCGCGGCTCGGCACCGGTGCCGGGCCGGGCGGCGGCGGTGGCGGCCGCATGGGCGGGCCCGGTGGCGCGGGCATGATGTTCCGGGGCGGCTGATGAACCGCAGTTTCAGCCCGAAAGAGGGTGCCGGGGCCCAGCCGCAAGGCGAGGCGGCGGATCAGCCGATCATTTCCATTTCCGGCCTTGTCCGGCGCTTCCAGGCCGGCGGTGAGGCGGTGGCCGTGCTCAAGGGCGTCGACCTCGATATTCATCGCGGTGAAATGGTCGCCATTATCGGCCAGTCCGGCTCGGGCAAGTCGACGCTGATGAATATCCTTGGTTGTCTCGATCGCGCCAGCGAGGGCACCTACCGGTTTGCGGGCAAGGATGTCAGCAAGCTCGATGCCGATGCGCTGGCGGCGTTGCGGCGTGAGCATTTCGGCTTCATCTTCCAGCGCTACCAGCTGCTGCCCGATCTCGACGCGGTGGAAAACGTCGAAGTGCCTGCGGTCTATGCCGGCGCCGATGCGACCGCCCGGCGCGAGCGGGCAATTGCGCTGCTCACCCGGCTGGGCCTCGGCGAACGGCTTGACCACCGGCCCAATGCGCTTTCAGGCGGCCAGCAGCAGCGCGTCAGCGTGGCGCGGGCGCTGATGAATGGCGGCGAGGTGATCCTTGCCGACGAACCGACCGGCGCGCTCGATTCGCGCTCGGGCAAGGAATTGATGGCGCTGCTCAAGGAGCTGCATGCGGACGGGCACACGATCATCCTCGTCACCCACGACCAGAATATCGCCGCCCAGGCCGAACGGGTGATCGAAATCGCCGATGGCGAAATCATTGCCGATCGGCTCAATGTCGAGCCGCGGCGCTTCCCGGCCAGGGCCGCGGACATCAAGTCGGCGGCCAGCTGGCGGCGCGGCCTTGATCGCATGGGCGAAGCCCTGCGCATGGCCTTGCGATCCATGGGCGCGCACAAGCTCAGGACCTTCCTCACCATGCTCGGCATCATCATCGGCATCGCCTCGGTGGTGTCGGTGGTGGCACTGGGGCAGGGAAGCCAGCAGGCCGTGCTCGAAAACATTTCCTCGATCGGCACCAATACGATCAACGTCTATCCCGGCTCCGGCTTTGGCGACATGCGCTCGGGCCGGGTGCGGACGCTTCGGGCCACCGATGCCGAGGCCCTGGCCGGCCAGCCCTATGCCGACAGCGTCACCCCGCAGGTCAGTGCCAATGCCACCGTGCTCTATCGCAATACCGCGACCAGCGCCTCGGTCACCGGCGTCGGCGCCGACTTCTTCCAGGTCAATGGACGCACCTTCACCGCCGGCTCCGGCTTTGCGCAGGACAGTATCACCGACATGGCTCAGGAGGCGGTGATCGACCAGACCGCCGCCACCGCCATCTTCACCGATGGCGCCGATCCCGTCGGCCAGGTCATCATGCTGGGCCGGGTGCCCGTGCGCATCATCGGCGTCGTCGCCACCTCCACCGGCTTCGGCCCGGGCGGCAACAATGCCAATGTCTATGTCCCCTATACCTCGGCCATGAGTCGCATCCTCGGGCAGAGCTGGCTCAACTCGATCGCGGTGCGCGTCGACGACAGCTACGACACGGCCCAGGCCGAAGCGGAGATCACCGAACTTCTGACCCGGCTGCATGGCGGCACGCAGGATTTCTTCCTCCAGAATACCGACACGATCCGCGAAACCATCCAGTCCACCACGGCTACGCTGACCATCCTCATCTCCACCATTGCCGTTATCTCGCTCGTCGTGGGTGGCATCGGCGTGATGAACATCATGCTGGTCTCGGTCAGCGAGCGAACCAAGGAAATCGGCATTCGCATGGCCGTCGGGGCGCGGCGCGGCGATATCATGCGGCAGTTCCTCATCGAGGCGATCCTCGTCTGCTTTGCCGGCGGCACGGCCGGGGTGGCGCTCAGCTTTGCGCTGGGGCAGGGGCTGACGGCCATCGTCCAGGGCGCGCGCCTGGCCTATTCCACCGAATCGATTGTCCTTGCCATCGTCTCGGCGAGCCTGATCGGTATCATCTTCGGCTTCATGCCTGCCCGTTCCGCTTCACGGCTTGATCCGGTCGAGGCCCTAGCGCGGGAATGACATGCCGCCGGTCAGCGAGCGTTGCCCAATCGCCACTTGTGATCGCTCGAATCCCGCTAATACCGATCTGGAGGGTGGCCCTCTGCGGATCGTCGCCCTAGACTGGACACGAAATCTTCGCCTTTTGGGCGAGGGGCGGGAAGGATTAACACAATCTTTCTGTCCAAGCGGCAATATCGTGTGCGGCCCGGTTTGGTTGTATGCGTAAAAGGGCGGGATAGAGCACTGAAAAGCGCGCGTCTGGTAACGAGTTTTGGCGCCTTGTGCATCGGCCTGACCGTAGCGGTCGGGGCGGCGGCACCCGCTGGCGCCTTCGAATTGTTCGGCATGAAATTCTTCGAGGACCAGTCGGAGGAAGATGCCGCGGCGGTTGTTGTCGATCCGCAACCCTATTTCGTCACCTTCACCACCAGCGAAAGCGGTGCCGTGGAAGGCGCGGTGCGCAATGCCTCTGCGCTCTTGGCCGATCAGGATCGTCCGGCCTCCGGTGCCGCGGGTCTTATCGCCAAGGCGCGGGGCGACTATCGGCGCATCCTGGCCGCGCTTTATGGTGAAGGCTATTATGGCGGTGCGGTCAGCATCCGCATCGGCGGCATCGAGGCTTCGGGCCTGGCGCCCGATACCAATCTCCCCGATCCGGTCGACGTCACCGTTGCCGTCAGCACCGGCCCGCTGTTCCGCTTCGGCAATGTCGCCATCGTCAATCAGGCGCCTCCGACCCTCGACCCGCACGATCAGGTCGACCTGCCCGTGATGCGCGGCTATGGGGCGGGCGAGATTGCTCGTTCGGCCGTGGTGCTGCGCGCCGAACAGCTGGCGCTCGAAGCCTGGCGGCAGCAGGGCTATGCCAAGGCCGAAATCGTCTCGCGCGATGTCGTGGCCGATCATGCCACCAATACGGTCGATGCCGTCATCACCGTCAATCCTGGTCGCTTGGCCGCCTTCGGCCCGATTGCCGTCACCGGCACGGAGCGGATGAACCCCGATTTCGTCGCCCAGCAGACCGGCCTTGCCGTGGGCCAGGAATATGACCCCGACGACATAGAGCGGGCGCAGAAACGTCTCGACCGGCTTGAAGTTTTCCGCTCGGCGCGCCTGCAGGCAGCCGAAAGCATCGGCAGCGACGGGCTCCTGCCCTATGACCTCATCGTCGAGGAATTGCCCGGCCGCCGCTTCGGCCTCGGCGCCACCTATTCGACGGTCGATGGGCTTGGCCTCGAGGGCTACCATCTCTGGCGCAATCTGTTCGGCCAAGCCGAACGGCTACGGCTCGATGCACGCGTCGCCAGCATCGCCTGGCCGATCGATACGGCGCAATTCGACTATTTCGTCGGCGGCACCTTCACCAAGCCGGGCTTTTATCATCCGGACGTCGATCTCGTGGCCACGGTATCGGCCGAGCGCACCATCTATCCCAATTACACCGAGACCTCTGCTGGCGGCAGGGTCGGTGCCACATGGTTCTATTCGGATGAACTCACCTTCGAGGGCGGCGCCAGTTTCAAAGTCGCCCGCTTCGACGACGTCTTCGGCACGCGAGATTTCCAGACCGCGGGCGTCTATGCCGGCGTGATCTATGACGGCCGCGACAGCACGGTGGACGCGACCGAGGGTTGGTATGCATCGGCCAATCTCGAACCCTATTTCGACCTCCTTGGCGGCACGCCCGGCGCGCGCCTTGTCGTGGAAGGGCGCACCTATTTTGGCTTTGGCGAAGATGATCCCTTCGTTTTGGCCGGCCGCCTCAAGGGTGGCGCGGTGCTCGGTCCCGACCTTGCTGCCATTCCCCCGGACAAGCTGTTCTTTGCCGGCGGCGGCGGGTCGGTGCGCGGCTATGGCTTCAAGTCCATCGGCGTCGATGACGGCACGGGTACGGTGACCGGCGGGCGCTACCTGCTCGAAGCCTCGCTCGAAGCCCGTGCCAAGGTGACCAACGATATAGGCGTCGTCGGCTTCGTCGATGGCGGCTATGTCGCCGCAGACACATTCCCCGGTCTCGATGACCTGCGCCTGGGTGCTGGCGTCGGCGTGCGCTACTATACCGGCTTCGGTCCGCTGCGCCTCGACATTGCCGTGCCGCTCAACAAGAAGCCTGGCGACCCCGATTACGCCATCTATGCCGGCATCGGGCAGGCCTTCTGATGATGCGTATGTCTCAAATCAGCCGCCGCCGACTGTTCATCGCCGCGCTTTTGCTCGCCCCGGCCGCCATACCAGTGGCGCTGGTCGCCCAGGACATGAACAATGAAGAGCAGAAGGACTGGCTGACGAGTTTCGTCCAGGATCGGCTCTCCACTCCGGAACGCCAGATCCGCTTGTCCAATATCGAGGGCGCGCTGGGATCGGACGTCTCGATCCGCGAGATCACCATTTCCGACGCCGAAGGCGTGTGGCTGCGCGTCACCAATGCCAGCCTCAACTGGAACCAGGCCGCCCTGTTTACCGGCCGGCTACAGGTCAATTCGCTGCGCGCCGACAGCATCGACTATGTCCGCAATGCCATTCCTGTGGAAGGAGCGGTCGATCTGCCGCCGCCCGAGTCCGGGGCGCTCGAAATCCCCGAATTCCCGGTCGCCATCAATATTGGCGAGCTGGCTGTGCCCAGCGTCACTTTCGGCGAAGGCGTGTTCGGGCTCGGATCGGAGATATCCCTCGCCGGCTCCATGACGCTCGAAGGCGGCAATCTCGATGCAATGCTGGACATCGAACGCCTTGACGGGCCGGGCGGTACGCTCGATCTCGACGCGGTCTATCGCCGCGAGGGTAATACGCTCGATCTGGGCCTGTCGCTTGTCGAGCCGCCCAATGGCGTCATCGCCAACCTGCTCAATATCGAGGGGCGCCCCGCCGTTACCCTGACGCTCGACGGCGAAGGCCCGGTTTCGGACCTGACGACGCAGATGCGTCTTCTCGCCAACGACCAGGAGGCTCTGGCCGGCACCGCGACCATCGCGCAGCAGGAAGAAGGCTTTGCCATTTCCGCCGATCTGGGCGGGCCGCTCTCGACCCTCATTGCCGAACCCTATCGCGATTTCTTCGGCACCGAGACCCGCCTCACCGCCGATGCGCTGCTGCGTGATGCCGGCGGCATCGACATTTCCAGCCTGACGCTGAGCGGCGGGCAACTCGGGCTCAACGCCCGGGCCCAGACCACTGCCGACAATTTCCTTTCGCTGCTCGACCTCACCGCAACCATTGCCGATCCTGAAGGCGACGCGGTTCTGCTTCCTGTGCCCGGTGCGGCGACACGCATCCAGAACGGGCAGTTGCGCGTGGCTTTCGGCACGGAAGGCAGCGAGGACTGGCAGGCGCGGTTCGATCTCGAAAATTTCGAGACCGCCGGTTTTGCGGCGCAGACTTTTGGGCTCGGCATTGGCGGCGTGGCCCGCAACCTGCAGGATCCCGCGACCCGCATGGTGACCTTCAACGGCGATGGCGCCCTTTCCGGGATCTCCGCCGATGCGGGCGTCGAGGCGGCGCTGGGCGACAGCGTCGGCCTTGGCATTGCCGGGCTCTGGAATGCCGGCGAGCCGATCGAGCTGGCCGAACTGCGCGTGGTCGGGCAAGCTCTGGTCGCCGGCCTCTCGGGCCAGATCGACGGCGCCGATTTCGACGGCCGTATCCAGGTCGAGACCGACAATATCGCGCCCTTTTCCGCCTTGGCCGGACGCGCTCTGACGGGCGGACTGAGTCTGGTCGCCGATGGCCGCATCATGCCGGTTTCGGGCGGCTTCGACCTCGTTTTCGACGGTACCGGCAGCAATCTCACGGTCGACGATCCGACGGCCGATGCACTGCTCGAAGGCACGGTCAATCTCTCGGGCCGGCTGGCACGCACCGAGGCGGGCATCACGGCCGACGATTTCAGCATTGCCAACAACCAGGTCCAGTTCCGCGCCGACGGGCTCTATGCCAGCCAGACCGCCGATTTCGACATCGCGCTCGATCTCAGTGATCTGGGGCTGATTTCCGAAAACGCCAGCGGCGCGCTGGCCGTGCGCGGCTCGGCCCGCTCCACCGATGCCGAAGCGCCCTTGATGCTGGTGCTCGATGCGCAAGTGCCGAGCGGTACGCTCAACCGTTACACCCTGCGCGACGCCAAAGTCGGTGTCGCCGCGAGCCTGCTCGACGGCCGGATCACCGGCGATGTCACCGGTAATGCCATGCTCGACGGCCACCGCGCGACGCTGGCCACGCGTTTTGAAACCGACGAGGTGCAGCAGGCGCTATCCGGCCTCGCCTTCGACATTGCCGGCACCCGGGTGTCCGGCGACCTGACCCGCAGCGTAGAGACCGGACTCATCGACGGCCGGCTCGATGTCGCGGCCAGCGATGTCTCGCTCGCCGCCGCATTGTTGCTGACCGAGGCATCCGGCGCCGTCAATGCCGCGGTGGAGCTTTCCCCGCAGGAGGACAGGCAGGGCGCCGGCATCACCGCCAATGTCTCCAACCTCACAATCAACGACATTTCCGTCGGCCGCGCCGATCTCACGGCAGGCATTTCCGACCTCTTTGGCGTGCCGGTCATCAACGGCACCGCCACGGCCAGCGACATTGCCGCCGCGGGCGTCGAGGTCGATACGCTCACTGCCCGCGCCAGCCAGAATGGCGACAGCACCAGCTTCGATGCGCAGGCTGCGCTCGCCACCGGCACCGATGTCGACGTCGCCGGTTCGCTCAGCCCGCTCGATGGCGGCTATCGCCTTGCGCTCGACCGCGCCAATCTCGTGCAGGGATCGCTCTCGGCGCGGCTGGCCAATCCCTCGGCTCTCGTCGTGCGCGGCCAGAGCGTGTCGCTCGACGCCATCCGCTTCAATGTCGGCTCGGGCAGCATCACCGCCACCGGCACGGCCGGCACGGCGATTGACGTTGTGGTCGACATTGCTGACCTGCCGCTTTCCATCGCCAATGCCGTTGCTGGCGACCTTGGCCTGTCCGGTACGCTCAATGGTCGCGCCACCGTCTCTGGCCAAGCCTCCGATCCGCAGGTGCGCTTCGAGGCGCGTGCCGCCGGTATCAGCGCCAGCGCCATCGCGCCCTTCGGCATCACGCCGCTCACCGTTTCGGCCAGCGGCAGCTATGCCAATGCGGTGGTGAGCCTGCAAAGCCTCAATGCCGCAGGCAATGGCGGCCTCTCGGTGAGCGGCTCCGGTCAGGTCCCGCTCGCCGGCAATGGTCTTTCGCTCTCGCTCAGCGGCTCGGCGCCATTGGCGCTTGCCAACCAGTTCGTGGCCGATCGTGGCGCCCGCGTCTCGGGCAATGCCAGTTTCGACGCCCGCGTGACGGGGAGCCTCGCCAGCCCGCAGTTTTCCGGCGCGGTGTCGGTGGCGAATGGCGATTATGTCGATCCCGAACTGAGCCTGCGCCTCACCGGCATAACCGGCCGCGCAACGCTCTCGGGCACCAATGCCAATATCGAAAGCCTCTCGGCCAATCTGGCCACCGGCGGCAGCATTTCCGCCTCCGGCACGATCGGGCTTACCGGCAACCTGCCGGCCAATCTCTCCGCGACGCTCAATTCAGCCCGCTATGCCGATGGCGACATTATCGTGGCCACGCTTTCGGGCGGTCTGACGCTGACCGGCAATCTCACTGGTTCGCCGGTTCTGGGCGGCAATATCGTCATCGAGAATGCCAACATCACCGTGCCCGAAGGGCTTGGCGGGGGCGCCCAGCTGATCGATGTCGGACACAGGCGCACGCCGATCGAGGTCATGCGGACGCTCGAACGCGCCCGGCTCGATGCCGTCACCGGCCGGCCTCTCGAAACCACGCGCAGCGGCGCCGGCGCGGGTCCGGCACTGCAGCTCGACGTCACCGTCAATGCGCCCAACCAGATTTTCATCCGCGGCCGCGGGCTCGATGCGGAAGTGGGTGGTTCGGTGCGGCTCACCGGTTCGCTGGCCTCGATCCAGCCCGTGGGCGCATTCAACCTCATTCGCGGCCGCCTCGACGTCCTCGGGCAGCGCCTGGACTTCGAGACCGGTGCGGTGACGCTGGTGGGCGATCTCGACCCGCAGCTCAACTTCGTCGCCCGTACCGAAGGCGACGGCATCACCGTTTTCGTCACCATTGCCGGCCGCGCCTCGCAGCCCGATGTCAGCTTCAGCTCCAATCCCATGCTGCCGCAGGACGAGGTTCTGAGCCGCCTGATCTTCGGCCGGTCCATGGGCGAACTCTCGCCCATCCAGCTGGCACAGCTGGCTGCCGCGGCAGCGGAACTCGTCGGCGGCGGCGGTGGCGGGGGCCTCGTCGATGGCCTGCGCGGCGCTGCGGGCCTTGCCGATCTCGATGTGGTCACCGACGACCAGGGCAATGTCGGGGTCCAGGCCGGCACCTATATCCAGGAAAACGTCTATCTCGGCGTTACGGCCGGGGCCAATGGCCAGTCCAAGGTGACGATCAATCTCGACGTCACCGACGACCTCACCCTCAAGGGTTCTGCCAGCCAGAACGGCGATTCCAGCGTCGGCGTTTTCTTCGAGAAGGACTATTGAGGCAGAGCCGGCCGGCCTGAGGCGTACCGCTCCAACAGGCGCGTGGGTCACGATGCCTGGACTCGGTGCCGTAACCATGTCGGGGCGCCGTTCGTCTCCTTCGGCGCCACGCTAGGTTTGCCTTCTTTCCTGCCGAGAGGAGGGTAGGGCCCCCAGGCCGTGGCGCCGTGGCGGAGCATTTCTCCAACTCACCAAACAAGATGGGCGGCCCGTGAGCCGCCCTCCTGTTCTACTGCACCGCGCCGCCGGTCTTGGCGGCCTTCTCGGCGTCCCACCACCACAGCGTCGGAAAGCCCGAGGAGAATTCGGGCAGATTTTCGGGGCGGCTGAAGCGGTCCCAGCGGGCCGAGCGGGTGGAGCGGAGCGTATAGCTGGGGATGACGAAATGCTTGGCCAGCAGCACCCGGTCGAGCGCCTTGGTCACCGCTTCCTGGGTCTCGCGGTCATCGGCCACGATCAATTGCTCGATCAGCGCGTCCACGGCCGGGTCGGCGACGCCGGCATAGTTCTGCGTGCCTTCGGAATTGGCGGTGGACGAGCCGAAGAAGAACCGCTGCTCGTTGCCGGGAGAGTAGGACTGTGCCCAGCCCGAATAGATGATGTCATAGTCGAAGCTGCGCGCCCGGTTGATGAATTGCGGGCTGTCGACCGTGCGGATGGTTGCGGCGATGCCGATCTGGGCAAGGTTGGTGACGAGGTTCTGCGCCACCGGCTCAATCGTGGGACCATTGAGCAGGATTTCGAAGGTGAAGGGCTGCCCGTCCGGCCCCACCATCTGGCGGCCCTCAAGTCGGTAGCCGGCTTGGGTGAAAAGGTCCGCCGCGATGCGCAGGTTGGCGCGCAGCTTGCCCGGGTCGCCGCTGACGGGATTGGTATAGGGCGTATCGAAAACCTTGGCTGGGATCTGGTCGCGCACGCTTTCGAGCACTTCGAGTTCCTCGCCTTCCGGCAGGCCCGTGGACTTGAAGGGCAGGCCGAAGAAGAAGCTGTCGATGCGCTCATACTGATTGTAGAACATGGTGTTGCTCAGCTCTTCGAAGTCGAAGGCATAGTTGAGCGCCTCGCGCACCCGCTCGTCGGCGAACTTGTCGCGGCGAAGGTTCATGACAAAGCCCACCATAAGGCCGCTATCGGCGTAGTCCTGCGGGAAAAGCTCCTGGACTACCCGGCCTTCCTTGACGGCCGGGAAGTCGTAGCCGGTGGCCCAGCGACGGGCCTGGTTCTCGCTCCACCAGTCGAACTGATCGCCCTTGAAGGCCTCGAACATCACCGTGAGATCGAGGAAATATTCGATCCGGTACTGGTCGAAATTGTTCTGGCCGACCTGCGTGGGATGGTCGGCGCCCCAATAATCCTCGACCCGCTCATAGGTGATCGAGCGTCCGGCCTCGAAACTGGCAAGGCGATAGGGGCCGGACCCCAGCGGCGGTTCGAGCGTTGATTCGGCGATATTGCGCTGCTTGCCGCTGGCGTCGGTGCCTTCCCACCAGTGCTGCGGCAGCACCAGCAATTGTCCCAGGATCAGCGGCAGTTCGCGATTGTTGGTCTGGTTGAAGGTGAAGGTCACCTCGCCCGGCGCGGTCACTTCGGCCGAGGTGACATTGGCGTAGTATTGCGCGCGGTCGGGATTGACCTCGATGAGCTTGTTGAAGGTCCAGACCACGTCCTCGGCCGTCACCGGCTCGCCGTCATGCCAGCGCGCGTCCGGGTCCATGCGGAAGGTCACCGAGCCATAGTCGGGCGCAATTTTCAGCGCTTCGGCCAGATGCACGTAATAGCTGCCGGTTTCGTCCGACGATGGCCCCATCAGGGTCTCGTAGAGAAGCCCGGTTCCGCCTGCCGGCTCGCCCTTGGGCAGGATGGGGTTGAAGGTGTCGAAGCCGCCAAGATCGCCCAGCCGCACCGTGCCGCCCTTGGGCGCATCGACATTGACATAGTCGAAATGGGTATAGTCGGGCCCGTATTTCGGCTCGCCCGCCATGGTGAAAGAATTGCTCCACACGTCGGTCGGCGTCTGCGCCAGGACCGGTGCGGTGATGCCCAGGGCCATCATGGTTGCGACAAGAAGCGACGGAAGCTTGAAGGGCAGGGTCATGGCAGGGCTCCGCATTTGTTCGGGCAAGAGGTTAGTCGGTTCCCGGGGTGGTCGGCAATCCATCGCCGTTCACTGCCTCGGGAGGCACGATATCAAGGGCGGCCGCCAGCAATTGCTGCGTATAGGCATGCTCGGGCGCCGCGAATATTTCGGCCGCCAGCCCCTGTTCGACCACCACGCCATGACGCATGACGATGAGGCGATGGGCGAGCGCCCGCACGACGCGCAGGTCGTGGCTGATGAACAGGTAGCTCAACTGCCGTCTTTCCTGCACCGCGCGAAGCAGGTCGATCACCTGCGCCTGGATGGAAACGTCGAGCGCCGATGTCGGCTCGTCCAGCACGAGGAAATCGGGTTCCACCACCAGCGCCCGCGCAATGGCGATGCGCTGGCGCTGCCCACCGGAGAATTCGTGCGGATAACGGCCGGCCGTTGCCGGATCGAGGCCGACTTCGCGCAGCGCGGCGGCCACCTTTTCGGCCCGCTCGCTGCGGCCAAGGCGCGGGAAGTGGACGCCAAGGCCCTCCTCGACGATCTCGCCGACGGACATGCGCGGGCTGAGCGAACCGAAGGGGTCCTGGAAGACGATCTGCATATGCTTGCGCAGCGGGCGCAAAGCCCGCCACGAGCGCGACTGCACGTCATTGCCCAGAACGACGATGCGGCCCTCCGAACGGATCAGGCGCAGCAGCGCATAGCCCAGCGAGGACTTGCCCGAGCCGCTTTCTCCCACAACACCCAGGGTCTCACCCTTGCGAATTGTCAGGTCCACGCCGTCCACGGCCTTGATGTGGCCCACGGTCCGGCGCAGCAGGCCGCGCTTTATCGGAAACCAGACCTTGAGGTCCTTTGTCTCAACCACGGGTGCTGCATCGCCGGCCGGCGTCAGCGGCGTGCCGCGCGGGGCGGCCGCCAGGAGGTGCCTGGTATAGTCGTGCTGCGGCGCCGCAAAAATCGTCTCGACCGGCCCGCTTTCAACGATTTTGCCCCCGGTCATCACGCAGACCCGGTCGGCAATGCGGCGGACAATGGAAAGGTCGTGAGTGATGAACAGCATGGCCATGCCGTTCTTCTGCTGCAGGCTCTTGAGCAGTGCGAGAATCTGCGCCTGCACCGTCACGTCGAGCGCCGTGGTCGGCTCGTCGGCGATCAGCAGCTTGGGGTCATTGGCCAGCGCCATGGCGATCATCACGCGCTGGCGTTGGCCGCCTGAAAGCTGGTGCGGATAGTCGTCGAGCCGCGATGCCGGGTCGGGAATGCCCACGGCGTCGAGGAGCTCGACCGTGCGTGCCCGTGCTGCCGTCTTGCGCAGACCCTGATGTACGGCCAGCACCTCGCCGATCTGGCGGCCGATCGTGTGCACCGGATTGAGCGAGCTCATCGGCTCCTGGAAGATCATGCCGACCCGGTTGCCGCGCACCGCGCGCAATGTAGCGTCGTCCGCCCCCGCCAGTTCCGTCCCATCGAAGCGGATCGAGCCGCTCAGTACCGCCGTCGGCGGCAATAACTTGAGCACCGACAAGGCCGTCACCGACTTGCCTGAGCCGCTTTCCCCCACCAGCGCCAGCGTCTCGCCCGGCGCGATATCGAAGGAGACTTTGCGCGCGGCGTCGAAGGCTCCGAAGCTGATGGACAGGTCGCGAACGGAGAGGAGGGGACCAGTCACCGGAACGTCTTTCTTGGGTCGAAGGCGTCGCGGACGGCTTCACCGATGAAGACCAGCAGCGTCATCATGATGGCGATGGTGAAAAAGCCGGTGAGGCCAAGCCAGGGGGCCTGGAGGTTGTTCTTGCCCTGGGCGAGAAGTTCCCCCAGCGAGGGCGAGCCCGGCGGCAGGCCGAAGCCGAGAAAGTCGAGCGAGGTCAGCGTCGCGACCGAACCCGAGAGGATGAAGGGCATGAAGGTCAGCGTCGCCACCATGGCATTGGGCAAGAGGTGCCGCCACATGATGACGCGATTGGAGACGCCCAATGCGCGAGCGGCGTTGACATATTCGAAGTTGCGGGCGCGCAGGAATTCGGCGCGGACGATGCCGACCAGCGTTACCCAGGAAAACAGCAGCAAGATGCCCAGCAGCACCCAGAAACTGGGCGCGATGACGCTCGAAATGATCAGCAGCAGGTAGAGCGAGGGCACCGAGGTCCAGATCTCGATCAGACGCTGGGCAATGAGGTCGACCCAGCCGCCGAAATAGCCCTGCACCGCGCCGGCCATGACGCCGATGACCGAGGAGGCGATGGTGAGGACGAGCCCGAACAGGACGGAAATGCGGAAGCCGTAGATGAGCCGCGCCAGCACGTCCCGACCCCGGTCGTCGGTGCCGAGGTAGTGGTTGTTGCCCGGCACGCAGTCGGGATCCTCGATGCCCAGCGGATAGCGCTGGCAGATCTGTTCGCGCGTCAGCAGCCAACTGGGCGGGTTGGGGCCGGAAAAGGCGACATAGCTGTCCACCGTGCCATAGCTGAAGCGCACCGGTGGCCAGATGGCCCAGCCATTGGCCGCAATTTCCTCGGCGATGAAGGGGTCGCGGAAATTGGTCGTGGCGAAAAACCCGCCAAAGGTGGATTCGGGATAATCGATCAGCGCCGGCACCATCAGTTCGCCCTTGTAGGAGACGAGGATGGGGCGGTCATTGGCGATGAATTCGGCCCCGAGCGTCAGGACGAACAGCACGAGGAAAATCCAGAAGCTCCACCAGCCGCGGCGATTGGCGCGGAAATTGGCCAGCCGCCGCCGGTTCAGCGGGGAGAGCGCCGTGGTCGCTTTCACCGACGAGTCGACCATGGTCGTCATACGTCGCGCCCCTCGAAGTCGAGGCGCGGATCGACCCACATATAGGCGAGGTCAGAGATCAGCCCGATGATCAGGCCGAGCAACGAGAAGATATAGAGCGTGGCAAAGACCACCGGATAGTCGCGATTGGCGACCGACTGGAAGCCGAGCAGGCCCAGCCCATCGAGCGAGAAGATGGTCTCGATCAGCAGCGAGCCGCCGAAGAAGACGCCGATGAAGGCGCCGGGAAAGCCCGCGATGATCAGCATCATGGCGTTGCGGAAGACGTGGCCGTAGAGCACCTGGTTCTCGGTCAGGCCCTTGGCGCGGGCGGTCACCACATATTGCTTGCCGATCTCGTCGAGAAAGGAATTCTTCGTCAGCAGGGTCGAGGTGGCGAAAGCCCCCAGCCCCATGGCTATGATGGGCAGCACCAGGTGCCAGAAATAGTCCAAAATCTGCCGCCACCAGGGAAAGGTCGCCCATCCCGACGAGGTGAGCCCACGCAGGGGAAAGATCGACCAGAACGATCCCCCGGCAAACAGCACGACCAGCGCGATGGCGATGAGGAAGCCGGGCACGGCATAGCCGATGATGACGATGGTCGAGGTCCAGACATCGAAGCGCGAGCCGTCGCGGATAGCCTTGGCGATGCCGAGCGGAATGGAGACCGCATAGGCGATCAGCGTCATCCACAGGCCAAGCGAGATCGACACCGGCATTTTTTCGAGCACGAGGTCGATGACTGAAATGTCGCGATAGTAGCTCTCGCCGAAATCGAATCGCAGATAGTTGCCGATCATCGTGACGAAGCGTTCGAGCGGCGGCTTGTCGAAGCCGAACTGCTTTTCGATGCGCTCGACCAGTTCGGGCGGCAGGCCCTGGCTGCCGCGATAGCCGGACTGGTTGCCGCCCTGGCTCGGCTGTGCAGAAAAGTCGCCGGCCTCGCTGCCGGTAATGCGTTCGGCAATGCTGGCATTCTGGCCCGAGAGATTGGCGAGCGCCTGCTCTACGGGCCCACCGGGCGCGAACTGGGTGATCAGAAAGCTCACCGCCATGATGCCGAACACGGTCGGGATCATCAGCAAGAGACGGCGGAGGATATAGGCGCCCATTCCTGCTCCGGCAGCATGGTTGGTGCGTCCCGCGGCGACAAATCACCCCGGCGGACCGACCCTGCCAATGCAACACTTCGATGACGGATTGGCAAGCCGTCCACGGCCCCGCGCGGTACACACGATGTTGCGACCGGCACGACGCTTGTCCGGGTCGGCGCGATCGGTCACCATGGCTGCAACATGGAGCACACAATGAAATTTGCCCCCATCGCCCAGGTGAAAAGCCAGTCCACGGCCCGGGTACTGATCGTCGCCCTGCGCGCCCACGGCTTCCATCCGCTCGACCCGCGGGAGGGCGGATTGCCCGGCGTGCCGAACCTTTTCGGCCCTGAAGGGTTCATCGTCGAGGTGCCCGAAGACGAGGTTGCCGACGCAACCCTTCTCGCCACCGACCTGCTCCGCGACATGGAACCCTCGGGCAGCAACACCGGCCAATAGCCTAAATTGGCCACAATGCTGTGAGAGCCCGACTTATGCGGGACGGGCGATTGAACCACGCGACGGCTTTGGTTATAAGCCGCCACAAGTGTTAATGCGCATTAAGCCATTGCGGCAGGAGTGATCAATGCAGGATTGGAAGCGCGGCGCTTCATCCGTTGCCGGCCTCGTGGCCCTCGCCCTCGTGGCGGCGGCCTGTTCCCCGACCAGCCGGACCAATACCGCCAACCTCAACGTCGTGGGCCAGCCCGCGCAGTTGCAGCCGGTGCAGAATTCGACCGTGCAGCAGAATTCGCTGCCCGCGATCGGCGCCACCGGTACACCGGCTCCGGGCCTTTCCGGCCAGCCGGTCCTGGGTGGCCAGAGCACGACGACCGTGGCCGCGAACGTGCCGACGGCCGGCGCCACCAATAGTTCGATCCAGACCCTGGGCACGCCCGGCACCGCTTCGGCGCCGCTGACGACCGGCGTCTCGACCGGCCCGGAAGGCGCCTGGAACGTTGTCGCCGGCGGCGCGACCTGCCGTCTCAACCTGCCGCTCACCGCCAAGACCGGCACCAATTACTACCGCGCCTCGGCGCCGGGCTGCACCGTGTCGCAGATTGCCGCCGTCACCGGCTGGCAGCAGGTCGGCAGCCAGCTGCAGCTCTATGATGACAACGGCAATATCGCTGCGTTCCTGGCGCCGTCCTCCGGCCGCTATATCGGGACGATGAGCGGCGGCCAGGCCGTCTCAATGGCCCGCTAATCGCGAAAGCCGGTCCGATGGGCCGGCTTTTTTGTTTGACCGCGCGGCGCCGTCTTCCTACTGCCTGAGCCTGCGTCACCCCCGCGAAAGCGGGGGCCTCTGTTTGAACGGCAGAAACGGGGGTTCCGCTTCGGCGGCAATGACTCCGTGATCTTTTCCTGCCGGCGAAAATGCAAATGGTCAGTTCAGTGTCCTCCCCCGTCCGCGCCGCCTATGACGATCTCGTCGCCCGTGGCGCGCTGAGGCCCGATCCGGCGCAGGTCGATGCGGTGCGCGAGCTTGACCGGGTCCTGGCCGATCTCATCGCCACGCGGCCCAAAAAGCTCTTCGGCTTTTTCGAAAAGCCGGCCCCGGCCGTGCGCGGCCTCTATCTCCATGGGGAAGTGGGGCGCGGCAAGACCATGCTGATGGACCTGTTCTTTGCCGCCGTGCCGTTCGCAGAAAAGCGGCGGGTGCATTTCCACGAATTCATGGACGAGGTGCATGCGGGCATTTCCGCCTTCCGCAAAAGCCCGCGCGGCAAGGACGAGGATGCCGACCCCGTCGAGGCGGTGGTCAAGCCGATCCTCAGATCCGGCCTGCGCCTCCTCTGCCTCGACGAATTCCATGTGCATGACATCGCCAATGCCATGCTGCTCGACCGGCTGTTTTCCAAGCTCTTTGCCGGCGGCGTGACGCTGGTGGCGACCTCCAATGTCGTGCCCGACGGACTCTACAAGGACGGCCTAAACCGTCAGCTCTTCCTGCCCTTCATCGCGCTGCTCAAGGAACGGACGGTGGTGGCCGACCTGCCGTCCAGCCAGGATTATCGCCGGCTGAAATTTGCCGGCCAGCATGTCTATGCCTTCGGCACGGGCCCCGCTGTCAGGGCGGCAATGGACGCCATGTGGCTGCGCATCACCGGGGGCGAACCCGGCGCGCCGGGCGTCGTCGAGAGCATTGGCAGAAAAATTCCCGTGCCGCTCACGGCCATGGGTGCGGCGCGCTTCGGCTTTGCCGACCTTTGCGAAAAGCCGCTCGGCACGCGCGACTTCGTCCGCATCGCCCACCAGTTCGACAGCCTCGTGCTCGACGACGTGCCGCAGATGGACCGCACGAAATCGGACGCGGCCAAGCGCTTCATCCTCCTCATCGACTCGCTCTACGACCGCGGCGTGAAACTGGCCGCCAGCTTTGCCGTGCCGCTCGACCAGCTCGGCGCCGACGACAAGACCGCCTTCGAATTCCAGCGCACGCTGTCGCGCCTCACCGAAATGCAGTCGGAAGACTATCTCGCCAAAGGGCTGCGCGATGCGGCGCCGGCGGAAGGCTAGCCACCGTGTTCCCCCTCGCCCCTTGCGGGAGAGGGTGGTTTTTCGCGTTCAGCGAAAAACCGGGTGAGGGGTTCTCTCCGAGCGCTCGCGGCCCATTGATGGATATCAGGCCCCTCATCCGGCGCTACACGCCACCTTCTCCCGCAAGGGGAGAAGGGACACAGTGGATATGGGGGTGATCGCGGATGGCCACCTTTGCCCATCCGGCACTGCCCCTTCGCCCATCGGCATGAGCTATTCCCCCTTTACGACGAACGGTTCACTTGCCCCTCAATGCCACTAGGGTTAAGACGTGCGCCAATTCAACGCAGTCTGAGACGAGGACTTAATGGCCCGCAAGAAGATCGCCCTTATCGGTGCTGGACAGATCGGGGGCACGCTGGCCCTCTTGACCGCGCAGAAGGAACTCGGTGACGTCGTGCTGTTCGACGTGGTCGATGGCGTCGGCCCCGGCAAGGCGCTCGACATTGCCCAGTCTGCCGTGACCCAGTCCTTCGACGTCAAGATGAAGGGCACGTCCGAATACAAGGACATCGAAGGCGCCGACGTGGTCATCGTCACTGCCGGCGTGCCGCGCAAGCCCGGCATGAGCCGTGACGACCTTCTCGAAATCAACCTCAAGGTGATGGAGCAGGTGGGTGCGGGCATTTCCAAATATGCCCCCAACGCCTTCGTCATCTGCATCACCAACCCGCTCGATGCCATGGTCTGGGCGCTGCAGAAGTTCTCGGGCCTGCCTGCCAACAAGGTGATCGGCATGGCCGGCGTGCTCGATAGCTCGCGCTTCTGCCACTTCATCGCCGACGAACTCGGCGTCTCCATCGAAGACGTCAACGCCTTCGTCCTGGGCGGCCATGGCGATACCATGGTGCCGTTGGCCCGCTATTCCACCGTTGCCGGCATCCCGCTGACCGACGTGGTCAAGATGGGTTGGATGACCAAGGAAAAGCTCGACCAGATCATCCAGCGCACCCGTGACGGCGGCGCCGAGATCGTTGGTCTGCTCAAGACCGGTTCGGCCTTCTATGCGCCCGCCGCCTCGGCCATCGCCATGGCCGAGAGCTATCTCAAGGACAAGAAGCGCGTCCTGCCCTCTGCGGTGCAGCTCAATGGCGAATATGGCGTCAAGGGCACCTATGTCGGCGTGCCGGTGGTGATCGGCGCCGGTGGCGCTGAAAAGGTCGTTGAGA
>PJUF01000107.1_pt1 | contig 85314 bp, 80 predicted proteins | sample 1512191 | NCBI WGS metagenome assembly PJUF01 (sample SAMN08177673, study PRJNA422409) | Feces metagenome, whole genome shotgun sequencing project. | isolation source: Chicken feces (3) enriched on wood chips | host: Gallus gallus | place: USA: Madison | collected 2015-01-15
AAAAAGCTCAATTCGTAGGAATTGAGCTTTTTTTTGTTGGGAAGAGGTAGGGGGGAGTTGGGTTAGGTGGGGGGAGGTGGGTTAGGTGGGACCGCGTCATTGCGAGGAACGAAGCAATCTTTACTCATGTCATGCTGAGCGAAGTCGAAGCATACATTTGGTACACGTACAGATCCTTCGACGCTGCTCAGGATGACACTGAAAGGCTGCTCAGGATGACACGAGGAGAAAGATTGCTTCGTCGTGCCTCCTCGCAATGACGCAGGTGGCGCAATGACGGGGAAACTTCCGCACGATGACGCAGGACAAACCTATCTAACCTTCAAATTATACTGTACCCCCAAAGTAACCCATCGACCCAATAACGGCACAGCTTCAATTTCCAGATACTCTTCATCAAAAATATTCTGAACATCTCCATACACCCGGAAATCATTTCTTTGATACCCAACCCTAAAATCAGAAACAAAATAAGGCGTTCCAGAAATTCGTTCTAAATACCTATTCGCCGTAGTAAACGACCATTCCTTAACCTCATAATTCAACGTTCCAACCAACTGATGCTTCAAACTTTTAATCCCGTATTTTAAAATCTTATTCTCGGTCTTATTAATAATAGAAGGATCTAAATAATTATAATCCACCTGAAATCTCAAGGATTGATCAACTCCCAAAGGCTGCAACAAACTAAAATTAACCAATACGCCATGCACCTGGTTTTTCCCTAAATTCATGGCCTGATAAGGCACAGCGGTACTTTCTCTCGTCCAATCAATAAAATTATCGATATCCCGATAAAAATATCCCGCTTTCGCAGCGATCCTATCTTTATTAAACTTCAGCGTCAGATCATGCTGCCATGCATTTTCGGAAACCAGTTCAGGATTTCCAATATTGGCTGGCCTTTGGTTAAGATAAAGATCCGTAAAGGTTGGTATTCGTTGGCTCGACCCTGTACTTGCCGCAATCTGCCAATAATTACCGATCAAATAGCTCACATCAATCCCTGGAAAAACCTGCCAATCATAATCTGAATTATAATTAACATAAGCTCCCAAATTGATCAAGAAATTCTTAATCTGACTTGTCCTAAATTCCGTATAGGCCCCAAAATTCACACGTTCATGCTTCCCAATATTCGAACTGCTGATTTTCTCCTGACGAGTTTCCAAACCTAGGCCAAGATCACCATACGCACTTTTATAACTTGCGTTCAACTCCCCTGAAAGGGTATGGGTATAATGCTTAGATCGACCTTTACTCAGGTCATTTCGGTAATAACGATAATCATCTTCATTATAGCGATGGCTCAATCTAGGGCTGATAAACCACTTATTTCCAAATTGATGCGTAGAAGCCAAGCTATAATGCACTGTTTCTACATGTTCCTCCGATTCCTTATCTCCTGGCGCTGCATAATAGCCGTTGGCACCAAATTCATTATTAATATATCCCGCCATCATTTGTATGGCATTCCGATCATTGAACTGGAACTGATTCTGATAGAAGATCTTTTCATTGTCAGAAGCCGTATTATATCGTTGTCCATTAGAATTCTCCTTAGTCAGGTAAAGTTGATGCTGCTGATTTTCGGTAGAAATGGTTCCACCTAGCTGAATACCCTTTCCCCAATAGATCCCTTTCTTTCCTTCCTCTTCACGATTTTCAAAGGAAGAACCCGCATAGGTATGGGCAAAGATGCTATGGCTATCCGCCTTTTTCGTCACGATATTAATTGCTCCTGTCAGTCCGTTAATTCCGAATATCCGAGAGGCAGGACCACGAAGAATCTCAATACGTTCGATAGCTTCCAATGGCACCGGAATATTCAACATATGGTGACCAGTTTGTGGATCGGAGAACTTGATTCCGTTTACCAATAAAATGGTCTGATCAAAACTACCACCATCGATCCCTACATCCGCCTGGGTACCATATGGCCCACGCTGCCTGATATCCACTCCAGCTGCATAACGAAGAACTTCGTTAATACTGGTGCTGGGCAATGATTGAATCTCTTTCTGACTAATGATCTGTATGTTTCGGCTCGATTGACTGACCGGAATCTGAAGTCTATTGCCTTGAATATGAACTTCCTGTAATTGGGTGCTGTCCGTTTGGGATTGCTGCGCTAATAATAGGGTTGGTACTGAACTTAAGATTAGTAATAGCTTGGAGGCGTATTTCATATAAAATAAATTTGCCAAAGGTATCGAAATATTTTTAATTGAAGCTTTCTGTTTTGTCTTTCTTCGTTTTAACAGGTAGGTCAGGTTGGCCAGCATCAATCCAAGCACTCCACCATAAGGAACCGACTGCATGGATGGATTTCTGCATCCTCCGTTCCACCATGCCTTCCAATAATTCATGGTATAAATCTAAATAGGCATTGGAATAAGTGTGAAGAATACTGTTTCCTCTTGCTTGAAAGGATTTGTGATGGAGATCAGGTAGGCTATCTGCTGTAGTTTTTTCTAATAACAACACGGAGTCCAAACGCGCATGGCTTTCCTTAATGGTTTGCCATGCAAAAGATGGAACATGATCTATATAACTAGCCGGACCTACCATAAGGTTATAATGTTCAAAAAAACGCTCTGGAAGCCGAGATTCCCAAAGGGCATGAATACCTAATTGATTACTGAACTGTCCATTATAATTGCTGCTGGTATGCAAGGGAACATGTGCATCGGCAATGTAATGCCCCAGATCTGCAGCATGTTTAATAATGTTTTTGATGTTTTTTTCTTGAAATGCATAGACCAGATTCTGATAGGAGATTTCGATTTGCCAAGGGATCATCCCATGCTGGAGGAAATTAAAACGATCTTGTCTAGCCTTTAATTTATACCAGGGAACCATCAAGGTATCCAAGGTTTGGTTTAATGAATCCTCATTATTGTCTAAAGAACCCACATTAAGTTCAAAAGAATTATCGTTAAGCTGCCATCTATCCAAGTCAATAAAATGTCTTTTGCCTTCGGCTGTATCGATATACACCCTTTTGTCCGCATTAATGGCGGAGGATGTTATTCGATAAATATGGCTTTTGAAAAATGAATTTAGCGGATGGGGAAGGGTATAGACTGCATTTTCATTAATTAATCTATGCGCAAAAAATCCCCACTTTGGTTTATCGGAAAATAAGTATAAAATAAAAAGGCTAATGAAAAGGGGTTTCATGTTGAATAACAAATGTTTAGGTTAAATTAAAGAAATAATTCATTGAATGTTAATATTTAAACGTTTACTTATTCATTGAATATTGTTAATTTGGGGTTCCAAAAAATTTCGATGAAGATATTATATGCTGTTCAAGGAACTGGAAATGGGCACTTATGCCGAGCGATAGATATTATTCCATCCCTTCGAAAACATGCTAAAGTAGATGTACTGGTCAGCGGGATTCAAGCCGATATTATTCTGCCATTTGAAGTGAAATACCGGTACCATGGCCTGAGTTTCATATTTGGTAAAAGCGGGGGGGTAGACCTATGGCGTACGTTTATGAGTTCTACTGTCCGGAAGTTTGTGAAGGAGGTCAATTCGGTGCCCGTGGAGCAATATGATCTCGTGATCAATGATTTTGAACCGATCTCCGCATGGGCATGTTATTTTAAGGAGAAACCTTGTATTGGTTTAAGCCATCAGATAGGTGCTTTTGATCCGGCGAGTCCTAAACCAGAAGAAACGGATATGCTGGGGAAATTCATCATGAAGAATTATGCACCCTCTACGCATTCCTATGGTTTCCATTTCAAAAGTTATGCGCAGCATATTTTTACACCCGTTATTCGGAATTCTGTACGCGAATTGGACGCAGTAGACAATGGCCATTATACAGTTTATTTACCATCTTACGACGATGCCCATCTATTAAAGCATCTGTCCCGTTTTCCGGATGTGAAATGGGAAGTCTATTCCAAGCATAACAAAAAGCCCTTTCAATTAAAGAATGTGACCATCAACCCCATCAACAGTGATGCTTTTGTGAAGTCCATGGCGACTGCTTCGGGGATTTTATGTGGTGCAGGATTTGAAACTCCAGCAGAAGCATTGTATCTTCAGAAAAAATTATTGGTGATTCCGATGAAGAACCAATACGAGCAACATCTGAATGCGGCTTCTTTAGAAGAGATTGGAGTACCGGTGATCAAAAGCTTGAAAAAGAAATCGGAACTGGAAATTGAATCCTGGTTGAATGCCAAATCTAAGGTAAAAGTGGATTATCCGGACTGTACCGATGCAATCGTTGAAAAGATATTAAATAATCATAAATCTTAATTTATACAATCGTAAATCATAATTTACACAATCATACCTAATGAAAACATTTTTAATCAGTATATTTTTATTGGCGGGGATCAGTCTATCCCAAGCGCAGACCTTAAAAACAGCAAATGATTCCTTAGCTTATGCTTTAGGGCAGGATTTGGCAGGTTATCTGAAGAGAATGGATCTTCCCGTGAATTCGCAGATCTTGACCAATGCTTTTAAAGATGTATTGGATGGCAAGAAAATGCTATTCGATGATACGCAAAAAGAAGAGGTCATCCAGAAAGGTATGCAACGTGTTTCTGAAGAGAAACAGGCAAAACTAAAAAAAGCTGGTGCTGATTTTTTGTTGCAGAATAAGAAAGTAGCAGGGATTAAGGAAACAGCAGATGGTATACAATATCAAGTGATCACCGAAGGAAAGGGACTACAGCCTACATTAACCGATACGGTTGTGATTCATTATAAAGGATCTTTAATTGATGGAACTACCTTTGATAGTTCCTATGATAGGGGCGAACCGATCACGATCCAATTGGAGGATATGATTGAAGGCTGGAAAAAAGGCGTTCCATTGATGAAAGCCGGATCGAAGTATAAGTTTTTTATCCCTTACCAATTTGGGTATGGCGAAAGAGCTTCTGGACCGATTCCTGCCTTTAGTACCTTAATTTTTGAAGTAGAATTGTTGGAAGTGAGAAAGGAGCCATTGAATGAAGTTAAACAAGCTTTATAAGGGAAATCTTAAGGTTTCCGAAATCGGATTGGGCGCGATGTCCTTTATGCAAGGACATGAATCGACCAATGAACGGATTCTAGAACTTGCCTCTAGCTACGGGATCAATTACCTGGATACTTCAGACCTTTATGATAAAGGAAAGAATGAGGAGCTGATCGGAAGGTTGTTGCAGGGAAAACGTCAGGATTGGGTCTTGGCCTCTAAAGTTGGTAACAAATGGCGATCGGATGGTTCCGGTTGGGATTGGGTTCCATCGAAGAAACATATTCTCTCGGCGGTAGAGGAAAGCCTTGGCCGCTTGAAAACGGATTACCTCGATCTTTATCAACTGCATGGTGGAACTTTGGATGATCCATTTGATGAGATTGTAGAGGCTTTTGAGCTGTTGAAGGATCAAGGAAAAATAAAGGAATATGGGATTTCCTCCATTCGGCCAAACGTCTTTCTGAAATATGCAGAGAAGAGCCAGATTGTTTCCAATATGATGCAATACAGCCTGTTGGATAGGAGGCCGGAGGAGTATTTCTCGAAGCTCAAGGAGGAAGGGATTGCTGTTTTTGCTAGAGGGACGGTAGCTCAGGGACTGATGTTGAACAAACCTGCGCAGAAATACCTCAGTATTCCGGTGCATCAGGTGTTGAAGATTCAGAAGGCGGTTGAGGAAACGGCAAAGGAATTGAATGTATCTGCTATGGCGCTGGCGTTGAAATATCCACTTTTACATGAACCGGTTCTTTGTTCGGTGGTGGGAATTCGTACGAAAGCCCAAGCTCAGGAGCTGGGAAAAGCCATTGATGAAATGGAGAGGCTAAGTCTATCGGATTATGAGCAGATTATGGCCTTGCTTCCGGAAATCAAATATGCGGAGCATAGAAGATAGGGGAAGGTATTTGTTCTAATCAGTTAATCCAGCTAATCGGATCATTTAAAACCTGTTAACTAAAATATTTTTTAAGGATTACCTGAAGATCTTCAGGGGTATCAATAGATTCATTTAAATGGCTAGAAATAGCCGTTTTTATTTTGTACCCATTTTCGATCCATCGTAGTTGTTCTAAGGATTCTGCTGATTCTAGGGAAGATAGGGGTAGTGCTGTTAAATCTTGTAGGATGTCGCTGCGATAGCCGTAGATACCGATATGGTTGTAATAATCCATTTGGTTCAACCAATCTTTCATTTCTTTGCCCCGGAAAAAAGGAATGGGCTGACGGGAAAAATAGATAGCTTCCTGATGGTTGTTGATGACTACTTTTGGTTTATTGACGTTTTGGAGGTCTTCGAGCTGTTCGATTTTTCTTATTAAGGTGGCAATCTGGGTGTTTTCTTGTTGGAAGCAGGATACAAGAAGGTCGATCTGGTTGGGATCTATGAAAGGTTCATCGCCTTGGATGTTGATGGCAACATCGAATCCAGCTGTTTTTTTTATGATTTCAGCGCATCGATCAGTTCCTGATTGATGGGTATTGCTGGTCATCATGACATTTCCTGCAAAGCTTTGTACGTGGTCGAAGATTCGTTGGTCGTCGGTCGCGACGATGACTTCGTGTAAGGAGGAAGCGTTTTTAGCTTGGTTGTAGACACGTTGGATCATGGTCATTCCGGCAATGTCTATTAAAGGCTTGCCTGGAAAGCGGGTTGATTCGTAACGTGCTGGGATGATACCTATTACTTTCATGATTTTTTTTGTTTTTACGTCATTGCGAGGAACGAAGCAATCTTTTCGTTATTGCGACGAACTTTACGTCATTGCGAGGAACTTTAAGTCATTGCGAGGAACGAAGCAATCTTTCTTTCCACTTGTCATGCTGAGCGAAGTCGAAGCATCTACATATTGTACCCGTACAGATCCTTCGACGCTGCTCAGGATGACGCTAAAAGAAAGATTGCTTCGTCGTACCTCCTCGCAATGACGTGCTTTCGCAATGACTGGTTTTCCTTACACTATCAGGCCTAAAACAAGCCAAATAACTCCGTTTCAATCTTTTGAATAATAATTCCTAAATCCTCCGAGTTATTCGCGAAATCCAAATTATCCTTATCCAAGATCAACAATTTCCCATCCTTATAATTCCCGATCCATTTTTCATACTTCTCGTTCAATTTGGAAAGGTAATCCAATCTTATCCCCGATTCATAATCTCTACCACGTTTCTGAATATTATTCACCAATGTAGGCACCGATGCCTTCAAATAAATCAATAAATCCGGTGGTTTGATATAATGGATGATACTTTGGAAGATATCGCTATAATTCTCAAAATCCCGTTCACTCATCAATCCCATATCGTACAAGTTCTCTGCAAAGATGTAAGCATCTTCATAAATTGTACGATCCTGGATCATATTGATCCCGCGGTTCTGCAGATCAACAATATGACGGAAACGGCTGTTCAGAAAAAATATCTGTAGATTAAAGGCCCAACGTTTCATATCGCTGTAGAAATCCTCCAGATATGGGTTGTTATCTACGGCTTCAAATTGGGGTTCAAAGTTGAGGTGTTTGGCAAGACGTTCGGTTAAAGTTGTCTTTCCGGCACCAATATTTCCAACAATGGCTATATGCATATCTGATTAATATAGTTTTTTAAGACCAATGATTTCTCTTACCTCTTTCAATGTTTTTTGCGCACTAGCCTGTGCCTTATCTGCACCCAGTTTAAGCACTTTCGCAATATAGGCATCATCCTTATCGATTTCCTCAATACGTGTTCTTACCTCATTGGTTGCCAATACCATATCCTCTGCCAATTGCTTTTTGAAATCACCATATCTGATTTCGCAATTGTTGTACAGGCCATCAAAATGGGCCAAGGTATCCGGTGTAGACACCACTTTCATTAAATCGAATAGATTCTGAACCGCTTCTGGTTTTTCCTGGTTCAAACCGGTAGGTCCAGCATCCGTCACCGCACGCATGATCTTTTTACGGATCGTCTCTGCAGGATCGGAAAGGTAGATACAATCGGCATCACCATTGGATTTTCCCATTTTTCCCTGACCACTCAATCCAGGGATCTTGATCAGTTTGTCGGAATAGGTAAAGGCGAAGGACTCTTGGAAATAATCCACATTATACAAACGGTTAAAACGGTTACCGAAAGTACGTGTCATCTCCAGATGCTGTTCCTGATCTTTACCAACCGGTACTTTGGTCGCATGGTGGATCAAAATATCACAAGCCATCAAAACAGGATAAGTCAATAGACCTGCATTGACATTATTTGGATTTGCTCTTACCTTGTCCTTGAAAGCGGTAGAACGCTCCAGTTCGCCCAAGTAGGCGTTCATGTTCATGTATAAATATAATTCAGCTACCTCCGGCACATCAGATTGTACATAGATGGTGGATTTTTCAGGATCCAATCCGGCAGCTAAATATTCAACAACCACTTGGCGCACAGTGCTGGTTAGGTCCTGCGGGGTAGGGTGTGTAGTTAACGAGTGAAGGTCGGCTATAAAAAAGAAGCAATTGTATTCGTTCTGCATTTTAACGAAATTGCGCAATGCTCCATAATAGTTTCCTAGGTGTAATTTTCCGGTACTTCTAATACCACTAACAACGGTTTCCATATGTTGCAAAGATATGCAAATATTGGAAATAAATCACCCTAATATAACTGTGGATGCTCCAATAGGTCGGTCACATAGCCAAGCACTTCTGCTTCGTTGTTCCCGTCTTCCAACATGGAGAAAGTGAGGTAGGCCGCATAGATTTCTGATGAGAAGAGCACATGTTTGTCGGAAACAATCGCATCGACCACGCCTTCACGGACTTCAATGCCCAAATGCTCAATTTCATTGTGTAAATTAACAGCTATACTATCGTGATCTTCTCCTGAAGCAAAGCCAACAATGATATGCAATATCAATTTGTCAAATAATTCCGGAGCCATATCCTTGAACTTATTGGCATAGAGTTCAGCGTCAAAACGACTTTTTGCACTACAGACAATCTTGTCCCAAATAAGGTATTCAGTTTTAGTTTGCATAGTAGAAAGTTTATAATTGTTATATGTAAATATAACGTTAATTCTTTAAAATCCTATATATAATCGGGCATAATTCAGGGCATTAGGCAAACTTTTAAGGCTTTTTGGGGGTTATTAAGAAAAGTGTATATTTAATTTATCTATCATGGAAAATTCGAAAAACAACAAAAAGAAACTGGAAGAAAACCTAGAAAACGAAGCAGAGAATCTAGATCAAGGGCTGGAGAACCTGGATGAGGGAACTGAAGAAGTTGATGAACAGGGTCCTGCAGATCCACAGGATCTGGCCTATAATGAAGAAGAAGATAGTTTTGAATTGGATGTGAATGATGAAGATCCTGATTGGGATCATCCAATGGATTACGATACGATCAGTGAAGGAGCTCAGGATGATGATTCTACCTTTGATAATTCGAACCCTTATGTTGGAGAGGAATATGCCGATCGGGAAGAATTGCAACAGGAAGAGCTGGAAGACAATAATATTCGGATTACGGATGATCGCGCTATACGCGTTTCTAAGGAAGATGAGGCCCTATCCCGAAATCCGGAAGATTATAGGGATGACCTTGATGAAGAAGGTTATCCGAAGAATGACGAAAAATAAAATGTATACATGTTAATAGATCTTAGTGGAAAAAAGGCCTTAGTAGGAGGTGGTTCGGACGGTATTGGAAAAGGAATAGCATTGCAACTAGCTGCGGCAGGAGCAGAGGTGTTCGTCATGGCGCGGAATGAGGAGAAGCTCCAAGCTGTAGTCGCGGAATTGGATGATGCCAAAGGGCAACAGCATGGCTATTTGCTCACGGATTTTAATGATTTGGAAAAACATAAAGCCGTATTGAAGGACTTTTTTGGAAAACATCACATTGATATCCTATTGAACAATACCAATGGTCCTCAACCAGGCAATGTTCTATCTAAAAAGGAAACGGATTATCAGGTTGCTTTTGATCTCCTGTTCCAGAATGCGGTAATTGCCAGCGAACTGGCTTTACCCCATATGAGACAGCAGGGATTCGGCCGGATCATCAATGTTTCTTCGCTAACCGTTAAAGAGCCACAGGATAACCTGGTCCTTTCCAACAGTATGCGGATTGCTTTGGTCAGCTGGAGCAAGTCGCTTTCCGCTGCCGTAGCCAAGGATGGAATTACCGTTAATTCCATCATGACGGGCTATTTTGATACCGAGCGCCTGCATAGTCTGATGGAAGGACAAGCCAAACAACAGGGAATTCCCCTAGAAGATGTCAAGCAGCAGCGATTGGAAAGCATTCCATCAAAAAGATTGGGATTACCTGCCGAATATGGCTTTTTAGTTACCTTCTTGGCATCAGATTATGCCTTTTATCTCAATGGGGCCAGCATCCCTTTGGATGGTGGACTTTCGAAAGTGGTTTTTTAAAGGTTTTTTTTAGATATATTTTAATTGGAAGCTATTCAGCTTCCAATTGTTCTTTATATAATCTTTTGTTCTCTTCCATTTCTTCCGGCATTTCCGGGTATTGGATATCCTTGTACTGCGAAAGTACATCGTAAATGATCTGCGCAACGAGATAGCGGCTTACGGGTTTGCTGTCGGATGGGATCACATACCATGGCGCATGTTTTTTACTGGTGTTTTTGATCGCGTCTTCATAGCATACTTGGTATTTGTCCCATAAAGCTCTTTCTTCCAAGTCGCCAGGGGAGAATTTCCAGTTCTTTTCCTCTTCCTCCAAACGGCTCAATAACCTATTCTTCTGCTCTTCCTTACCTAGGTTCAGGAAGAACTTGAAGATGATCATCCCGTTCTCTGCCAATCTTTTCTCAAAATTGTTGATCTGCTCGAAACGCATATCCCAAAAATTCTTGGGCAATTTCTTGGGGTCGGTGATACCTGGTATCCGTTCGTTCAATAGGTATTCAGGATGGACCCGGGTAACCAATACATTCTCATAATGCGTACGGTTAAAAACAGTAAACTTACCTTTCTGCGGTAGTTTGATTTCATGGCGCCAAAGGTAATCATGCTGTAATTCTTCATCATTAGGCGTTTTGAAACTCTCTACCACAACCCCGCGTACATTCATTGCCTTGAACACTTCTCTTATCAACGAGTCTTTTCCAGCTGTGTCCATTCCCTGAAGACAGATCAAGACGCTGTATCGGTCGTCGGCATACATCTTGTCCTGTAGGGCTGCTATTTTTTTGCGTAGGTCCTTTAACTTTTCTTTTGCTTCATCCGAACTGATGTCCTCCTGGAATGTAGTGGGATGATTGGAAAGCTTAAAATCCTTATCAGCTGTTAGTTTCTTTGCATAATTCGCCATATTGCTTTTTTATCTGATTATAACGTTATTTGATTATATTCTTAATTATAATTAATTTTGATTATAAATTCTAATATAACTATATTTGGTTATAAATTGATTTATAATCGTATTCGGTTATATTTTTGATGAAAATAATTCTAAAGAAATTATAAAGGAAATTTAGGAAATAAAACAGTAAATTCAATCATTATGAACCAACGAATCATCATAACAGGAGATGTAGTGCATTCAAGATCCCAAGATATCGGATTGTGGATGCCTGAATTAGAACAAAGTCTGCGACTTCATACGCAGCGCTTTGATGTGTTTCGTGGCGATAGTTTCCAAGCAGAGGTGACAGTAGATCAACTGTTTACCGCTATTTTTCACTTAAAAGCTACTTTAAGAAGCTTTGAAAATATGGATGTACGTCTGGGGATAGGGATAGGAGAGATCAGCTATGTCGATGCGGACATTAAAAAAGCTTCCGGGACGGCCTTCGTATATTCGGGCGAAGCATTTGATCATTTGGGAAAGGAAAGTATCCTGTTCAAATCCGAAAATGAAGAGTTGGATGACTTTTTGAACCTGACAAACAGCTTGGCCTGTCTGATTGCTGAGCAATGGACGGTGAATATGGCGGAGTCAGTCAAGGCGTCTTTGGAAAACCCTGAAGCTTCCCAACAGGAATTATTGGAGATAATAGGCCGAAAACACCAGAGCCAATTAAGCTTAGAACTTAGGAAAGCGAATTACGCGAAAATTCAACAGGTCATACGATATTGTACACAAGAATTAAGAAAACATGCTTAGTTTATTATTGATGCTTCTGGCCCATATCCTTGGGGATTTTGTATTGCAGCCCCGATCGTGGGTGGAAAAAAGAAGTACAAAGATTCAATACTTATTTTATCATATCGCTGTTCATGCAGGTTTATTATTCTTGTTTTTCTCTTGGGATTTGGCGGGGAGCTGGCAGAACATCCTCTTTTTAACAGCAGCCCATTTGGCCATTGATAGTGCTAAGATTGGGTTTGAGATAAAATTCCCTAAGCAGGGGGTCTTGGCCTTTATCATCGATCAGCTACTGCATATCGGGAGTATCCTTGTCGTGTTTTTCTTCAATAATCCTGAGAAATGGAACGCACTCATCGGACAAATAGATCCGTATACCATCCTTTTATACCTCATAGCCATCATGATGCAGCTGTTTGTGGTGCCGATCATTATTCGGGTATACATCAGTAAATGGAACCAGGAGGTAGAGTTCAACAATAAACGGAAGGAAACCTTATTTGAGGCTGGAAAATTGATCGGGGTTTTGGAAAGGGTCATGATCTTATGTTTCGTACTGTTGGATTTCATGGAAGGAATCGGCTTTCTTTTAGCTGCCAAATCCATATTCCGGTTTGGAGATCTCAGCAATGCAAAAGATACCAAATTCACCGAATACGTATTGATCGGAACGCTGTTGAGTTTTGTGTTAGGGACCTTGATTGCCTTGGGACTAAAACAAGCACTGATTTTAATTTAAGAATAAACGTAAACCTTATTTAAACCTATATAAAAATGAATATCCTTAAAACCTATACCTTATTGATTTCCATAGTTTTTATCATGGTTGGATCAAGCTATGCCCAAAGTCCTACTTTTGAACAAGATCTGCAAAATATCATGCAAAAGCATGAAGCCGTTGGTCTCGCTATAGTAGTTGTCAAGAATGGAAAACCCGTATTTGAAAGGGCCTATGGCTATAAGGACCTAGAAAAGAAAACCGCATTGAGTACGCAAGACCTCTTTCGGATTGCTTCGATTTCCAAATCCTTCAGCTCAACCGCAATTATGCAATTGGTGGAGCAGGGGAAAATCAGCCTTGATGATGATTTCAGTGAGCTGGTCGGATTCAAAGTGCGAAATCCTAAATTCCCGGATACCAAAATAACGTTAGAAATGGTGCTATCGCATCGTTCCAGCCTGAACGATAGCAATGGATATTTCACTTTTGATGTCCTGGATTCTACGAAAAACCCCAATTGGGCTAAATCCTACAATAATTACGAGCCAGGAACCGGCTATGAATATTGTAACCTTAATTTCAATATGGTAGGAGCCGTTTTGGAAAGGATCAGCAACATCCGCTTTGATAATTACATCAAACAGCAAGTATTAGCTCCCTTGAAATTACAGGCAGGATACTGTGTGGATTCTTTAGATCAAAACAGGTTTGCTAAGCTTTATGAAAAATCCAGTGGGGTTTTTAAAGAGCAGCCATCCGCCTACAACCCTCGGTCCGAAGAAATCAGGAATTATACAATGGGCGTGAGCACACCTGTATTTTCCCCAACAGGCGGTCTTAAGATCTCCCCCAAGGACCTGTCAACTTATATGATGATGCACATGAACTATGGAAAGCTGGGAAAAGTGAGGATCCTCAAGGCGAAAAGTTCGAAAAGGATGCAGAAAGGTTTATCTGCTAAAGAGCATTATGGATTGGCCTTATTGGAAACCGATGATCTAATTGCTGGAGAACATTTAATAGGGCATACCGGCTCTGCCTATGGACTTTATAGCAATATGTTCTTTGAACCGAAGAAGAAATTTGGCTTTATCGTCATTACCAATGGCTGTGTACCGAACTTGGTGGATGATGGTCAGACCCTAAAATTTTCCAAGGAAGTTATCAATCTATTGTACAAGAACTATATTAAAAGATAAAAAATTGACTATTTTTGTCAAGATTATTCAATGAAATTTAATTAAGGATGATTATACAACCAAGAACTAGAGGTTTTATTTGTTTAACTGCACATCCAGATGGAGCAGCACAACATATCAAAAACCAAATCGAATACGTGAAATCAAAAAGAAAGATTGCTGACGGCCCTAAAAAGGTATTGGTAATCGGTGCTTCTACCGGTTTTGGTATTGCTTCTCGTATTTCTGCTGCGTTCGGATCTGATGCAGCAACTATTGGCGTGTTTTTTGAAAAACCAGCTACCGAAGGAAAATTAGGTACTGCAGGTTGGTACAATACCGCTGCTTTTGAAAAAGAAGCCCAAGCGGCAGGCCTTTACGCCAAAAGTATCAATGGCGATGCTTTCTCTGATGAAATCAAGCAACAGACCATTGAATTGATCAAGAAAGATCTTGGACAAGTGGATCTAGTGGTCTATTCATTAGCTTCACCACGTCGTACGCATCCGAAAACAGGCGTGCAATATGCATCTGTTCTAAAACCTATTGAAAAACCATTTACCGATAAAACGGTAGATTTCCATACTGGTGTTGTTTCTGATATCACCATCAATCCGGTAGAGCAGGAGGATGACATCAATAATACCGTAGCGGTAATGGGCGGTGAGGACTGGAAATTCTGGATAGAAGATCTGAAGGCTGCAGGAGTATTGGCAGAAGGTGTAAAAACCGTTGCTTATTCTTACATCGGCCCAGAATTGACCTATCCGATCTATAGAAACGGAACAATCGGTCGTGCTAAAGATAATTTAGAGGCTACTGTTCCAGCGATCAATGCCTTATTAGCAGATATCCATGGCGTTTCTTATGTTTCAGTGAACAAAGCCTTGGTAACCCAATCAAGTTCAGCCATTCCTGTAGTTCCATTATACATTTCCTTATTGTATAAAGTAATGAAGGAAAAAGGAATCCATGAAGGTACGATCGAGCAGATGCAGCGTTTGTTCGCGGAAAGATTATACAACAATTCAGATCTGCAATTGGATGAAAAAGGAAGAATCCGTGTGGATGATCTGGAAATGCGCGAAGACGTACAACAGGAAGTTGCTGAATTGTGGAAAAAGGCTACTACTGAAAATCTTGAAGAGATTTCTGATATTCAGGGATATAGAAACGATTTCTTCCAATTGTTCGGTTTCAATTTTGATGAAATCGATTATGAAAAAGATACAAACGAAGTCGTTCCAGTACCAAGTATCGGCTAAAATTTCTTTTTAGGAATAAACTTATAATAAAGGCTTTCTATCTATTAGGAAGCCTTTTTTTATGCCTATAAAACCATCCAAAAATCCAAATTATTTATTGATAGTCAATCTAAATTTTCCGTATTTCATTAAAAAATTAAAGATGTTCAAACCTTTTTTTTAATTTTAACCCATTATTTTGATGTTGGGGGATGTAAAATCAAAATAACTACCATAACTAACTATTAATTAATGAATAATCAGGAGATTGTAGAAGATGATCAATTGTACCTTAGCGAGGGTATTCAAGAACATGGTTTTCTATTGATTATAAACCATGACTATTCTTTGGTTGCCCTGAGCGAGAATTGTTCCGATTGGTTGACCAATTCGGTGACTCACTATATCGGGTCCAATATCTGGAACTTTATTGCCAACTATTTCCCAAACTACCAAGAGAATTTAAAGAAGGGAATTGATGAAGTCTTCGAAGATTCAGACGAGCGCGTTTGGATGGAAGTAGAGGTAGGGCCTTTCGGTTGCTATCTAAATGTTTATGGTACAAGTAAATACATCTATCTGGAGTTTGAAAAGAAGGCTATTGATCAAAATGTTTTCTTTCCTAAGATTGAGGTGTTTAACAACCTATTAGTAAAAAACAAGGACCGTATTTGGGAGGTTACTTCAGCGTATATTTCGAAAATAAGTGGATTCGATCGAATTCGCGTTTTTGCTTACGATAAGGACAATAATGGACTTATTATAGCTGAAAATATTGAACATCCTGACTTAGAAGGAATTCTAGGCTGCTACTATCCTTACACCGATGTATTTCGTTTGGCAAGGAACATACATGTGGTCAATTATAGTCGATATACCGCGCAGATCAATGGACCTACCATCAAGATCATTTCCAATGGAATAGATCATCCTAATCTTTCCCAAACCGGTGTTCGAATGGTCTCGCCCATACATGCGGCCTATATGCTGAAAGACGGGGTAAATTCCAACCTCAGTGTGTCCATTATTGTAGATGGCGAGTTATGGGGCTATGTCTTCTGCCAAAGTAAGGAGGCTAAAAAAGTAAACCTGCTCAAAAGAGAAGCTCTGGTCTATTTCATCCAGATGGCTGTGAATCAATATGTAGAAAATCAGAATCTCAAAGACCGAAAGTTTTATGAGGAAATTAGGGATTTCGAACTCCAGTTAAAAGAAAAATTATTAGTTCAGAATGATCTATACAAAGTACTCAACGATTTAGGCGATCGTTTATGTTATTTTGCGAAGGCGGATGCCATGGCCATCCTGAGTAAGGATGAATTGCATACCTACAATATCTCCATTGGGAAGCGTAAAGTAGATGCCATTGTCGATCAGATTCGAAAAGTAGCAGAAGGAAGTTATTTTACGGATGAAGAATTTGTATTTAAATACGGCAAGAAACTAGGCTTGGAAACCGACCGCTTTGCTGGTATTTCGGCTATCTGTGTGGATGAAAAGGAAACTTTAGCCTTTTTGTTCTTCCGGAAGGAAAAAATCCAAAAAAGAAAATGGGTGGAAAAACCGGAAGAGCTCATCGCAGCAGGGAAACCAAATGTGCAATTTGTACATGAAGATCATCCTTATTTGGATGTTTGGCATCAAACCACTTATCATGCATCCGAGAAATGGACGGATATGGAGTTTTTCTTTTTCAAAAGGTTGCGCGAGATTGTATTGGTGAGTTTCCGGATGCTCGCCGAAGAGATCCAAAAACTGAACCTCGAAGTGCTCAATTTGAATACAGCATTGGATAATTACGCCAATACCGTAAGTCATGATCTGAAGAATCCATTATCTGCTATCAACCTCTCGGTACAGATGATGATGCAAAAGCCGGACATGTCGGAAGAGCTGAAAATAAAAATGCTCAAGAATACAAAAGAAGCAGTCAACATCATCAATGAAATGTTGCGTTCGATACATGAATTTTCAAAGGTCAAAGGCTATGATTATAAAATGGAATCGGTACATACCCAGGATTTTATCCCGCAGATTGTTGATTTCAGTAAGCTAAGATATGCTGCTGATCATGCTGAAGTAGAATTTGGCAACCTTTTTCCTTTACATGGTGAAAAAACCATTATCTATCAATTATTCCAGAACCTGATTGGTAATGCGGTGAAATACAGCGCAAAAACAGCTTCACCTAAAATAAAGATTTATTCCGAACTGGATAATGAATTCGTTCGCTACCATATTATTGACAATGGAATTGGGATGGCAAAGGAAGAACTAAGCAATGTTTTTGATAGTTTTAAGCGACTTTCTAATGCGTCAGAGTTTGAAGGCACAGGTCTAGGGCTATCCATCGTTAAAAGAATTGCTGAACGTTTGCATGTTAAAGTCCAAGTAGATAGCGAAATAGGTTTAGGGACTGCTATTCAACTTACCTTTCCGAACGACAACTAAATAATTCCGAAATTAGAAGCCTTAAATAGGGGAAAACCTCGTTTAAAAAAATTATATTTGCGAATTAATTTGAAGGGATAATCACCTATATGAAGCAAATACGCAATTTTTGTATCATCGCGCACATTGACCACGGTAAAAGTACATTGGCCGATAGATTGTTAGAGTTTACAAACACCATCAGCCAACGTGAAGCTCAGGCCCAATTGTTGGATAATATGGATTTGGAAAGGGAAAGAGGGATTACGATCAAGAGTCATGCTATCCAAATGGAATTCCAAAAAGATGGTCAACAGTATATTCTCAACCTGATCGATACACCTGGACACGTGGATTTCTCCTATGAGGTTTCCCGTTCCATCGCGGCCTGCGAAGGTGCGTTATTAATCGTTGATGCTTCACAAGGGATTCAGGCCCAAACCATTTCCAATCTATACCTAGCATTGGAACATGACCTAGAAATCATTCCTATCTTAAATAAAATGGATCTTCCTGGCGCTATGCCGGAGGAAGTGAAAGATCAGATCGTGGATCTTATCGGCGGTAAAAGAGAAGATATCATCCCAGCATCCGGAAAGACTGGATTGGGTATTCCTGATATCCTAAATGCTATCGTTGAGCGTATCCCTGCACCTGTTGGTGATCCGGAGGGACCGCTACAAGCCCTGATCTTTGACTCGGTATTCAACTCGTTCCGTGGTATCATGGCCTACTTTAAGGTAGAAAATGGAGAAATCCGTAAAGGCGATCGCGTAAAGTTCGTTGCAACTGGCAAAGAATATTATGCGGATGAAGTAGGTACCTTGAAACTGAACCAGGTTCCTAAAGAAGTTATTAAAACGGGCGATGTAGGCTACATTATTTCGGGGATCAAAGAAGCCCGCGAGGTAAAAGTAGGAGATACCATTACCCATAAAGACCGTCCTTGTGCATCCGCAATCCAAGGTTTTGAAGAGGTAAAACCGATGGTATTTGCGGGTATATATCCCGTAGATACAGAGGATTACGAGGAGCTACGTGAATCCATGCATCGCTTGCAATTAAATGATGCATCCTTGGTGTTTGAACCGGAATCTTCTGCGGCATTGGGATTTGGATTCCGTTGTGGATTCTTGGGAATGCTCCATATGGAGATCATCCAAGAGCGTCTGGAACGCGAGTTCGATATGACCGTGATCACTACGGTTCCCAACGTATCCTACAAAGCTTTCTTGACAAAAGACAACGAAGAAGTGGTGGTTCATAACCCTTCTGATCTTCCAGATCCAAGTAAATTGGATAGTATTGAAGAACCTTATATCAAAGCGAATATCATTACCAAAGCAGAATTTGTTGGTCCTGTAATGTCGCTTTGTATCCAAAAACGTGGTACCATCATCAACCAATCTTACCTGACCTCAGATCGTGTGGAATTGGTGTTTGAGATGCCAATGGGAGAGATTGTATTCGATTTTTACGATAAACTGAAAACCATCTCCAAAGGCTATGCTTCATTCGATTACCATCAGATCGGTTATAGAACATCTGATTTGGTTAAATTGGATATCCGTTTGAACGATGAGCCTGTAGATGCACTATCCTCCTTGATCCACCGAAGCAATGCCTACGACTTCGGTAAGAAAATCTGTGAGAAATTGAAGGAATTATTACCAAGACAACAATTCGAAATCCGTATTCAGGCATCCATCGGAGCTAAGATCATTGCCCGCGAAACCATTTCTGCCCTACGTAAGGATGTAACTGCCAAATGTTATGGTGGTGATATTTCCCGTAAGCGTAAATTGTTGGAAAAACAGAAAAAGGGTAAGAAACGTATGCGTCAGGTAGGTAATGTGGAGATTCCACAATCTGCATTTATGGCGGTATTAAAACTTGATTAATTTACAACAACCTTTTATAGATAACATGAAGTTACTGGACGGAAAAGAAGTTTCTGCAAAACTTAAAGAAGATATCAAAAGAGAAACTGCTGAACTGACGCAAACCTTAGGTCGTAAACCGCATTTGGTTGCTATTCTAGTCGGAAACGATGGGGGTAGTGAAACATATGTGGCTAGTAAAATGCGTAATTGCGAGCAGGTTGGTTTTGATTCTACCAACCTACATTATGAGGATAGCATTACTGAGGAAGCGCTATTGGCTAAGATTGCCGAAATCAACCAAGATGATTCCATTGATGGATTGATCGTTCAATTGCCATTACCTAAGCATATTGATCCAGAGAAAGTTACTGAAGCTATAGATTATAAAAAAGATGTGGATGGATTTCATCCGATCAACTTGGGAAGGATGCAGCGTAATCTGCCTTGTTTTATCCCAGCTACTCCTTACGGAATCATGTTGATGTTGGAACATTACCAGATCAATACCTCAGGCATGAAAGCCGTGGTGGTTGGTCGTAGCAATATTGTAGGCTCTCCGATGAGTATTCTATTGGCAAGGAACAGCAATCCTGGGAACTGTACAGTAACATTGACCCACAGTAGAACACAGAACCTGAAAGAAGAAGTTCTTCAAGGCGATATCGTTGTTGCTGCCATTGGTCGCAAGAATTTTGTGACGGCAGAAATGGTGAAAGAAGGTGCTATAGTCATAGACGTGGGAATTAACAGAGAAAACTCTTCAGAAACAAAATCAGGATTCAAATTGTACGGAGATGTTGATTTCGAGGAAGTTTCCAAGAAAGCATCTTGGATTACACCAGTTCCGGGAGGAGTAGGTTTAATGACCATTATCGGTTTATTGAAAAACACGTTAGAAGCTGCAAAAGGAACGGTTTATCCAAAAGCATAATTTGGTATAAATTTTGCGTATGCTCCAAGAAAAATGTTAAACAAAAACACACGAACATTTAATTTTACAAACATGAAAAAACTTGGATTATTAGCGGCTGTTGCATGTGCAATCTCTCTTTCGGCATGTAATAACAACACATCAACCATGGACAAGAACTATGATGTAGATACTACCGCTGGAGAAAGATTGGATCATTCCATTGAATCAGCTGAAGATCACGCAGCGCACATGAAAGCAGATGCAGATAAAGCTGCTGCAGATGCAGAAGCTAATCTTAAAAAAGCACAAGCTGATTTAGATGCTGCTGTGAAAAGTGGCGATAAAAAAGCAGAAGAAGCTGCTAGAAAAACAGTAACTGAAGCAGAACTTGCTTGGGAGAAAACCAAACAAGCGGCAAGAGATGCTGCTAATGCGGTTGAAAGAGGTGTAGATAACGCGATCGATGCAACAAAAGAAGCTGGACAAAGAACCGGTGATGCGATCGAAAATGCAGCAGATAAAACTGCAGATAAAGCAAAAGAACTTTCTAACGAAGCAGAAAGAAAAGCTAAAAACGTTAAAGAAGCATTAGAAAACTAATTTAATATATAAATTGGTTATTAAGTTTTTAATTGAAACGCCAAATCTGATTTGGCGTTTTTTTTATTTATTCGCATATTGATTTCATGATAGATAAAGAGGTTTGGATTAAGGAAGCCATCCAAAAAACAGTTAACAGAATAAACGACATTAGCGCCGCCATGGATACAGCTAATGATAGTTTGGTGAACGATACGAAGAGCAGTATGGGCGACAAGTATGAAACCTCCAGGGAGATGGCCCAGCAAGAATTGAGTAGACTTCAACAACAATGGAAACAGGCGCAACAGGATTTAGATACTTTACAGCATTTACCCTTAGAACCCTTAAAATTGGTGGGACTGGGCAGTCTGGTTGTTACAAATCAGTTCAATTATCTATTGTCCATTTCCATCGGTCCAATGAAAATTGATCAGGAAACTGTTATGGTGATTTCTAAAGAATCTCCAATTGGAAAGCTTTTGATAGGAAAAAAAATAGGCGATACCCTGACCTTCAATGGGAAAGAAATCAAGATCATGAATTTATTATAAAACAATAATAATTTCTTAAAACCAATTTGGATATTTTTTGTTTAGATTTAAGTATAATTTACTTACATAAACAATGATTTTTATGAACCTACGAAAAATCTTATCAATGGCGATGGTTTCTGCCGTATTAGTATCAGGAACAGTCGCATGTAAGTCCAAAATTTCTGATGCGGACTTAAAAGCTAAAGTGGAAACAGCTATTCAATCTAATCCAAATGTCCAAGTGGATGTTAAGGATGGTGTTGTTACCTTGAATGGTACTGCTTCTTCTGAAGAAGAAAAAACAAAAATGGCTGATGCTGCAAAAACTGCAGATGCTAAAGGCGTTAAATCTGTAGTGAACAATATCGTGGTTAATGCACCACAGATTGAAGTGAACACCAATACAGATGATTTAACTGCGAAAGTTCAAGCGTTCACCAAAGATTTTCCAACGGTACAGACTACTGTAGCTGATGGAATTATTACGGTTACTGGAGAATTGGAACAAGCTCGTGTACAAGCTTTGAAAATGGGATTAGATGCTTTGAATCCTAAGAAAGTCGACATGAGTGCATTAAAAGTTAAATAAAAAAAGATTATTATGAGCTTACTAAGTAAATATCAAGTATTAGTAGATACAGCAAAAGCATCTGGAATTTCAGATTTGCAGGTGGCAGAACAGGATGGCGTTTTACAGATTCGTGGAACAGCTCCTAATGCCGATGTAAAGAATAAGTTATGGGATGTTTACAATCAGATTGATCCTAATTTCCTTACTGGAGATGTCGTAATGAACGTCGATGTAACTACTTCTGTTACAGGACAACAAGTAAAAGTAATCACGGAAAGCAGTAACTTGAATATCCGTAAAGGACCAGGTACTGATCAGCCAATTGTTGGTAAAGCAGCAAAAGATGAGGTGATTACCTTGATCAGCCGCGCTAATGACCAATGGTGGTTAGTAAGAACGAAAGATGGCGAAGAAGGATATTGTTATGCACAATACCTAGAGCCAATCGGCTAAGACTTCGTAAAATATATGGAGGCCGTATCAAATTTTGATACGGCTTTTTTATTTATTTGCCTCTTTCTGCAAGTATTGGCTTATCAGCGTTTATTGTCATTCTTCTTTTATAGGATTATAGAAACCCACTAGCTGTTTATCGGAATTGATGTCCAATACTATGAAGTAACTTCTTTTAGAATCTAAAAAATAGGTTCGTTTGTTTTTCTCTTTCATCACATGATACCGTTCAGCAAAAAATGTCTGCGCTGTTTTCAATAGTTTATCGTCCTGTTCGCCAAAGATGATACCGCTTAAAAACAATTGTTTGCTGCTATTGAACCAATAATAGAGGTACTTGCTATGTTCCGAAGGGTTAGCATAATATAAGGCACTAAAATCTTCTTCAACAGGTTTAACCTTCATCAGGGTTTTAATGCGAGCGATAGGTTTTCCAAAGTGAACAAAGGGTTCCCGAATACCTTTCACATAAGGTGTTATGGTCAATTCCTTTTCTACATTTATATCTTTACCTTTTCCGCTAATGATAGTAGAGCCAATATGTTGACCCTTTAAGTATCCATTTTCATCTATAATGGCCACAAACGGATCTGAGGATGACCATATGATTTTATCTTTGCGATGATCGGAATTCAATTTTATCCGCTCATCATACTTCATTTCGCTGGGAAGATTCCGAATATCAAAAATAGGTTCTTCCGGATCCATGATTTTCCGACAGTAGCAAAACAGCAATAGGAAAGGGACAATTAAAATCGCCCACATCCTCCTTTTTCTAAAATATTTCATGATGGAAAATAAGGATTGGATGTTAACTGGGTGATTGTTACGTGTTAAGGTTCGTGAATTAAGTGTTAAGGAATGTCTATCCGTTTAATAATTCCAACCCACAAAACGTTGTTGAAGACCAGAATTACTAAATTCCCATACCAGAAAGCTGAAACAACCGCCATCCCCAATTTCCTGCTTTACAAAATAATGTCCATCAAATTTTTTGGCTTCGTAGTTTTTGTTAGCATGTAGAATTCCCCAGATATAATTCATAGGAACCTGAATGTTTTTCTTGTTGATCATGGCGCGCATGCTCCTTACCTCGGTCTTTGGCAGTCCGCAATCTCCACCAAAGTAAAACTGGCCATTTATCTTAACAGGACTTTGACTCTGCGGATAATATTCGATTTTCTTGTTCGATTTGTTGAAAGCTTGTGTTTCCACAAAGAACTTAAATTCTTGTGCGCTTGCTGTAGGAAGGTCATCCAATATTTTAAATTGCGATTTATGGAGATATCCACCCTTTAAGTCTATATTTCCGTTTCCCAGGTTGTTTCTATTTTTTTGATCTATATATTGAACAGGGATCCAATCTGCATTTTTTTTCTCATGCATAAATTCTTCATCAAAAAGTATGATGGTGAATTTATCCAGCTTATCGATCACCTTGGCCTTATTATTACCTTCGGCCCGTACATTGGCATAGCCATCTTGACTACTAATTACCGCCAATTGGGCGTGGGATGTAAAGATGCTCCCCAGAAACATCAATATTAATCCAATTAAATGCTTTACCATCATGTCTTTCATATTTTATCCTAAGGTACTTATATACTAATTGTTTCCATAATTAACCCTATCTACAAAACATTTACATCATCCGTTGTTTTAACCTTTAAAGGTTAGTAAATTTAAAAATGGAACATAAACATCAATTTAATGCAGCTGGTGTTTGCGAAATCTGCAATCAGACCGATAAAATATATAAAAGGGCGGATGCCTCTTTAGCGCTATCCTCCAAAAAGAAACAACATAATCATGATGATAGCCACGAACATAGTCACGATCACGATCATGAGGATGGCCATGACCATAGCCATGATATGGAAGGTTCTACCTTCCAACTATTCCTTCCGGCCATTTTAAGTTTAGTCTTGTTGCTCTCGGCTTTGGCATTGGACCACCTCATTGCTAACGATTGGTTTAAGGGATGGATCAGGTTAGGGTGGTATGTATTGGCTTATATTCCAGTTGGATTACCCGTATTGAAGGATGCCGTGAAAAGCATCGGAAAGGGAAATTTCTTTTCCGAATTTTTCTTAATGGGAATTGCTACATTGGGTGCTTTCGCTATCGGCGAAAATCCGGAAGGGGTCGCTGTAATGTTGTTCTATGCTGTTGGCGAAGCCTTCCAGACCTTAGCCGTAACCCGTGCAAAAGCGAATATTAAAAGTCTTTTGGATCAACGCCCAGATGTAGCTACAGTAATACGGGAAGGAAATCCCGTACTGGTCAAGGCTACGGATGTCCAAGTGGGCGATGTCATCCAACTGAAACCTGGAGAGAAATTAGCTTTGGATGCGACCTTAATAAGTGATCAAGCATCTTTCAATACCGCAGCGCTCACCGGCGAAAGTAAACCGGATACAAAGGTTAAAGACGAGGCTGTGCTTGCCGGTATGATCAATCTGAAAAGTGTTGCTGAGGTTAAGGTTTCTGCAGCTTATGAGGACAGTAAATTGAGCAAGATATTGGAAATGGTGCAACATGCGAGTTCCCAGAAGGCTCCAACAGAACTGTTTATTTCCAAATTTGCTAAGATCTATACGCCAATCGTGGTTTTCTTGGCGATTGGAATTGCTTTTTTGCCCGCCATTTTTGTTTCCGATTATGTGTTTAAAGATTGGTTGTACAGAGCGTTGATCTTTTTGGTGGTTTCTTGCCCCTGTGCACTGGTCATTTCCATTCCCTTAGGTTATTTTGGGGGGATCGGCGCAGCCAGCCGAAACGGAATATTGGTGAAGGGGGGGAACTTCTTGGATAGCCTAGCGGCTGTAGAAGAAGTGGTCATGGATAAAACAGGGACCATGACAGAAGGCGTTTTTGAAGTACAAGAAGTGGTGTTTAAAGAAGTGGTGGATAAGCAGAGAATATTAGATGCCGTTAATTTATTGGAAAGCAAAAGTACCCATCCTGCAGCAAGCGCTATTCACCAATATGTTGGTGAGCCTAATCACGGATTGTCCTTAACAGAAACAGAGGAGATAGCCGGCCATGGATTAAAAGGACGAGTGAATGGCAAAACATATCTGGTAGGAAATGTAAAGTTGTTGGATAAATTTCAGGTGGAATATCCGAAGGAATTGAACGATTTGGTGTATACCACCATTGCTATTGCGGAGGATGGGGAATATGTGGGGTATTTAACGATAGCAGACAAGATAAAGGAAGATGCAAAAGCTACTATCGAAAAACTGCATGCCTTGAAAGTGCGGGCTACGATGCTAAGTGGGGATAAAAATGCGGTGGTGCAATATGTGGCCAAGGAGCTTGGAATCGATAGCGCTTTTGGTGATCTCTTGCCAGAGGATAAGGTGGAAAAATTAAAGGAATCAAAATCGAGGTCTTCCATTGTGGCTTTTGTAGGAGATGGGGTCAATGATGCGCCGGTTGTGGCCTTAAGTGATGTGGGGATAGCCATGGGTGGCTTGGGATCGGATGCTACAGTAGAAACTGCTGATGTGGTGATTCAGGATGATCGCCCAAGCAAGATTCCGATGGCTATTGCAATTGGTAAAAAAACAAAGGCTATTGTATGGCAAAATATTACTTTAGCATTTGTGGTTAAGGGGATTGTGCTGTTGTTGGGTGCTGGAGGATTAGCGACCATGTGGGAAGCGGTGTTTGCCGATGTGGGGGTGGCTTTGTTGGCTATTTTGAATGCGGTGAGGATACAGCGAACTGATTATAAGGACAATGTGAAATAGCAATGTCATGCTGAGCGAAGTCGAAGCATCTGTTCGTTGGTAACCGTACAGATCCTTCGACTACGCTCAGGATGAGAAGTAAAGTCATTCAAGATGACAATAAAGTCATTCAAGATGACAAAAAAGAGCTAATTAATTAACCCCGATAGTACCTAAATCTTTAACCTCACCATTGGCAACCTCAATTGGCATGATGGTTTTCTCTAAATAAGGCGTAACAGTAGGTTGAACCAATAACTTATACGTTCCTGATTTAACTCCTGGGAAGTAGAAATTACCCAATGTATCAGCTAATGTACCCAAAGTATCCGCTCCATTGATCAACAATAAGTTGGCTAACGATTCTTTAGGCGAAATAATACCTTTAACAGCACCAGAAACGGCAACTGGAATAGCTCGGATTACTGGTTTCAGCATATATTTCCCATTTCCAGTCATGTGAATCGATTTCGATGCGTCAAAATCCAATAATAGGGTATAGGCAACACCAGGTTCCAAATTATCCTGAACCTTGATTTTTACCCCTGATGATTGTCCACTAGGTGTAGTCAGTTTATGTCTAACTCCATCGATAACTACCTCATTACCTTCATCCTCCAATACCAAACGGATTTCTTGAAGTTGGCCTGAAGGTACATCAGCATTTGCTAACACCGTATCACGACCTAAGCGATACAATAAGATATCAAAAGGATCATCATCGATATCCACCGTTTTGTTTCCTCCTGCGGATAAGATCTCAATGTGATCAATGTTTAAAAAGATTTGATCGTAATACCCTGGGGCATCGGTCATTTTAATGGTGACTGGCGTGGTTCTGTTCAGATCCATCCCGTCATCGTTGCTACAGCTCGCAAATGATAGCGCTGCAGCAGCTAAGGCAAATGATAATAACGTTCTCATAGTTTTTAAATTGATAGTACTCTATTACAAATCCTATGCCTATAAATGTTAAAACATAAATTTTAACATTTCGAAATCTTACATTATCCTCTCTTATGCTGCAACTATTATTCGGAAAGAGAAACGTATATTATAATTTAAATTGATGTTCATGAAAAGTTATAAAATAAACTTAATTATTTTAATTTTTTTATATTTGGTTTAGATAAAAATGTTTAACAGTTAGGTTAAAGCTTAAAAAAGATTTAAATTTTAAAAATATTTTAGGAAATATTCCAATTAATTAGAAATAATATTAAATATAAATTTAATTTCCTTGTTTATAATTTTTGTAACCAAATTAGATTTTTTTTAAACTTTCATAATCCAATTACAGAAAATTAACCAAACACAATTAAAAATTCTCCTTATTAAGGAGTTGAATTTGAGGGATAATGAAAGATGCTTTAATACCTAAAAAGGGCTAGGCATTTTTTTACTGGAATTTTAGTAAAAGGAAACATCATTTTAATAGAAAATCCCGGAAACTACCAAACTATGAAAGACAGACTGAATAATTTCAACTTGTTGATATTGATATTCTGTTTATTGTTAATCCTGCATATTCCATTTATGGTATATATGTATGATATTCCGATTGCCCTATTATATGGTCCATTGTTATTGGCGTGTTTATGGAATCTCAGGCAGCAAAGGGTGAAATTTCTAACGGTTTGCATGCATTTTTTACCTTTTTTCCTATTCTCCATACTCTATATAAATGGGGCTAATGATTTAAAAATATGGCATTTAATGATTGTTTATATCGCTTATATATGTTCTTTAATCATTTATCCGACTTATGTATTGAGGAATACCCAAAAGGTAAGGGGAGCTAAGAACAGGTATAAAGCTATTCTTTTGGAGATCCTTTGTCTTTTTGGTTTTATTGTAGCCTTTTTTTTGCTGACGATGCTGTTTTATATGTTTAAGCCATTTAATTATGATGTCCGCCCAGTTTATGTTTTCATGGTTATTAATGGTGTTGGGATCTTTATCATCATAGGTTTTTTGATTTCTCGATTTTCTATGGACAACCGTCGGACATACTACAATGTATTAACTGCCGAAAAATCACAGCCGATAAAAATCACTGAGCAGGAGTGGGGAAACTATCATCAGGTTTTGCAACATGCGATGGAAAAGGATAAATTGTTTCTGGATTCCAATTTAAGCATGGAAAAATTCTTACAACAAACCGGATTACCTAAAGCGGTCATGCTGCAATTTCTCGACCAACAGGCTAAATGTTCTTTCTATGAATGGTTGGCAAAATATAGGATTTTGTATGCCGTAAGTTTATTAAAGGGCAATCACCCGCATTTAAAAACAGCTATTCTTTCCAATTTATGTGGCTTTAATTCGGTTTCTAAATTCCATAAATATTTTCAATTATATATGCGTCAGTCGGTTACGGATTTTAAATTAAGCATTCAAAAGTAGCATGGTCATATTTTTTATATATGCATCGATCGTAATGATCTGTTTGATGAGTTGCCAGGTGTATTACCTATTGCCTAACAAAAGCTCATTTGATAAGATTATTTTTCGGTTATTGCTCGTCATGCTCTTCCATGTAAGTTTTGCGGCAATTTTTATCGATATCGTCAAAGGGTATCAATATGTCGATCGGGGTGCTCCCCTAGGCTTGTTGTATGGCCCCATCTTATATTTTGCCTTCATGGCTTTTGAAGATAAAAATCCAAAAATTAAAACTGTATTCCTGCATTTTACGCCATTCTTGATCTTTTTGGGGATATATTTTTATTTTCTTAGTTCTGAGTTGTTTCGGATCAATTTTAGTAAAACCTATTATTTTGTATTGTATAGTTCGTTTGGTCTATCCTGGATGATATACCCTATAATTATCATGTTCAAGGGGAGAGGCTTGGATATAGCCATGTCAAACATCAAACGTATTTTTTACTTTTCGATTATCCTACTTTTGGTTCTTGCGGCCTTCATTATCCCCTTAATCTCTGCGCAGTTCCTTACCCAAATCAGAAATACTTCGCAAATATCCACCATCACCATTTATATGATCATGTTATTTGGTGCGATCATTATATATAATTATCTCTTGAAGGAATTGGTGGAAAGGAAAAAAGGGCCAAGTGAATTTGATTTTCTAAATCATCCTTTTCCTATCGTTGAGGTCGAGAACCCTATTCTGGAATTACAGCTCCCTAACCATAAACTCACGAACTATCAAGATCGGGTGTTGAATTACCTAAACCAGCAACCCTACCTTGATCCGGGCTTTAGTTTGGATACCATGGTAAAGGATTTGAAGATGTCCAGATCGATGATCTCCCAATTTTTCAAGGAGTATTTTAAACAGAATGTATTGAAAACCATTAATTCTTTACGGATTGAGGCGGTATGCAAAGAATTGGAACAACCGGATTTCGATATGAATATAGAAGAACTGGCTCTTCGGTGTGGGTTCAGTTCAAGGGCATCATTTTATAGGAATTTTAGCCTTGAAAAGGATTGCACACCAGTGGAGTATAGGGAACAGGTAAAATCCAAGTTGTTATAATATGAGGAAATTGGTCATTCTTATTATAATTTGGGTTATACTGCCTATGAAAGGATTCCCACAGGAAAGGAATTTTGAAGATAGGCTCCGTTATATCCAAAAAGACTTAAAAGAAAGAGATCTCCGAGCAGCTATCCGGCTTTCAGATTCCTTGGTCAACGTAGCGGAAAGTGCTGAAGAAGAGATCAGTGCCCTGATCTTACTTGCCAGTTTATATAAAGAATCGAAAGATTATGTTCGAGCGATCAGAAAAGGGTTATTGGCCGAGCGCAAGGCCGAATTAACTGGTTATTATGAATTGGCGACGCAGAATTCGATTTTCCTTGCCGAAAATTTTCGGGAAGTGGGTCTAAATGTAGAAGCGCAACGCTACATAGAAATTGCCCATCAGAATCAGAATTCCATTGAAGACACGACTTTATTTGAGGAGGAAAGAATACACATCATCCAAGAGGAAGCTTTGCAGCTGATGAACAAAAGAGATTTTGTTGCTGGTATTAAAAAATTGGAGCAAGGGAAATCCGCTTTATCCCAGATAAAGGTCCAAACGCCACAGACGATCCTATTTAACTCTTCCTTCAGTTACCTCATGGGCCAATGTTATCTTCAATTATTAAAATTCGAACAAGCGATCAATCAATTCGACAATGCCACCCGCCTTTTGGGAAATCTAGAGAGCAATTTTCGGGCTTATATGTATTTAGGTAAAGCTGAAGCTTATCTTAAATCAGAAAAATTGGATTCTACTTTATCCTATTTGGGTAAGGCTAAACCTTATTTAACGAAGTTCAATCGAATTGATTTTAAAGAACCTTATTATCTTGTTTCAGGCAGATATTATCAAAAAATTAATGACCATAAACAATCTAATGCCTATTTTAATGATTATGCTAATATATTAAAAGAAAAAACAGAATATTCCATAGCGGTTTCGGATGAATTGATCAAAGATTTAAACAATCAGAATTTGATCAGTCGCAAACGGAATCTGATCCTTGTTTGGTCACTTTTGATCAGTTTAGCTGTGTTCAGTGTCATCTATATCATCTTGAAAAGGCGATTGGATAATAATCCTACCCGGGAAACAGATCAGGTGATGGAATTCGACATGAATATCGAAGATGAACCTATTTTGGTTCCAAAGATCCTGATGAAGGAAATCAATCCGGAAACCGACCTCAATATTTCATTGGATACAGAAAACAGGCTGGTGAAGGATTTGAACCAGATGGAAAATGAGCAGTTTTATTTGGATAAAAACATTACGTTGAACAAATTGGCGCATAAACTTCTCTCTAACCAAAAATATGTTTCATACGTTATACGAAAATATAAAAACCAAAATTTCAACGACTATATTCTGCATCTTCGGATTCAATTCCTGATCAGAGAATTAAGTGAAAACCAGGTAATGTTGGATTATAAATTATCCTACCTAGCAGAGTTTTCTGGATTTTCTTCGCATAGTAAATTTACCATGGCCTTTAAGGCTGTTGTTGGAATGCCGCCTTCTCAATATATTGAAAATAAAAGAAATGAGATTTATTGAGATTAGGAAAAGGTAGAAACCATTCTAAAATCTCATTTTTAAGCAGCCCTTTTTAAAAAATCGGAAAACCTATACTGTCCACCCAAGCCGAAATTCCCGTTTCCTAGAAACTTTTTGCTCATAATTGGACATTTTTATCCTAATTGAAAGTTTGAAACTTCCTGCCAATTTTTCCCATATTCCTCATTTTTCCCGCTTATACGTAAAAATTACTGCGTCTTTATGAATAATATCCCTTTATAGAGACTACCTAATTGCCATAAATTGTCCTAAAACAATGCAAATTTTATTAATTATGGAAAATAGGTAAATATCCGGTTGATAAACTGTGTTATTTTTGAAACTGTTGAAATACAGGTAGTTATGTAGTGTACAATGATGTCTCAAAAAATTCATATTGCAGATTATCCAATTATTGAGACATATTTTCCTTCCCATACATGGTAATTTTGAACTGTCGGTTTTGATACGCTATCTTATTTAAAACGCGCAAGAAAACGCTTATCTAAAATGACCAAGTATTTAATCACCTTTTAAAACAAATAAGATTATGGAATTAAGTTTTTACCTACAGTATTACCTATTCTACTTACAAAATAAGTTTATGGGTTATCCATTCGTGATCCGATTAACGGTATTGATAGTAATGGGCTTGATATTCATTTATATCCTCAGTTTAATTCGTTTTGTTTGGATCAATTTGAATTTGCGGAAAAAAGAAAGGGATTTTGCAAAATTATCTAGACAAGTAAAGGATCGTTTTGTTGCTATGCTCGGATCCGAGGAGAAATATGGGGAGGATCGGGTTTTTCAAGAATTTGAGGACGTTATTCAACGAATGAATAATAAAACCAAGATCCAGATCACAGATTTGATCTTAAATACCGCTAATGAATTAAAAGAATCAGGGAAGGCCGTAAATGAGGATAATTACCGATCCATCATCGATGTTTTGGATATTCCTCGTTTTTGGGAATCCGAATTGATGTCTAATAATTCGAAGAGACGCCACTTAGCCTTACGGAAGTTGGATAATTTAGGTAATGGGTTGACCACATCGGTGTTGATGCGTTCTACAAACCATAAGAATAAAGGATTAAGAAAGCAGGCAAGGGCGGCCGTCATGAAGTATGATAACATAGATCCGTTCAAATTTTTGGAAGACAGTTTTGATACGGATTTTAATGCGTTGGATGAGATCATGATTCATCATTTCTTAGTAGGTCGGCAGTCTGAGGGCCCATTGCCATTATTGTCCAGATGGGTTCAACATGCTAAAAACCATGCCTTCAAAGCGTTTATGATAAAGGAGATCGGTTTTTTCAACCAAATGGAATGTGCCGAATTCCTAAAGGGATTATTAAAAACGGAGGAATCCAAATTGGTTAGAGCAGCTATAATTGAGAGCCTAGGAAATTTGGGTCGTCAGGAGGTGGAACATGAGATTTTCGATTTGTATGGAATCTCTCCTGTAGAGATCCAAACAGCAATCATTAACGCGGTTGCCAAATTCAAAACCAAGATAGGGCTCGATTTTCTGACCAATCAGTTTTTCAAAACGGTGGATAATGAACAAAAGGTTCATTTGGCTTATGCGATCAAGCAGTTTGGGGAAGAAGGGAAACTTCGGCTAACTAATCTTTCCACGAACTCCAATGAATTTGAGCGAAAGATATTCGATCAGGTTAATTATCAATTAGGTTAATACATCGGTCATGTTTGAGTTTTTATTCAATTTTTATGGCTATGCTATTTTTTTCTATGCAACGGCCATCACCCTGATTTATTTTGTCCTTGCCTTTATGGGATATTACAACATCCTAAGGAATCGGGTAAGGTATACCGAAAGGGAAGAGAATATCCTGACGACCTATCCCGAAACAGCTCCTGGTATATCCATAGTTGCACCGGCTTTTAATGAGGAAGTTATCATTTTGGACAGTATTACGTCATTGCTTTCCCTGAATTATCCAACTTATGAAATCATTATTGTCAATGATGGTAGTACGGATAACACATTAGAATTAATGATCTCCAGGTTTGAACTGATCGAAGTTCCTTACGCTTACATGGAAAAAGTGGCATGTAAACCCTTTAAAAGGATCTTCAAGTCTGTTAACCCCATGTTCGATAAGCTCATTGTAGTGGATAAAGTAAATGGAGGTACGAAGGCCGATGCGATGAATGCCGGGGTGAATGTTGCGAAATATGATTACTTCATCAATACAGATGTGGATTGTATCCTTTCACCCGATACCTTGAGCAAGGTTATCCTTCCTGTGCTTGATTCGGATGTTCCCGTCCTGGCAGTAGGCGCTACGATGCGAATGGCCAAAGGATGTGATTTTAGGGATGGAAAAATTACGCGTATCAGACCTCCCGCAGATTTTATTCCGACCTTTCAGGAAACAGAATACTTGCGGTCTTATTTGGTGGCCAAGATGGGATGGTCTGCCATTAATGCCATTCCGAATGTGTCGGGAGGATTCGGGCTTTTTGAAAAAAGTTCGGTCATCAGCTGTGGAGGTTTTGATACGAAATCCCACGCCGAGGATATGGATATGACCTTACGTCTAATAGCCTATAAAAGAGAGCATAAATTACCGTATAAGATTGTTCAAGTGCCACATTCCCTCTGTTGGACGGAAGGGCCTCCAAACCTAAAGGTATTGATGCGGCAAAGGACAAGGTGGGGAAGGGGTTTGTTGCAGATATTCTTTGTTCATCGAAAATTCCTGTTCAACAGAAAATATGGAAGAATGGGCCTTATTATCATGCCATATGCTTTTTTCTTCGAATTGATGGCGCCCATCATCGAGTTTTCAGGCTTCTTTTTCCTGCTCTTTTTGCTCTATACCGAACAGATCAATTTCAATACGTTTTGGCTGATGTTGGCCTATGTTTACCTCATCGGGATCAGTATATCCACCATCACCATTGTGTTTGATATTTCCCTAAGAAAATTATACCGTAATCTGAACGAATATCTTCGACTTGTGCTGTTTTCTGCCTTTGAGGCCTTGCTATACCATCCTTTTGTCGTGATTTTTACGCTGAGAGGATATTGGCAATACCTCACCAAGAAAAACTTTAAATGGGGAACCATGACCAGGCAAGGGTTCAATGGACAGAACGGACAAAATAAATCTACTTCAAAAGCTGCATAATTCATTCATCAATACCATCATATACTAAATGGATACATTAAAGAAATATTCAAATACCATTTCCATGTCTCTTTGGCAGACTTTGCTCTTCTTGATGCTGGGCGGGATTACCCTGGTACAAGCACAGCAAAAAGTTCATATCAGCGATAAGGAAGATGTTGTCAAGCAAATTGCTGGGCTTTTGAATAAGGGCGATCTCAATAAGGCCAAGCAGGTTTTGGACCTCCAAATTGCCAAATCACCGAAAGATTCCGACTTGAGGATGTTCCTGGGGAAATATTATTGGTTGCGAAAGGATTATAGTAAAGCCCGGTTCGAATTGAATAAATCCGTGGCCTTTAATCCAGGCAATGTGGATGCGAAGCATTTATTGGTAGCGGTAGAAATGGAAACCGGCAGGTATTCCAGTGCAATATGTTACGTGAATGAATTATTAGAAGTGAATCCCTATTGGAGAGGGCTTTGGCGTAAGAAGATTGATCTTTACCGCCTTCAAGGCAACCATGTAGAAGCGGATCGTTTATTAAAACGCATTTCCCAGATATTCCCTGATGATAAGGAATTGGAAGCCGATCGGAATTATCAGGCAGAAATGAAGGCAAATGACCTTCGGAAATCAGGTAAGATCGATGATGCAATTGCTGTGAACAAGCTGCTGATCCAGGAGAAACCCAATCAATTGGCCCTATACCATGAATTGGCTAATAACTACATTAAAGCTGGAGATTATTATGCAGCCTTGTCGACCGTGGATAGGGGATTGACCTATTTTCCAGGAAATGGAAGTTTGGTGGATAAGAAAATCAGCATTTTAGAACATGATAAAAGATACGATGAGATCCTTAGTCTACTTCAGGCCCAATCCAAGGGTGGTTCAGGCATCAACCGTACAAAATATAATTATTTCTTATTGGAGGCGGCACGCCATGCCAATTCAAAAGATCCAGCCACCTTGTACGGAAAGATCCTGGAAGCTGATCCTGGAAATGTGGAGGCCTTTCCGCATGTGCTGAATAGGACCATTGCCAATCAACAATATGATGAAGCTTTGCATCTTCTAAGGTCTTATGCCAATGTGAGGGGCATGGATAAAGCCTTATCCCTTCGGGAATTGGATATCTATAGGCTAAAGGCTGATAAGAATAAGGTAAGATCACTTACAAAAGCGCTCTTTCTCCAGCATCCAAATGATGCAGATATTAAAGCAGCTTATGTTGCTAGTTTAATTGAAGAAACCCGTGCCGATATGGCGGCAAATGAATATAGAGCAGCTATTCCCAAATTGAACGAAATATTGAATTATGGGGAGGCTGAAGAACGGGATTATGCGTTGAACAGTATGTACAATGCCTATTACCAAACCGGTCGTTTTTCAGATGCCATCGTGCTGTTGCAGGAAAAAATAAATCTTGATCCCAGAAATGTGGATCTAAAAATAAAGCTTTCGGGAATCTATGAAGTTCAGGAACAATATGAGCGCGCAGCAGAGATTTACGAATCAGTTCTTGCGGAGGTTTCTCCGGTTGAGCGGGAAAATTATGTGTCTGGCTACAACGACCTGATGTTAAAAATGGTCAAAACGGCCAATGAACAAGGGAATTATCCCTTAGCATACCAATGGACCAAGCGATGGTTGAAGCATAGTCCACAGGATAAATATGCCTTGATGTATGGGGTGAATCTTTCCAACCAATTAGGACTGAAAGAGGAGATGCTAGCCCATGCGCAGATGGCCAGCAACCTATATCCGCAGGATGTTCCTTTCAAACTTAAACTTGCCAATGCGCAATTATTGAATGGGGCGAATATCCAAGAGGCATACGATTTGGTGAAAAAGGAAATAGCGCTATATCCTTATCATGAAGAGGTGAGAAATACCTTTGTACAATTCTCGACCGATTATGCGAATAATCTATTGAAAAATAAGGCCGATAAACAGGTGATTGCAGTAGCCGATCAAGCTCTTTTCTATAAACCACAGGATAAGGAACTGAAATACCTCAAAGGATTGGCCTACGAAAAACTGAAGCAGTACGATTCGGCCTATTATTACCAAAGTTTTTATGAACCTTCCCTGCTGGAATTGGAAGATTTTAAGGCCCATCTACAATTTCTGAATCAAAAAGGTTTTAAGAACGAAGTGGGACTTTACCACCTGAGGTCTAGATTTGGCGATAATTATACCATACAATCCATCTCTACCTTTGAATATAGCCGATTTGAAGGAGCCAATACCTTTATCGGTCGGATCAATTATTCTGGCAGATCAGAAGGCAAAGGAATACAGGGACAGCTGGAATGGGGAAGAGTTTGGGATGCAAAATGGTCTACAAAAATAGATGCGGCGATTTCCAATAAATACTTTCCAAAAACAGCATTCAATGCTTCTGTTTTTCGACAATTTAAAAACGATTGGGAACTTGAACTGGGGGCTGGCTACCGACAATTGTATACGGAAGAGCATTTATACAACGGCGTTTTGGGCTTGACCAAGGAAATCAATTCCTTCCGATTGAATGCCAAATACATGCAATTCTTTTTGGATGGCCATCTATTGTACAATGTGGGCTTACAGGGTCGGTATTATATGAATAATCCTAAAAACTACCTGATGGCCATGGCCAATATTGGGAATAGTCCCGACGTGATGCTTCTCAATTATCAATTCATCAATTCCTTTTCGGTGATGAATACGATGGTAGGTGCCGGAGTAGGCAGGATGGTCAGTAAACATATTTCTGCAGGTGTATTGGGTACCTGGTACAACTATGAAACCCATAACTATGAAATCCCTTATCGAAATCTGTATAACCTCTATTTCCAAGTCAATGTTTCGTTTTAATATCATATTGATCAGTTTGTTTTTAGGTATGTTAGGTTGTCAACCTTCCTACAGTCAGCTTCGTGCGAAAGGTTTTCTGATCAGCGATGGTGGCACAATGGAAGGGGAAAGATGGGCTTCTTATTTATTTACCCATTTACAGAAACGATCTGAAGATAAAAAGGTAATCCTCCGGATGCGCCAGGAAGAAAATCCTCCCCAGGGCTATTTCCATTTGCATATCCAGGTAAATCCGGAATTACCTTTTGACTATGAGATAAAAAATGGTAAGGCGGCCTTAAACCTATCTGCCAAAGATAATAGGACCATGCTTTGGTTGATCTATCAATTGATTGATAGGATAGGGGAAGCCAATGATTATATCCAGAATGAAGATCTTCCACCTGCCTATATTGATTTTAAAGATCAGGCTCGAAATTTTGATTTTTCATACCGCGAGCCTCACTATCAACCCAATACCGATAGTGATTATGCAGGAATAATAGGGACGAATCAGTTGGATGCAGATTGGGGGATCTGGGGACACAACCTCAGCAAAGTTGTTGAAAAAAGGGAGGCTAACCATGCAAAGGTGGATGGAAAACCTATGCCTGAGCAATTATGCTTTTCCAGCCCTGATCTATTGGAACAAACAAAAGCGTATATCGTTGAGAATTTTGGTGATGGGGAGCATGGGCATGGAAATCATTTTATGCTTGCTCCTGAAGATAATGCCATCGCATGTACGTGCGAGGTATGTACAGCTGCCGGGAACAAGGTGGGAGATGCGTCGGCAGCTGTATTTGCTTTTTTGGAGAAAATCAGTGCCCTATTTCCCAACCATCAATTCTTTACTACCGTCTATGGAACAGTAAAATCACCGCCAAAAGGGAAATTACCCAGCAATGTTGGTGTGTTATTAAGCACCATTGACTTACCCAAGGGTGTCTCTTTCAAAGATGCCAAAGAATTTAATGCTTTTAAGAAGAAAGTTAATACCTGGACATTAAAATCCTCCAAGTTGTACCTCTGGGATTATTCGATGAATTTCGATGATTACTTGACGGTACAGCCAAGCCTGCTCGGCATGCAAGCGCAATGGAAGGATTTTAAAGAAATGGGATAAAGGGGATTTTTCTGAATGCCAGTGGCTATGATTACAGCAGTTTAAATGATCTTAAAACCTATGTAGCTGCCGCATTGATGAATGATGTAGACCTATCTGTTGAGCAATTATTGCGCGCCTATCTCCATCGCTTTTATCCTAAGTCTGCTTCGATCCTGGCTTCCTATCTGATCGCTCAGGAAAAGCAAACCTTTCAAGGCAAGGGATATGGTATGTATGCCGGATTTGGCGACATACAAAAGACTTACCTATTGGAGGACAGGTTCGCAAACTGTTTCAAGGAACTGGAGAAGCTCTTACCACAAGTTAGAGGGTTGGAAAGGAAAAAACTTCAAAAACTCCTATTAGGTATGGGTTTTAGTAAGTTGCAATTGGCCTATCAAAAGGGTTTGGAGTCCGGCGGAGCATTTGAAATAAAAAATGATCAGGTTCGGGTAAAGGCGGACATCCTTAAGATAGTGGAGGATCTACGAGCTGGTTTTTCCGCAAATGGTATTAAGATGTATAAGGAGGCTGATGGAGATATCTCCGATTATTTCACGGCTTGGGAATCCTATTCCGGAAGGGGACAGCAAAGAAATCGGTTGACAACATCCCAAGTTAAATGGATTCAACCTGGAGATAATAATAAGGAAGCATTACATACCTGTTTGGATGGTATTCTTGGTTTTCCGCAGGATTATCAGCAAGGATGGTTTACCTCGAATGAGGATATAGCTTTTGAGGTGAATTTTAATGATTTGCAAGGGACAAAAGGGATGTTTATCCGTTTTTTGGTTAATGAAAAGCATCGTTTTAATGTTCCAAGGGCAATTGAAATCCATCAATCAGGAAAGCTTATCAACAAATTAAAATTCGGCTTAATCAAGGAAGAGGAATCTCCGGTAAAGGAGATTGTTATTCCGTTTCAAGGCGTAGACTTGAGCAAACCGTTATTGGTTCGCATACAGAAGGCGTCGGAAGAGAACAAAAGATTGGCCATTGATGAACTACAAATATTGGATTAAAAGATTGGATATGAAAAATAGCATGCTGCTTATAGGATTTATAGGGTTGATGTCGCTAAATGCCTGTTTTAACCCTAAGAACGAAAAGACAAGTTTGGAAATAATGGATAATGGGAGACATTATTACCCTATCCAAACGGGCCAGGATCTGGATGTGGTTTTCAAGGTGAAGAATATTGGAAAATCACCATTGATCATCACGGATATTATTACTTCCTGTGGTTGCATCGTCTTGAATACGAATACGACCAAGACGATTCCGGCAGGGGAAGAGGGGTTCATCAGCATGACCTATAACAGTACAAAGAATGTAGGTTTTGTGAAGCATTGGATAGAGCTCTACGGCAATTTCGAAAAACTGGAAAAAATGGAATTGGTATTTGATGTCAATGTGGTGCCTGATGCGATGTATACGAAGGATTATGAAGAACTATTCCTGATGGAAAAGGAAAAGAACGGCAATATAGAAGACCTGGTAGATGGTACTGCCAATAACAAGGGCTATTATATGCGATTTGATGAAGAAACAAACTAAATAATTAACAAAATATAAACACAAATTTTCTGCTTATGGAAGCATTAATTAACGGTCAGAAAAAGGAATACATGAACCTGGAAACGGAGACAAGGATTTTAAGAGCTTTGGAATCTTGGGAACAACATCAAGCTTTTTTAAATCCTGCCTGTTCCATAGGGTCAACAGCGAAGGAAATAGGTTGAAATACAAAATACTTATCCTTTGTGGTGAATAAGAACAAAGGCGCTGATTTTCCGAATTACATCAATAACCTCCGGATTTCCTACCTGGAGCATTATTTGCGGACGGTAGAGGAAGCTCGCAATTTCAAATTGACTTATTTGGCGGCTTTATCTGGATTTTCTTCCTATGGTAAATTTGCGAAGAGCATCAAGGATAAAACCGGACTTAATCCGACCCAGTTTATCGTGTTTTTTGATGAAAAAACTGCTTGATCTTATTCTTTATAGAATGCTTTCGCATTTTCCAATTCATTGAATAGGATTTTTATTTTACGTTCTTCAAAGTATTTCACGTACGCATCACGATCTTTGTAAATGGCACCTTGACTTAGGGCATCCTCATAACTTTCTATGGTTCTTAGGATGTCCTTGGCATATTGATGGTCGGCACCTTCGGTTTGCAGATAGTGTTTGGTTTCCACTCTGTTATAGCCGAATACGAGCTCGATGTCCAAGTAGAATTCATTACTAGAAGCGAATTTTGCAAGGAACAGGTCGAACACATCGGATAGATCCATGTTTTTGTAGAGCATATAGGCAGCAATATCTAAGGCGTATACCGGCATCATGCATTCCTGCTGTGCTTTAACTTCTTCTTTTATCAACCATTTTAGGAGAGGTTTGTCGGCTGCGGTATAGTTTTCCCATAAAGTCTTTATCAATCGAACCCTCGGCCAATAGTTCTGGTCCCTTAGTTCTTCTGGTTTTTTTTCATTATTGCTTTTACAAGCAAAAACAGTTAAAAGATTGTTGTTTTGGGTTTTTCGATATTCTTCTATGATTTTAATGTAATTCTCCATTTCGCTGCTTTCAATTTATGGCTTTTTTCTTTAGGGGAATAAGGTTTTATAAGTTCATTAATCTTATTTTATAGGGTAAATTGTATTGTAAAGTAGGTTAAAAGTAAGTAAAAAATTAATTAGGCTCATTTTCAGCAGGATATTAATTTAGTTTTGGAGAACGGATGAAAATTTCTACTTTTGTCGCGGAGAGTTGGCAGAGTGGTCGAATGCGGCGGTCTTGAAAACCGTTAACTGTCACAGGTTCGGGGGTTCGAATCCCTCACTCTCCGCATAAAAAGCTTCAATCGCAAGATTGAAGCTTTTTTTCGTTTTGAGGATTTGGAACTCTCCTAGGCGGGGGGGGGATTCTTTAGGGTTCGGGAGGCCGACTTTCCATATTTAGGAAAGAGTAATGTTTTTTAGAGAAGATCTGATGTAAATGAATTTAAAGTTTGTTTAAATTACAAATGGAATATATAAAATGGAAAATATAATTATACAAAAAGTAACCTTAAACGATATTGATCGACTTCAAAAAATAGGAAGGGAAACATTTGCAGAAACTTTTTCATCGGGCAATACCGAAGAAAATATGAGGAAATATTTAGCAGAGGGATTTTCTTTTGAAAAGCTAACCGATGAACTTAATAATGAAAATTCAGCGTTTTATTTTGCCTTAACTGAAAATAAAGTAATCGGATATCTGAAAATAAATTTCGGGAAATCACAAACAGAACTACAGGATGAAAATGCACTTGAAATAGAACGGATCTATGTTTCAAAGGATTATCATGGCAAAAAAGTCGGGCAAGTTCTTTATGAAAAAGCCATTGAAATTGCGAAAGAGAAAAATGTAAACTATGTTTGGTTAGGTGTTTGGGAAGAAAACCCAAGGGCAATCAGCTTTTACAAGAAGAATGGTTTTGTTGAATTTAGTAGGCATAAGTTCAGATTAGGCAATGATGAACAAACGGATATCATGATGAAACTACTATTATCTAATGCCTATTCTTTACGTTAATTATCCATTTTCTCGGGGTAGTTTCCCATATAGGCTTTCAAAATATGTTTGAATTTAGGTTAGAATCGTGCTTTAAGTATGATTAAAACAGGATTAAAATACTGAAAAAGTATATGAAGCATACATTTTGCATACTTTAAGTATACTTTCACTATGGTTTTACCCCGAAGCCAACTTTAATCAATTTTTCTTTATGGATGGTGTTGAATATTTCATCCTGGTACATTCATCCTTATAAAACCAGGTATATACAGAAAGTTATGAAAAATTTGTGGTAAATTTAATAGATGGCAAATCGATTAAAATTTATAAGGGTAATTTTTATATTCCTGATATTGTTCGTATCAATTACAGGTTGCAAGAGTATGATGTATAAGGTAGCTGGGATTGAAGCTATTAAAGAATTCGATAACACTAAAGTTGAACAGGTCGAAAAGAATTTTAAAAAATTAAATCCAAATATTATCACGAAAACAATTTCAAAGGAACAATTTCTTACCTATGTGGAAGGCTTTGGCGATTTATATAAAAATGATTTGAAACAACCCCTTCAAATTCATTATTATACGAATGACACGCTAGTTTCATTCCATGCAAATTGTTATGCCAAAGCATCTATTGGAGGGTCTTTAGATTGGAATTATGATGGTAAGTTCGATGAATTTATTCCTAAAACTTCAGCTCAAATAAAAGTAAATAAGGGTTTGAATTTTATTTTAACTGAATTTAGTTTACCTGTAACTAAAACAAATAGTACCATCATCTTTTTTTGGTCGAATTTAATGCCCAAACAAAGTATGGAGGCCTTTAAATTAATAGTGGAGAATTCAAAGATTTCAACGGAAAAATCTACGTTGATTACTATAAATACCGATCAATTTTTTGCTGGGGAGAAAATATAGAATGAATTCAAGTTATATGATTCAGATTTATTAATACGTATATTTTTTGTATATTTATACGTATAATTAAGGTGATATGGATGCAAAACTAACATTAAAATTAAATGAAAAGGTAATTGTACGTGCGAAAAAATATGCTTCAACTAAAAAGGTAAGTTTATCGAGATTAATTGAAAATTATCTTGATTCATTAACGCGTGACCAAAATGATGACTTTGAGATTTCACCATTTGTAAAAAGTATTTCAACTGGAAAAAGTATTTCAAATGATTTGGATTACAAAAATATAAGAGAAGATTACACGGAGTATTTAGATAAAAAGTATCGATAAAATGCAAAAGATATTTTTAGATACTAATATCGTAATTGATTTTCTGAGTGAAAGAGAAAAATTTTATCAACCGTCTGCAAAAATTATGACTCTCGCAGATAAGAAGAAAATAAAGATATTTACTTCACCTATTTCAATCGCATCCACTTATTATATTTTATCAAAATATGAAACTGCTAAATTAGCTCTTGAAAAAATTAGGAAATTTAAGGTGCTTTGTTCAATTAGCAAAATGGATGATGAGGTTATCGAAAAGTCCTTAAATTCTGACTTTAAAGATTTCGAAGATGCATTGCAATATTTTTGTGCTTTGGCTTCAAATTGTGAATTAATTGTGACAAGAAATGAAAGGGATTATAAGAATCCTTTAATTCCTGTAATGAACGCAGAAAGCTATTTGCAAACCTTAAAAATCAATAATGGCAAGTAGGTTTCCGAATCTTTGTAATTTGCTATTTGTTGTTATCTTTAATAATACTTAGCTCTTTATATAGTAAATTAAAATCACACGATATGGAAGCTTACAAGCCTATAAATTATAATTCTCTTTCACCTTATTTAATTGTTGATGAGGCAGAAAAATTGGTTAACCAATTAATCGAGATTTTCAGCGGAAATGTTTTGCGAAGATTTGATCGCGAAGATGGTAAAATCGCTCATTTAGAATTAAAAATTGATGATTCCATTCTCATGATAAGTGATAGTGTAGCAGGCTATCCTGCTCAAAAAACTATGTTGCATTTGTATGTGACAGATGTGTATAAGACTTTTGATAAAGCGATAAATATGGGTTGTGAATTAATTGAGAAGCCTATAAACAAAGCGGGTGATGCTGACACGAGAGGTTCTTTTTATGATTGTGCAGGTAATTACTGGGCAGTAAGCACCCAAACACACCCTTAATTTCTACCGTCTTTATTATGAGAAAATTCCTTTTCCTTTTTTTAATACTTTTTTGCCATGTATCCATTTACGCGAATGATGGTGCTTATTTTGCCTCTGGAAATCAGCTGATTCCAATTCAGGAAACTGATATATCCGTTCAAAAGGAAATCCTAAACATCAAAAAGATCAATAATCAATTTATTGAAGTATCGGTGTATTACGAGTTTTTTAATCCCGGTGCAGATAAAGAAATCATTGTTGGTTTTGAAGCCATGTCTCCGCAAGGGGATGTAGATGGAGCTCCCAAAAAAGGACTTCATCCATATATGCATGATTTTACGGTAAATATGAATGGGAATAACCTGAAATACCAAGTCTCCTATGTAGCGGATTCACTCTATAATCAACAGGGGAAAATCAAAAGCATCGATCTGAAGACTTTTGGCGGTAATACTTCCGGAAATTATGTGGACTTCTTTTATGTCTATCATTTTAAGGCGAAATTTAAAAAGGGAAAGAATATCGTAAAGCATACCTATAAATTTGATGTATCGGGTAGTGTTGATTACCATTATGATTTTGAATATGTGTTAACTGCGGCTAACCGTTGGGCAAATAAGCAAATCGATGATTTTACCTTGAATGTAGATATGGGTGATTTCGAGGAGTTTGATGTCCAAAAAACTTTTTTTACGAATAAAGAGGACTGGAAAATCAATGGGATTGGTAAGAAGAAGGATGTAAAAGGCTCTCCAAATGGTATTAAAGATAAGGATGCAGTTACATTTTATGTGCAGGATGGCTCATTGACCTTTCATAAAAAGAATTTTAAGCCAAAGGGTGAACTGTTCATTTATAGTCTAAACACCTATTTGCAATCCATGAATAATAAGGAAATCGATTTTTATTTACCTTTTTCCATTCATCAACAAGAGAAATTGGCAATTGATGAACCTATTTCTTCGCTTCACCGGAAGATCTTTCGGAATTTGCCTTTTGCAAGGAGGGGATTTGTTTTTCAAGATAAGGAACTCAAAAGTTATTATGAACAAATACCGTGGTATATGCCAAATCCGGCCTATGTGGCAGATAGTAAAAAGGTTTCCCAAATAGAGCAAAAATGGATTTCGAAATGGAAATAAAGCAGGAAAGTCCGCAGGATTTTGATCAGGTATTCCATTTAATAAAGGATGCCTTTGAAAAGGAAGTTTATACGGATCATCAGGAACAATTTTTAGTAGAAAGATTAAGGAAATCTAAAGCCTTTGTTCCGGAGCTATCTCTTGTGGCAGAACAGAACGGTAAAATTGTAGGCTATATCTTGCTCACAAAAATAGAACTCATTCCTAAAGATGGGGCAGTGATTATTCCTAAAAATGTGGATCAGTTTCTGGCACTTGCACCCGTAGCTGTACATTCGGAATACCAAAACCAAGGAATTGGCGCAGCTTTGATCGAAGAGGCCCATAGAAAGGCGAAAAGTCTGAACTTTAAGGCAGTCATACTTTTAGGCCATGCTGATTATTATCCCCGATTTGGTTATCAATTATGTAAAGATTTTGGCATTGAATTACCATTTGATGTACCTGAAGAAAACTGCATGGCATTGGAGCTTTTTCCTGGAGCATTAGCGGCGTTTTCAAGAACTGTAGTCCAATATCCAGCAGAGTTTTTCGATTAATCTACCATTATAAACCAATAAAACCTGTACTTTTAAGGTAAATAGAAAAACAGCATGCTAGAAAAGCCGATATGAAATTAGAATTCACCCTTCATGAAGCGGACTATGTGGACTTTAGTCTATATGTGGCTTCCAAAACAGAAAGTATTAGAAAAAGAAGACAATTAACGAAATGGATAATTCCTGTAATCTATCTATTAATCGCTGCTTACTTTTTATATAAAGGCTATCAATTAGGTGCTTATATCTTTCTTGCTATAGCTGTGATGTGGGTTTTTAGTTATCCTGGCTATGAAGCTAAAAAGTATATCAAGCATTTTAAAAAGCATATCCAACTCAACCTGAGTAAAAGTTTAGATAAGATGGTAACCATGGAATTTCTGGATGATCATATTTTTTCAATTGATGGCATGAAGGAGACTAAGGTTAGGTATGAGGAACTAACGGAGATTATTGAAACCGGAAAGGCGTTTTACCTGATGATCGATGTAGGCCATGGATTTATCATTCCCAAATCGAAGGTAGATACGCAATCCGTAGGCGATTATTTCTATAAATTATCCGAAGATCTTCAGATTGCTTATAAAGAGGATTTAAATTGGTCTTGGAAATAATATAAATTGTCCAGATGAAATCAATTTTCTTATTCATTTCGTTTGTTTTTGCTGCATTTTTTGGAAATGCTCAAGTGTTGTCCTTCGATCAGAAGTTTTACGATGGTTTGGATAAATGGGTGGTATTTGAAGGTACTGGGAATCCTAAAAAGCATTTGGTTGGTTTTGTTTACTTAGACGAGCATGCTGGGATTTCTTTTCGGCATCATGCAACACTTTTAGATAAGGAAGGGGGCTTGGTTTTAGTTGATTCGATTACGGATTTTATTATGGCATCAAGACTGGATTCAAGGACCGTAGATGTCGCCATATTATCGGATAAGCAGGTGCAGGAGCTGAAGCTGCCTAGAGAACCAAATTGGTTGTCGGTTTATAAAGTCAACGAAAAAACCGATAAATATCAGGTAGCCAAAGGAAGGGCATACAATGCGGCCGGCGTAAGTGATTTGGCATTGCCGATCCTGTTGAAAGTTTATGAGAAGGATCCCCATCTTGAAGGCCTTGAATTTGAGCTGGCCTATGCCTATAACCATATCGGAAGTTTTTACAAAGCGGTGGTGGTTTTGAATAAGGCTATCGAAAATGATCCAGATAACTTTTGGTTTTATAGGGAGTTAGGGTTTTCATTTAAACACTTGAACAACCTAAAAGAGGCAGAACGGATTTATTTAAAAGGCATTGATCTTTCAAATGATAACTATCAAAAAGCTGAAATGGCCATCAATATGGTGCAGAGTTTTTTCCATGTAAAGGATCGGAAGAAGTTTGATGAATGGGTGTCGATCCTTAAAAAATATGCGGGTGAAGATTCTCAATTTCTGGATTATATTCCGGTATTTGAGGAACGTTGGGATATGCAAAGAGAAAAATAATTGGTAAATTTAGATATTCAAAAATGATATATCTATGGAATTGATTAAACCTTTCACAAGTGCCAGCCAAGCAATCGACCTGTTGGATAATGGCGGTAAGTTCTACAATATTTTTACCAGTGCGGATGATGATATTATTTCTCCTTCGGAAGTGGGGAAATTAGCGGGTGTGGTGTTTGAAAAGCAGAAAGCGGTGTTGTATCTTCAGTTGGCACTGTCTAAATTATCATCACGGGAGCAATTGGAAGTGGAAGGCAGGTTTGATGATACGCTGTCTGAGAATTATACGAAGTATCAGGCGAAGACCTTGCATTCGGTGCGGAACCTGAACGATAATAAGATTTCTACGAATGTGATTATTAGGGGGACAGTAAGGAAAATTGAGGAAGCAGGGTATGTGACTGGTTTTATTCAGATTCCGGTGGTGGATACTTTTACGTTGATTCCGATTTCGGAGACTTATACGGTGTATGAATTGATGGAGGAAGGGAATGGGACAGGTGTTTTATTGGCGCATGAGAAATCGGAGATGGAATTGCCGGAAGGAGTTTTGACTGTTGCTGGGGTGGTTAAGGAATTTCAGTTGGAAGAATCGGAGGGAAGTAGTACGCAGAAGTTTATTGAGGTAAGTTATTTCGCGGAGTAGATTTATCGTCTTTGCAAGGAAGCTATACGTCATTGCGAGGAACGGTACGTCATTGCGAGGAACGAAGCAATCTTTTACTACGTCATTGCGAGGAAACTTGCGTCATTGCGAGGAACGAAGCAATCTTTACACTAATCGAAAGATTGCTTCGTCGTGCCTCCTCGCAATGACGAGGATTCGCAATGACGAGGATTCGCAATGACGGTTTTATCATTCCATCAGCTCAAAATCTGCTTCCTGCACATCCCTAACATTACCACCAACAAAAACCTTAAAAGCTCCAGGCTCAGAAACAAACTCCAAACTTTGATTATAAAATCTCAAATCCTCTTCCTTAATCACAAACTCAATCTTTTTCTTCTCACCCTTCCTCAGAAAAACCTTCTGGAAATTCTTCAATTCCTTAACAGGTCTTGTCACAGATCCAACCATATCCCTAACATACAATTGCACCACTTCCTCCCCATCAAAATTCCCCGAATTACTCAGTTCCACAGACACCATAATCTCCTCACCCTTAGCAAACTTATCCTTATCCAATTGAAGTTTTCCATAATCAAATTTACTATAACTCAATCCATACCCAAAAGGATATAAAGGATCATTCGAAACATCCAAATAATTACTTCTGAACTTCTGGAACCATTGCCCTTCTCCCAAAGGTCTACCCGTATTCTTTTGACTATAATAAATCGGCAGTTGACCAACATTCCTTGGAAATGTTGCCGGTAATTTTCCCGAAGGATTCACATCGCCAAACAATACATCCGCCACTGCTTTACCCGTCTCTGTACCTCCAAACCAAACATTCAATATCGCTGGAACATGTTCATCCTCCCATGTTAAAGTCAATGGTCTCCCTGCAAACAATACCAAAACAACAGGTTTCCCAGTTTTCAATAAAGCTTCCAATAATTTACGCTGCGAATCAGGGATATTCAAATCTGTCCTGCTAGAACTTTCACCACTCATCTCCGAACTTTCTCCCAATGCCGCAACAATAACATCTGCCCCCTTACTTACTTCCAAAGCTTCCTGGATCACTGTTTCCGCTGGCCGTTCATCCCGAGGGATCGTTCTTCCAAACATGGTTGATCGCTCCTGTAATTTAGCGTCTGAAGTAAGATTAGCTCCTAAATGACTTACAATCTTAACCTTTTTTCCCAATGCGGCCTTCATTCCATCAACTAAGGAAAGCGTTTTTTGCAGATCCGCACTCACGCTCCAAGTCCCTGGCATATTAGCCCCGGTATTTGCCAATGGGCCAATAACAGCCACCGTTCCCTGTTTTTTAAGCGGTAAGACCTGCCCTTCATTTTTCAATAGAACAAAAGATTTTCCAGCGGCCTCACGCGCCAAGCGGAGATGTTCTGCCTTTCCGATCTCTTTCTTTGCCCTGTCTTCATTACAATATCGGAAGGGGTCTTCAAATAATCCCAATCGATATTTGGCTTCCAACACATAGCGGCATGCCCGATCTATTTCAGTAAGGGAAACTTTCCCTTTATCTAATGATTTTTTCAAGGTAGTCAGAAAACCCTCTCCAACCATATCCATATCCACCCCGGCATTAAGTGATAGGGCAGAAACCTGTTGAAGATCACCCAATCCATGCTCAATAAGCTCATTTACGGCCGTATAATCGGTAACCACTAGACCATCGAATTTCCAATCCTTGCGTAATAGATCAGTCAATAACCATTTGTTTGCGGTAGCTGGCACACCATTGATGTCGTTAAAGGAAGTCATGACAGACATGGCACCCGCATCTAAGGCTGCTTTATAAGGCGGGAGATATTCGTTGTACATGCGATGTAAGCTCATATCGGTTGTATGGTAATCTCTTCCAGCTTCGGCTGCCCCATATAGCGCAAAATGCTTTACACAGGCCATGAGCGTATTGTATTTACCCAGATCATCACCTTGATACCCAATGACCATTTCCCGTGCGATCCTGGAGCTTAGGTAGGTATCTTCACCGCTACCCTCCGAAATCCTGCCCCAACGGGCATCCCTCGAAATATCGACCATGGGCGAGAATGTCCAATTAATCCCATCCGCAGATGCTTCGATGGCCGCTACGCGAGCAGTCTGTTGGATTAAGGGCATATCCCATGTGGCGGCCAATCCCAAAGGGATCGGAAATACCGTTTTATACCCATGAATAACATCCATCCCGAATATAATGGGGATTTTTAAGCGGGAATGCTGGATAGCCAACTCCTGCGCCTTACGGATCTTTTCCGGGCTGGACATGCTAAAGATCCCGCCAATTTTTCCAGCTTTGATATTGTTCTCTACATTGCTGGAAACCACCGATCCGGTAGTCGCCTCACCACCGGTAACCAGATTGAGCTGCCCGATTTTCTCCTCCAAGGTCATTTTACCCATCAATTCATTGATATAGGCATCCATTTTCGATTTTTCCTGTCCGAAAAGATTTAAAGTACTAAAAATCAAAACGGCAAGACATGTTGATTTCAATATGTTCATGGGTCAAGCTATTAATTGAAAGCTATGTTGTACAAGCTATTTTATGTTCGGGCTTTTGAAGCCTAATTTTTTTAATCCTTTTTGAATTTCTGGCGCCTGCATGAATAAGTCCCAGATCAATCCTGTTCTGTAGTTTTCGATCATGACTACGATTGGTCCTTGGTCAATGGCCAAATAGCGCTGTGGATACCAGTTTTCTGTTTCGCTATAGGCATCATAAAAGCCATATTTCCCCCAAACCTTATTGCCAAGTTGATTGAAAAGGTAGTTGGCGAATGCAATGGATTCTTTAGGGACATAAGGCATGGACGATAAAGCCGCCGTTGGGCTGATCACCGATTTGTCATTATCGGGATGATGGGCATCATAACCTGCAATCGAATAGCTTGCGGTCCATCCCCAACCTTTGTCCGCACCATAACCTTTATAACCTTTCGGATTGGCCTCACTATACGCAATATTGATCTTAGTATGGTTCTTCACCACATCGCCGTAGTTCACATAGGCATCTTGAAGATCGGTAGGGTTTAGTCCCATAAAGGAATAATGTGCCCAAAATAGAGGACCCACTTCTCCAGGCTTAGCATTATGCTTGATGCTGATAGGGATGTCAAATTTCTTAAGGTCACTTTTAATCGCCCCATTCCTGGCCCAACCTTGGTTATAAACAGCAGTATCAATAGGATGTGTAGGCGAGGAGGCTGCAAGAATATAGGTGATCAAACATTCATCGTATCCCTGTACAGCATGGTTCATCCCAAATTCATGTGTTTTGCTCCAATGCCAATAGATTACATGTTGACCATTGGTATAATGTTTCCAGTTGATTTCCTTCCATAGGGCATCAGCCTTTTTGGCGATGGATTTTTGCTGATCATTTCCATTTTTAAAATACTCCCGCACCACGATTAAGGCTTGCGTCAAAAAAGCTGTCTCTACAATATCTCCACCATTATCTTTTTCGCTAAATGCTTTGACCTTGCCGGTATCTCCATGGTACCAGTGTGACCATGCGCCATGAAAACGCTCAATCTTTCCTAGGAAATCCATGATTTTATCCAGTCTTTGGGTTCCTTCTTCTTTATTGATGAATCCACGTTCCATGCCTACTACCAATCCCATGATGCCGAATCCGCTTCCTCCGATAGTAACAACCTGCGGGTCGTTCTGCGGATAGACGCCATCGATATGTATTCGTTCTCTGGCCAATCCGGAATTCGGTTCTGCACCTTCCCAAAAATATTGCAGGGTCTGTGATTGTATTTTGTTGAGTAGGCTGTCTTCTTTTGGAATCGAATGGGTTGTGGTATCTGCAGTTGAAACAGGTTTTTCCTGAACTTGGTTGTGGCAGGAAAAACTGGCCAAACCGGTAAATAGTAATGCTATAGTTAGTATGCGATTCTTCATGGCTAAAGATATGGAACTAAAAATGGTTATCTGATTTAATACAAAGATGTGATGTAAGGCTTTTGTTTTAAAATTTAATATTTATACATCACTACTACAGATTTATTTGGGAATGTTTTTGAGGTGATGGGAGGGGGTATGTTGTTGGTAGTTAGGTGGATGTATTGCTTTGGGTAGCCAATAATTTTTGGCTATGGTGTAGATGTTACACATTGGCTGTGCTGAGGTAATGATGTAGTGTTTTGGGAAGGGAAAGCCATGGGGAGACTGTGTTTGTTATTGATAATTTGGTTTTTTTTTGTCATGCTGAGCGTAGTCGAAGCATCTGTTCGTTTACTATCGTACAGATGCTTCGACTGCGCTCAGCATGACATTATTCATACCAATGACATAAATCAAGTCTATTTCACCATTTCCTTACTATAAAGTTTTTGATGAATACCATTCAATTCCGTTACAGGGATCTTGATCACTTTCCTATCATAAGTCATCAAACCATTGGTTTCAATTTCCACATCGGTGGTCTGTGTGTATACCGCTGCGGATAATCCCAATGGGATCAACCTGGTTAAATGATCGACCAATCCACTGTACCGCTTTTTCAGTTCATCTGCATTCTTAAAAGATTGGTATCCCCAGTTATCTTTCTGTTGCCAGGTGTGGTTTTCAACCGGAAGGCCCAATCCTCCGAATTCTCCTAATGCCAAAATATATTTATCGCCAAACAATTCTGGGCTAGGCATGGCCGCATCCGGATAATTATGGATATCCAAAATATGGCCAGGTGCATTGAAGTTACCGCCCGATGCCCCATTCACCAATCTTGATGGATCGTTCTGTATCGTCCAATCTACGATTTCTTTGGTCTTGAACTGTCCCCAAGCTTCATTGAAAGGAACCCAGATTACAATACTTGGGTAATTATGTAATTGCGCCATAATACTTTTCCATTCCTTTCTATAAATTGCTTCCGATTCTGGCGATCTATCCTTATCGTGTTTTGCACTACTGATCTTTCCGGGCTGCATATCCCAAACATTACCACCGAGGTCACCGCTTGGCATATCTTGCCAAACCATAATGCCCAGGCTGTCGCAGTGTCTGTACCAACGTGCCGGTTCCACTTTGATATGCTTCCGGATCATGTTGAAACCCATTTCCTTGGTTTTAACGATATCGAATTTCAACGCTTCATCAGAAGGAGCGGTGTGTAGCCCATCAGGCCACCATCCTTGATCCAATGGGCCATAATGGAAGATGAACTCATCATTTAAGTACATACGCTCAATACCTTGAGCATCTTTCTTTTTGCTGATCTTACGCATCGCAAAGTAGCTCTTTGCCTCATCGACCACTTTACCCTTCCGAAGCACTTTTATCTGTAGGTCATAAAGGTGAGGCCGGGATGGGCTCCATAGTTTCAGGTCATTCAATTTCAATTGATGCTGATCGGATGGACTTCCTTTTACCTCCGCTACTTTTTGACCACCATCAAAGGCTTCAATTAATATTTCGTCTGAAGCCTGGGCGCCCTCGATCGCTGCCTGAATGGCTAACGATTTTTGGTCTATATCAGGAGTCTGTTTGGTAGATACAATATAGGTTTGAGGAACACTTTCCAACCATACCGTTTGCCAGATGCCTGAAACTGGCGTGTACCATATCCCATGCGGATTGATGATCTGTTTCCCTCTAGGTTGAGGTCCTTCACTCGTTGGATCCCATACACGGATCGTTAAATCCTGTTTACCTGATTTTTTGATCGCCTTACTGATGTCAAAGGAAAAGGCATCAAATCCACCTTCATGGCTTCCGACATGTTGGCCATTCAAATACACGTCACATTGCCAATCCACCGCGCCAAAATGCAGGAGCACCTTGCCCTTATTCACTTTCTTGTCGATAGTGATCTGGTTGTGGTACCATATCGCATCATCCTTACTTACTTTTTTTCCGACCCCTGACAGCGCAGATTCTATGGCAAAAGGCACCAAGATATCGCCATCCCAAGAAGTTGGGGCAGTTTTTTGATCTTTCGGACTAACCTTGTATTTCCAGAGTCCATTGAGGTTCTGCCAATTGTTCTGACGAACCAATTGTGGTCTGGGGTACTCTCGATGTGCATTTTGAGGGGTTACTTGTTCTGCCCAAGGGCTCAGGATCTTGTCGGCTACAGGTTTCCACGTCTGTGCGAATCCTGTAGAAAGCGAAGCGGTTAGCAAACATGCTATGGCAACGGTTCTTTTCATCATGTTGGTCTGTTAAGTTTAAATTGATCTAATCAATAGCGCTAGCTATTCAAATAGGTTTCCCTAAAATACGATTATTATTTAAATATCATGAGGGATTGGGGAGATAAAATAATTTAAATTAAACGACTGTATTATAGCTGTTTAAATTTTTAAAACAAATTTTATAATTATCTTATAAGAAAAAATAAAATTTATAGTTTAAATTTAACCTATAAACCTGCCAATATGAAAACCGGAGAATCAAAGGAATTTGATCATGAAAAACGATTGATGGATATCCGATCCCAATTGGAACGGTATGCCCATTATTGGAAGTGGTTTGTGGTATCCATGGGGGTCTGTTTCGTGATTGGGTTTATTTACCTGCGATATTCTGTTAGGATTTATGAGGTCTACGCCAAGATATTGCTGCAGGATGAGAAAAAGGCTAGTGGGGAAATGGCGGGTCTTGCCGAATTGGCCAATTTAGCTGGACGAGGTACTTCTTCTGCCGCATACGTGAATGATCAGATCCAAGTATTGCAATCCCGAAGGATCATGCGGAAGGTGGTGGATGCCAATGGTTATGAGGTCACTTATTTTCAGAAAGGTCTGATCAGGGAAATGGAGATCCTTGCCCAGGAATCCCCTTTAAAAATGATTCTGTTGGAGCCAAATTCTCCGCTTTTGGAAAGGAAAGCTTTCACGGTGCAAATTAGGCGTGAAGGGGCGGTGTATGTGCTCGCGAATGAGGAAGAAGATGAAGTGACCATTAAGTTGGGGCAAGCGATTTCTTCTCCGATCGGAAAGATCATGTTTGTTCCGAATGCCAACATTCCTTGGCGATCTGCCATAAAGATCAATTTTATGCCTAAGGAAATCACGGTGGATATCTTGCGGAGTAAAATGCGGATTTCTCCAACCAAGGATGTGCTATCCTTTGCGGTCGATTTTGTATTTCGATATCCATCGCGAGAAAAAGGGATTGAAGTGGTCAATTCCCTGATCCAGCAATATAATCAAGACGCCTTGGCGGATAAAGCCAGGGTATTTAAATCCACCAGTAATTTCATTAATAATCGATTGTCCATCATATCGGAGAACCTGAAGACTGCGGATGGCAAGCTGGAAGTTTTTAAGCAGCAGCATCAGGTGTTGGACTTGGCTTTGGAGGGGAGCATCCGGGCGGAGGGAGCTGTGGAGAGCGAAAAGGAACTTATGGATGCCAAGATGCAATTAGAGCTGGTCAACATGATGGATGAACTCCTTCAAAACAATAATTTAGACCTTCTCCCGGTCAATATCGGGCTATCGGATCTGGCCATCCAATCGGAAATCAAAACCCATAATGAACTGCTCTTGGAACGAAACGAACTTCAGAAATCCGCGAGTCCTCAGAATCCTATCCTGCAGAATTTAGAGCAAGCTGTATCCATTTCCCATGCTAATATCACGCGTTCTTTGGCCAATTCCAGGCAGGTATTGACCTCCAAAGTGAATATGCACCAACGCAGACGCATGCAATTTGAAGAGAAAAAATCCAGTATGCCATTGAATGAGCGAAAGTTCAAAGATATAGTTCGGCAACAAAAAACGATCGAGACCTTGTACCTTTTCCTGCTCCAAAAGTTGGAGGAAAATGAGATCAACCTATCGGCAACTCCTTCCACTTTAAAAGTGGTGGATCTCGCGTATGCTACTTGGAGACCGGTTTCCCCTCGTAAAATGTTGGTTTTCCCAATTTCTATGGCTATTGGTTTTCTATTGCCATTATCGCTGCTTTACCTTAAGTTTTCTTTGGATATCAAGGTGCAGGGCAAGGCCGATTTAATGAAGATAGGGGATGTGTCGATATTAGGCGAAGTGCCTCGATCTCATCATGACATCAAAGCAGAAAGTGATCGGACAGCGCTTGCCGAGGCCATCAGGATATTACGGACCAACCTGCGATTCTTGATGGGCAAGAAACTCAATGGAGCTTCAGTGTATTTTGTTACTTCCACCATTGCAGGTGAGGGGAAATCGTTCATTGCCACTAACCTGGCAAAAGTACTTTCCTTTGCTAATAAACGGGTATTGTTGATCGGAGCGGATATCCGATCCCCAAAAATCTTAGCTTATCTCGACTTGACCTATCTTCGGCATACCCAACCAGGCATCAGCAATTTCCTGGTAGATGAAAATTACCAGGTTGAAGACCTGATTATTCGGCAAGCAAAGGGTTTTGGATTTGACCTGATCTATTCGGGCTATATCGCACCTAATCCGGCAGAATTGCTCCTAAACGGACGGTTTGAGGAGATTATCCAATACGGCAGGGATAATTATGATTATGTCATTGTAGATACGGCTCCCGTAGGGCTAGTGACCGATACATTTTTGATTTCCGAGCTTGCCGATCTGACGATTTATGTCGTTCGTGTTCAATTTTTGGACAAGAGACTCTTGGAGGTTTCCAAAGGTTGTTTTGAAGAAGGGAAATTGAAGAAAATGGCTTTTTTATTAAATGATGTAGATTTCTCCTTAGGCTATGGTTATGGATATGGTTATGGATATGGCGAAGAAGCAGTAAAAAAAGGCTGGATGGGGAAATTTAGGTTTTTAATTAATCTAATAAGACAAAAATATCTTAAATAGATAATCATATAGGCTATTAAGTAGCCATATCTCTACAAAATATTGCTAAAAAAGCTTAATAGTATAAAAAATTAATGGTAAGACAATATTAAGCTTGTAATAATGAAATATTTGTTTTAACATTGTTCCTATAAATGCTAGACACCCAGAAAGAAGCATAAATACCTACGATTATCTACCTGCTGTAAATATTATTTCCAAGAGTACCGCTAAAATTATTTTTGAGTTTCAAGATTACGATATGGATCAATTTTTATTGATGGAATGTTCATAAAAGTGAAATTAACTGATAGGTAATTATAAGTCCTATTATAATAATATAACCCAAAACAGACAATATTATGAAAAATGATGAAAGAAAAGATTATATCGTGCCTAGCATGTCTGTTACGCACGTAGAGCTCGAGCAAGGAATTGCTGCCGAATCAGTAACTGCCTCACCAAATCCATCCGTAGGCGATTGGAATGAGGGAACAGGCGGTATGGATGATAACGATTTATAAACCTAGCTAATTACACACATTATGGAAAAGTTGACAAATCAATTCAATTGGAAATTAGCTGGTGTTATTTTCCTTGGTACTGCGTATTTTCTATTAGTAGGATGTTCCAAACAAATGAACGCGGATGACGCCATTCCCAAAAAAACTAAGATTTCGGTACGGGTAGATGGAATCGATGAAAGTATAAAGAACGCTCAGGGAGAAGCGAAGGCTTCGGCATCTTCCAAGGAAGTTACTGCTAAGGAAGTCGCAGAATTGCATTTTGCCGGTTTTGATGCTTCCCTTTCTGTAGACCACGAATTAGGGACCGCTGGAGGTAGAAAGATGATCAAGTCGAGTTCCCGTAAAGGAGCTTCAAAACAGGTAATGGGAGCAGCGATGGATCCCGGGGTAAAATATAGGCTTTACCTTTATAAGGCGGATAACAGCTTCGTCAGTTCAACAGAACTGACATCAGACGTCCCTGCCGAGATCGAAGTGGATCAAGGTGTGGATTATAAATGGTATGCCTTATCCTATAACAATAGTGAATCACCTGTAGATGTAAACCCGGCTACACCTACCGTGACTTCCCTTTCATTACCTGCCAACAAAGATATTCTGTATGATGCAGGTACATTTTCCGTTCCAACAGGACCAACTCCAATCGATGTTCCTGTCAGTATCGTATTTGATCATATGGTATCCAGGATAGGAATCGAATTGAATACCATGGGGATGTTTGCAGACATGGCCTCTGCGGTAGTTTCGGTTACAGGCTTATCGACCTACTCTGGGACTTTTGACTTGGCATCGGGTACTTGGGGAACTCTTACAGCTGCAGCCAACGGTATTGATTGGGCGGATTTTGTAAATATTGAGGAGCCTTATGCCGACCGGAAAATTGCCTATGTGTATACACCTAGTACAGCAGCAATTAATAACCTAACGGTGACTATGACCGATCTTTCCTTAAATCTTGACAATAATACTATACGATCTTTCAATGCTTTATTAGCCGCTACACCATCGGTGTTTACTTTTAATGTAACCCCGGTAATGGCGAATGATCACCGGTTATTGGTCAATCTGATCGAATCGCCATTGACCGTTGGGGGAGTGCGTTGGGGCCGTGCAAACCTTTACTATCAAGGGGGGCACAATCCTTATCGCTTTCACCATACTTATGCCCATTCTTCTGAAAGAAATACCTTCTTTTCCTTCAAAGGCCTTGTTCCGCAAAGTTTTGGAGTGAATGGTGATCCTTGTGCAGAGGTGTACCCAGCAGGTAAATGGCGCATGCCGACCAATAATGACCTTATGGCATTGACCGGAACGCCACCATTATATCTTAACGGACAGGCTAATACCACGGGTGCCACAAGTGGCCTTGGCTACCTCGAATATACCAACGCTACGGGGACCGCAGCGCCTTATCCAAGCAATGATCTCCATTTCAATTATAATGGCGGAAGTCTTTCCGTAGGCTTAGTTGGAGGCTTATTGCAGGTAACCTTTGGTAATCTTGGTATTACCGGCGAATACTGGAGTTCGACCAATGGAACCAATATATTGGGTTTAGTTGGGTTAGGGGGCTACAGTTTGTTGATGACTAATACTTTGGGTGATATCATGGAGGCGGAACTGCTGAATGTACAGACGCTTGGTGTTGATGTCATCGAATCACCGTTCAAGAATGTTAGATGCGTGCGAGCTAATTAAAAATATCTACCTATGAAATTTGTAACCCACTTATCGGTCAGAAAGGTTGGCGATGATTACATCATGTTGCAACCTGGATTGGAAATGCTTGATATGGCTCGTGTGTTTACCCTTTCCGAGTCGGCGGCCATGATCATTGAGGAGTTTAAAGGGAGAGATTTTGAAGAGCAGGATGCCGTGGACTTTGTTCTGCGGACTTTCGAAGTGGAAGCCCAAAGGGCACAAACGGATGTTCGGCAGATCCTGAAGCATTTCTTCCGAGAAGGATTATTTGTTGCACGATGATAAAGCAGGGTATCCTATATCAAAAATCCGTTGTGGTTTTTTTAGATCTCCTGAAATTTGCTTTATGGGGGAAACCCCTCGCATTGGATAAATTTCAGGAACTAAAAAACCCAGATTGGGAAAATGTATATAGGCTAGCCTACTTTCAGACGCTCGATGGGTTAATTGCTCATGCCGCCCAACAACTTCCTTCTTACTTTATGCCCGAGCAGCCTATGTTATATAAAATGATTCTCCGCGAACAGCAGATCAGGGAAAAAAACGAGAAAATGAATACGATCATTTCCGAATTGGATGGATTGTATAATGCGGAGGGTATTCGGCCAATTCTTCAAAAGGGGCAGGCCGTTGCCCAATATTATCCTGATCCTTTCTTGCGTGTTTGCGGAGATATCGATTGGTATTTTGAACGGGGCTTTCCTTATAATAAGGCTTTCAAGCTTATGGTAGATCTGAAAACCAACATCCATTTCCATGCTGGATACAGCTGTGGATACGACTGGAAAGGTCTTCATGTAGAACATCATCAACGACTGATACAGGCTAGAAATCCATGGAATCTAAAATTCCTAAAAAAGCTTCAGGCGGAAGAAAAAGAGCCCTTTGAGCCCGTTACAAGCCAAGATTTCCAGTCCCATATGCCCAATCCATTTCTAAATTCCATCATGCTCAATGTACATATCCTTAGCCATCAAGTGGGCTACGGCATTGGTTTGAGGCAACTATGTGATGTTGCTCGCTTATACCATACCCAAAACCAAAAATTGGATGGGGACAGAGTAAAATTTGTTTACAAGAAATTGGGTGTATTGGCATGGATGCATAAGCTCCATTATACCTTGGTCAAGTATATGGGATTAAAAGAAGATAATTTACCTTTCCCTTTAGAAAAGAAATCGGTCAACGATTGGATGATCAAGGATATCCTTTTTGCCGGAAATTTTGCTTTCCATGATCCTCGATTTCCGGATATCAATAATCCAATGGGACGAATGAATAGAATACCAAGACTATTCTACAGTTTCAGACGATATCTACCCCTCGCCCCATCGGAAACGGTGGCTTTTCCGATCATCCAAGTGATCTCCAAATTCCACCGGTAAAAAATTAGTTTACAAAATTATTATAGGTGCTCACCACCGTTTGGGCAGCATTGTCCAAATCGGTAAATGCACCTTCCGAAATCTCGCTTGACGAATTCATTTCACGTTGAATAATGCGCATTTTCCCCAAATAAGTATCCACTGCTTCATTGAAAGTGTTGAATCTTCGGTTGTTACTTTCGTATTGATCCCCTTTGATCGGGTTCTCCTTATTTTTATTCAATAAAGTCTCCAATTCATTGTACTGTTTTTCAAAATTGGCTTTGAAAGCCTGGTTACTCACATCATCATAAGTACCCATGGTTATTTCCTTACAGTATTCCATAATTTTTCTAGAAGAAATAATCTGATCCTTAAAAGGATGATCTTTCAATATTTCCGATTCTGCTTTATCCGCTTCTGGACGTAAAGCAGTAAAAATTGCTTTTGAGGCCTTTTCATTCTTATCAATCTCTGCTAAACCCTTGGCTCTAAAATGCTCCATTTTTTTTCCACTGTCTTCTTTCCAATCTTCGGCAGATTTATAGTTTTCCATTTCCTTATATAGGCTTTGCAAGGCAGTGAAACTGGTTTGCATGCTGTCTATCCATACTGCATAATCATCTTTTAATGAGTTTGGGGCTTTTAAATCTTTTAATTGATTGACCATCACAGGTTTTACCAAAATGGGAGGTATAGCTATGGCCTCTGGATTGGCCATCTTTTGTTTGATGAAGTAATCCAGATTATCGACTGCGCGGATGTAATTACGGATAAAACTATTGTGGTTATTTTCCGTTTGAACCATCTTGTTATTGAAATCTATGATTTCTTGCGCCTCATTTTTAGAACCGGAAGAAAATAATCCTCCTGATTCGTTTTCTGTTTCTCCAGACTTGGTTTTATCTCCCGAACCTGAACATCCGATAGTTAGAGAAATGGCTAAAACGCCTAAAATTAGTGATTGTGCTATTTTCATCCTGATATGAATTGGTGTACACATATCAGGATAAAAAATATGCCAGCCTTGGCTAAAGGCTATTTATTGGTATATACAAAGTATATACAAGCTTAAATTACATCTATTTTTTCCCCATTCCAACCAATTGCTTTTACTTTGGTGGAACCAATTGGGAGATGTACAATGGTGTGTTGGTTATTGGTGAAACCAGCACCACGGAATGCGACTTTGACTAATTTATCCCCTTGATACGTCTCAAATGCAACCGCACCTGGCCAAGCTAGATTATCGATGATCAAACGATCCTTTTCCTTCGAAAATCCTTCGTTAATTTTACCCTTTAATACTTCTTGATTCTTAAAAATTGAAATACTGTTCGCCGTAAGGTAATGGATAACAGGACTGCTTGGTTTCGGAAATTGGGAAGCATATTTTTCTACTTCTTGAATGTCCTGATCGGTAATCAACATACGCCCAACCGTATAATCGTCTACAATAAGATTAATCGGAGCAAGGATCCCAGATTTTTTAAAAAAATCGGTTAAGTCTAATCCACTCACTTTACAAGCATTCTTGACGAACTGTAATTGATAGTAGCTTTCGGATTCCTGATCTGTAACAGGTTCTTGGATTGCTTTATAAAATATGTCCCAATAGAAGTTTTTATTTCCCCATTTCTTACCTGCACCAACCTCATGGAAGTACAATTGTAATTGCCAAAGTGGAACCAATTTAACGAAATGATCACCACCCCAATCTCTTTTACGCTCTCTATCCCAACGGTCTGGACCCGCTTGTGTTAACCAAGGTTGGTTATGCACAAATGCAGATTCCATATAGGCTGTTATCCTTCCACCAATTTTAGGCTCATCGTAATCCTTTAGTTTTTCGTGTTCCAATTTAGGCGAATGGGAATTGTATAGATATTGTGTCCAAACGGAATAGATATTATTGGTTACTTCGGTTGTTCCCGTCCATTTCATGTTTGGTCTTACTTGGTTGACATGGCCAAATTCATGCGCAACTCCCCAAGAATTTTTCCGTAGCCGGTTGATGTCCGCTAGATCTTTCATGGTATTATCATGAAAAGCAGCACCCAATCCATCTGCATGCATAAATCCTTTCCAAATAACGCGGCCAAACATATGATTCTTAGGTTCTTTTTTATATTTTACCAAACCCATGATCTCATGCTGAATATGTATTATCGAATCATATAGTGCTACTAGTCCTTTACCATTTTCTGGGGTTCCATTTTTTAACGATTCTTTGGAATAGGCAAGGTGTACTTTTTTACCTACTAAATCGATAACAGGCCCATGGGCAGAACTCAGTATCTTTTGGTACTTGTTATTATCATCTTTACGTGCATCAAAAACACCGTTTATTTTACCAGAAAGGATATGGATCTTTAATTTTTTAAAGGGTTTTCCTTCCTCATAGAAATGTTGGATATAAGAATTTCCCTTATCCTTTACTTGGAATTTATTTAATCCAGCTTTTAAAGGATAGGAGTGCATCCTAAAATGTTCATCATCCCAATTGGTGACCAATAAGTTTAGTTTTTGGTTTTCATTTTCTTCAACCCAGACAAGAACTTCTTCATTTGCTGAAAAATAAATTCCGGTAGGATTTTCAAATTGGGAGTAAGGGCTGGTTTTTAATTCTTTAGCAAGAATTTTAGGGTCTAAGAAGCTTTCATACGTTTTGAACCTTTCCCCTAATGGATAGTTTCCATTTTTGATCTGGTTTGCAACTTCACGCAAAACCGGATGTTGGATTTCTTGGATCGCTTGTTGATTGGCCTTTTTGGCTAAACTCGTCAGATTTTTCTTGTTAAAAAAGGAAAGGTCGTTTTCTGATTGTGCAAAGGTTAGGTTGCTGGCACAAATCAAAAAACTGATTATGGCAAGTTTCTTCATCATTTCATTCATTTATTCCAAGATAATGAATAAATGACGCTGGAAAACCAGCCTTAATCATTCAATCGTTTGCATAATGGAAATATTACAGAGTAATAGATTCTTTTTTCATATTTACAAAAATTATGACCTTAATATTTTCTCCATTGCCTTTCCTTTTGCCAACTCGTCTATCAATTTATCCAAATACCTGACCTGTTGGATCAGCTTATCTTCAATTTCTTCAATTCGATCGCCACAGATCACCCCGGTGATCTTTACAGCGTTCGGATTCATGTTCGGTGCTTTCCCAAAAAAATCCTCCAAGTTTATCTTCTCATCAATGGCTTTTTGTAAGGTCTTTTCATCATAGCCCGTAAGCCAATAGATGATCTCATCAACCTCCGCCTTTGTTCTGTTCTTTTTCTCCGCTTTTTGGATATACATCGGATAAACCCCTGCGAAAGACATTTTATAAACGCGTTCTATATTTTTTGGATGCATAATGTTGAATTCAGTAGGTAAAAAATACCCGACAATTTACAATAAATTCATAAATCACTTGTTATAATTTTACGTAAATTGGTATATAAATAGAAAACCGCCTTATGAAAGGGGAAACCTTAACCCAAAAATTGCATCTGTTATGGCGTGCTGGCTTTGGACCAGCTTTGGAACAGATTCCGACCATAGATAAAAGCAGTATCAAAGACCTCTACCGCAGCTTAACTAAGCCCCAGAAGTTCCAAACAGTGAATTTCCAAAAGCCAGAGCAGCCAACGGAAGATGCTTATAACCCTATGGACAATGCGGAGAAGCGGAAGCAGGTCCAAAAATTAAACCGTTCCCAGAACTTGGATCTGAATATCGATTTCATGAACCAGATGATCCTTTCGGAGGCTCAACTGAATGAAAAGATGGCTTTCTTCTGGCATGGGCATTTTGCGAGTCGGTCCGTTAATCCCAGGTTTAGTAAGCAATTGCTGAACAGCATCCGTCGGCATGCCCTAGGTAATTTTAAGGATCTCTTGTTTGCCGTCAGCCAATCGCCTTCCATGCTGAATTTTCTGAACAACCAACAGAATAAAAAAGGCCATCCCAATGAGAACTTTGCAAGGGAGGTCATGGAATTATTCACCTTGGGAAGGGGGAATTATACAGAAACAGATGTAAGGGAAGGGGCGAGGGCATTTACAGGTTGGGCATACAATAAGCAAGGGGAATTTATAGAACGGAAGAATCAGCATGATACTGGAGAAAAAACATTTTTGGGAAAGAATGGCGATTTTTCTGGGGAGGATGTTCTGCATATTATCTTGGAAAAGAAGGAAACGGCACGGTTTATAACCGAAAAGATCTATAAGTTCTTCGTGAATGAAAAAGTAGATGAAGCGAGGGTACAAGAATTAAGTTCCATCTTTTATCAAGCTAATTATGATATCCGAAAATTAATGGATAGCATTTTTCTGAGCGATTGGTTCTACGAAGCACAACATATTGGCAACCGCATAAAATCACCCATTGAATTGATGGTAGGCATGATGCGTATTATGCCCATGCAAGTGGCACATCCCGAAAATCTGATCGATTACCAACGCTTATTGGGGCAAATGTTGTTATATCCCCCCAATGTGGCCGGATGGCCGAATGGAAAAGCCTGGATCGATAGCTCCACCTTGATGCTCCGGCTTCAGATGCCACAAATCTGGTCTGGTTTAAGGCCGATGGACTACGATGCTCCCTTGGATGATGACCTAGACATGGGAACCAAGAATAAGAACAGCAACCTCCGACAGTTCAAGAACCCACAGATCGAGATTGCTTGGGATCAAGTCAATGATACCTTCAAAGGCAAGAAATTAGTGGACTATATCCTGCAATCACCAAATAAAAGCGTTCAACAAGTGGCTTCACGTTTTGCAGATGAGGGAATAAAAATGAATATGATCAACTTGATGTCCACACCGGAATATCAGCTGATGTAATCCTGAGATTATGTATATCAAGAGAAGAGAGTTTTTAAAAATGGGCAGTTTGGTTTCCGCATCCATGATATTACCAAACTTTCTGAAGGCCTTGGAAACAGATAATTCGCTCCAAAATAGGCCGAATATATTGGTTGTACTGCAATTGACTGGCGGAAATGATGGGCTGAATACCATCATCCCGACCCGAAATGATATTTATTTCCGGGAAAGAAGGCAGATTGGTATCAAAAATTCCCTACGCATGAATGATGAGGCAGGTATCAATCCTAACCTTGGCTTTTTCAAGAAATTATATGAACAGGGCGAACTGGCAGTTTTAAATAATGTAGGGTATCCGAATCCGGATAAATCCCATTTCCGAAGCATGGATATTTGGCATTCGGCCAGCCGATCGGACGAATACCTGGAAACAGGTTGGTTAGGAAGGTATTTGGATGAAGCCTGTTACGATTGTCCGCATCCCACACAGGCTTTGGAGGTGGATGATATGTTGAGCTTGGCCCTAAAAGGAAAAAACAATAAGGCTTTTGCGTTCAAGGAGCCTCGGAAACTATACCAGTTGAGCCAGGAAAATTATCTTAAAACGCTAGCCCAGCAACATGATCATGAGGAAGAAACGGTTTCCTATCTGTACAGCACCTTAGGTTCAACCATCAATAATGCCGATTATATCTTTGATAAGAGCAAGACAAAGGCAAATAACGACACCTATCCAAACTCAGGATTAGGAAAGGAATTTAAGACCATTTCTTCACTTATCAAATCGGATATCAATACCAGGGTGTATTACCTATCGATCGGAAGTTTCGATACCCATGTGAACCAGAATGATAGGCAAGGGAAGTTGTTCCAGGAAATCAATGAAGCGGTAAAGGCTTTTGTTGCCGATTTGAAAAAGCATGATCTTTTCAAGAATGTGCTATTGATGACATTTTCCGAATTTGGAAGGAGGGTGGCTCAGAATGCCAGCAATGGTACCGATCATGGAACAGCCAATCAACTTTTCTTTATCAGTGGAGGATTGAAGAAACAAGGGATGCTGAATGCGCTTCCGGATCTGAGAAACCTCCATGAAGGAGATTTGATATATACAGAAGACTTTCGGAAGGTGTATGCTACGGTGCTGAAGAATTGGCTACAGGCAGATTCCAATAAAATTTTAGGTTGGAAGAATGGTTTGTACGACTTTGTGTAAATTGGCGCTTTTAAACTTTGTATATATTGCCGTTTTAATACGTACCGATGTTTACTTTCGAAGTCCTAATCAAAGCTTTTCTAATTGGAGGAATGTTCCTCCTAGCATTTCTTAATTTCAGCCATGCTGTTCAAGTCAATCGGAAAGCGAATATTTGGTTCGGGGTGTTTGCTATATTCTGGTCCACATTCTGGTTGGATGAAATGCTTTATCTTGGGTCATTAAAACATCATGTAATCTATCAAGTCGGCGTGGTATTCATTCAATTCCTGGTGCCGCTTACCTTTTTGATCAGTGTTTACTATTATACCAATCCTGATTATAAATTCGGGAAATATCGAATTATTCTTTTCTTGGTTCCTCTCCTGATATTGATTGCCCTTTCCTTAAAAGAAGTTTTATCTGAAAAGACCTATCATATCCTGATTTTGGTCCTGTTCTTTAGCCATGCCATTACCTGTGTGGTTTTGGCGTATTTTAAGGTACATCGGCATCAAAAGCTTATCCAATCGTTTTCATCCCATACCCAAGATGTGGATCTGCGATGGATAAAATATATTATCTATTCTTTTATCGCCTCATCTTTATTGATCCTTGCTTATAACCTGCTTTTACCCAATAGGAACCTGAATATTTTTGCGAATCTATTCTTCTTGTTTATACTTTACTTGGTGGCGTTTTACTCCATTCGACAAAAGGAGATATTCCCTAAAGGATTGGACATTGTTGAAGAGCTTGAAAAATCGGAAGAAGAGGAGTCCAATCCCAACCAACAAAAGATCAAATTGATGAGTGATGAGGATCTTATAGCTGGTAAAGAAAGATTGATGCAGTTGATGGACCAGCAGGAGGCTTTTCTGGATACGGAATTAAACCTGTTGAAATTGGCCAATCAAATGGAACTCAGTAGCCATCAATTGTCCTACATCATCAATAACGGTTTTCAGCAAAACTTTTTCCAGTTCATCAATTCATTCCGGGTAGAGCGAGCCAAAGAACTATTATTGGATCCAAAGATGATGCCTTATAATATTGTTTCGATTGGATTCTCTTCTGGATTCAATTCCAAGACGGCCTTCAATACGGTTTTTAAGAACAGCACTGGATTGACGCCTACTGCATATCGGCAAAAGCACAGTTAACTTGATCTGATTTATAAATCCGAACTCGTAACTATCTGACAATATGGTTGTTGATGGTGATTATTTGTATTGGTTCAGTTCTATAAGTTGAAACCTATTAACTGTCTGTATACTCTAATTTTGATCTTGTTATTTATTGGATTAGCACAAAATTAGATGATCATGTATCAAGAAGAAATTGCCATTCATGCAGATGTAGAATTGCTGGAGAAATTATTGGTTCAACACCGATATATTCAAGCATGGGAGCAAGGCTTTGAAATTTTTAAAGAGCTGCAGGTGGATGCAGCGAAAAAATGCATCGTGCATTGGGATATAGAAAATAATGTGGATTATATCTATACACTAAGGGAGAATATTATTGGGGTAAAATTGACCTTGGCAGCTGACCTGGACCCGTTTGATCAAAATATTCCTGAGCGATTGGAAAGTTCCAGAGCTTATATCTCCAATATCATACCTAAAATCAAACGATTGGCGGAAGAATTGTATTTCGATTAAACAGTTGCTTGGCTTTCTTGTTCTTTCTAAAAGAGCAGGTATGAAGGAAGCAAGCATTAAGGTTTTGGTTATTTTGGGGCATCCCCGTAAAGACAGCTATAATGCGGCCTTGGCCGAATCCTATTTAGCAGGGGCAAAGGCAGGTGGGGCGCATGTGGAATACCTACATGTTGCAGACCTTCATTTCGATCTGAATGTTCAAATCCCTTCCCCGCAAGATCAATTTGAAGAAGAAGACCTCAAAGAGGCCAAGCGGTTGGTCAAATGGGCAGATCATCTTGTTTTTGTCTATCCGACCTGGTGGGGAAATATGCCGGCCTTATTAAAGGGGTTTATCGATCGGGTATTTGTTCCTGGATTTGCCTTTTACGAGATTCAGCCGGATGCCTTTAAAAAATTGCTCAGCCCAAAAACTGCTCAGTTGATCATTACGATGGATACGCCAGTGTTGATAGACCGTTTGATCAATGGAGCACCTTCAAGAAGATCTTTGGAAAATGCTACCTTAAAATTCTGTGGGGTAAGTCCTGTTAGGAGCATGCTGATCAGTCCGGTAAAACATTCTTCTGATGAAAAAAAGGAGGAGTGGCTGACCAAGGCCTATCATCAAGGAAAAGCGCTTGAAAATGGCGTTCTTACTCCTTGGGAGAAGTTGATAGACCAGGTCATGCCCTGGATCAAGGCGATCAGATTGCAGTTCTATCCCATGACCTTCTTTGCCTATGCTATCGGTGCCTTTTTGTATGCAGAACTAGCAGGGTCTTTTAACCCTTGGATTTTCGTATTGGGATATCTGGTTCTTTTTGTGATCGAGGTGATCACGGTGTTCAGTAACGATTATCTAGATCGGGAAACCGATCGGTTGAATAAGCATTTCAGTACATTTTCTGGGGGATCAAGGGTATTGGTCGATGGTGTGTTGAGTGAAAAAGCTTATACCAATTCCTTGAAATATCTGTTGGTATTATTGGCGGTTCTCTGTGTGTTCATGGGCATATTCGCCTTTGCCTCTGCTATGCAAGTTTTGTTGGTTACTGTCCTTTTATTTTTGATCGCGGTATCTTATACGGCCGCGCCTTTACGTTTTTCCTACAATGGTTGGGGCGAGATTGTGGTGGGGTTTACTCATAGTTTTGCCGTTATTATCTGTGGTTTTGTTTATCAGGGTGGAGCGTTGAATAATATTTATTCTTGGGTGGTTGGTATTCCTTTGTTCTTTTCCATTGTTCCGGCGATTATCATGGCGGGAATACCTGATCATGATGCCGACCGAGCTGCTGGAAAAGGGACCTTGGTGGTTAGGCTTGGTAAGGTGAGGGCGACTTATTTGGCGGGGCTTTCCGTTTTGTTGTCCATGAGTTCTGTACTGCTTTTGAAGAAGGATGTGCTGTTGGATAGGGTTTATTCGGATATTATCTATGTAGCATTTTTACACGGCGGTTGGCTGTTATATTTACTTTACCAATACATCAATAAAGCCGATAAACCTGCTCGTATTGATGGTATAATGGGCATTGCGCTTATGTATATCCTTTGGTATACTTTAGTGCCTTTTTTTAATCTTTTATAAAGTTTCATATTTTGAAATATTATTAAGATATTTTCCAAATGAACCGATATTTTTTAATTTTCCTTCTTTGTATTTCTGTTGTAGGTTTTGCAAATGGTCAAGATACAATTCCATTTAAGCTTAATGATCATTACAATATTTTGGTTAAGGCATTGATCAATGAAAAGGACTCAGCTGATCTCATGTTTCAGATTTCTATTCAGGAAGCTTCATTAGCACCTAATCGGGAGCGGAAAATGAGTTCGGTGAAGTTCGATACGACAGAGTTTCCTGAAGGTTTGAGCAAGGTTAATCGCATTCAGGTTGCTGGAGTTACGGTAGATAGTATCTGGATCTGGGATAATGAACTTACAGGCTATGGTGCTGAAGGTAAAATTGGGTTAAAAATGTTCCAAAATAAGGTGTTTAAAATGGATTTTGATGCCTCCAAATTTGTCCTTTACGAAGGGTTGCCAGATATTTCGGCATACAGCAAAATACCGCTTAAACTAAATAGAGGTCAACTTTTTGTAGAAGCATCAAGTAGAAGCGGGGAGAAGATGCAAACCGACGAATTTTTACTTCAATCTGGATTTTCCGGAGCTGTCCTCTATAAGCAAAAAATTTCTGAAGAACTTAAGTTGGAAGAGCTTCCTGTTGTAGAGAAAAAGATAATGAAGAATTCTTCAGGTCAGGAAGTTCATAATATGGTTTCCGTTTTACCGACTTTTCATTTGGGTGCTTTTCAATTTAATGAAGTTCCTGTAAATTTCTTTTTAGGCGATGGTTTTCAACAACGCTCCAATTATTTAGGAGCGGACATGATCCATAGATTCAATTGGATTATAGATATCAAAGGCGGATTTGCCTACATACAGAAGAATAAGAATTTTGATGATCCTTATTATTTTAGGAAGAAGGCGAATTAATTTTTTGGGGAGGAAGCTGTTTTGTGTGAAAGATTAAATCAAATCGAAAATAACGGCAAATTTTAAGAGATCCGCAAAATTCTCGCATTCAATCTTTCTGATCAGGTTTTTTCGATGGGTTGAAACGGTAAGTGGGGATAAGAATAGCATTTCAGCGATCTCCTTAGTGGATTTGCCATTAGCAACCAGTTTAATGATTTCTTTTTCTCTCTTGGTCAATAAAGCAAATTTCTTATAATTATTTTGGATAAAGCTATTTTGTTCCAGCGTTTTATTCACTCGGGATATGAGATGGTCCATTCCGATGATTGGCGAGGATAGAATGATGATTTTATGATCCATTCGAATACCTAGATCAAAGGAAACAACCTTGAGGACGGTATAAAACCAAGTGTAAAAATCATCCTTATGAAGTTTTACCCGTTGAAAAAAATTATACTGCTTGTCGAAATCGCCGATCTTCAGGTAATTGTCCATCCCCACAAATATGTGCTTAGACTCTTCTTTTACAAAGTACTGATCGTAATATGACTCGCCAAGATGATTGATTTCATCCACGGAAGTTCCCAAACATTCACAGCCCCAATTATTCATATACGTGCATCCGATGGGTTGTAGCCCTTCCAAATCATGAACCATTAAGGAAGCAGGAACAATTTCGCCTACATCAGCGATTTGAAGGTCCCCAACCTTAAGGCCTTTAGAAATGCCATGCATTTGTAAATTGAAAATATCCATTAATATGGGTAATTGGTTTGTTTTGTGTTAATTCTAATTTATGTTTTAAAAAATTAATTAACAAAAATATTTAATAAATAGATGGTATTTAATATTGCATAATAAGTAAGGGTGGGCAGTGGTGGAAATGGAGTTTGGATTTAAGTCATTAATCTTTACATTCTTAAAAAATTCTTTCTTACTCTACTCAAAGTTTCCCTAGATAGATGTAAATATTTTGCTAAATCTGTGATTGATAGGTTGTTGACTAATTCTTTTCTATTTTTTAAAATGTACTTATAACGTTCAATTGGAGTTTTTAGGGTTAAAATTGAATAATGTTCCTCCTTCTTTTTTATCATTGATTGGGATAAATCAATACAGAGCTGTAATAAATCAGATTCTTTTTTAAAAATCTTAGTCATTTTTTCCAATGGATATAGTAAAATGGTTGAAGGAATATTAGCGTAAATAGAATATGGCAAAGTTGTTTGTTGGTGAATATCATTCCAGTTATCTACATATTCGGTTTCTGTATTAAAAGCCGCAATCCGTTCCTGGCCATTTTCGTCCATATATGAAAGTTTAAGACATCCATTTACCACAAAGATACCATATCGAAGACGCTCCCCCATACTTATAAACAGCTCATTTTTATGTAAATGTCTTATTTCAGATATTTCTTTGAGTTTTTCCCAGTTTTCAAATAAAACATAAGGATACTTTAACTGAAGAATTTCATAAAATGATGCTACCGTCTGTTGTTTTTCCACTTCCTTACTATTAAAATAGATTTTAAAACCTTTATAAAAATAAACTATTATTTATTGGCCTAGTAATTTTTTGTGATTCAAATCACAGATAACCCCTGGAATTCAGTCTAATTTTGTAAATGTAAAATAATCAAATATGAAAATAAATAGCTTCAATTTCTTAACGGCTTTAACTTGCTTATTACTGTTATGTTTTAATAATGAATATGATGCACAGCAAAAGCTCCTTCAAAGATCAAGTACTTTAAAAAACAATATAATGATGACAACAGAAAACGAAATCAAGATTTTTTTTGATAGATATGTGGATTATTGGAATAACCATGATATGGAAATGTGGGGTTCACTTTTTACAGAAGATACAGACTTTATAACATGGTCTGGGACATGGTATAAATCTAAAAACGATAATCAAAAAAATCATCAGAAGGCTCATCAAATATTACAAAAGCAACAACAAAATATGACTTATGAATTGAGAGATATTAAGATAAAAATGTTGAGCCCTTATATTGCAATAGTACATGCTACATGGGTCTGGCCAAATTTTAAAACGAACCAAAGAACTGAGAATCGTTCTGGTCGATTAACTATGGTTTTAGTAAAAACAATTGACAAGTGGTTGATAAAAGCTACACAAAATACGAGGACAGACAAAATTGTAGAGTAATAAGCATTTGAAAAATTTGAAATGACTCGAACGGTTATAAAAGAAAGTCATTATCTTCCTGCTAAAACTTCCCTCAAAGCATTTGTGCCGTTGATGGCTGATGGAAAACCCGAGTAAACAGTCATCAACAGCATAATTTCTTTTATTTCATCCTCTTTTAATCCAATATTTAACCCTGCATTTATATGGAATTTTAACTGCTGTTGGGCTGTTCCCAAGGCTGTTAGGGCAGAAATTGTAGCTATCTGCCGGTGTCTTTTACTTAAATTATCTCTTGAAAAAATATCAGCATACGCATATTCCAGTGTAAACTGAACCAGTTCGGGTGAAAAATGATCATACGTGTTTTTAAGTTTTTCTACTTGCAGACTATCTAAAGCCGATAATTCCTGTTCGCCTAAACTCTTACGATCTGATACCTTATTCACATTTGCTGTTTTTCCTAAATCATCTTTTATCCCTTTTCCTTGTCTTTCTGATAGAACCTCTTTAAGGGCGTTCATCCCATTAATACTACTTGGAAAACCCGAATAAACGGACATCTGTAAGATCACTTCTTTCAATTCATTGATTGTACTTCCCGTATTCAAAGCCCCATTTATATGTACCTTTAATTGTGGTTGGGCATTGCCCATGGCAGTCAATGCAGCCACTACAGCAATTTCCTTTGATTTCAGATCCAATGTTTCTCTTGAATAGATATCGCCGAAGGCATATTCAACAATATACTTACCTAAATCTGGCGATATATCGGCCAAACTATGGATAACATGTTCACCGGCTTCACCGTCTATCTCTTTGAGTTTTTCCAAACCCAGTTTATACCTTTCAGACTGAATCATAATTTTATCTGTTTGTCCGCTTGCATTTATACTCCATATTAAAAGCGAAAGGATGGCTACTAATTTCATCTTTTTTAGAAGTAAAATTAGGCTATGAATTGGCCACAGGGTTAGGACTTTATATTATTTTTTAGGTACTTTTCTCGAAATTCAGAAGGAGAATATCCAGCTTTCTTTTTAAAGATTCTAGAAAAATAGGAACTATCCTCAAATCCCAACTTAAAAGCAATCTCATTGGTATTTAAAGACGAATATAACATCAATCTCTTGGCTTCAGTAATTTTTAGTTCCAGTTGTAATTGCTTGGCTGAAAGGCCAGTTTCATCTTTGCAGATTTGATTCAATAGTCCCGAAGTTATGCCAAGGTCATTTGCATAGTGTTCAATACTGTAGTTCTTATCAAGATTTTGGGAGATAAGTTCCTTAAAATCTGAAATAATCGAGTTTGAAGTTTGGCTGAAAGCTATATTAGGTAGTAAAAGGGATAGTAAATAAGTAATAGCAGATAATTGATTGTTTCCGGAGCGCATACGACTAAAAATCTCCTTTATAAAAGGAATGTCTTCTTGCAATAGATCAAAGAAGGGATTATTAAAATCAACATTTAATTGTTTTGCATTTGGGGCATCAATAAGAATAAAATATCCGCAGCTGTCAATGGAATAATTCCAATTATGGATCTGTTTAGGGTTAATAAAAAAAATTCTATTTGGGTAAATTTCATATTCCTTAAAGTCGATTACATTAAATCCTTCACCATTTGTGAACCAGACCAAGGAAAAAAAGTCGTGCCTGTGCGGCAAATCTAAGATAGGGTCGGGTGTATCTTCAAATACGCCGATGTAATAACCAAGAGATTGATTTAAATTCGGTAGGATATCGCTTATGGAATAAACTTTCATTTATTTCTTTTCATAAAATTACAAAAATGCTTGTAATCCAGCGTATTGCTGAGAATGTTCTACAAAAAAAGGGATTATGAAATTCTATATCCATAATCCCTTTCTATAAGGAAATGTTTACTTAATTAACAACATACAACCTCAAATAATCATACTCAATAGTAGTACTGCTTGATCCTGAATTTTCTTCCCATTGTGCAAGTCCCAATCCTATCGCATTTAATGTATTTATCCCGCTGTTATTCCAAGTATGAATTACCGTACCATTAATCGCAAGTTTAAGATTTCCACCTTCCAATTCAGCTGTAAATGTAGCCGGTTTAGTGATATCAACTGCCTCATGAGCTGTCCAATTTAAGATTACCTCTGATTTTCCATCTTTAATTTTAGCAATGGAGAAGTATTGGTTCTTAGAAATGTACAGGTAGATTTGGTCAATCTGACCAGCTACTGCACTTTGCTTTCCATTTAGAACAATGCACGCCGCCCCGTTTCCACTTGTTAATTGGAGTGATGTCTCCATTAACTGTTTCTTCTCCTGGTCGGTAAAATAATTATGCTGCATAAAGGCATAATTAGAATAAAAGGCAGTTAGCTTATGGATATATTTACCATTGGCCATAGATACGTTATACGTATTGTTGTTATAGGTTCCGGTAAACCAATCAGATTTACCGCCGTTAAAATTCTCTTCGTAAATCTGTTTGTAGTCCTTATCAATGGGATCCGTAGTTTCGTCCTTGCTACAGGAGCTGTAAAATAGGCATAAGGCAAAGGCGAAGAGGGCAGCGAATATTCTTTTGTGTGTTTTCATAGCTGTATATTTTTTGTGTTAAAACAAAAATAACGGTATCCATAACCTAGATCAATCCTTAAAAAGGCGTATTTCTTACTACCTGTTTTCTGGTAGATGCTTTTTGGTTATCTTTATAAGCACTAATTATACATCTTCTGCAAATAAATGATTCGAAATTATCTTTTGATGCTATGCTTCTCTTTGGTCCATTTTATCATTTGGGGACAGGAAATTGAGCAACTGGATAAGTCTTTGAAGGATGCGGAAACGGAAGAGCAACGTTTTAAAGCTTTGTTGGAACTATCGGATTATTGGTCGTATCAGGATACCTTACAAGCTAAAAAATATCTTCTTCAGGCTAAGCCGCTGATCCGTGGAAAGGATTTGTTGCAGGGCATCTATTTATTTTACGAAGCAGGATTTTATTATGGCAATAATAACCCAAAGAGCCAAGCCATTTACATGCAAGCCGAAAAATACTTTAAGAAAATAGATACTAAGGAATCCTATCGGTACAGGGCAAAGTTATGGCATAATTATGGGGCATTGGAACAACAAAAAGATGATGATAAAGCATTTTTAGACATCACCATCAAACATTGTATTCCTTATGCCTTAAAATCTGGGGATTCAGATTTATTGATGAGTTATTTTACGGATGTCGGAATGCTTTTTTATAACCATAAGGAATACGAAAAAGCATTAGAATATTATTTTAAGGCCATAAGTTTGGTAAAATCTCCTGAACAGGAAACCGAAAACCTGCTTTGGGCTTATCATAATATGTTCGACACGTATTATATGCAGAACAAATTGGATAAGTGTAAAGATGTATTGGAGAAATCGGAAATCTTATTGAACAAATTGCCGAGTAAAAAATTAGCAGCCCTATTCTATAAGAATAAGGCCAGGATTCTTATCAAAGAGCGAAAATTTGATGAGGCGCAACAGGCAATTTCTGCAGGCATTAAATTAGCAGATCAATATAATCTATATTGGGACAAATTTGCCTTACAATACGAGAAAGCACAGGCTTATAAGGAAGCAGGAGATATGGTTTCAGCAAAAAAGGAACTTTCGGAGCTATTAGCAGATCCCCGTGGTACGATGAGCAAAAGCCGATTAGTGATGATCAATGAGATTGCGGGAATGGAGGCTAGTTTGGGGAATTTTGAACAGGCCTATCGCTGGACGCGTGAATATAAAGTCTTGAGTGATAGCCTTGGGGCATTAGACTTCAAAAAACAGATGGCTGAGCTGGAAACAAAATACCGTACGGCCGAAAAAGAACAAGCGATCAACTTATTGGAAAGTAGAAACCTATTAAACCGAACCTTCATGATTTCGGGTCTTGTGGTTGCCGGCTTGATTGGACTTTGGATTTGGTATGCCTGGAACGCTAGAAAGAAAAGAACGATACAAGAAACCCTATTGTTAAAACAACAGCGGGAAATCGATGTGGCAAAAGCATTGATTGAAGGAGAGGAGCAGGAAAGAAAACGCCTTGCTCGGGAATTGCATGATGGATTGATCGGACAGGTTACGGGTTTGAAAATGAATGTAGAACGTATTGCTCGGGACCATCAAGGTAAACATCATCAGGATGGACATACCCATCATCAAGTGGATCTAGCGGTAGTGACCGAACAGTTGGGGGCAGTGATTTCAGAACTTCGACAAACTGCACATAACCTTGAACCTATCGTTTTGAAGAATGATGGTTTTGAGGAAGCCATTCGACATTTTTGTCGGCAGATGGAATCCACTTCAACTAAGATCAATTTTTATACTCGAGGATTGGAATCCTTAAAGGACAGCAATATAGAGTTGCCCTTATTGCGTATTATACAGGAACTGATCACCAATGCGGTGAAACATGCGGATGCTTCTAAGATCCTTGTTCAAGTAGGAGTGGAGGATAATTTTGTGCTTATTGAGGTGGAGGATGATGGCAAGGGTTTCGATCCAAACCAAATAAGAAGAAATATGGGGCTTCATAATTTAGAAGATCGCATTATTGCATTAGGTGGAAAATTGAAAATTGATTCCCAAATAGGAGAAGGTTCCAATTTTATGATTACATGCCAAATTTAAAATATGATTCGTACGATTATTTGTGATGATCATCCGTTGATTACACAGGGTTTGAGTAGCTATCTGTTACCACATGAGGAAATTAAAGTGCTTGCGGCTGCAGCCAGTTTAGCTGAACTCCGGGACTTGCTTATGGTTATGGAGGCGGATGTATTGCTTTTGGATATTCAATTGCCTGATGGTAATGGGTTGTTGGCTTGTTCGGAAATAAAACAAGCCTATCCTGATTTGCTCATTTTAGGTTTGAGTAATCTGGATGATCGGAATGTGATGCTTCAGTTGTTGCAGAATGGTGCATCGGGCTACCTGTTAAAAAGTGCACCCATGGAGGAGATTGTGCGGGCTATTACGCATATAGCCGCTGGTGGGATATATATTGGCGAAGCCGCTCAAAAAGTGATGGCGGTAAGCAAGGTGAATCCTAAAGAAGAAATTCCCGCCCTTACCCGCAGGGAGAAGGAGGTGATCAATTATTTAGCACAAGGTTTAAGTTCTGTACAAATGGCAGAACTGTTGTTTGTGAGTCCCGCAACGGTGGATACCCACCGAAGAAATCTTCTTCAGAAATTTAATGTGAATAAAACGGTGAATTTATTGCAAAAGGTTAAGGATTTGGGATTGATGTAGTATTTATCATGTGCGAATTATAAATTCCGCTTGTTACTTTCTATTCTTATAAACTCTGGCAAATATTCGGGAGTACATCCTTTGGATACTGTTTTTTCTTTGAAAAGGCCAGTTCTTTCACCAAGTGCAATACATCGATTTCGGAGCTCTTTTTCATAAACACCTATCCAACCTGCCGTGAAATTCATGGCCCATTGCACTTCTAATAACTCCTTATCTATACGTGATTCAATTTTTGATAATAATTCTTGACTATCAGTCGGCTTTTGCCCAACCCAACGTAAACGACCTTGATAATACCAATAAACCCTTCTCTGGAGTGAAGATGGACTATTCTCCCAAGTATTCATTAATGCAATTGTATTTTTGTCCTTTGATAATTGGTTGGCCATCAACCAGTCAATTAATTGAATCCTTTCATTTTCATTATGTTGCATAATATCTTTGTCCAACTTATTAATAAATTCTGGAGATAGTTGCTTCTTATCCATGATTAAAATTGCCAATTGACGTGCTAAAAACACCTTTGATGACCACAGCTCCAAAGCTAATTCATGGTCTCTTTTAATGTCATTTGCGATTTTTCTTAAGTCGCCAAGTTTAGTTTTGTCACTAATTTGACTCAAGATATTTTCTGCTTTGGTAAAATTATTCATTTCAATTTGTTGGTATTAATCGATTAGTTCTACGGCATTTCGAATTCAGTAAAAGTAGTGAATTTTTGGATGGCTGACTGTTGAATTTCTTTAAAAGCATTGCGACCGCTCATCATGTATTTATCGTTTTGCAGTATTACAATATGGCGATTATAATTGTGTGCCGACATGTAAGTTACATTCTCCGCTATCTGGATAAAAATAAGGCTACGATCTGGTGTAGCCATACCCATTTGCCCATAATTATTAGTGCCGGATGCCCAAAGCATTCCATTTTCTTTAAGAAAAAAGCAGGTATATCCCATAGGGAAGACCTCTTTTACTTGATCAGCAATTCGGTGGGGGTAGATGGGTTCAATACTGCCACTCGGACTAACGCCAATGCCTTGGGTACCATTGGCATTGGTGCCGAAAGACCAGGCTGAGCGGTCTTTTTTAATGACCATAACATTATTTCCGTTTGCACGCACAATTCTCACATCTTCCATTACCTTCCCGAAAGTGCGTTGGTCTCCGTCGGTAGGATAGCCTAGCTTGCCATAATTATCATCTCCAGCAGACCAAAGCGAATTATCATTTTTTAAAAGATAAATAGTATTAAATCCTACAGCAATTTGCTTTACACCACTGGCAATTTGGGTAAGCGGTAATTCTTGATCACTAGCAGTTCCTAATCCGAATTGACCATTTGAATTTTTCCCAAGTGCCCAAACCGTACCATCATATTTCAATAGTGCCGCGAAATACTGGCCCTCCACTACATCTTTTACGTTGTCTGCTACTTTTTCCGTAGCTTTTTGATTAACAAATTCGGGTTTTTCATCACTTGGCAAAACAGGTGATCTCCATACGGAATTGTCTTTTCTGAGTACATATAGCCGCTCCGCATTATGAGCATTTGCAATTTTCTTTACATTGCTTTCTAATTGTATATATCCGGCTTCATTTACACCAGGGGAAGTGCTAAATATTCGCCCTCTTGCCCAAAGCGTCCCATCTTCTTTAACAATATAGGTGGCATCATCAATGGTATAAATAGGAAACGGTCGTTCAGATCCTCCCCAAACTTGGTCTAGATCTTCATCTTCAATATCGTCTTTATCTTTTTTACAAGATTGGAATGCGATAGTGCTTAAGGTGATTAAAACGAGCCATAAAATGCCGCCAACATTTGAAATTGATTTCTTTCCCATTTTCATGATTACTTGTTTTTACAAGAATATGAAGAAAGAACCGAATCTATATGATGGATGAGTCAACAAATCCTGCAATTTGCTTACAATGGTATATACAAATTATCTACTTTCCATAACCATCAATTCAAATAGTAATCTTTAAAGTAGTTTATTGATTTTTTTTCAGCAATGAGTATATTTGAGTTGGAACATATATCACATATATTTTGAGAACGATTCTTAAATTTCTAGTAGCTTAATAACAGCCTCATAAACCACAGGCTGATCATTCTTTTGTTGGGGTAAATCTACCCTGACAGGTTTCCTAATAATTATTATTCATGTGCTGGCTTGGTTAATTGTATAGGTAATCAATTCATAACTGTGTTTTTTGGTGATCAGCACCATATGATGGATGAGCTACTGCATGAATAATATTCCAATTCACAAAAGAATATTAAGCGGTATTAAGAATAATGAATCAAAAATATATTTTGAAAGTAAAAGTCAAAAACACTCCATTATTGAAGAAGAAGTGTAATCGTTGCCAGAATCCTAGATTTTATTGCAGTAATAGATTTCGAGTTAATGCACAAAAAAAGATAATTGATATTTGGTTGATTTATAAGTGTACTAATTGTGATTGCACCTATAATGTTACTATTATAACAAGAACAAATCCTGAAGCCATAAATAGCGATCTTTATAATAAGTTTTCAGAGAATGATGAAAATATGGCTTGGAACTATGCTTTTTCGATGGAAACGGCAAGAAGAAACGGTATTGAATATGATTTTGCTAGTGTAGAATATGATTTGTTGTATAAGGGTATTTCATTGGTTGAATTAATGAGGAGTCAGGAAAAAAGTGTATGCGTAGAAATTGTGTATCCATTTAATTTTAACCTGAAAATATCAAGTATTTTAAAGGAATTATTAGGTGTTACGACAGGACAATTAGGGCAATTTATTGAGGGTGAGGTTTTTTCAGTAGATTCTAAACATCTTGAAAAAAAGGATAAAGCGAAGAATGGCTTAATAGTAGAGATTGATGTAAATAGGCTTAAAACGATAGTTTCAAAACCTGTGGATTAAGCAGGAAATCTTGACGGATATTATCCATTTTCTCCAAGCGGTTTCTATGCTATGCCTTCAAAATGTGTTTGAATTTGGGTAAGAATCGTGGTTTAAGTAGGGTTAAAGCAGGGTGGAAGTATGCGGGAAGTATGTAAAGCATACATTTTACATACTTTTAGTATACTTTCAGTATGGTTTTTCTTCGAAGCTAAGTATAAGAAATTAAGTAAGCGGAAGTTGGACATGCTCTACTTTTTAAGCCCTCATGCATTGCAATCGGTCTTTTAAGTATCCTCCAGAGATACTCAGCTTCTGTGCAATAAATTACTCTTAAAATTTAGGTAACTAGTAGGTGTACAAACCTTTATTTCTAGGATCAAATATTAATATATTTGTTAATAGAGTATTTTTTAAACAGGGAGTCTTTTAGAATAGAAATTTAATTTTGCATTTCTAACCTTTCTTTTTAATAAACTATTTTTAAAAAATGATGAAATGAGCTTAAACAAAGTTCAGATTGATCTTTGTGGATAGTACAATTTTAATTTAGGAGCTTTATAAATAAACTGCTTTATGAAAAAGATATTAATTTTTATATTCCAAAATTTAATAATATTCATGTTGGGTGCACAAAGTTTAGATGAAGTTATTTCACCTATTCTTAAGGCTAAAAATATAAGCTATACTGATTTTATACTTCAAAAGGACCTTTTTAGTGAAAGATTATTTAGGGATACCGTGATAGCTCGGTTTGATTATTCCATAAAAGATAGTCTAGTGAAAATTAAGGAAGGAAGATATGAAACCTGGAAAGATGCCAATAAGTTAGTATTAATTGATTATTATGAGAATACCTATCGACTAAAAAAAGCACAAGATTTCTCAGGTTCAATCTATAATTCGTTTGTTGAAAGGTTAAATAGACTATTTACGGATTGGCCACAAAGTAAGATTATACTACCAATAAAGGATTCTATTGTCAATGACATACCATATGATTTCTATCAATATGTTTCCTTTGACTCAGTCAAGAGTGGAAAGAGAATTTACCAATCCATGAAAATTCTAGTAGACAAAATAAATCATCTTCCTGTTTATTTAAGGGAAGATTCTGAAGGTTTTATTGATGGGACCCAAACGCACATCAATTTTTTTGAAGAGCATTGGATAAATGACTTTAAATTAAATGATTTAACTTTTGGAGATATATCTGATATGCGTATTCCAGAACATATTAAATTGGAAGCTCCAATTAAAAGGCCTCCTCTATTAGAAAAAGGGATTGATTCTCCTCCTTTGAACTTGATAAATGTCCATGGAGATTGGACCAAGTTATCAAATTATAAAGGAAAAATGGTTCTTTTGAATATTACTTGGGTTGGGTGTCCACATTGTATGTCTTCAATTACAATGTTAAATGAATTGTATGGAAAATATAAAAAGGATGGTCTAGAAATAATTTCAATCTATCCATTGGATAAAGGGGATGAAGTTCATAAAATGAATACGGATTTTGATGTAAAATATAGTTTTTTCAGAAACACGGAAAATACTGTGCCTGAACTGGAAAAATTTAATGTTTCGGGATATCCTACTTTTTATTTGATTGACAAATATGGTAAAATCATTAAAGGATGGTCAGGTTATAGTTTAAATATTTCTAGTGATATATTTTCATTGATTTCAGGATACTCAAAAGGAAAAAAATAAATTAAACTCTCCATTTTATTATCGTCAGATAACAGATAAAATATTATATTAACATATTTTAGATTCTTTTCCCTTAAAACTTTCTAGTTTGTTGGTAAATGTTTTCCTATAGTTTTTGTCTTTTTTATTTTGCAAAAAAAATGACAAAAGGAGTCGCAAAGACTTTACATGATAATGGATTGAATTTCATTATGAAGCTTGTGTAAGCCAATATGATCTTATAATTAATGTAGAGAAAGAGCAAAAATGTAGTGTTCTATAACTTGTTATTTGCGATCAGTTCCCTGATTTCGGTCTAGCTACTAAATACTCACTACTAAATACAGAAAAAAGCAACTCTAAAAAGAGTTGCTTTTTTCTGTGATCCCGCTGGGACAAAACTCGAACCATTTATTGAAAGATCTAAGATGCTTGAACAACAGTGACAGCACCATGGTAGAGCCATAATTAAGTCTTACAGATTTTTTAGCAATATCTCTTTTACCTTGTTCTGTAATTCTTTCTTATCCGGCAGATAAAGCTGGTACTGGGAAACAAATATTTTATTGGAAATACCTCCCGTTGCATATTCCACCAACACTTCATCCTTTTCAGCGGAGAGGATAATGCCAATAGGTTCATTGTCATCTTCGACATTTTCTTCTGAGCGAAAATAGTTAAGATAAAGATTCATCTGCCCTATGTCATTGTGTTCAACCTGTTTTATTTTCAAGTCAATGAGAACAAAACATTTCAGAATGCGATGGTAAAAAACAAGGTCAATATAAAAATGACGGTTGCGCATAGATATTTTATATTGCCTGCCAATAAAAGCAAAGCCCTTTCCTAATTCGAGCAGGAACAACTGTAGATTATCGATAATCTTTTGTTCGAGTGCCTTTTCCGTCATACGTTGGCTCTGTGGTATTTTGAGAAAGTCCAGAACATACGGGTCTTTTATTGCCTCGGTGGGGTCGGTAACGATATGTCCTTTTTCTGCAAGTTGCAATATGCCCTTTTTGTCTTTACTCAAAGCTAAGCGTTCAAACAGGGCTGAATTTATTTGTCTTTCAAGTTCCCTGTATCCCCAATTTTCCAGTACGGACTGTTTTTCATAAAACTTCCTTGCCGTATCATCCGATACTCCTAATAAGGTAACAAAATGTGTCCAGCTCAATTGGGCAGGCACTGCCTGCCATTTTTGGTATATAAGGTAAAATCGTCGCATATCTAAAATGTTCCGCCTGCCATATCCTTTGCCATATCGTTGTTTAAGGTCTTTGGAAAGATTTGACAATAAGTCGCTTCCGTACTCCGCCCGTTCCTTCCCGTGTTGTTCAAATTCTACAATGTGCCTGCCAATTTCCCAATTAGCTTTCACCAATTCAGTATTTACAAATTTAATGGCATTCTGTCTCGCCTGCTCAATGGTAACACCGATATTGTCGAGCAGTTGTTCGTATTTTGAGTTTGAAAGTTTCATATACTATTTTAAACAAACAAATTTAAACATTCTGACACGAAACTTATTTTTAAAGCCAATTACAGGCAGGTTTAAACGGATGTATTGCAGGTTGTGGAAAGTGAAATGAAAAGGATCAAGAATGACTCCGATTTACTGCATTTGGTGAAGTAAAGTCCATTAAATAAAATGGAATTTTTAACTGAAATGTATTTCAATGTCCAATTATTTTGGCAAGACTTCCAAGTTGTTTTAATTTTATTGCCAAATCATCAGTCCATGGCAAACCGATACTAAGGCGCATACAATTTTGAAATTGATTTTGTAAAGAAAACATTCTGCCCGGAGCAATACTTATTTGTTTTTTAAGGGCATAATTGTATAGTTATGTTGTATCAATTTCTTTTGGAAATTCTACCCACAAAGCAAGCCCACCTTTTGGTCTGCTTATTTTAGTTCCTTGAGGGAAATAGTCTGCAATGGTAAGTGCATAATGCTTAAAGTCAGAAGATTACATTGTACAACCCTTTGTAGATGAAATCAAAAATGGAGAATGGTCGTTTATATTCTTCAATGGTATATATAGTCATTGCTCATTAAAAACCCCCAAACATGGCGATTTCAGAGTGTAACATTATCACGGTGGCAGTATCAGTTATCCAAAGCCTAATCCACTGCACATTAAACAGGCAGAGGCATATGTAAAGTGCTTACCGCAATCCACGCTTTATGCAAGAGTTGATGGTATTATAATAAATAACTTCTTTGAGTTAATGGAATTGGAATTGATAGAACCGTATTTGTTCCTTAATGTCAATAACAATTTACTGGAAAATTATTATCAGGCATTAGTAAAGTCCATTTCATAAATAATTTTAGTCAAAGTTCAGGCATACTCAAATTTTTAACAAATAATGATAGTTCATTATAGTTAGATAAAATTTAGAGGATTCAATAACGGTGATTAAGAAATCAGATTTTTCAAACATAAAAAACGCGCCTTTGTAGCGATCTTATTTATTATGATACCATTTACAAAATTGAGAAAAAGAAACCTTATGAGACAAAGTCTAAAAGGAAATATCTTAAAAAAGAGTCGAATACCAGTTTTAAAATAAAATTTTTGGTATTTGAAGGTACATAACATTGAACCGAAAAAATCAATTTAGCCATTATGAATCCATCCCGACGCTTCTGTTCGACCCTAAAGGGCACAAAAAAAGCAACTCCAAAAGAGTTGCTTTTTTCTGTGATCCCGCTGGGACTCGAACCCAGGACCCATACATTAAAAGTGTATTGCTCTACCAGCTGAGCTACGGAATCG